>Ga0182030_10007162_pt1 | contig 23353 bp, 23 predicted proteins | sample 812S3MmetaG_FD_121299 | JGI IMG/M metagenome (GOLD analysis project Ga0182030, IMG submission 121299) | Permafrost microbial communities from Stordalen Mire, Sweden - 812S3M metaG (Illumina Assembly) | ecosystem: Environmental > Terrestrial > Soil > Wetlands > Permafrost | place: Sweden...
ACGCTGACGAAGAAGATGAGCGAGGACCTCTCCCAGTACCTGCTGGAGATGGGCTTCAAGACGCGCTATCTGCACTCGGAGATCGACACGCTCGAACGCATCCAGATCATCCGCGACCTGCGTCTGGGGGAGTACGACGTGCTGGTGGGGGTCAACCTGCTGCGCGAGGGCCTGGACCTGCCCGAGGTCTCGCTCGTGGCGATCCTGGACGCCGACAAGGAGGGGTTCCTGCGCGGGGAGACCTCGCTGATCCAGACGATCGGCCGGGCCGCACGCAACGTCGACGGCACGGTGCTGATGTACGCCGACAGGGAGACTCGCGCGATGCGCGCAGCGATCTCCGAGACCGACCGCCGCCGCGAGATTCAGCTGGCCTACAACGAGGAGCACGGCATCACCGCCGCGACGATCGTCAAGGGCATCAGCGACATCGCCGAGTTCCTGCAGTCCGAGTCCAAGGTGCCCAAGGGCCGCAAACGCCGGACCAGGGTGCGCGGGAAGGCCGCGGAGATGCCGCAGAACGAGCTCGAGCGGATGGTCGTGGAACTGGAGGAGGAGATGCTCGCCGCGGCCGAGGACCTGCGCTTCGAGTACGCCGCGCAGCTGCGCGACGAGCTGCGCGAGCTGCGCCGCGACCTCCAGGAGATCAACTCGTCGCAGGCTCCGGGAAAGGTCGTCGTCGCAGGCGAGACATCAAACGGCGACATGCCCTAGCATGCGCGCCGTGGACTTCGATCGTCAGGCAATCGAACGAAGGGACTTCCCGATCGGCCGCCGGGGATACGACCCCGCCGAGGTCGATGCCCACCTGAGGGCGCTGGCTGCCGAGTTCGAGGAGCTGCAGCGCAAGGCGGTGAGCGGTGGGGGCGACGTTTCCATCGCCACGAGCGCCGGCACGCAGGTTCAGACCATCCTGCAGGCCGCCGAGAGCGCCGCGGCGGAAATCGAGCGCCAGGCGCTCGAGGCCGCCCGCCAAACGCGCGAAACGGCCGAGAACGACGCCGACCGCACGCGCGCCGAAGCCGTCGAGAAGGCCCAGGCGCACGTCGCCTCCGTCTCAGAGGCGACGGCGGCGCTGCTGGAGCGCGTGGGAGGCATGGACGGCGAGGTGCGCACGCTCACGGAGAGCATGCGCGCGGGCGCCAGCCGCCTGGCGAGCGACCTCGCGGCGGTCGAGGGAAACATGGGCGACCTCTACGACGCATCAGCCGGGCGCGGCGAGTTCCAGGCCGACCCTGCAACCCCGGCGCCCCAGGCGCGCGGCGGGTTCGACAGCGAGCTGGCCGGCGCGATGGCCGATCCGGAGCCCGAGCCCGAGCTGGCGCCCGAGCCGGCACTTGCGGAGCTGGCGCAGGAGCCGGCGCTGAGCGGCGGCGAAGGCGAAGACGACCTCGACGGCGCCCGCCTGATCGCGCTGAACATGGCCCTCAACGGCGAGTCGCGCGCCGACACCGAGCGCTACCTGGCCGAGAACTTCCAGCTGCCCGACCGCCTGAAGCTGATCGACGAGGTCTACGCGGCGATCGAAGGGTAGCTCCGCGGCCTCGTGTTGGGCCGCGAGGCTTCGCCGGGGCGGCCCAACACGAGGCCGCTCCGCTACGGCAGAGTGGGCTGTGTTTGACCGACTCGGGAGGCTGCGACGGTGGCTGGGCGGCTGATCCTTTGGGATTTTGACGGAACGCTTGGCTGGCGGCCGGGGCTTTGGACCGGGTGCGTGCTGGAGGTGCTCGATGAGCACGAGCCCGGGCATGGCCTCGCCGCTGATGCGATTCGCGCGGGCATGCGCGGGCACCTTCCCTGGCACCTGCCCGAGCGCTCCCACACGCATGTGGGCGATGCCGAGGGCTGGTGGGCTCCGGTGCAGAGCCGCATCGCCGCGATCCTCGGCGAGGCCGGCATCGCCGAGCGCCGCGCGCGCGAGCTCGCCGCGGCCGTTCGCGCCCGCTTCGTGGACCCCGCGATCGGCTGGCGCCTGTTCGAGGACACCGTGCCCACGCTGCAGCGAGCCCGGGAGGCGGGGTGGCGCAACGCGGTGCTCTCAAACCACGTGCCGGAGCTGCCGGTGATCGCCGGCGCGCTGGGCCTCTCGCCCCACCTCGACGCGCTGTTCACCTCCGCTGCGATCGGCTATGAGAAGCCCAATGAGCAGGCGTTCCGCATCGCCCTGGCCGGGTGCGGGGAGCCTCAGGAGGTGTGGATGGTCGGGGACAACCCCGCCGCGGATGTCGCCGGAGCCGAAGCCCTGGGCATCCCCGCGGTGCTGGTGCGCCGGGAGGGGGATGGTGCCGCCCGCCGATCCGATGGGCTGCAGGGCGCGCTGGATCTCGTGCTGGCGGGCGCGGCGCGCGATGGCTGACGTGCGGTTGCGGGCCGCTCGCGCGGACGCCGCCGATGAGGACTTCCTTTGGCGGATGCTGGTCGAGGCGGCATCGTGGCGGCCCGGGGAGCCCAGGCTCACCGCGAGCGAGCTGAGGGCCCAGCCGAGCCACGCGCTCTACCTGGAGTCGTGGGGCCGCGCGGGAGACGCCGGCGTGATCGCACAGGCGGGCAGTGCGCCGGTGGGCGCCGCGTGGTGGCGCGTGTTCAGCGAGGAGCGCCACGGCTACGGCTTCATCGAGGCGGCGGTGCCCGAGCTCTCGATCGGCGTGCTGGCGGACATGCGCGGGCGCGGAGTCGGCACCGCGCTGCTGCAGGCGCTGATCGAGCAGGCGCGCGAGGGCGGCGTGCCCGCGCTCAGCCTGAGCGTCGAGGGCGAGAACCCCGCGCTGCGCCTCTACCGGCGGCTCGGGTTCACGGCGGTGGGCACCGTGGAGAACGCGTTGACGATGCGTCTGGATACGGCCGCCTGATACGAACGTCTGTTCGCCGTCATAGAATGTTCCGCAGATGCCGACCGGCAACCAGATAGTCGTCTCGGGGGCGCGTGAGCACAACCTGAAGGACATCACGCTGAGCCTGCCAAGGGACGCGCTCGTGGTGATCACGGGGCTGTCCGGGTCGGGCAAGTCGAGCCTTGCCTTCGACACGATCTACGCGGAGGGCCGGCGCCGCTACGTGGAGTCGCTGTCCGCCTACGCGCGGCAGTTCCTTGGCCAGATGGACAAGCCCGACGTGGACTCCATCGAGGGCCTCTCGCCGGCGATCTCGATCGACCAGAAGACCACCTCGCGCAACCCGCGCTCCACGGTGGGCACGGTGACGGAGATCTATGACTACCTGCGGCTGCTGTGGGCGCGCGTGGGCAAGCCCCACTGCCCGATCTGCGGCCGCCCGATCGTGGGGCAGTCAGCGGAGCAGATCATCGACCAGGTGATGGAGCTGGCCGAGGGCACGCGCTTCATGGTGCTCGCGCCCGCGGTGCGAGGCCGCAAGGGCGAGTTCGGCAAGCTGCTTGAGGAGTTCCGCACCGACGGCTTCGCGCGCGTGAAGATCGACGAGCGCGTGCGCATGCTGGAGGAGTCGATCGTGCTGGACAAGCGCTACAAGCACGACATCGCGGTGGTGGTGGACCGCCTGGTGATGCGCCACGACGTGCGCAAGCGCCTGGCGGACTCGATCGAGACGGCGGTGGGACTCGCCGACGGCCTGGTGGAGATCGAGATCGTCGGCGGCGCCCGCGACCGCCAGGAGGAGGGCGAGCACTCCACGGGCGCCAAGGGCGCTCGTGCCGCCGTCACGCAGATCCTGCCGGGCGTGGCCCCCGATCCGGGCACGATCTACACGTTCTCGGAGCGCTTCGCCTGCCCCGAGCACGGGCCCTCGCTGGTCGAGCTGGAGCCTCGCATCTTCTCGTTCAACTCGCCCCACGGCGCGTGCGACCGCTGCACGGGCCTTGGGTCTCAGATGGAGATCGACCCGGAGCTGGTCGTGCCCGACCCGGCGATGTCGATCGCGCAGGGTGCGCTTGCGCCGTGGGCGAACAGCACCTCCAACTACTACGAGCAGATGACCGAGGCGATCGCCGAGCAGTACGGCGTGGACGTGGACGTGGCATGGGAGCAGCTGCCGGTGGAGCAGCGCGAGGTGTTCCTCTACGGCACGGGCGGCGAGCCGGTGCAGGTGACCTATCGCAACCGCTACGGGCGCAAACGCTCATACGCGACGAACTTCGAGGGGATCATCCGCAACCTGGAACGCCGCTACCGCGAGACCGACTCGGAGTGGACGCGCGAGAAGATCGAGGAGTACATGTCGCTGCGCCCCTGCCCGGTGTGCGGCGGCGCGCGCCTGCGCGCGGAGTCGCGTGCGGTGCTGGTTGGCGGCACGCGCATCGAGGACTTCTGCGCCCTCTCGGCACGGCGGGCGCTGGAGTGGCTGGAGGAGGTTGAGCTCTCCGAGACCGACCGCCACGTGGCGCGGCTGATCCTGCGCGAGATCTCCGAGCGGCTGCGCTTCCTGGAGAACGTGGGTATCGGCTACCTCTCGATGGACAGGGCCGCGGCAACGCTGTCGGGCGGCGAGGCCCAGCGCATCCGCCTGGCGACGCAGATCGGCTCCTCGCTGGTGGGGGTGCTCTACATCCTGGACGAGCCCTCGATCGGCCTGCACCAGCGCGACAACACGAAGCTGATCGCGACGCTTGAGCGGCTGCGCGACCTGGGCAACACGGTGATCGTGGTGGAGCACGACGAGCAGACGATGCGCGCCGCCGACCATCTCGTGGACATGGGCCCCGGCGCGGGCGAGCACGGCGGGCGGGTCGTCGCGCAGGGGACCGCTCGCGCGGTGGAAAAGGTGAAGGGCTCGCTGACGGGCCAGTTCCTGGCGGGCACGCGCACGATCGAGGTGCCGGCGAAGCGGCGCACACCGACGGGCTACGTGGAGATCCTGGGAGCCAGCGAGCACAACCTGCGCGACATCGACGTGCACGTGCCGCTGGGCGTGCTGACGTGCGTGACGGGGGTGTCGGGCTCGGGCAAGTCCACGCTGGTCAACGACGTGCTCTACAAGGCGGTGGCCAACCGCCTGCACCGAGCGCGCAAGCGCCCCGGAGCCCACCGTGCGATCCACGGCCTGGAGCAACTGGACAAGATCATCGCGGTCGACCAGTCCCCGATCGGGCGCACGCCGCGCTCGAACCCCGCCACCTACACGGGCCTCTTCGACGTGATCAGGGACCTGTTCTCAAAGACGCAGGAGGCACGCGCGCGCGGCTACAAGCCCGGGCGCTTCAGCTTCAACGTGAAGGGCGGACGCTGCGAGGTGTGCCGTGGCGACGGGCAGATCAAGATCGAGATGCACTTCCTGCCCGACGTGTACGTGCCCTGCGAACAGTGCCACGGCAAACGCTACAACCGCGAGACGCTGGAGGTTCACTTCAAGGGCAGGAGCATCGCCGACGTGCTGGACATGCCGGTGGAGGAGGCGCTGCACTTCTTCGAGCACATCCCCAAGATCCGCAGGCGCCTGGAGACGCTGAACGCCGTGGGCCTGGGCTACATCCGCCTGGGCCAGCCGGCCACGACGCTCTCCGGCGGGGAGGCACAGCGCGTGAAGCTCGCCACCGAGCTCTCAAAGGTCGCGACCGGCACGACGCTCTATATCCTCGACGAGCCCACCACGGGGCTTCATTTCGCCGACGTGCAGCGGCTGCTGGAGGTGCTGCAGCGGCTGGTTGACGCAGGCAACAGCGTGGTCGTGATCGAGCACAACTTGGACGTCATCAAGTGCGCGGACCGCATCATCGACATGGGTCCCGAGGGTGGGGAGGAGGGCGGCATGGCGGTTGCGGTGGGCACGCCCGAGGAGGTCGCCGCAGAGCCCGCCTCCCACACCGGCAGGTTCCTGGCGGAGCTGCTCGCGCCGACCGTCAGGCGGGGCCCCACGGCGGCGGCGGCGCCCGCGCGCAAGCGGCGCGCGAAGGTCGCCGCCTAGATGGCTGGCGAGAGCGCGCGCCTGGCCCGGCTGTGGGCGCAGAAGTGGCGCTGGTATGAGCGCAACTCGCTGCCGTGGCGCAGGGCGGCGATCCACTGGGAGCTGATGCGCCGCGGCGCGTTCGCGCGCTGGCCGCTGGAGGGCAACGTGCTGGAGGCGCTGCGCGAGGGGCGCCTGGAGCTGGGGGAGGGTGCGCTGTTCGAGCCCGGTGTGTGGATCACTGCGCCGGGAGACGCGCGCGTGCGGATCGGCAGCGGGACGTTCCTGAACCGCAACGTGATGATCGCCTCCCAGCAGCTGGTGGAGATCGGCGACCATTGCATGCTGGCCAACGGCTGCTTCGTCTCCGATGCCGCCCACCGCTACGACGACCCCGTCAAGCCGGTTACGTGGCAGGGGTTCGAGAGCCGCGGCCCGACGCGCATCGGCGAGAACTGCTGGCTGGGCGCCAACGTGGTCGTTACGAGCGGCGTGAGCATCGGGGAGCGCTGCGTGATCGGTGCGGGCAGCGTGGTGACGCGCGACATCCCGCCGTTCTCGATCGCGGCGGGCGCCCCGGCGCGGGTGATCAGACCCGTCGAGTACCCCGGGCAGGGCCCCGCGTCTCCGACGCCGCCGTCCTCGTCGCCGCCCGCCGGCTGAGGCGTGGCCTCAGCGCAGCGCGGCCTGCAGCTCGGCGAGCTCCGCGGGGTCGATCGAGTAGGTGTGCTCGGGCAGGGGGTAGCGGCGCGAGCGCACGTCCTGGGCGTACGCGCTGACGCCGTCGTTCATGTCCTGTTGGATGTTGGCGTAGCGCTTTACGAAGCGCGCTCCCAGCCCGTCGCGGATGCCGAGCAGGTCGTGGAAGACGAGCACCTGCCCGTCGGTGGCGGGGCCCGCGCCGATGCCGATCACGGGCACGTGCAGCCCGGGCATGAGCTCCTCGGTGACCGCGGCGGGGATCGCCTCGAAGACGATCGAGAAGCAGCCCGCGTCCTGCAGCGCGAGCGCCTCCGCGGCGATGCGCGCGGCGGCGGCGGCGGTCCGGCCCTGGGCCTTCCACCCGCCCAGCGCGGTGGAGGTCTGCGGCGTGAGGCCGACGTGCCCCATGACGGGGATGCCGGCGCCGACGATTGCGCGGGCGCGGCGCACGGAGGCCTCGCCGCCGCCCTCGAGCTTGACCGCCTCGCAGCCCGCCTCCTTGACCATGCGCATGGCCGTGGTGATGGCCTGCTCGTCGGAGACCTCGTAGGAGCCGAACGGCAGGTCGCCGACCATCAGCGGCGTGCGCAGCCCCCTGCGCACGGCGCGGGCGAGCACGAGCATGTCATCGAGCTCCACCGGCGTGGTGGCGTTGTAGCCGAGCACGGTGGTCGCGGCGGAGTCGCCGACGAGCACCAGGTCCACGCCGGCCGCCTCGGCGGCACGGGCGCTGGGGTAGTCGTAGGCGGTGACCATCACGATGGGGTCGGCCAGGCGCTTCTTCTCCATCAGCATCGGCAGCGTCGTGGGCAGGCGCCCGGGGTCGGTGGGGACCTGGAGGGCTGGTCGGCTGGACATGGTGTTCCTCTCTGACTGCTCGGTTGACGCCAAGGGCCTCTCAGCCCAGAAGGGTCGCCACCTCTGCGTCGATGTTGACGATGCGGTTTGTACGGGCCTGCACGTGGACGACGCGGGGCTCGTAGGTGCTCAGCTCGGACTGCTCGTACTGCGCGTAGGAGATGACGATGATGGTGTCGCCGCGGTGCACCAGGCGCGCAGCGGCGCCGTTGACGCACATCTGCCCCGACCCGGGCTGCCCGGCGATGGTGTAGGTCTCAAAGCGCGCGCCGTTGTCCACGTCGACGACGTGCACCTGCTCGTGGGGCAGGATGTCGGCGGCGCGCAGCAGCTCCTCATCGATGGTGATCGAGCCGACGTAATGCAGGTCGCTGTCGGTGACGGTGGCACGGTGGATCTTGGACTTGAGCATCACGCGCTGCATGCCGCGACCTCCTGCTCGTGTGCGCCGGTGGGGCCCGTGCCGGCGGCGAGGCGCCCCGGTGCGAGCACGGTGTTGTCGATCAGCCTGACCTCCCCGACACGGGCGGCGAGCGCGAGCAGCGCGGGACCGTGCAGGCTGTGAAGGGGCTCGAGCGTGTCCGGGTCCACCAGCGCGATGTACTCGGGCACCAGCGCGAAAGCGCTCATCGCCTCGCCGGCGGCGGCGAGCAGCCGCTCTGCCGAGCACTCACCGGAGCCGGCGAGCTCGCGCGCGGCGGACAGCGCGGCGGGCAGCGCGAGCGCCTGTGAGCGCTGCTCGGGGCTGAGCAACGCGTTGCGGCTCGACATCGCCAGGCCGTCGGCCTCGCGCACGGTGGGCAGCGCGCGGATCTGCACGGGCAGGTTGAGGTCGGCGACGAGGCGGCGGATGACGAGCACCTGCTGCGCGTCCTTCTGGCCGAAGTAGGCGACGTCGGGGCCGGCCATCGCGAGCAGCTTGGCCACGACCGTCGTGACACCGCGGAAATGCTCGGCGCCGCGCGCGGCGCCCTCCAGGCGCTCGGTGATGCCGAGAACCTCGACGGATGTGCAGAAGCCGGGCGGATAGACCTCCTCGACCGAGGGCGCGAACAGCACGTGCGCGCCGGCGTGGGCTGCGAGGGCGGCGTCCTGGCGCTCGCGGCGCGGGTAGCCCTCCAGGTCGGAGCGCTCGTTGAACTGGGCGGGGTTGACGAACAGGCTGACCACGACCACGTCGCACTCCTCGGCGGCGGCGCGGATCAGCGACAGGTGCCCCTCGTGCAGCGCGCCCATCGTCGGCACGAGCCCGATGCGGGCGCCGTCGCGGCGCGCCGGGGCGAGCTGTGAGCGCAGGTCCGCCACTGTGCGCGCGAGCCTCATGCGCTGAGCGGTGTGGGGTGGTTTGAGCTCATCGTTTCGGTCCAGTTCCCTGCGGGATACCGGCGCGACTGAATGATCGTCAAAGGGTCGCTGCGAGGTCCATCCCGGTGTCTCGCCCGGTGACGGCCTGAAAGGGATGATACCGCTGTCGGCGTGTCGCTGGAAGGGCCCCGTTGGGGGGGTTCAGATGCCCTGGATTGCCCTCGCGCGCCGCGCCGCGCAGGGTGTCGCCGCGCGGGCGCGGCTCACCAGGCGTCGATGTTGGGTCTGCGCTTGCCCGGGCGCCGCCACCACTCGCCGCTGCCCTCGCTGAACAGGGTGGCGATCCAACGGCGCGAGTCGGCGGGATCGATGACGTCGTCGATCTCGCCGTATGCGGCCATGTTCAGGCCGCGGCCGCGCTCGTAGGCCACGGCGACCATCGCCTCGAAGGCGCGCTCGCGCTCCTGCTCGTCCTCGATCGCCTCCAGCTCGCGGCGCATTCCCAGGCGCACAGCGCCCTCCAGCCCCATCGCGCCGAACTCCGAGGTGGGCCAGGCGACGGTGAACAGGGGCGCCTTGAAGCCGCCGCCCGCCATCGCCTGCGCGCCCAGGCCGTAGCCCTTGCGCAGCACGATGGCGCCCGTTGGCACCGACAGGTTGGCGCCGGTGAGGAACAGGCGCGAGAAGTGGCGCACGGTCGCGGTGCGCTCCGCGGCGGGGCCGACCATGAAGCCGGGCGTGTCGCACAGGAACAGCACGGGCAGCTCGAAGGCGTCGCACAGCTGCAGGAAGCGTGCGGCCTTGTCGGCGCCGTCCGCGTCGATCGCGCCGCCGAGATGCGTGGGGTCGTTCGCCACGACGCCCAGCGGCCGGCCCTCAAGGCGCGCGAGCGCGGTGACCATGCCCGCGCCGAAGCCCGCGCGCAGCTCCAGCACGGAGCCCTCGTCGAAGAGCGTGTGGATGACCGGGCGCACCTGGTAGATGCGCTTGCGCTGCTCGGGGATCAGCTCGCGCAGGGCCGCCTGGTCGGGCACGGCGCCGGGAGCGAGCGCGCCGCGGAAGTAGGACAGGTAGCTCCTTGCGGCGGCGACCGCCGCGGCGTCGTCGGCGACGCGCAGGTCCACCACGCCGTTGGCGCTCTGAACCTCGATCGGGCCGACCTCGCCGGGCTCGAAGCTGCCCAGCCCGCCGCCCTCGATCATCGCGGGGCCGCCCATGCCGATGCTGGAGTCCTCGGTGGCGATCACCACATCGCAGCAGCCAAGCAGCGCGGCGTTGCCTGCAAAGCAGTAGCCGGAGGCGATGCCAACGAGCGGCACGAGGCCGCTGAGCCCGGCGAACAGCGCGAACGCACGGCAGTCCAGACCCGCGACGATCGGCATGTCCACGTCGCCGGGGCGCCCGCCGCCGCCCTCCGCGAACAGCACGACGGGCAGCCGGCCGCGCTCGGCGACATCGAACAGGCGGTCCTTCTTCTGGTGGTTGCGCATGCCCTGCGTGCCCGCCAGCACGGTGTAGTCGTAGGACATGCCCACGCAGCGGCGGCCGTCGACCTCGCCGATCCCCCCGACCAACCCGTCGGCGGGGGTGCGCGCGATCAGCTCCTCACGGCTGCGGCGGCGCTCCTGGGCGGCGATCAGCAGCGGGCCGTACTCCACGAAGCTGCCCTCGTCGAGCAGGTCGTCGAGGTTCTCCCGCGCGGTCCTGCGCCCCCTGGCGTGCCTGCGCTCAACGGCCTCCGCTCGGCCGGCGTCCAGGCCGAGTGCATGGCGCTGCTGGACCGCTGCGAGGTCCGCGCGCACGCCCTCGCCCCGGCTCTGGGGCGGCGCGGCGGCGGCCGGCTCGCGCGCGGCGCCGGGGCGCAGCAGCATGAGCAGCTGTCCCTCCTCGACGGCCTCGCCGACGGACACCGCCACCTCGCCCACCACGCCGTCGGCGCCCGCGAGCACGTCGTGCTCCATCTTCATCGCCTCCAGCACCACGACGGCGGTTGTGCTGCCGACATGCTCCTGCGCGGCGTGCGGGATCGCCACGACGACCCCGGCGAACGGCGCGGTGACCGAGAGCTGCTCCTGCTCTGCCATCGGCGGATCATCGCCGATAGCGGCCGGGCGGGATCTCCGCCGGCGATGCGCCTTGCGCAGCTCCGGGCAGCGAATAGCATGCCGCCGGTGTCCGGTCAGGCGAGCGACCCCACCGCCGCCGAGCGGCGCGAGCAGCTGAGGCAGGTCTATCTGCAGGCCCGCGGCTGCGTCCGCTGCGCGGAGTTGGCCGCGACGCGCAAGAACGTCGTCTTCGGCGCCGGCAACGCCGACGCCGAGCTGATGTTCATCGGCGAGGCGCCCGGCGCGACCGAGGATGAGCTGGGCATCCCGTTCGTGGGCAGGGCGGGCAAACTGCTGGACACGCTGCTCGCGGAGATCGGGCAGGAGCGGGGGGATGTGTGGATCAGCAACGTGCTGCGCTGCCGGCCGCCGGGCAATCGCGATCCCCTGCCCGTGGAGATCACAAACTGCGAGGAGTACCTGATGAGCCAGGTCGAGCTGATCCAGCCGACGGTGATCTGCACGCTCGGCAACTTCTCCACGAAGCTGCTGCGCGGCGACCCCACGGGGATCACCAAGCTGCACGGCAGGCCGGAGATCCTGCAGCTGGGAGCGCGCGCGGTGCGGCTCTACCCGATCTACCATCCCGCCGCGGCGCTGTACACGCCGAGCATGTTGGCGACGCTGCGCGAGGACTTCTCGAGGCTTCCCGAGCTGCTGGCGCAGGGCGCGCCGGCGCAGCCCCCGCCGATGCAGGCGGCGCCCGCGATCCCGGCGCCGCCGGCGCCCCGGACCGAGCCCGTGACGCCGCCCGCGAGCGATCCGCCGCCGATCGACCAGCTCGGCCTCTTCTAGAACAGGCGTCCAGTGCCTCGCGACTGGGAAAAGCCCTGCAAAGCAAGGCTTTCGTCGGCGGCGCCGAACTATTTGGTGTCAGGTCCTCAAGTCGCCTGCGTCAGCGGCCGATGAAGAACCTGTCTCCATCCCTCCAGGAGTAACCGACCGGCCCGCGCCCCATTCTCCCGCGGGCCGGTCATTTTTAACGGTTCAAACCGTGCGCGGGGCTGCTCTAGAGTCTCCCCGGTGTCCGCGCGCACCGTCGAAACCAGAGGCCCCAAGGAGACCGAATCGCTGGGCGGCGAGCTCGCGCGCGCGCTGGCCGCGGGCGACCTGGTGCTGATCCGCGGCGAGCTCGGCAGCGGCAAGACCACGCTCGTGCGCGGCGCGGCGCGCGCGCTCGGCGTGAGCGGCCCCGTGACCAGCCCCACGTTCAGCATCGGGCATCGCTACGAGGGCGCCGCGGTGACGGTCTCCCACCTTGACCTGTACCGGCTCGCCGACCTCGATCAGGAGGAGCCCGACCTGCTCGCCGACTACCTGGGCGAGGGCAGGATCGCGTTCGTGGAGTGGCCGCCCGCGGCCGCGCGCGAGCTGGCCGGCGCGCGCATGCGGGTGACGCTCAGCCATCGCGGCGGCGACAGGCGGCTTGTGGAGGTTGTGGAGGAGCCGCCTGGGGGGCAGGATGGGCCCGACAGATGATCCTCCTTGGCATCGACACCGCCACCAACGCAACCGCGGTCGCGCTGCAGCGCCCCGACGGGGTGCTCGCCGAGCGCCGCGACGACCCGTCGCCGGGCTCGCACCCGGGACACGCCACGCGTCTGCTGGAGATGGCGGCGGAGCTGCTCGGCGCGGCGGGCCTGCGCTGGTCGGACATCGAGCGCATCGCCGTGGGTCTGGGCCCGGGGGCGTTCACCGGGCTGCGCGTCGGAATCGCAACGGCACGCGGGCTTGCGCAGTCGCTGTCGGTGGAGCTCGTGGGCGTCTCGAGCCTGCGCGCGCTCGCCCTCGCGGCGGTGCGGGAGGGCGCGATCGGCGCGCCCGCAGCCGGCGAGCCTGGTTCTCCGGACTCTCTGCTGGCGCTGATCGACGCGCGCCGCGGCGAGCTGTTCGCGGCCGCATACGAGCGCGGCGGCGATGGGTCCCCGGCCGAGCTCTCGGCGGCGGCCGCGCTGGCGCCCCAGGCGCTGGCGGGCATGCTCGCGGGGCTCCAGCGGGCGCAGCCCGGCTCGCCGCGGCGCTGGCTGGCGGTGGGGGACGGCGCGCTGCGCCATGCCGAGCACGTGCGCGCGGCCGGCGTGCAGCCGGCGGCGCCCGACTCGCCGCTGAACCGTGTGAGCGCCGCTGCGATCTGCGCGCTGGGCGCACGTGCGCCCGGCGCACAGGACCCCGCGGGTGTGCTGCCCGACTACATACGCCGCCCCGACGCCGAGCTGGGGCTGCAGGGGGCGGGCGCGCGATGAGCGAGCGCTCGGTCTCCCAGCGCCCCGCGGGGGCGTCTCACACGGTGGAGATCCGCCGGCTGGGCTATCCGGATCTGCCGCAGGTGATCGCGATCGAGCGGCGCGTGTTCCCGACGCCGTGGTCGCTTGCGATGTTCGTGCTCGAGATGTCCAAGCAGACGGGCATCTGCCTGGCGGCGGTGGAGCAGGGGCGGCTGGCGGGCTACCTGATCTGCTCGCGCTACGACACGGTGTGGCACGTGATGAACGTCGCCGTGGACCTGCCCCAGCAGCGCAAGGGCGTGGCCTCTGCGCTGCTTGGCGACCTGTACGCCCGCGTGGGCGACGAGGGCGCGCGCTTCACGCTGGAGGTGCGCCGCTCCAACGCCGTGGCGATCCACCTCTACGAGCGTGAAGGCTTCCGCGCGGCGGGCATGCGCCGGCGCTACTACCAGGACAACGGCGAGGACGCCCTGGTGATGTGGCGCACACCCGCCACGCTGCGGGGGACGCTCGAGGACGTGCCCAACCCGGGGCCCACGTGAGCATCCTGGCGCTGGAGAGCAGCTGCGACGACACCTGCGCGGCGGTCGTGTCCTTCGACGGTGTGATCCGCTCCAACGTGATCTCCTCTCAGCGAGCGCACGAGCGCTTCGGCGGTGTGGTGCCGGAGATCGCCTCCCGCCATCACCTGGAGCTCGTCAACGTGGTCGTGGACCGCGCGCTGGCGGAGGCCGGCATCGGCCTGGGCGAGGTGGAGCTGCTCGCCGCCACGCAGGGCCCGGGCCTGGTGGGGGCGCTGCTGGTGGGGCTCTCAACGGGCAAGGCGCTGGCGGCCGCGCGGGAGCTGCCCTTCGCCGCCGTGGATCACCTGCAGGGCCACGTGGCCGCCAACTTCCTGGTGGGGGCCGACGGCCAGGAGCCGTTCGAGCCTCCGTTTGTGTGCCTGATCGCAAGCGGAGGCCACACGCTGCTGGCGCTGGTGCGCGAGCACGACGGCTATGAGCTGCTCGGCCGCACGCTCGACGACGCGGCCGGCGAGGCCTTCGACAAGGGCGCGCGGATGCTCGGCCTGGGATACCCCGGCGGGGCGGCCCTTGAGGGCCTGGCGCAGGGCGGGGACCCCGCCGCGTTCTCCTTCCCGGGCTCCGCCGCGCAGGAAGCGCGCGGGCGCGGCCCGGACAAGCAGGCCTTCGCGCAGGGCCTGGACTTCTCCTTCGCGGGCGTCAAGACCGCGCTGCTCTACCGCCTGCGCGAGCTCGGGGAGGACGCGGGGGCCGAGCGCGCGGCGGATCTGGCGGCCTCATATCAGGCCGCGATCGTCGAGAGCCTCGTCGTGCGCGCGCGGCGCGCGATGGAGCGCTGCGGGGTGGCTCGCCTGGCGGTGGGCGGCGGGGTGGCGGCAAACGGGGAGCTGCGCAGGCGCCTGTCCGAGCTCGACGGCGAGGTCCATGTGCCGCCGCGGGTGCTGTGCACCGACAACGCCGCGATGATCGCCAGCGCCGCGCGCTTCACGCGGCAGATCGCATATCCCGGCTACCTCGCCCTCGACGCCTACGCCACCGGCGAGCGGCCGCTGCAGGCGCTGCCGGCGCCGGTCTGAGCGCGGTCCAGCCCCGCCCCGCTAGGCTCCGGGTCGATGCAGGCGGACGACCCCACGGCGGCGGCGATCACGGTCTATTCCAAGCCGGGGTGCCACCTGTGCGAGGAGGCCATGAGCTCGCTGCGCGCGCTGGCGCCCGAGTTCGGCTTCAGCCTGCGCGAGCTCGACATCACGTGCGATGAGGCGACCCACCGCGCCTATTTCGACCGCATACCGGTGGTGTTCCTCGACGGCGAGGAGCTCTGCGAACACTTCCTGGCGGAGCCGGTGCTGCGCGAGCGTCTAGAGTCCCGCCGATGAGCTACGGAGAGCGCAGGAGCGGCACCGTCGAGGTTGGCGCGGCGGGGGGGATGGCATCGAGCGAGCGCCTGTCGCTGGGCGTCGCCGCGCGGCTCTCGCGCTATCTGCAGGTGCTCACACAGGCCAAGAAGATGGGCAAGGAGACGATCTCCTCGCAGGAGCTCTCCGAGTACACCCATGTCAACTCGACCCAGATCCGGCGCGATCTGTCTGGGTTCGGCAAGTTCGGCAAGCGCGGGGTCGGCTACAACGTGGAGGCGCTGGTGTCGCAGATCCGCAAGATCCTGCGCACGGCGGGTCAGCACAACATCGCTCTGATCGGCGCCGGCCATCTCGGCAAGGCGATCGCCTCCTCGGATATCTTCGCCGACCACGGCTTTCGCGTGGTGGCGATCTTCGACGTGGACGCGGAGAAGGTGGGCACCAGCGTGGGCAGCCAGGCGGTGCGCCACATCGCCGACCTCGCGCAGGTGGTAGAGGACGAGGACATCGTCGTTGGCGTGCTGGCGGTGCCCAACACGGCGGCGCAGCAGCTGGCCGATGAGCTGGTGAGCTCGGGCGTGAAGATCATCTTCAACTACTCGGAGTCGCTGCTGGACGTGCCGCCCGAGGTGACCGTCCACACGTCCAGCCCGGCGGTCGATCTGCTCTACGCGCTGTACTTCTACCTGACGTGAGCCGCTCCCCCGCGGGGCGCGTCACACTGGGGGACGCGGTCCCCCGCGCATCTCGCGAACACCGTCTCTGAGCTATGAACACCATGGACCTAGACCGAGCGGAGGAGACATTCGCCAAGTCGGCGGACCTGACGGTCGGCGTGGAGGAGGAGTTCTCGATCCTCGACCCGCGCACCCTTGAACTGATCCCGCGCTTCGAGCAGCTGCGCGACGCCGCGCGCGAGGATCCGCTGCTGCGCGACGCGGTGGCGGGCGAGCTGATCTCCTCGGAGATCGAGATCATCTCCGGGGCGGGCTCGGACATCCACGACGCGCTGGCGCGCCAGCGCGAGCGCCGCGCGCGTCTGTTCGCGCTGGCGGGCGCGCAGGGCGTGGCACTGGGAGCAACGGGCACGCACCCGTGGGCGGACTACCGCGAGCAGCCGATCATCGACACCGAGCACTACCGCCGCGTCGAGGACGGCCTGAAATACGTGGCGTGGCGCAACAACACGTTCAGCCTGCACGTGCACCTCGGCGTGCGCGACATCGACCGCGCGGTGCGCGTGTGCGACCGCTTGCGCGGCGTGCTGCCGCTGCTGCTGGCGATCTCGGCCAACTCTCCGTTCCTTGACGGCAGAAACAGCGGCCTGCACTCGGCGCGCACGCAGAGCTTCACCAAGAGCTTTCCGCGCTGCGGGGTCCCCGACGCGTTCGGCAGCTGGCGTGCCTACCGCGAGTACGTCGAGTTCCTGCTGGCGACCAACTCGATCGTGGAGTTCACACAGGTTTGGTGGTCGATCCGCCCGCACTTCAGCTTCGGGACGGTGGAGGTGCGCATCTGCGACGCGCAGGGCAGCGCGCAGGAGTCCGACGCGCTGGCCGCGCTGATGGCGGCGTGCGTGGCGCAGGCGGCGCGCGACGAGGACGAGCGCGTCCCCTACGACCCGCCGGCGCGGCGGCTGATCGAGGAGAACTTCTGGCGCGCCATCCGCTTCGGGCTGGACGGGCGGCTGATCGACCTGCAGGCTGCGCGGGAGTACCCGGCCAGGGAGGCCGTCGAGCGCCTGCTGGCCTGGACCGCGCCGGTTCGCTCCGAGATGGGCGTTGAGCCGGCGTTCCCCGAGCACAACGGCGCGCAGCGCCAGCACCGGCTGATCGACGCCGGCGCAAGCCGCGAGGAGGTCTTCGCAGCCGCCGTGAACGAGACGCGTGAGACATACTCCCAGGAGGTGAAGGTATGAGCGCAGACACTTCTGGAGCAGCGGGCTCGGGCCCCGGCGGGCCGGAGCCCAGCGAAGAGGAGCTGCGCGCGGCATACGAAGCCGAGCTTGCGCGCATCACGGTCACCGACGTGATCGCGCAGACGGCCGTGTCGCTGCTGAACCTCGCCGCCCAGCGTCTGGCCCCCAGGCCCGACGCGCCCGAGGCCGCCGTCGACCTCGAGCAGGTGCGCGACGCGATCGACGGCGTCAGGGCGCTGCTGGGGATCCTCGAGCGGCGGATCCCGCAGGAGGTGCGCCCGCTGCGCGACGCGCTCTCCCAGCTGCAGCTCGCCTACGCGGCCGCGGCCAAGGCCGCGGGCGGCGAGCCCGAGGCGGAGGGTGCCCCGGCCCAGGCGGCGGCGCCCGCGGCGGCCTCGCCCACTGGAGCCCCGGCGGCCGAGCCGGGCGCCGCGGAGGAGCCCGGCGAGAAGGGCGAGGGCCCCGGGCCGGCGGAGTCCAGCGGCCGGCTGTGGGTGCCCGGGCGCTGATCGGCGGCGCTCGTGCGGGCCACTGGCCGGCACGAACGGGGCGCGCGCGATAGACTGCGCCCGCGTTTGCACCGGGTAGACGCTCGCGCTGAGCGAACCGGGCGTCAATCGTGCGCGCGATCATCCTCGCGCGGCACGCAAATTAAGACCGCGGAGGATTTCTGTTGAGCAGCTTTCTGACGAACCATGGGGTCGTCGTCGCCCTCGTATGCGCCGCATGTGCTGTGGTCTACGGCCTGCTGACCACGCGCTCCCTGCTCGCGCTCTCGCCGGGCAATGAGAAGATGCAGAGCATCTCGCTGGCCGTCCAGCAGGGCGCGCGCGCGTACCTGAACCGTCAGTACATAACGATCGCGGGTGTCGGGGTGGTCGTGTTCGTGGCGCTGATCTTCATCCAGAACATCGCCGTGGCGGGCGGGTTCCTGATCGGAGCGATCCTCTCCGGCTCGACTGGCTACATCGGCATGAACGTGTCGGTGCGCGCGAACGCACGCGTCGCCGAGGCGGCCAAGGGCGGCGTCTCGCCGGCGCTGAAGGTGGCGTTCCGGGGCGGCGCGATCACGGGCCTGCTCGTGGTCGGGCTGGCGCTGATCGGCGTCTCCGGCTACTACGGCGCGCTGACCTCGTTCTTCAACGACAGCCCCAAGACGGCGGTCGACGCGCTCGTCGGCCTCGGCTTCGGCGGCTCGCTGATCTCGGTCTTCGCGCGACTGGGCGGCGGCATCTTCACGAAGGCCGCAGACGTCGGCGCGGACCTGGTCGGGAAGGTCGAGGCGGGCATCCCCGAGGACGATCCGCGCAACCCGGCGACGATCGCGGACAACGTCGGCGACAACGTCGGGGACTGCGCCGGCATGGCCGCGGACCTGTTCGAGACCTACGCGGTGACAGCGATCGCGGTGATCCTGCTCGGCGTGCTGACGTTCCATGAGTCCACTCAGGTCGCTCTCTACCCGCTGGTGATCGGCGGCGTCGCGATCATCGCCTCGATCATCGGAACGTTCGCGGTGCGCACGAACACGGGCAACGTCGAGCGCGCGCTGCTGCAGGGGCTGGCCGTGTCCGGCGTGATCGCCGCGGCCGCGTTCGCGCCGATCACCTACTGGCTGATGCGCAACCTCACGTTCAAGGTCGTCGGCAGCAACGTCAACACCCCCAGCTGGTTTCACCTGTATCTGTGCTCGCTGATCGGTATCGCCGTCACCGGGCTGCTATTCGGACTAACCGAATATTACACTTCAACGCGTTTCGCACCGGTGAAGAAGACCGCCAAAGCCTCGATCACGGGCCACGCGACGAACATCATCCAGGGCTTCTCCTCCGGCCTGCAGGCCACCGCGCTGCCGGCGCTGGTGATCGTGCTCGGCATCCTCGGCTCGTGGAAGCTCGCCGGCGGCGGCGTCACCGGCATCTACGGCATCCTGATCGCGGCCATGGGCCTGCTCTCGCTGACCGGCCTGATTGTCGCGCTCGACGCGTTCGGCCCGATCACCGACAACGCCGGGGGCATCGCCGAGATGGCCGACCTCCCCGAGGAGGTGCGCCAGGTGACCGACCGCCTGGACGCGGTCGGCAACACGACCAAGGCCGTCACCAAGGGCTACGCCATCGGCTCGGCCGTGCTGGCAGCCGTCGGGCTGTTCGCGGGCTTCCAGAAAGAACTGGAAAACAAGCTCGGGCACATGATCTCCTTCGGCATCAACGAACCCCCCGTGCTGATCGGCCTGCTGCTCGGCGGGATGATGGTGTGCCTGTTCGCGTCGCTGTCGATCGAGGCCGTCGGTCGCGCCGGCGGTGCGGTCGTCGAGGAGGTGCGCCGCCAGTTCCGCGAGCACCCGGGGATCATGGACTACACCGAAGAGCCCGACTACGCGAGGTGCGTGGACATCGTCACGAAGACCGCGCAGCGCGAGATGATCCTGCCCTCGCTGCTGCCGATCGGGCTGACGCTGATCGTCGGGCTGATCGACCAGCAGGCGCTCGGCGGGCTGCTGATCGGGGTGATCGTCGTCGGCTTCTTCTTCGCCGTGATGATGACCGCGGGCGGTGGCGCGTGGGACAACGCGAAGAAGCTCATCGAGGATGGCTCCTTCGGCGGCAAGGGCTCGGACGCGCACGCCGCGTCGGTGACCGGCGACACCGTCGGCGACCCGTTCAAGGACACCGCCGGCCCTGCGATCAACCCGATGATCAAGGTCGCGAACATCGTGGCCATCCTGATCATCCCGATCATCACCTGATAGGCGACCGCGCCCGGCATGCTCCCCCGGCCCGCGCGGCTGCCGGCCGGGGGGAGTGCTCGCGTGGACGGGTGCCCGCGACGTAAGCTCAATTGCACATGAATGGGCGAAGGGCGCACCGCATGGGCACGTTCGTGCTCTCCCTGGCGATGGTCGCGATCGGCCTGGCGCTGATCGTGCAGGCGGTCTCCGCCAGCGGCGGTGTGAGCTCCTCCAGGCTGCTGCTGGGCGCGCTGTTCGTCGCCGCAGGCACCGCCCGCGCGTGGGTCGAGCGCAAGCGCGGCGGGGGCACGTGAGCGGCGAGGAGCAGATACCGCCGGGGCCTGCCCGCGGGCGCCTGCGCGGGCGCTCGCCCGGCGAGCACGAGCGGGCGACCGAGCTGGCTGCGCGATCGCGGGTGGTGATCCGCCGCAGCCTGGGCTCACCCGTTCTGTTCACGGTCGTCTACTCCTCGCTGGGCAGCGCGCTGTACTTCTCGATCGGCGTCATCGCCGGGCACGCGCTCGGGCTGACGCCCGTGGTGTTCCTGATCGCGGCGCTGCTGTTCACGCTGACTGCGATGACCTACGTGGAGGGCGCGTCGCTGCATCAGGACCGCGGCGGCTCCACGGTGTTCGCGCGCTACGCATTCAACGAGCTCGTCAGCTTCGTGGCCGGCTGGGCGATCCTGCTCGACTATGTGATCCTGATCGCCGTCACGGCCTACTCGGCGACGCAGTACGTGCGCGTGTTCTGGCATCCGCTGGGCAACTACGGGGAGGCGCTGGGCCTGGCGCTGGCGTTCATCGCGCTGGTCGTGCTCAGCAACATCCGCGGCTTCAGCCACCGGCGCGCGCGACGGGTCGGGTTCCTGCTGGCAGGGGACATCGCGCTGCAGACGTTCATCGTGGTGCTGGGGCTCGCGCTGTTCTTCACGCCCGGCAAGATCCTCAACTCGATCCACCTTGGATCGGCGCCGAAGTGGTCGGACCTGGTGTTCGCGCTGACGGTCGCGGCGATCTCCTTCACCAGCCTGGAGTCCGCCTCGGGGCTGTCGGGGGACGTTCGCATCAGCCGCGCAGGCCTGAAGCGGCTCGTGTGGAGCACCACGGCCACCGTGGTGTTCCTCTACGTGGGCATCGCGCTTGTGGCCGTCACCGCGCTGCCGGTGATCGGCGGGCACACCGAGCTGGCGGGTCGCTACCTGAACGCGCCGATGGTGGGCATCGTGCGCAACGTCCACCCGCACTGGCTGGAGGTGGCGCTGAAATACCTCGTCGGGGCGCTCGCCGCGGTCACCCTTCTGGCGGCCGCCAACTCCGCGATGCTCGGTCTCTCCCGGCTGGCGTACTCGCTGTCCACCAACCGCCAGATCCCCAGCGGCCTCGGACGCCTGCACCCGGTGCGCGGCACCCCATACGTGCTGATCGTGATGGCCGGCATGATCGCCGCCGCGCTGGTGGCTTCGGAGAACCTCGACTTCCTCGTGGGCATCTACGCGTTCGGCGCGATGCTCGCGTTCACGATCGCGCACCTGTCGATCTGCAGGCTGCGCTACACCGAGCCCGACCGCGACCGCCCCTACCGGGTCCCGATGTCGGTGAGCTTCCGCGGTGCCAGCCTGCCGCTGCCGGCGGTGTTCGGCGCGCTGGTCTCTGCCTGCGGCTGGGTCGCGGTGATGGTCGTGCACCAGCCCGCGCGCTACGTCGGCCTCGGCTGGATGTTCCTGGGCCTGCTGCTCTACGTGGTCTACCGCCGCGCGGATGAGACCTCGCTGGTGCGCCGCGTGACGGTCTCGCCGAAGGTGCTGAGCGCCGAGCAGCTGCCCGACCGCGACTACGGCTCGATCCTCGTGCCGCTCTCCGGCAGCGACCTCGACGACGACATCGTCCAGACCGCCGCGCTGCTGGTCTCCGGCGAGCAGACCGACGAGGCGGCGATCGACGCGGCCACGATCGAGGCGCTGTGGGTGTTCGTGATCCCGATGTCGCTGCCGCTGGACGCCAGCCTGCCCGATGCGCAGATCAAGCACGCGCGCGAGGTGCTCGCGCGCGCGAAGGCGGTGGGGGAGGAGTACACCGGTGTGCAGGTGGCCACGGCGACCGTTCGCACGCGCCGGGCGGGCTATGCGATCGTCGAGGAGGCCCGCAGGCGCGGTGTCGAGGCGATCGTGCTGGGGGCCGAGGAACCGTCGCTGATACGCGGCGGCGCGCGCCTGGGAGGCATGGGCGCAGCGCGCGAGAGCCTCACCGGGGACGTGATCAAGTACGTGGTCAGCCGCGCAACCTGCAGGGTGTTCGTGACGGCCCCCGCGGCGCGGGATTCGCAGGCGGAGCAGGCCCGGCGCGCGCAGCGCGACGGCGCGCCCATCGTCTAACCTCCGGCCTATGCAGATTTCCTCAGTGGCATGTTCGTACTGATCGTGGGCGCCGGCCGCGTCGGCTCCGCGCTCGCCAAGTCCGCCCTCGCCGCCGGGCACGAAGTCTCGGTGCTGGACCAGGATCCGCTCTCCCACGAGCGCCTGGACGCCGGCCAGAGCACCACCTGGGAGGAGTCCAGCGGCCGCTTCACGGTGGGCACGGCGCTGGAGACCGACGCGCTGATCCAGGCGGGCATCGAGCACGCCGACGTCTTCATCGCATCCACCGCCGGCGATAACACGAACCTCGTGATCGCCCAGATCGCCCAGAAGCGCTTCGGCGTGGAGAAGGCGATCGTGCGCGTAATGGACCCCGCGCGCGCTGACTGGTACGGAGAGCAGGGCCTGCACACGATCTCGCCGACCAAGCACGCGATCCAGATGTTCGAGAGCGCGCTGGCGCCGGAGCAGGGGTAGCCGGCGTGTACGTGATCATCGCCGGAGGCGGCAAGGTAGGGCGCAACCTGGCCCGCGAGCTGATGGGCAAGGACCACGAGGTCACGCTGATCGAGTCGCGCAGGGCGAGCTACCTGGCGCTCGAGGAGGAGTTCGAGCACGCGGTGCAGTACGGCGACGCCACCGAGCTGTGGGTGCTCGAGCGCGCCGGCATCCAGCGAGCGGACCTGGTGATCGCGGTCACGGGCGATGACGAGGACAACATGCTCGTCTGCCAGGTCGCCAAGGAGAAGTACCTGTGCGACCGCATCATCGCGCGCGTGAACAACCCGCGCAACCACGACCACTTCCGCCTTCTCGGGATCCAGCCGGCCGTCTCGGCGACCGACCTGATCCTGCGCCTGATCGAGCACGAGGTGCCCCGCTACGGCCTCGTGCACCTGCTCGCGCTGGAAGAAGAGCGACTGGAGATCATCGAGCTCGAGGTCTCCCAGGGCGCCTCCGTGATCGGCGAAAAGGTCTCCGATGTGGCGCTGCCGGAGGGCAGCCTGATCATCTCGGTGCTGCGCGGGGGAACGGGCTTCGTGCCCAAGCCCGACACGGTGATCGAAGAGGGCGACGAGGTGCTGCTCGTGCTCGACCCGGGCCTCGAGGTCGCCATCACCGGGTTATTCGCCGCCACCGGCCAGCCGGCCGCGCTCTGACGCCACCCCCGCCCTGCGGGCGCAGTGGCATGCGCCTGTCACAGAACCGTCAGGGCATTGGGTATCCTGTGCGCCGAACACTGTCCGGGATAGTCCAATTGGCAGTGACGCCCGGTTCTGGTCCGGGAGATTGGGGTTCGAGTCCCTGTCCCGGAGTGAGGCGGCGCCCCTTGTCTGCGGGGCGTTTGGCGTCTGGGGAGTAGCTTTCCAAGCAGGAGCGTCGGCTCGGCACTGCTAGCTGAGGGCGCCCTCTGCTAC
>Ga0182030_10007163_pt1 | contig 23347 bp, 19 predicted proteins | sample 812S3MmetaG_FD_121299 | JGI IMG/M metagenome (GOLD analysis project Ga0182030, IMG submission 121299) | Permafrost microbial communities from Stordalen Mire, Sweden - 812S3M metaG (Illumina Assembly) | ecosystem: Environmental > Terrestrial > Soil > Wetlands > Permafrost | place: Sweden...
CCAAATATCCGGTCATGGCGTCTTTGATGTTGGCCAGGGCTTCAGCGCGCGTCTTGCCTTGCGAGATGCAGCCCGGCAACGCAGCGCATTCTGCTACGAATACCCCGTCCTCATCAGGCCCAATCGCCACTCGATATTTCATGGTATTAATCTGAGAGTGCTGCTTTGAAAAGTCAACCGCCGATGCGGCAGTGTCCTAATTTGGGTTAAAATTAAAAGCGATTCCCAGATGAGTTTGCTTTTGCTTGATGTTTAGCGAGAGGGGAAAAATTGGTTCCTGTTTTGTGTTTCAAAAGCGAACCGCCCGGTGTAGCTTAGTTTTTAAGCGACAATTTTTATGTATGGCGCGACATGGACCGGCATCATCCTCCTTCTTATAATTTGTTTTTTGCCCGCTCTAGCAGTGCTCCTGTCTGCTTTTGCGAGCATCCTCACTTTCTTTTCAAGGACGCGGATTTTTTCACTGATATTAGCTTTTTTGTGTCTGTTGATTTACGGGGTTTTCGCGACATCTATATCATCTCAGCAATTCAGCCAGGAACTTGACACCTTGCCTTTGGGAAGATTTTTTCACAGCATGATTCCGTTGGCCGGAGTAATGGCTGTTGCTATATTTGATATTTGCGCCTTATCAAGGCGTAAGCGAAAAAATGACGCAGCCGCCTAACGCCGCGCTGCTCGCACCAGCAGATGCAATCTGAAGACAAAATTACTGCATGGCCACCAAGACGCGGCCGTAAAGCTGGCTGACGCCGACCGGACCGTAGTAACGGGAATCGGTGCTGGCTTGGCGGTTGTCGCCCATGACAAAGTATTGGCCGAGGCCCAAACGAAATTGGGTGAGGAGATTCAAAGGGTAGGTAATTGTTCCGGCCTTGAGATAGGGTTCAGGCAATCTGCGATGGTTGATCTGAACTGAGCCGTCCTCGAGGCTGACGGTTTCACCGGGCAGCCCAACGATGCGCTTGACCGCCCGCCCGCCCAGTCCGTCGTTGACCACGACGACGTCGCCGCGCTGAAAGTTATGCACGCCGTTGCGCATGATGTATTCGTCGCCAGGGCGCAGGCTTGGGGCCATGCTGGTGCCTTGCACGATGACCAGTCCCATCCCGTACTGGCGCATGCACATACAGACCAAAGCGGTTCCCAGGACGAGCAATAGCAATTGAAATGGTTTTGAGGTTCGCATGGTCTCCTCTTTTTTCTTACGGCTAATTGATTTTTCTGATCGGTTTTTTAGCCCCCTGTGGGGCTAATGATGCGAGCAGTGTGGCATTTTGTCTGTTGCTGGTCAAGCTTTTTTACGGAGCTTTCTGAAACTATTTTCGCAATTTGACGAGAAGGTCTTTGCTTTCCACGGTTTCGCCCACTTGCGCGTAGATGGCGTCCACGGTTCCTTCTCCGGAGGCGTAAAGGGTGCTTTGCATTTTCATGGCTTCCAGTGTCAACAATTTATCGCCTTTGCGGACTTTGCTGCCGACGCTGACGGCCAGCGAGGTGATCAAGCCGGGAATGGGCGCGGGGACTTGGAGCGGATCGCCGGGGTCCGCTTTGGGACGGGCGGTGGCGTTGGGCTGGACGGAGCGGTCCACGATGGATACTTCGCGGGGCATGCCGTTGAGTTCGAAGGTAAGGGTGCGGCGGCCATCTTTGTCCACGGCGCTGAGGTGGATGAATTTGATGAAGAGAGTTTTGCCTTCCTCGATATCGACTGAAATCTCTTCGCCGGGTTTTAGGCCGTAGAAAAAAGCGGGAGTGGGAAGCACGGAGACATTGCTGTAGTCGCGGGAGAACCTGGCGAATTCGGCAAAAACTTCGGGATACATCAAGTGGCTGTACAAATCGTCGCGGGACGCCTCGTGTTTCACCTTGTGGGAAAGATCCTGCCGGGTCTTTTCCAGGTCGAGCGGTTTGAGGCCCGCGCCAGGGCGTCCGCGAATCGGGCGGCGGTCTCCGAGGACGACTTTTTGCAATTTTTTTGGCCAGCCGCCGTCGGGCTGGCCGAGGTTGCCCATTAACATGTCGATGACGGATGCGGGGAAGGGGACGCTGCCGGGTTCGAGATTGAGAACGTCGGCCGGCTTGATGCCGCGGGAGATGAGGAACATGGCCATGTCGCCCACGACTTTGCTGCTGGGGGTGACTTTGACAATGTCGCCGAAAAGCTGGTTGACTTCGGTGTAGGTTCGGGAAATTTCCGGCCAGCGCTGGCCCAAACCCATGCTGGCGGCCTGCTCTTTCAAATTGGTGTATTGGCCGCCGGGCATTTCATGGTTATAGACGTCGGCAGTACCGGCACGAGGGGCGGTGTTGAAGGGAATGTAATAGGCGGAGACATTCTCCCAATAATCGGAGAATTCGTTAAGGGCGGCCAAATCCAGACCGGGATCGCGCGGGGTGTGAGCCAGCGCGGCCACGACGGAATTGAGATTGGGCTGGCTGGTTGAACCGCTCATGGAAGCAATGGCAAGGTCAACGACATCCACGCGCGCTTCGCTGGCTTTCAGGACGGAGGCGGAATTGATACCGCTGGTGTCGTGGGTGTGAAAGTGAATGGGCAGGCCGATTTCCTCTTTGAGGGCCTTGACCAGCGCATAAACAGCAAAAGGCCGGCAAAGGCCCGCCATGTCTTTGACGGCGAGAAAGTGCGCGCCCATTTTTTCCAATTCGCGAGCCAGTTTGAGGTAATACTTGAGCGAGTATTTTGTCCGCTTTGGGTCGAGAATATCGCCGGTGTAACAAATCGCGGCTTCGCAAACGGCGTGGGTCTGATGGACGGCGGCGATGGCGGCTTTTAAATTGGGGATGTAATTGAGGGAATCGAAAATGCGGAAAATATCGATGCCCGAAGCCGCGGCCTGTTTGACGAAACCGGTGACGACGTTGTCGGGATAATTGGAGTAGCCGACGGCGTTGGAGCCGCGAAAGAGCATTTGAAAGCAAATGTTGGGAATTTTTTCGCGCAGGAGGCGAAGTCGGCTCCACGGGTCTTCGTGCAGAAAACGCATGGCGGTATCGAAGGTGGCCCCGCCCCACATTTCGAGGCTGAACAGTTGAGGGGTGCGGCGGGCCACGGCGGGGGCTATGGCCAGCATGTCGTAGGAACGCACGCGCGTGGCCAGGAGCGACTGATGGGCGTCGCGAAAGGTCGTGTCGGTAATGAGCAACTGGTTTTGCCGCAAAGTCCACTCGGCGAATTTTTTCGGGCCCAGCTTGAGAAGCAATTGACGGGTGCCGGGGGGCGGAAGTTCTTTGCGCTCGTAATGGGGAGGCGGCACCGGCGGAAGCGGAGCGCCAGGGACGTAGCCTTTGGCTTGCGGATTGCCGTTGACAATGACGTCGCCCAGGAAGGCGAGCAACTTGGTGGCCCGGTCCCGTCGCGGCTTGAACTGGAAAAGCTCGGGGGTGGTGTCGATCAGAGTGGTGGTTGCCTGGCCGGAGCGGAAGACAGGATTGGCGATGACATTTTCCAGGAATGGAATGTTCGTCTTGACGCCGCGAATGCGAAATTCGCGCAGGGCCCTGTCCATGCGTTGCAGGGCCATTTCAAAATCGCGGCCAAAGGCGGTGATTTTGACCAGCAAGGAATCGTAAAAGGGCGTGATGACCGCGCCGGCGTAACCCATGCCGCCGTCCAGGCGCACGCCTTGCCCGCCCGTGGAGCGATAAGTCAGGATGCGGCCATAGTCGGGCGTGAATTTATTTTCAGGATCTTCGGTCGTGACGCGGCATTGCACGGCGCAACCCATGCGGGGAATGTCCGCTTGGGGCGGTAAATTGATCTCCGGCCCGTGCAGCGCGCAGCCTTGCGCGACGAGAATTTGCGAGCGGACCAGATCCAGACCGGTGATGACTTCGGTGACGGTATGCTCGACCTGGATGCGCGGATTAACCTCGATGAAATACCAGTGGCGCTTGTCAAGATCATAAAGGAATTCGACTGTGCCGGCGTTGTCGTATTTGACGTCGCGTGCCATGAGGACGGCAGCCTGGCACAGTTCATTGCGCACGCTCTCGGGCACTTCTCCGGCAGGAGCGATTTCGATGACTTTCTGATGGCGGCGCTGGACGGAGCAATCGCGTTCATGCAAGTGAAGCGCGTTGCCGTGGCGGTCGCCCAGGATTTGCACCTCGATGTGCTTGGCGCGCGGGATGTATTTTTCCAAAAAAACGGCGGGATTGCCGAAGGCGTGGCCGGCTTCGCTTTGGGCTTCGTCCAGCAAACGAGGGAGGTCGGCGGGCTTTTGCACGACTCTCATGCCCCGTCCGCCGCCGCCAAAAGCCGCTTTAACAATGAGGGGAAAACCGATTTCGTGGGCGATTTTCAGCGCGGCGGCGCGGTCTGTCACCGGGTCTTCGGTGCCGGGCAAAGTGGGCACGCCGATTTTCCGGGCCAGAGCGCGGGCGGCGACTTTGTTGCCCATCAATTCGATAATCTCAGGACGAGGTCCAACGAAGGTGATTCCGGCTGCGCCGCAGGCGCGGGCAAAATCCGCATTCTCGGCCAGAAAGCCGTAGCCGGGGTGGATAAGGTCGATGCGTTTTTCCCGGGCGAGGGCGATGATGCCGGGAATATCCAGGTAAGCGCCGACCGGACCTTTGCCTTCGCCGATGAGATACGCTTCGTCGGCTTTGAAACGATGGATGCTGAGGCGATCTTCCTGGGCGTAGATGGCCACGGTGCGCAAGCCCAGTTCGGTGGCCGCGCGAAAGACGCGGATGGCAATTTCGTTGCGATTGGCGACAAGCAGTTTTTTGGCAACGCGGGGCGAAAGGCTCATATTGGGGGCTGTTTATAATGGGGGACGGGCGAAGTTCAAAGGCTAAAATAGGCTTCGAGATGGGATAAAATAAAAATGTTTCAAAATGGGTTGATTCAGTCGGATTGAGTGAGATCCAGTCGGATTGAGCCGGATTTTTGGGCGGAGGGTCGCCACCTTCCGGCTCGCCTTCTCCGCCCAGGGCTGGCGTGGGAGAATGGCGCAACCGGCGATTTCGGCATTTCGATATATCTGCCCATACGTATTTTTGCGCCCGGCATCCGCCGGGAAACTGCATAGCAGAAGAACTTTGTCGGCCCCGCTCCCCTCGCTGATTGGCCGCGCCACTTATTCCTGGGCGACGAGTTTGTCGTAGAAGACTTGATACCTCAGCGTCAGCCGGTGATCAATTTGTTGCCCGGCTGCCTTGGGGTAAGCACGGCCAGGGACAATGGAGAACACATTACAGGTGTCGCCGCCATCGGATTTCCTGTCGTTGCCCACTGATCCCTCATATTCGTATCCGTCCATATTCTTGATTTGGTTCTTGAGCTTGACAAAATCAGAGCCTCCGCAGGTGACGCCAACGAGGAATGGATATTCCGAATCGTCAACCGCCATTTTTTTGACACTGATTCCTGCGCTTCGGGCGGCCAGTTGGATGGCATTGCTCAGACCTTCCTTGGTGTATTTGGCATCCATGTTGGCGGGAGGCGGGACAGGGTCGCCCAGGTAGGCCAGCAAGGCGCGATTTGCCCCGGCAATATGTCCAATCCCGGCGTCGTCCTGTTTGTCCCCCAATCTATCTGTAAAAGTGTGAACCCAGCTCTGATTCTGCATGATGGTTTGTTCCTTCCCCTTTTCTCCAAAATAGACGCCGTCATGCGATGAGCCATTATCCGGGTAGAACGAAACGTGGGCCCAACCATCGGGCATGTTTGTTTCGTAAAGACGAAATTCAGCCGTGCCCTTGTGTATTCTTATGCGCTGGCCGTCCTGGACGGGTGTCGGGCCGCTGGGGCTGCGGGAGGTGCAGAACAGGGCCAGGGCGCCGCTGTCCGCCGATCCCAGGGTGTAAGTTCCTTCGACGAGATAACTGCCGCCAGGCTCGATGTGTTTTCGATTACTGCGTACCGAGGTGATGGTGATTTGATCTCCGTCGGCAAAATGGAAGGCTCCCAATTCATATTGAATCACATGCGGAAATTTCGGTTCCGTTTTTTCTTCCGTGCCACGGGCCAGGAGGCTGAAGGCAGGAAGCAGGAGAGCGGCGGCCAAAGACGCCACAATAGACAGATTAGTTGCGGGCATGAGTGTTTTCATAGGGGCATTTTCTTTTCGTGTTTTACCTGGCTGGGCTTTGTGTTCAAAAGAGTTTCGCTGATGACGACCGTTTCTTCGGACACAGTGTCAAGAATGAGATTTCCTTCCTTGCGAAAGGTGTAGGTTGGCAGGTGGTACGAAACTTCGACGAAAACGGGCGACTGCGCCTGGAGGGCTCCGGTTTGCACCCGGGAAAAATGCGTGACCAAAAGAACCGACGCGACAAGCAGCACGGAAGCGGCGATACCCACGGGCCATCGGAAACAGTCCCATAAGGTAACAACGATGCCCGGGGCGGATTCGCATTGGAGCGAGGCTATGATACGTCGCCGAACTTCCGGGCGGAGGACAAGGGATTCAGTTTTTTGCAGGAAGTGGTCGGACAGAAATTGAGCACGCTGTTGCTCCTGATGCGCAGTTTGGCGGCAGGCATTGCACTGGGCCAGATGCTGCTCTGCGGCGGCGCGTATGCTGGTGGAAAGAGTTCCTTCCACATACTCATACAATTGATTCTGGAATTGCCGGCAATTCATCTTCGTATCTCCTCTGTGCCGCCGCTGCCAAAAAGGTTCAATTCGCCGGGAAGAAGTTTCTGCATTTCTTCAATGGCATAATGGAGGCGGGATTTGACCGTTCCTTTGGAGACGGCCAAGTGGGCGGCGATTTCGTGAATTTTCATGTTTTCGTAGTAACGCAGGACAATGACTTCGCGATGCGCGAGGGAAAGTTGGCGCAAGGCTTGCCCGAGCGCGGACGACGCTGTTCCTGAATCCAATCCATTGGAGTTGTCCTCCGTGGGCGATGCTTCACGGTCGGCCAACTCGTCGTCATAGATAATCCGTTTGCGGTCGCGATGATAGTGTCGGGTCAGGTTGACCAGGATGGCATAAAGCCAGGTGTAAATGGCGGAGCGGCCTCGAAAGCGATGAACCGACTGAATGGCTTGAATGAATGTATCTTGAACAATGTCCTGTGCTTCGGTTTCGTTGCCGCAGAGCGCGAAGGCGGAACGCAGGAGCCGGTCGCCGTAAGAGTTGACAAGCTCTTGCACCGCCCCGGGGTCCTGAGTTTTCAGGTTCCGGACAAGCTGTTCCTCATCCATGCCGGTTTGTGCCATTGACAGGGAAAAGGTTCATATTCTATGCGGATGGGCGAATCAGGCGGCCTTGGGGTCCAGACACTATTTTGCCGTCCTGGAAGACGGTTTGTCCCCGAAGCAATGTCCGCTGCACTGAAGCGCGCAGGCGCCTTCCAATATACGGGCTGTAGCGGTGACGATACTGTAAATCCTCGGCTCGAACGGTGAGATTTTCGTTGAATTTGACCAGGGCCAGGTCGGCATCGCTGCCGACGGCGAGGCGGCCTTTGCCAGCGGGAAGTTTGAAACGGCGGGCGACGTTGGCGGAACAGAACCGCAGCAAGAGGCTGAGGTCCGCATGTCGTTGGAAATGGCCGATTGTGATCAGCAAGGGCAGAAGGTGTTGCGCGCCCGAGATTCCACCCCAAACTTTGAAGAAGTTGTCCGCCTGCTTCATTTCCGGCGGGGAAGGCGAATGATCCGACCCGACTGTCAAAATATTCTCCGCCAATAATTCATGCCATAATTTCTCCTGTTCGGACGCGGGACGCAAAGGAGGCGCGCATTTGGCGACAGCACCAAGTTGCGCCATGTCTTCCTCGCTCAGCGCGAGATAATGCGGGCAGGTTTCGCAGGAGACGTCGACGCCCGACTTGCGCGCCGCCGCAATCAAGCGCACGCCCGCTGAGCAACTCACATGCACGACGTGCAAGGCACACCTTGTTTCAGCAGCGAGATCGAGGGCGCGTTGGATGGCGTCCAGTTCTGCTTGAATGGGGCGTGAATCCAGGAAGTCGCGGACGCCGGTGCGATGGGCCGCTGCCGCCTCGGCGGTAAGCTGTGACGTCAGGCTTTGGCTTTCGGCGTGGACGGCGACGGGTAATTGAAGGGCTGCCGCGCGTTTCATGCCTTTGCGCAAGTCGGCATCCCCGACGCAGGGAAAATCCTCAATACCACTATCGCACATGAAGGCTTTGAAGCCGATGACACCACACTTGGCCAATTCCTCCAACCGCTCCACATTTTGCGGGACCAGACCACCCCACAAGGCGAAATCGACGACGGACTTTTGCTCCGCAGCAGACCGCTTAAGGTGAAAACTATTGGCGTCGAGGGTTGGAGGGTGGGAGTTCAACGGCATGTCGAAGAACATGGTTCCGCCGCCGGCAGCGATGGCGCGGGAGCCTGTTTCTATGCCTTCCCACTCGCTTCGGCCGGGCTCGTTGAAATGAACGTGCGCGTCGATTACTCCTGGGAAAACATGCAAACCGTCGGCGTCAATCGTTTGGCGGGCGGAGCCGTCGATGTGCGGCGCGATGGCAACGATTTTGCCATCGGCGATTCCCACGCCCGCGCGTTCGACTGTCGTTTCCGTGACCACCGTACCGCCGCGTATGATGAGGTCCAAGGAGTTCATGGTGGAGCGGGGAGCGATAAGACAAAGTCTGTCAACACATCCAGCGCGACTCGAATATCATCAACGCGGACCGATTCATCCGGGTGATGACTGACACCTCCCGCGCAACGGACGAAGAGCATCGCGATTGGTGTGATCTTTGCCATGATTGCCGCGTCGTGTCCCGCGCCGCTGACCAGATCAATCACTTCGGGTTGATGTCGGCGTACCGCGTTTCGCATGAGGTCCGAGAGTGCAGTGGAGCACTGAACCGAGGTGGTTTCCTGAATAATTCGAGAGTGCGCTTTCACGCGGCGTCGATTTTCAATTTCCTCGATGCAAGTGCCAAGCTCCTGAAAAGCTTTAACGCGAATGGCATCTTCTTGATGCCGCAAATCCAGCGTTAAAAGGCAGTTTCCAGGAATGACATTACTCACATTTGGACCAGCCATGATTTGACCAACCGTGGCAACCATGCCAGGGTGTTGTCGCGCATAGTTTTCGGCGGCCAATATAAAATCAGCTGCCGCGCACAATGCATCCCTGCGCAGTTTCATGGGCGTTGTTCCAGCGTGGCCAGACCGTCCTTCCAAAATGACGGTCGCCCGCGTCTGTCCGGCAATGGCGGTAACCACGCCGACGGGCTGATTCTTTTCTTCCAACACCGGGCCTTGTTCAATGTGAACTTCGACATACCCGAGCAAGTCTTGACCATTGACTCGGCAGGATTTCAATTTGGCCGGATCGCCACCAAAATTCCGAATCGCATCCGCCATGGTTATCTTATCTGCGTCAACAAGAGCAAGGTCTTGTTCGCTCAATTGTCCGACGAGTGCGCGGCTGCCCAAATAGGCGGTTTGATAACGAGTCCCCTCTTCGTCGGCCAATGCGGCGACTTCTATTGCAAAGGGCAGCGTTTGGTTCCTGCGGCGAATTTCCTCGACGCATGCGATGCTCACAGCAACCCCCAGCGTCCCGTCAAATTTGCCTGCGTTGCGAACTGTATCCAAATGCGAGCCGAGCAATAGAATCTTTGAATCTTCGCGCAGCTTGGAAAAGCGGCCAATTAAATTGCCCACCGCATCCATGCGGGTTGTCATGCCCGCATCGCGCATCCACGACGCAACAAGATCGTTTGCGCGCTTCATCGCCGGCGACGCAAAGAGTCGCGTTAACCGATTTGTTCTGCCACTGCCATCGAACAATAGAAGGCTGGGTTCGTCGCTGACGCGACCCAGCTCCTCCAGTCTTTCCATGATGACGGCTTCAGCTTCCACGATACGTGCTGTAGGACCAGGGTGAACAGAGCAGCGGCACATGATATGATGCGCTCGCGTCTGCGATGCTAAAACGAACCGGCACGCGGTCAAGAAACGGGGGATCGGCGACGGTGGACTTTTCCGAAGCGAAATAATCCCCAACGAAAAAGACTAATTCATATTGACCCGGGCGCATCTCATCCGCGCCGAGAAGCGGGATGTCGGTGCGGCCTTCGGCGTTGGTGTGGACGGTTTTGAGCAAGCGCGGCTGCGAAGCGCTCAAGGACCACAATTGCATTTGCATCTCGCGTGCGGGCCTGCCGCGCATTGTGTCAATTACATGTGTGCTCAATTTTCCGGGCATGGTTTATTCCTTAATCAAATCCTGAAGACGCAGTTGGGCGATTTTAAAAATTTCTGCCAGAGCGACTTGCATTTCCTGCTCGCGGGAATTTTGCAATCGTTGCGCAAAGCCCGCGATAATGGCTTCCTTCTTATTGAGCCGCGCGCAAATCACAAATGGAAAACCAAACTTCTGCCGATAGGCCTCGTTTTGTTTTTGGAACAAAATCGTTTCTTCCGAGGTCAGCTTGTTCAAACCGGCGGCGGCTTGTTCATTGGCGGAAGCCGAGGTTAACGTTCCCGCCAATGTGGCGCGACCCACTAAATCGGGATGGGCGCATATCAAGTCTAGCTTTTGCTCGTCCGTCGCGCGGGACACGGTTGCACAAAGCGCAGCGAGCAAGGAGGCGGTTGCTTCAAATGGCCTGCGACTGGAGGTTGCCCGGGCGATCCACGGCGAGTTCTCAAACACCGGTCCAACCATGCGGACAAAATCCTCGACGCTGAGCGCGTTCAATTCAGCCATGGTGTGGCGCGTTTGCATTTGATTTGCTTTTTAGCGTGTCATTCGCGACGACTTCTCTACGATAGCCGCGTTATCAGGTAAAGCGATATGAAACTTCAGCATCACCATTACGGCAAGGCGAGCGTCCGTGTCATGAAAGTGGCGCGAAAGGGCGAGCAGCATTCGATCAAGGAACTGGAAATTTCAGTCATGCTGCGAGGCGGCTTCGAAGCTTCGTACACCAAAGGGGACAACAGCCTGGTTGTTCCAACTGACAGCATGAAGAACACGGTCAACGTTTTAGCCAAGGAGAAACTCGGCGCGGAAACGGAACCATTCGGACTGCTTGTCGCCCGGCATTTTTTGGAAACTTATCCTCAAGTGGAGGAGGTTCAAGTGCGGCTTTCGGAACGTTGTTGGGAGCGGATCACTGTGCAAGGGCGGCCTCACGCCCACAGTTTCACCGAAAAAAGCCCAGCAAAACCGTTCGCCGAGGTAACGTGTTCGCGCAAGGAAACCACCATTCAATCCGGCGTGAGTGATCTGCTGATTCTCAAAACCACCCAATCTGGTTTCGAAGGTTATGATGTGCGGGATAAATTCACCACGCTGCCCGAGACCAAGGACCGAATCTTTGCCACCCAACTGCGGGCGTCCTGGCTTCATGCACAACCTCCGTCGAGCTACGATCAAACCAACGCGCGGATTCTCGAGGCGATGCTGGAGGTCTTCGCGGTGACGTACAGCCCCTCGGTGCAAACGACGCTTTTTCAAATGGGCGAAGCCGCCCTGAAGGCCGCGCCGAGTATTTCAAAGATCACGCTGGCCATGCCGAATAAACATTGCCTGCTGATCAACCTTGCTCCTTTCGGCATCGAAAACCGCAATGAACTGTTTGTGCCGACCGACGAACCGCACGGACAAATCGAGGGCACGATCACGCGTGACTAACGACTACTTCGTCATGGCCGGGCGTGGACGCGGTTTGTGGAATGCGAAAATATCCGTCTGATGGCGAATGCCGACGCGTTCATGCCGGCTGATTTCCATCGAAGCGGGACTGGTCTTCCAGTCGCCTGGCTTGCCCGTTTTGATCTCGTCAACAAGATCGGCGACTGATTGCAAAATTCGCGTCGGTTGGTAGACGTAGTCCCCCACCATTTCGAATTGGGTCGAACCGCTCAGGACCAAATAGGCCTGCAGGCCAGCCTCCACGGCCCCGCGAATGTCCGTTTCCATGGTGTCCCCAATCATCACGACGTTACCGGGTTCAAACATGGCCAGCGCGGCCAGCTTGCGGCGGGCCTGTTGAAACATGTAGCCGTTGGGCTTGCCCAGGTAATAGGCGCGCCGGCCGGTGCTCGCTTCCAAAAACGCCGCCGTGGCTCCGGCACCGGGCCGGTTCATCTCGCTGGAGACGGGGCACCAGTTATCGGGATTGGTGGCCAGCAGGCGCGCGCCGCGCTCAATGCATTCGTGGGCTTTGGTTAATTTCTCCATCGAGATGGCTCCTTCACCCACCACCACATAATGCGGACGGATGGTGTCATTGGGAATTTTCTGTTCATTCAAGGCCGCGAGCAAACCGCCTTCACCCAACGCGAAGACGGTGCAGGTGGGATCAGTCGAGCACAAAAAGTCGGCCGTATTCAGCGCCGAGGTATAAAAGTGTTGACGCGACAATCCGTGTATGCCCAGATGTTTCAATCGCACCACCAAATCATCCGGGGTGGGGGCGGAGTTGTTGGTTAGGAATAAAAAGGGCGAGCCCGTTGCAGTCAGCGCCCTTACAAATTCATCCGCACCGGCGATGAGGTGATTGTCCCTGTAAATCACACCATCCATGTCAATCAAATAACCTGTTTTCATAAATTCGAATCTATCAACTCAAATTAAAACACACCGCCCATAGCAATCGCGTAACAATCGGGCAACAAAACAATGACCCGCCATTACCGATTTGAGTCGATGGCTTCAATTGATTTCCCCGCGAAATCAAACGGCAGAACGGGGAAAAGACCAACGAAGGACACCCGCCGGGTTTTGGCGGGCCACCAGAACGTTAGCAGGAAGCCTGCCAAGCCTGTGCCACAACGACTTATGTCGGAGAATGCATAAACCCCCGCCCTTAAATGCGCACGATGCCCAAAATGACTCAGAAGGTGGCTGCGGCATTATTTCCGCGCGGCCAGCGCAGACAAGAGTTTCTCGTGAATTCCGCCAAACCCTCCGTTGCTAAAAACGCAGACAACATCGCCGCCAGCAGCCTCCTTTCTCAAATACGCCACAATGGCGTCGGCGTCTGGCAAATAAACAGCGGATTTGCCGGCGGAATGGAGGTCTTTGAGGAGTTGTTGCGGATCGAGGCGCTCTTCCGGCTTGAGCAGTTCCAGGCGCGCGATCTGTGAAATAATAACTCCATCGGCTTTGCTGAAAGCCAGCGCCAGTTCCGTTTGGAAAACGTTGCGGCGGGTGGTGTTGGTGCGGGGTTCGAAGACGGCCCAAATGCGTTGCTGGGAATATTTTAAGCGCAGGGCATCCAGGGTTTCGCGAATGGCGGTGGGATGATGCCCGAAGTCGTCCACCACCGTGACGCCGCCGACGACGCCGCGCACTTCCATGCGGCGCTTGACGCCTTTGAAAGTATCGAAGGCCGTTTGAATTTGTTTATTTGACAGGCCGTAATGTTTGGCGCAAGCCACCACGGCCAGGGCGTTGCGCACATTGAATTCGCCCACCATGTTCAGGTGAAATTTGAAACTGGGAATCTCAAATTCCGTGGCGGTGGGGCCGTAGCGGAGATTAAAGCCGTGAATGCTGTTGTCATGGCCCAAACCGAAACGTTTGACCGGACAATGAGTGACGTTTAGCAGCGGGGCAAGATTCGGATCGTCGCCGTTGGCGAACAGTTGGCCGTTGCGGGGGATTAGATTGATCAGGCGTTTGAAGGAAGTTTGGATGGCGGCCAGGTTATCGAAAATATCGACGTGATCGAGTTCGAGGTTGTTGACAATGACCGTTTCCGGCATGTAATGGACGAATTTGCTGCGTTTGTCGAAGAAGGCAGTGTCGTATTCGTCGCCTTCGATGATGAACCAGGGGCTGTCGGTAAAACGGGCGCCTTCGCCGAAATTATTGGGGATGCCGCCAATGAGAAAACTGGGGTTCAGCCCGTTATGATCAAAGACCCAGGCGAGAAGGGAGGTGGTGGTGGTCTTGCCGTGCGTGCCGGTGACCACAAGCGAACGCTTGCCCCGAATAAAGAACTCTTTCAATAATTCTGGCAACGAGCAATAGCGCAGCTTCTGCTCCAGAACGACTTCCGCTTCGGGATTGCCGCGGGAAATGGCATTGCCGATGACCACCAAGTCCGGTTTGGCGGCGAGGTTGGATTCGGCATAAGCCGGCAGGACCTCGATTTGTTTCGCAGCCAGGAAGGTGGACATGGGCGGATAGACATTTTGATCCGAACCGGAGACGGAATAGCCCTTGTCGCGCAGAGCAGCGGCAACCGCAGCCATGGCCGTTCCCCCGATACCGACGAAATGAACAGATTTAATTTGTGAAAACATCGCAAGGGGAAAAATAGAGGCGAAAGGCGGAATGCTAAAGACTAAATTATGAAAAAGACCGTGGTGGGTGTTAACCGTCCGCTACGATGGGCTCTTGCGGGAGTTCAGGGCGGAATTCCAGAATTTCGCCGGGCTGGCAATCGAGCGTTTGGCAAATGGCTTCGAGGGTGGAAAAACGGATGGCCCGGGCTTTGCCGGTCTTGAGCACGGAGAGGTTTTGGGGGGTGATGCCTACGGCTTCGGCCAATTCGTTCAGTCGCATCTTCCGTTGCGCGAGAACCACATCCAGATTGACGATGATGGGCATAAAGCTAGACGGTCAGCTCTTGTTCCTCTTGAATCTTTCTGCCTTCGTCCATCACCCAGGCGATTAAAACAATCAGCAGACCAAGCAAAAGTTCGCCAATGCGAATGTACCCCCAGCCATAGGCTACTGCATCCAGAACTCGTTCAATCACCCAATCACTCAATAAAAACCATCCAAGCAATCTGATGTAACGAACGTTCTGGCCTGTAAAAAACTTCCCGGCCTCAAGGAGATCAAGCAGCCAAAACAAAATGAGGCTTCCTGCAAAAAACAGACTTATTCGGAGAAAAGCCAAGACAAGCACTGCGGGAGGTATCTTGAAAGGCGCACTGTAAGTCGAACCGGGAGAAAATGAGATTTGTCCTCCAGAGGGCATAATGTGGATTCCAGCGAGATCGGCCAGGACGAACAAACCAACAACGAGGATGTAGATTACGGTGGCGCTGATTAGCCACCTGATAACCGCAATTATCTTTTTGATTCGATTCATCCGAATCTGGGCCATTGGAGAAAGTGAATCCGTATTCATAATGTCATTGAGTTTGGTTTAAACAGTCAGTTCCTGTTCCTCACGAATTTTGCGAGCCTCGTCAAGCATCCAGCCGATGAAAAAAATCAAAAAACCGGTAAATAAATTGCTCAAGCCCGAGGCCAACCAATGATTATGAGACGCTGGCGCCAAAAGATAAAAACCCAATTGCACGAGAAACCGGGCACAATAAATAACGCCCATTACTTGGATGCACCGAACCGTGTCAGCCGTGAACAAGATGCCTTTCTCGAAGAAACCAAACAATTGCAGTGCCGTGCGGTACCAAAAAAAATACACAATTAAATCCACAATCATCTGCAATTGAAAAGACGCAGGAGGAGGCATCGAATTTGAAGCAGTGTCGGCGGAATTTAGTTTTGGCAAGGTTATTATGTGCGCAGCCGAAAGATAGCCTAGACCCAATGCGGCTATGACCATCATCGGAAAGCCATATTGCAACAATAGTCGGATGCACTTGCTGACTTTTTGGATTCGGTTTAACCGGGCGTTTGTTTTCGGAGTGATTTCGTTCACGTTCATGGCACAAGAATAAGGCGAAAATCTTGTTCGTCAATTAATATTGATCGAAAAACGATAATAAAATGGCGATTAACGGCGGTTTCTGGTGAAAATTCCCGTTTTTTCTAACACTCCTGCGCGATGCGGCGGAAGTGGTAGCCGAGGATGGCGAACTCAATGGCTTGGCGGAATTTGCTGGGGCGACGCAAAAGGGTGCTCCAGAAGAATCGCCAATAGGCGACCCGGCCGCGATACCAGATACCCAACAGCCAGAATGATTTTACGAACGCCAGAAAATCCGCTGGCGACAGCCGCCGGGAAGAGGGGGCGGTGTTCTTGTGATTTTTCAGAAAAGTGCGGACGCGCTGGTAATAGGCTTTCGGCTCGTAGAGTTTTTTCATCAGGTCGCGATAGCCGGACTGGAGGAATTCGCGGCTGAGTTTGGGTTTGAAATTCAGCGCGGAATCGACGTTGTTGCCGCTGGTTTCAGATTCGAGTCGCCCCTCTTTTTTCAAGCGATTCCAAAGGCGGGTTTGGGGCAGGGCGGTGAGCAGGCCGACCATGGCCGTGACGACGCCGGAGCGTTGGATGAATTCGAACTGGCGTTTAAAGATGTCCGATTTGTCGCTGTCGAAGCCGACGATAAATCCGCCCATGACTTCCAGGCCGCGTTGTTGCAAGAGGCGGACCACTTCGACCAGGTCGCGGCCGCTGTTCTGGAGTTTGCGACATTCCTCGAGAGCTTCCACGGACGGCGTTTCGATGCCGACAAATACTTTGGTAAAGCCGGCTTCAACCATCAGGGAGCACATTTCCTCGTCGTCGGCGAGATTGACCGAGGCTTCGGTCAGGAATCCCATGTCGGCTCCGGTGCGGCGGCGCCAGGCGACCATTTCGCGCAGCAAATCGCGGGTGCGGCGCTTGTCGCCTATAAAATTGTCGTCCACGATGAAGACCATTTCCTTCCAACCGCGCAGACGCAGGGCTTCCAGTTCGTTGATTAACTGTTCGGACGACTTGGTGCGGGGCACGCGACCATTCATGATGATGATGTCGCAAAACTCGCAATTGAACGGGCAGCCGCGCGAGAACTGGACGGGCATCGTCACGTAATGGTGAAGGTTGATCAGGTCCCAGCGGGGAACGGGGGTTTGAGCCAGCTCCGGCCAGCGGTCGGCTTTGTAGATGTGTTGCAGGCGGTTGAGGGAAAGGTCTTGCACGACTTGCGGCATGGTTTCCTCGGCTTCGCCAAGAACGAAATGCTGAATTTCAGGAAAGGCTTGGTATCCGGTGGTGAACAACGGACCGCCGGCAATAACGGGTTTGTGGTGATGAATGCAGCGGGCGACGATGGCGCGGACCGAATCTTTGTGGACGATCATGGCGCTGATCATGACGTAGTCGGCCCAGCGGAGATCGGTGTCTTTGAGCCGCTCCACGTTCATGTCAACAAGACGCAAGTCCCAGTCTTTGGGCAGCATGGCAGCGACGGTAAGCAATCCAAGCGGCGGAAAGGAGGCGCGCTTTGAAACAAACCTTAACACATGTTTAAAACTCCAGAACGTGTCTGGGGTTTGGGGACTAATGAGAAGAATTTTCATCGAAAAACGGGCCGCGTGATTCACCCAATGAAAGCCGCAACAGATTATTTCTCCGGCGCGTGAACCACCAGAACCGGGCAATGAGCATGCCGGACAACGCGTTCGGCGGTGCTTCCCATGAGGACATGCTTCAAGCCGGTCAAGCCGCGTGTGCCGATGACAATGAGATCGGCGTGGCGGGTTTTTGCGGTTTCCACAATCTGCGTCCAAGCAACTCCTGTGACGACCAGCACTGTGGAAAGAATGGGGTTCCTAACTGTGGACTGGCAGAGAATTTCCAATTTCTCCTTCTGTTTCCTGCTCCAGCGGGCGTTAATTTCTTCCAGGGTTGTTCCCAGGGCCAAGTCATCCTGGTAAAGGTAAGGTTCGATGGCATGGACGAGCGTAACGGTCGCTTCGAACTGATCGGAGATGGACAATGCGTATTCCAAGGCGGCTTTGGATGAATCGGAAAAATCCACCGCCACGAGGATGTTCTCGATGCGCGCCCGTTTTATTGCGGGCTGGGCGGCAGATTCCTGCGGTTTCCGGGTTGATTCTGCAATTGATCCAGTATTCACAACAGCTTAAGCATAGGGGCTGGCGGGCCGACCGCTTTGCAAAAATTGGCAAAAGCTGGGCCGCTGTTGCAGGGCCTTCAACATACGCGGATGGATTCAATGCCCAGGAGCGAGGCCAGCTTGTCAATCTTGTCCCCGATATGACCCACTCCTACTGCGCAATGGTGGGCGGGGCCGTGAGAATTCCAGCGGTTGACAAATTCGCGCGCGCCGAGCGAAAAGCGATAGCGGCTGTTGGTGTTGCCAATCTCGAGGATCGGGCCGGGGACGGATTCGGCGTGGGCGCATAGGAACTTCAGCCGCCCGTCCATGCTTTGCACGACTGAAAGGAGGGTGACCGGACCGTGTTTGACTGACATTTCCACGGAGAGGCCGCGGCCCACTTTGCCGTGATAGACACGCAATGGGCGTACTTTGGTTTTGCCTTCGGCGATGGCGATGTGGCCGGGACCGTCGTGGCCCATCAGAACCACGTCATCGTTGAAATCCATGGCGTAATATTCGGTGAAGGAACCACCTGCGCCGAAACTGTCCATGATCTTCATGGCTTGGGCATTTTTTATTTCGTATTCGCCGGCGACGGGAATTCCGCGCGCGGTCAGGAGCGAATTGCCAAGGATGATCGAGCTGATGGCGTCCTCATTTTCGGCGTTGCCTTCGCCCATGTAATAATAGGCCATCGAACCGAGGTCATGAATTTGGGCCAGGCGATCCAAAGCGACCGAGGTCCGGGCCGCGCGTTGCAATTCGGCGAGGGAACAATCGGGCTGCACGTCAAACACTTGATGAAATTCCTTCACGCGGGTTTTAATCTGGCGGGCGTTGACTTCGCGCCGCAAGGCCGCCAATTCGTCCACCTCGATGACTTCGATGTGCCCGCCGAAAACCGCGCATTGTTGAGTCAAGTCGGAATAAATATCGAGCATGCCGCCGTAGTAGTGTCCCATCGCACCGAGGCGATTGTGGAACATGACGCTGGCGGTTTGGGCGGCGTCGATCCAGGCGGCGACTTCGTTCCAGCAGGCCGGATCGTCGTGCAACAGGCCCGTGACTTGATGAAAACGAATGCCGCACCGGTTAAAGACGTTGGCGATTTCCGGCACGGGGCAGGAGGCGCAATGGGCCAGCCATTCGCCGGTCATGGTGGTGCGGTCGGTCATCTTGTTGAAGGAGGCGTAGTCAAGGGCGGGGGCCGGTTGCAAATTGAGGACGATCACCGGCACTTTGGCGCGCTGCACGACTGGCAGGACGGTCGAAGAGAGGGCGTAGGTGGTGACGTAAAGGAAAATGAGGTCAACGTCCGCCTGCCGAAAACGGTGTCCGGCTTCCAGAGCGCTGGCGGGCGTATCGATCAACCCGAGGTTGACCAGTTTGACGCCGGGCCGTTGCAAGCGCTTTTCCACAACAGCCAGGTAACCTTCCAGGCGTTTCTTCAAGCCGGGGAATTGAGGCCAGTAAGCATCCAGGCCAATGCCAAAAAGGCCGATGCGCACCGGAGGCGTGACGCGGCGGTCAGAAACTGAAACAGTGTTGTGCGGAATTGAACTTTTCATATTTCGTGCATTGTTTTGCGGTCCAGGTCGGAATTTACTTCTCCAAAAGCAGCCGGACGGGGCCGAGCAGGCCGGACTCGGCCAGGGGAGTTGCCTTGGTTAATTTGCGGATGTTCGTCCTGGTGAGGCGCTCGGCGGGAGGCAGAAATTGATCACCTATGATGCGATTGGGCCAAAAATTGACCACCTCGATTTCAAGTGAGTTGTCCCCGGTTTTGACGGCATCGGTAACGTCCGCGCGGAACGGCGGCGTCCAGACGATGCCGCAGGAACGGCCATTGACTTTGATTTCGGCCAGTTCACGCACGCGGCCAAGGTCAATAAATATTTTTCCAGCGGCCGGTTTGGGCAGCGAGAAGGTCTTGTGGTAAACGGCTGTGCCGGAGTAATAGCGGATGCCAGGTTCGTCGCGCGCGGTCCAACTTTCCAGATTGCCGAATTGCGTCGAGTCGGGACCGCCCCATCGGGGATCAAAATGGACCGCCCACGCACCTGCGAGTTCTGTCATCACAGTGAGGTCGGGCCAATTATTGGAGTTCGTGCCTGGATGTTTTGCGGCCGGTTCACGGAACACGACGAATATTGAGCCGCATGGATCAAAATGAAGCGGCAAAGTTGTGCGGCCCGCCTTGGCCGCGTAATTGCCTGCGAAGTGATGCTCGCCGCTGACCGCGTCCCACAATTCCGGCGCCAGGTCGTGTTGGCGAAATACGCAGTCCAGCGCCACTGTGTTGCTGGAACGGTTGGCCACAAAATAAATATCCGCGCCGTTGGCGGTGCGATGGATAAAATCGATTTCCGGCTTTGTGGCGGATGGGTCGGCAGGCGTCCATTCGAAATCTGGTTCGAGGTGTTTGGCAAGCAAGACCTGACGTGCGGTTTGGTTTGTAATGATGCCCGACGCGCCGTACACATCATTGGCCAGTTCTTTGAATGCGGCGTCACATTTTGGGTAATCTTGCAAACTGCTGGCTTCCGACGGTTTGGGGCCGATGACCGTCGCGCCCGCTGTCACCAATTGCTTCACTTTTTGCAGGACTGGCAGTGAAAGCACGTTTCTATTGGGGAGGACCAGAATACGGTAGCTCATTCCATCGGGCAGAAAGATTTGTCCGTCGCGCACGATGGTGCGCGCCAACAGGGCTTCCTCGGTGATGACATCGTAGTCGTAGCCGGGCAGAATTTTCGCCGGATCGGATTTTTTCAGTTGGGCGAAATTCGGGACGTTGTCGCCGTAATAGAAAAGCACGTCGGCGAACGGGCGGCCTCGTTGCAGAAAGGCCTGGCAGCGGTCGATGTAACTGAAAAACGCCTGGGATTTTGACCACCAGGTTACTTTTGGATTCAAATGTGTGCCGGCAAAATACTGTTGGCCGGGGATGCCCGTTTCCTCGGGTGAACAAACAAAGGCATGCCACACCAGCACGTTCAAACCTTCGCAGAGCGCCTTGTCAAAGGAGGGTTTGAGATTGGACCAGATCGATTCCTGCCAATGGGGACCGATGTCTGTAAAACCTTCGGCGAAGACAAGCTTGTGCCCGTAGGTATGGGCCGCGCTGGCGGGTTGCTTGACGAAGAAACGGTTGTCGTCGCCAATGCGGTGCTCCCATGACCAGGCCCAGAATTCGCTCATCGGCACATCGTCCCAGCCCAGGCATCGTTGCGCATCAATGGGAACCGAGTGGGGGCCGCCGGATTCGGGATGGATCATGAGGCCATGCCTGTGAGCCTTGTCGCGGAACAGGCGGAAATGGTTATCGATGGCCAGGTCGCCTAGTGTCTTGCGGTAATCGGCCAGGAAGCGGTCGCTCTCATCACGACTGTTGACAATGCGTCCAGCCAGCGTGGGCAGCCACGGTATCATGTCGTAGCCGCGGCGCTTTTGAAATTCCGTCGTCAGCGTGGGTGTCCAGTTGGCGAGTTCAACTTCCCAACTGTCCGTGTGCAGGTATTTCAAACTGCGGCCCGCCAGAGGTCCGGCATCGGCGATGAGCGGTTCGACGATGGCGTCCCAATAATGCTCGAAGGCGGCCGCGTCATAGACATCGAGGGCGAAACCGTTCCAACCCTCGCTGCAAGTTGAAACGTACGAATGATCGCCAATGGTGCAACCGAAACGGAAAATTTTCCAATTTCCCGGTGGCGCATCCCAGCGCAAGACACCGTCCGGGCCGAGTTTTCCGGTCAAGTTCACTACGTCCGCCGCGCGTGTGTCTTCCTCCCCGGGCGTGGCCGGGATTTCAGCAAACAACGGCGACGAATCGGGCGCGGAGAACGGTTGGAGAGATTCCTGCAGCGCCTTCTGCTTCCAGTTTTGGAGCGGCCCGGAGGCGTGCTTGTCGGTTTTCGTCGGATAAGCGACTACAAGCGTGTCCTGATAAAAATGGTCTCTCGCTTTTGGCTGGAGCAGGGCCTGCTCGATTCGCGCCCCGCCCATGATGCTCGTCTCAGTCCAAACATATTTTTTGGCGGCGTCCTCGGGTTTAACCATAGGCCCACCAAGATTCCAGCCGCTTTGAATGTTGAGGCTGATTTCCAGACCGAGGCGGTCCGCCTCGCGCAGGGTGTGTTTATAAAGTTCGCGCCAGGCAGGAGTGAAAAAAGTGGGGCCATGCGGCACTTTGGCGTTGCCGCCCTGATCCGCGCCGTTGGCGTCAAAGATGACCGCGCCGGCGAATCCCTTGGCCTTCATCTCTTCCAGATCGCGCGTGATGGAATTCGTGGTGACATTGCCGTTGAGCCACCACCAATAAGCGCGGAGGCGGGATTCGAGCGGGGGATTGCTCCAGCAATCCTCCAGCGACTTTTGAGCCGAAGACAAATTCGCCGCGGACAAAAAGACCGCGGCCAAAATAACAAACCGTTTCATTTCTTTAGAAAATCAGTGCTGTTCGGGACCAAAGACTTTTTCGAATTTGGCTTTGACATCATGGAAATGGAAATCAAGCGAGCAGAGTTTTTCCAATTCGCCCGGAGAAAAGTGTTTTTTGACTTCAGGATCACGCTGCAGTTGCTGCAAAAAGTCCGCATCGTCCCGCCCGGCGTGTTTGGCTTGCCAGGTCTGCATGGCGTTGCGCTGCACCAGTTCGTAGGCGGCTTCGCGGGTCAGGCCTTTCTTTATCAGGGCCAGCAGGACGGTTTGGGAATTCCACATGCCGAGCGAAAGGGCCAGGTTCCGCTTCATGTTTTCAGGATAAACAATCAGGCCGTCGGTCAACTTTTTCAGAGTCACCAGCATGTAATCGAGCAGAGTGCAGCTATCGGGAAAAATGATGCGTTCAACCGAACTATGGCTGATGTCGCGTTCGTGCCAAAGGGCGACATTCTCGAGGGCGGCGACAGCATTGCCGCGCAGCACGCGGGCCAAACCGGTCAGGCGTTCGCCGGTGATCGGATTGCGCTTGTGCGGCATGGCGCTGGAACCCTTTTGCCCCACCGCAAAAAACTCTTCCGCTTCCAGGACTTCTGTCCGTTGCAAATGGCGGAACTCAGTGGCCCAGCGTTCGATGCTGGCGCCAATCAATGCCAGTGCGCCGATGAATTCAGCGTGCAAATCCCGGGCCACGACCTGGGTGGCGATGGGGGCGGGCCGCAGGCCGAGTTTTTGGCAAACATATTCTTCCACCCGCGGCGAAAGATGGGCGCTGGTTCCGACTGCGCCGGAAAGTTTTCCAACTGCGACCGTTTGGCGGACCGTTTCGAGCCGGCGCAGGGCGCGGGTAAATTCATCGTACATCAGCGCCATTTTCAAACCGAACGTGGTCGGTTCGGCGTGGATGCCGTGGCTGCGGCCGATCATCGGCGTAAATTGATGCTGGCGCGCTTTGCGGGCGACGACTTCGCGCAAGGCTTTGACATCGGCGATCAGAATGTCGGTCGATTGCACCATTTGCACCGCAAAAGCCGTGTCGATGATGTCGCTGCTGGTCAGGCCAAAATGGAGCCAGCGGCTGGCTGGCGCGCCGATGTTCTCCGCGACATTGGTGGTGAAGGCGACGACGTCATGGTTGAGGGTCTTCTCCAGATCGTGGCAACGGTCG
>Ga0182030_10007168_pt1 | contig 23338 bp, 15 predicted proteins | sample 812S3MmetaG_FD_121299 | JGI IMG/M metagenome (GOLD analysis project Ga0182030, IMG submission 121299) | Permafrost microbial communities from Stordalen Mire, Sweden - 812S3M metaG (Illumina Assembly) | ecosystem: Environmental > Terrestrial > Soil > Wetlands > Permafrost | place: Sweden...
AAGGAGAATTATCTTTATTTAAGCGGTCTGTTGATCGGCGAAGAATTGAAGAAAATTGAAAAAGAAAATTATGATTCTGTTACACTTGTATCTGAGGGTATGTTATCAACGTTATATTCAGAATCATTGTCTGCATTAGGCCTAAAGGATAAACTGGTAATGCAAAATGCGGACGCAGCGTTCATCAGAGGGCAAGTTGTTATTTTGAATAAGTGCCGGTAATATTAACTTTCTAAAGCATTGCAATAAAAAATATTTTTTTGGTTTGCGAGCATGTCCTTTACTGCCAAACCCTTGGCATGCTATACTTCATAATTTTTAAGACTTGCTATTTGCTTAATTAATTTGTGCTTCCAAAATTTGATCACTGATTATTGAGCAATTTCTCAGAGCCCCATTCATTTTTTTATTCTCCATCTCACCAATTGGCAAAGCCGGTTATTAAGCCAGGGTCTTTGTGGATTGGAATTTTGCTTCTCATTTTTGAGTTTCAAGTTCAGGCCTATAGATATTAAGAATGCTAAAAGGCAGTAACTATCTACTGCTATTATCCTTATCAGGGTCCGGGTTTGGGAACTTGTGTTATTTCCCGGATATTTTTTGAACAAATGTAAAAAGAGGTTATAAATATTTGTATTTTCACTTTCGTTTAACGATTTACTAAAACGATTTACTAATATGCCAGGAATGAAAAAAAAGATATGCGCATTCTCGTGTTCTTCCCGGCTCATTGTGACGAGGCTATTTATCCATTTCCCTTTAAGCTTATATTCTAAGGATTACAATTTCCCCATCTCAGACCTGTGGATAGATGTTGATCATTTGTGTAGCAGGCTGATATTGGTTGCTTTTATTTATTTGCCGCAACCTTTCAGGCCATCAAATGCAAAGTCTTTATAAGAACGGAGTTTGGAAATCTGTCAAAATAAGAGAAAAGCCGACCAGTTAGTTTGAACTGAGCCCTATGATCCTGATCTCAAAACCGACTACTTTAACACAATCATTTAAAACATGAAGAATCTCGCAACAATCACAGAAATTGCCAAAAAGCTCAATGTTTCGGCCTCTACCGTATCAAGGGCGCTTCATGATCACCACAGTATTGGAATCAGGACCAAGATGCGCGTGCGTCAGTTGGCCGGGGAACTGAATTATGAGCCCAACCAGGCGGCAATATGTTTTCAACAAAAGAAAACCGCTACGATCGGTGTTATCCTGCCTGAGCTATCCGAGTCTTTTTTCTCAGCGGCTTTCAGCGCTGTTGAAGACACTTCCTACAAGTGCAAATATTCGGTATTTCTGGGTCAATCCCACGACAGTGAGGAGAAAGAAAAACAGATTGTTGAAGCCATGAAAGCACGCCGTGTAGATGGGCTCATCGTTTCCATTGCGAAGAGCACAACAAACTATGATCATTTTGAGATGCTGAAAAAATATGATATCCCAGTTGTGTTTTTTGATCGTGTTCCCAATATGCCCAATATCCATCAAGTTAGCTGCAACATGGAATCAGGAACTTTGAAGGCAATGAATTTTCTGCTGAAAAACGGTCACCGGATCATAGGTATGATCAATGGCCCGGAAAAACTATTTGCATCTCAACAACGAATGGAAGGTTATATCAAAGCGATGAGAAGCCACCCGCTCAAATTTGATCCGGATCTGGTCGTATCGTCAGACCTGACCAGGCAAGGCACGGAAAATGCGATGGCACGACTCCTATCTCTGAAAAGAAAGATGACGGCGCTTATTGCCTTTAACGACTATGTAGCTCTTGACGCCATTCATTACGCGAAAGAGAGAAAAATAAGAATCAATGAAGACATTACTTTTGTCAGTTATTCCAACCTGCCTATGAGCAATCATACAGCTTCCCCGCCGGTGGCGTCTCTTGAACAGTTTCCCTATCAACAAGGACAAAAAGCTACTGAGGTTCTTATGGAATTGCTTAATAAAAAAGAAAGTGACCCACAGACAACTTCATATAGGAAAATCACACTGGAATCACAATTGGCCTTCCATCAAAACAGCGTACCCACCAGCTAAAAAGAAACGCAATCGTTTGTTTTGTCAAATCATCGCTTTCTTGCCTAAGTTTGAAAGGGTAAGTGTTATGATAAAATTTAATTTATCAAGCAGCATGCCTTTTGATTGTCAATCATGGAAAACCTTTCAAAAAGATTCGGGCAGCTTAAAAAATTGTCGAAGTTAAGATCATCAAATGCCGCAAGTGTCGTCCAAAATATTATTTGATCATTGCTACGGTGCCTATGCTATTGCAGCAGTGAATGTTTTCACAATGGAGCAGATACTCGGCTTGTTCTCAGCTTCTGCCGCATCCCGGACACCAATAATAGTTCAGATTACACCAGCGTCAAGAAACTATGCAGGCCCTGTCATGCTCAAAAATATGATACAAGCTGCAGCAACTATTTACCCGGAAGCTATTTTCACCCTGCATCTGGATCATGGAACAGAAGACCATATTTACGATGCCCTGGAAAATGAGTATGATTCCGTTATGATTGATGCTTCCCATGATGATTTTGAAACAAATATAAAAAGGACAAAGGCGATAGTAGTGACAGCCCATGCTAAAAATATTTTTGTGGAAGCAGAGTTGGGAATATTGAGCGGTGTAGAAGATGACCTGAGTATTGGCGATAGCCATGCACGATATACCAATCCGGACCAGGCAAAGGAGTTTGTACAAAGAACAGGCTGCGATAGTCTTGCTGTTGCGGTGGGAACCAGTCACGGTGCTTACAAATTTAGTGGTGGCAAGGGCTTGCAATTTGATGTGTTGGAAAAAATTCAACAGCAATTGCCGCATTACCCGCAGGTATTGCATGGCAGTTCAAGTGTGAAAAAAAATGAAATTGATTCCATCAACCGGCTTGGGGGAAAAATTGCTGAGAATGCAAGTGGTGTGACGGACGAAGAATTACAAAGAGCCATTCGTTTTGGTATATGCAAAGTAAATATTGCCACTGACCTGCGCTTGTTGTGGACAAAAGTTCATCGCCAGTTTTTTTATGAACAACCAGAAATGTTCGACCCTGTGATTCCCGGCAAGGAATATATGAAACAATACAAAGAGTTTATGATTGAAAGATTTGAAGTGCTCCGAGCCAAAGGGAAATCGAATACTATTAAATTGAATTCATTATGAAAAGAAGCGATAAATATAGATTGGTATCCAATCCTGTTAAAGACTTTGGTATCTACCAGCAAGTATCGGCTAAGGAAGCAGGATGGGCTTATTTGAATTTTGAAGCAAGGCTGATGAAGAATGGGGAGCAATGGGAGGGATATACCGGGGAAAGCGAATATGGAATTATTTTATTGAGTGGCAATTATTCCATTGTGTCAGATAAAGGCTCGTGGAAAACGGTCAATGGAAGAAAAAGTGTTTTTTCCGGTATAGCTCATACATTATATCTTCCCAGGCATACTTCGTTTACATTAATTGCAGAAAGCGAACTATTGGACATAGCAGCAGGATGGTGTCATTGCGAACAGGATTTCCCTGCGAAATTTAAAAAACCTGATGAAGCAGCTATTGAAATCAGGGGCGGTGAAAATGCAACAAGACAAATCAACAGCTTGATAGAGCCTGGTTTTGGCAGCAGCAAATTAGTGGCTGTCGAAGTTTATACGCCATCAGGCAATTGGAGTTCCTTTCCGCCACACAAACATGATGAAAGGAAAGTGGATGAAAACGGGACGCTGAAAGAGGCAATGCTTGAAGAGTTTTATTTCTATAAAATAGATAAAGAGCAGGGATACGCTATCCAGCAGGTATATACTTCTGATGGGAGCCTGAATGAATTGATGCAGGTAAAAAATAATGATATTGTAATAGTACCAAAAGGGTATCATCCGGTAACAGCGGGTCATGGGTACAATTGTTATTATCTTAATTTTTTAGCAGGCAGCGATCAGTCATTGGCGAATACACCTGACCCCGATCACGAATGGATTTTTCATTCATGGAAGCACTTAGATCCAAGAATTCCTTTAGTAACATCAGCAATGAATAATTTATAGTTTATGGCAAAAAAGGAACTTGATCTTATAACTTTCGGGCGATCATCTATTGATTTATACTCGCAGAATATAGGAACTGATTTTATTAATATAAAAGGGTTTGATGCTTTTGTGGGCGGTTCTCCTTTGAATATTGCGGTAGGAGCCAGCAGGCTCGGCTTAAAAACTTCTCTGCTCACTGCAGTCGGAACTGATAAAGTGGGTGATTTCATTTTGAATTTTTTGCACAAACAAAAAGTTAATACCGATTTCATTCCGCGCATTCCGTTTGCGAGATCAAGCGCTGTGGTGTTGGGCATCGAGCCGCCTGACAAATTTCCATTGGTTTATTACAGGGATAATGCGGCTGATAGCCAATTGACCATCGACCATGTTATTGCTGCGGACATCAGCAGGTTTCGTATTCTTGAAATATCTGGAACTGCATTGAACATTGAACCTTCACGCAGTGCAGCATTCTATGCTGCAGAGGTTGCTGTCGAGAATGATGTTGAAGTGGTACTTGATATTGATTTCAGGGCAGATCAATGGCATGATGCCCGTTCCTTTGGCGTGATGGTAAGGGCTTTATTGCCTAAAGTAAAAATTGCTATCGGAACCGAAGAAGAGATACTTGCAGCAACCCTACAAAGCAAAGATCAGGTAAGCATTAAGGATCAGCAGATTTCTGCTCCAGAAATTAAAGGAGATATTGAAAGCTCTATCCAAAAAATTTTAGCATGTGGCCCGGAAATTCTGATTGTAAAAAGAGGCGCGAAGGGAGCATCTATTTATAAAAAAGATGGCTATAAAAAAGATGTTCCGGGTTTTCCGGTTGAGGTTTTAAATGTTCTTGGTGCAGGAGATGCTTTTGCAAGCGGCTTTATTTATGGATATCTGCAAGGGTGGGATTTGTATAAATCCTGCAGAATGGGGAATGCCAGTGGGGCTTTGGTTGTGCAAAGAGCGGGCTGCGCAAATGATATGCCTTATTATGAAGAAGCCTTGCGCTTCATCTCATCAAAGGGCGGGCTCTGAAAGATTGATTCTATGTTTCGCTTGTTCGCAATGAAAATAGCTGCGGGCAATAATTTTTTAAAGAGATTTCAAACGGGTATCCATTATTTATAAATATTAATGATTTATACAAATGGCAGAGAAAACAATAAGACTTACAACATCACAGGCGGCAATCGTTTTTTTGCAAAATCAATTTGTTGAGCGTGATGGCATAGAGCAACAATTTTTTGCAGGTTGTTTTGGCATATTTGGTCATGGCAATGTAGGAGGAATAGGGCAGGCCTTATCCCAATATCCATCTTTCAGATATTATCAATGCAGAAATGAGCAGGCGATGGTGCATTCAGCAATTGCCTATGCAAAAGTCAAAAACAGGTTGGGTGCATTTGCGTGTACCACTTCCATAGGGCCCGGAGCTACCAATATGCTCACAGGTGCGGCTACCGCTACCATAAACCGCCTTCCTGTTTTATTGTTGCCGGGAGATATATATGCTAACCGTTCAGTTGATCCTGTGCTGCAGCAATTAGAGAATCAATACACCAATGATATTTCTGTCAATGATTGCTTCAAGCCGGTCTCAAAATACTGGGACAGGATAAACAGGCCCGAGCAATTGATTTTTGCACTTCTAAAAGCGATGCGCATACTTTTGTCACCATCGGAAACAGGTGCAGTGACTATTTGCATGCCGCAAGATGTTCAGGCGGAAGCTTACGATTTTCCTGTTTCTTTTCTAAAAAAGAAAATATGGCATATTGGAAGAACGCGAGCCGACAAATCAGTTCTGGCAAAAGCTGCTGCACTCATTGCTTCTTCAAAAACACCAGTAATTATTGCGGGTGGAGGAGTCATTTATAGCGATGCTTGTTCCGTCTTAAAAAAGTTTGTCAACAGAACCGGAATTCCGGTGGTTGAAACTTTCGCCGGAAAAGGATCATTAAGATATGATGAACCTGAAAATCTTGGCGCAGCGGGCGTAACTGGTACGCCGGGTGCTATTGCTATATGCGAAAAGGCAGATGTCGTGATAGGTATCGGTACCCGCTACAGCGATTTTACTACTATCTCAAATTCTGCTTTTCAAAATCCGCGGGTTCAGTTTATCAATATCAATATTTCGGAATTTGATTCCTTTAAACAGGGTGCATTGGCCATCACTGCTGATGCAAAGGAAACCATCAGTGAATTAGATCAGAAGCTTAAATCCTTCAAGGTGTCTGCTGTTTATGCGGCAAGTATCACAAAATTTAATAAGAGCTGGGATAAGCAGGTATCGGAAATCTATGGATATCGCCATGCGAAATTGGCGAGCCAGGCCGAAGTGATTGGTGCTGTCAATGATTTTTCTTCTGCAAGAGATATTGTTTTATGCGCTGCCGGCAGTTTGCCCGGAGACCTGCATAAATTATGGCGCACAAGAGATCCCAAAGGGTTTCATCTTGAGTATGGATATTCCTGCATGGGCTACGAAATAGCAGGTGGTCTGGGAGCTAAAATGGCTGATCCTTCACGTGAGGTTTATGTGATGGTAGGGGATGGGAGCTACCTGATGCTTGCGCAGGAAATCATTACATCTGTTCAGGAAGGTTATAAGCTGAATATTATTCTTCTCAACAATAACGGCTATGCAAGTATTGGTGGCCTTTCCAGCTCTTTAGGAACAAAGGGATTTGGCACTTATTATAAATACCGAAATAGCAAGACAGGACAATTAGATGGTAAAAACCTGCCAGTAGATTTAGCTGCCAATGCTGAAAGTTTAGGGGCAATTGTTTTGAGGACAAAGACCATTGAAGAATTTAAAGCTGCATTGGCCGAGGCAAAAAATAATTCCACCACAACTGTAATTTATATTGACGTCGACCGTGAGCATCGTGTTGGCGGATTTGCCTGGTGGGAAGTGCCAGTGGCTCAGGTGTCCACTTCTGCAACAGTAAAAGAGAGCTTGAAAAAATTGGAGGCCAATAAGAAAAAGCAACATTATTATTTGTGACAAATAAAAACTGCTTAATGAGTTTGTGTGTGTTGGGTTTTAGCGGTTAGCCTTTTTTGCAGGAACACTGCTTTCAAATATTTATACAGATCAGGTGATTGGTATGAGCATATCTTCTTGCTAAAATGAAATTATCTATGGAAGTTATGTACTCAGATTTTCTGAACGAACAAAATTGGTAAATGAAATCAGGCCAGCGTAATCTTGAAGAAAATTTTAAAACAAAAAGAATGAGCGATAACATTAAAATTGCCAATGCACCTTGTTCATGGGGCGCTTTGGAATTTGAATTAGAAGGAAAGGCACTGGGCTATGAGCAGGTGTTGGATGAGATAGCAGAGACTGGTTATGCAGGAACAGAATTGGGTGATTGGGGATTCATGCCAACGGAACCCAGTGCTTTGCGCACTGAAATCTCGAAGCGCAACATTACCCTGCTCGGGGCATTTGTGCCAGTAGCTCTTGCCCGGGAAGACACGCATGATTCTGGCATTGAAAAGGCATTGCGGGTTGCGGGCCTAATGTACGAAGCAGGATATTCTGATGCATTTATTATTCTGGCAGATGAGAATGGAACAATAAGCGAAAGAACAAAAAATGCGGGAAGGATAAAGAAGGATCAAAGCCTTTCAGCAGGACAAATGAAAATATTCGCCCGCGGTGCTGAGAAAATAGCCAGTGCTGTTAAAAATAAGTATGCTATGCGTACCATTTTTCATCACCATTGTGCCGGCTATGTTGAGACTCCTGATGAGATAGAATCATTTCTGAATGAGACCGATCCCAATTTACTGGGTCTTTGTTTTGATACAGGTCATTTCCGTTTCGGTGGTGGAACAAATCCTCTGGAATTCCTTGAGAAATTTTACTCCAGGATTCCTCATGTGCATTTCAAAGATTTTTCTCCTCGGGTGGCGCAAAAAGCAATCGACAATCAATGGGATTATTTCGCATCAGTTAACAACGGTATTTTTTGTGAGTTGGGAAAAGGTGATGTTGATTTTAAGGCTCTGGTGAATTTTCTTTTGGCTAATGATTACAGCGGCTGGATTGTGGTCGAACAGGATGTGCTGCCGGGGATGGGCGATCCAAAAAGCTGTGCCAGGAATAACAGGCAATATCTTCAAACTGTCGGGTTGTAACGACTTCATGAACTGATTAAAATTTATACAATGAAAAAGGTAAAAATAGCTTTGCTCGGAATTGGCCGTATTGGAAAAGTCCATTTTGGTAATATCAATCAGCATTTTTCCAACGCTGAAATTGTTGCTGTATCCGATCCGTTTTATAACGATGTGGCTTTTAAAAATGAGCATGGCAATATTTTCTTTTCTAAAAATCCTGAAGATGCCATTTCATTTTCAGGGGTTCAGGCTGTATTAATCTGCACTCCAACCACGTCTCATGCAAGTTTGATTGAAATGGCTTTGAGTAAAGGCAAGCATATCTTCTGCGAAAAGCCGATGGATCTTTCTCTTGAAAGAACCATTGCATTGGCTGACAAGGCGAAAGAGTCCGGTGCTAAATTCATGCTCGGGTTTAACAGAAGGTTCGATCCGGATTTTATACAGGCAAAGAAATCTATCACTGATGGTGTTATAGGAAATGTGCAAATCGTAAAAATTACCAGCCGGGATCCCGGTCTGCCTCCAATTGATTATATCAGAAATTCCGGTGGCTTGTTCATGGACATGGCCATTCATGATTTTGATATGGCCAGATATTTAATGGGTAAAGAAGTTGTCGAGGTTTTTTCAAAGGGTTTGGTATTAGTAGATGATGCAGTTGGAAAAGCAGGTGATATTGACACAGCACTGACTACGCTTATGTTTGAGGACGGCACTTATGCAGTTATTGATAACAGCAGGAAGGCAGTCTACGGATACGATCAGCGGCTTGAAATATTTGGAAGCGGAGGTATGATACAAGTGGACAACAATCTGCATAACCGCAACATACTATTTAATGAAAAAGGAATACATACAGCATTGCCTTTAGATTTCTTCATGGACAGATATGCAAAATCCTATTTAAATGAAATGAAAATTTTTATCGATTCAATTGCTAATGATGAAGAAATAATCGTTGGGGCTGATGACGGGCTTCAGGCCACCCGGATAGCATTCGCTGCAAAAAAGTCTATGGAAGAATGCCGGCCTGTAAAACTTGCCGAAATTGGGTAGCGAATCAGTTTTATTTCACGCAAAGGCGCAAAGAAATTAGGCCACAAAGTTATCCCCCCAACGCGCCTTTGCACCCTGGCGTCCTTGTCTACCGCCAGGCAGGTTTGGGTGAAATATTTCAAACTGAGATAATATCTTAAATTGATATTGCGCCAAAATCATTGGCCTGATCCGGTTTGCGGTTAATAGTCAATTCAGTATTCAGTAATTAGATGGTATTAGCAGGATTTCAAAGTTCCACTTAAAAAAATTATCAGTTATATCTTATATTCATGTTTTTGCCAGAACCCTTATCATTATAAATATAACCGATGAAAAAAGTATCGCTGAAAGATATTGCAAAAAAAACCGGGGTTTCAGTAACAACGGTCTCAATAGTATTGAACGGAAATGGTAAAGAAAGGAAAATAAGCGAAAAGGTGATCGCTAAAATTGAAAGGATGGCGGAAAAATTATATTACCGGCCTAATCAATTTGCCAAAAGTTTGCGCACCGGAAAAACGCATACATTGGGTTTGATCGTGGATGATATCTCTAATTTTTTCTTTGCGCATTTATCAAAAATAGTGGAGGAAGAAGCTGATAAATTTGGATACACCGTCATGTTTTGCAGCAGTGAGAATGACGAAGGAAAAGCGAGGAATGTTTTGAAAATATTATTGGATAAACAAATGGATGGTTATCTGATAGCACCTACTTCCGGAATGTTGCCCGATATATTGCAATTGATAAAAGAAAAAAAGCCTTTGGTTCTTATTGATCGTTTTTTTCAAACTGCGACTGCTTCATATGTTACACTTGACAACTATAAGGGAGCTTATAATAGTGTTGATTATTTCGCGAAGCAGGGATATAAAAATATCGCACTTATTACGAATGAAACGGAGCAAATCCAGATGCAGGAACGTTTCGAAGGCTATAAAGACGCGCTGATTAATAACAGGCTGGCTTTTTTGCCGAAACTTGTAAAAAAGATTTCTTTCAAATCACATGATGAAAAAATTGTTACTCAAATTGAAAGATTCCTAAAAGATCATCCTGATATTGATGCTATCCTGTTTACGTCAAACAATCTGGGTGTATCAGGTCTGGAGAGCCTGCGGAACTTGCGTAAAAAAGTTGCCAATGATATTGGTGTTATATGCTTTGACGACAACGACCTTTTTCGGCTTGCCTCACCTGGTATCTCAGTGGTTTCACAGCCCATCAAACAGATCGGCAAAAATGCCGTGAGAATACTTTTAGATCAAATTGAAAATAAAAAAATAGTTCAAAAGCATGTTGTTCTTTCGCCTAATCTTATTATACGTGATTCTACTCCGGCAAGGCAAAATTAGATAATCTCACACTTTGACTGAGGCAAAAGCAATTCTCAGGTTTGGTTTTGAACGCAGCGTATTAATCCGTGCTTACATTAATTGACTAAACTATCATTTTACCCGATTTATCAGCGTTTGAGTGTTCAACCTGGCAATTTCCTATATATACAAAAATTCCTTTTGTTCGATTTAAAAGATCAGTAGATGAACCAAAATAGCGATGCTGCGAACTTCGACGGGACCTATGCTTAGTCATGATTTTTTGGGAAATGGGTTTGACAATCGTGTTAGGCTTAGTTGTTTGGTTTCTAATCAAGAGTAAAAGCCAATTCCGTTTTCCCTGGGTCTGCCATTGATTTATAGTTCAAAACAGTGGCCGCTATGGGCGGTCTTTAATCCTGCTTTCCAATGGCTTCGTCATACAGTATTCATACTGTAAGTACGCTTTTACTATACCTTAGCTATACTTCAGGTACGCTTTTACCATACATCAGCCATACCTAAAGTACGCTTTAACTATACTGTAGTTACACTTCAGCTATCGGATTAAGCACTTAGATTGATTTCAAATTCACGAAAGCGTTTGCGTAGAATGGACAAACGTTTGTTTAACCTCACGGAGGATCAACTCATTCTCTATATAAATTATTTATATACTTATACTTATAAATTGATAAAATATATAATATTTATGAAAATAACAAAATGGTCTCTATTTATTAATAGTAAACCCGATGGGAATAAGCTTAATTTTAAATCTCCAAAATTAAAAAATTGCTTATGGCCCAGAATCCAAACAAGAACTTCATTCTACTAGTCTTTTCCTTATTCTTCATGCTGCACCAGGTGATGGCGCAAACAACGATAATAAAGGGAAAAGTGTCAGATGAGAAAGGCAACCCTGTTGCAGGTGCTTCTGTAATTCCCAAAGGCGGAAAGTCCGGAACATCTACTAATCAGTTGGGTGAGTTCACTCTTTCAATTTCCCCTTCAACAAAATCTTTAGTGTTTTCATCTGTTGGCTATGCCGAACAAACAATCACTATCGGATCTTCGTTGACCGATTACCAGATTGTGCTTAAATTGGCTAATGGCACATTAAACGATGTTGTCGTTGTCGGTTATGGTACAGCCAAACGAAAAGATGTTACAGGAGCGGTATCCAGTCTTTCGCAGAAAGACTTCAATACTGGCGCTATTACAACCCCTATGGATCAGGTTGCGGGTAAAGTTCCCGGTCTGGTCATTACAAGCCCAGATGGTGACCCTAACAGTAACCCGCTTATTCGATTAAGAGGTCAAACATCGCTATTAGGATCGCAAACACCACTTTTGGTAGTGGACGGGGTTATTTTGGATAATTATGAATTGTTGTCCTCAATTCCTCCAGCAGACATCGTAACTTTTGATTTTCTGAAGGATGCCTCGGCAGCAGCTATTTATGGTTCGCGGGGTGCAAATGGAGTAATCTTAATAACAACCAGACAAGGGCGTAGCGGAAATTTCCAGGTTGATTATTCCGGGTCTTTTGCAGTCGCAAAAGACGCCAAATACTACAATTTATTTAGGGATGCCCACAGTTTTTTGACAGCAGCAGCTACAATACCCGGAACGGATACTGCAGCGCTTGATGCCGGTGGGAATACCGACTGGCAGAAAGCCATTACACAAACAGGTTATAACCAAACCCATAATTTGGGTGTCTCAGGAGGCACAGGGAATTTTACTTACCGGGGATCTCTTTATTATCAAAACCAGCAGGGTATTGTGATCAATACGGGGAGGCAGCAGCTTGGCCTTCGTCTTTCAGCGGAGCAAAAAGCGCTTAACGGAAAATTAGATATACAGTTCAATATTCTGAATACGGAGACTCAGCATGAGAATATTGATGCCAACATTTTCTATTGGGCCTATAATATTCCACCGACTGTTCCAGAGTACACCAATGGAGTGCTTACTCCTATTAACAACTATAATTATCTGAACCCGGTTTGGATCGAGAACAATGAATTGAGAAAATCCACTGACTATCTGAAACAGAATCTCGCAACAATCAACTATGAAGTTTTGAAAGGACTTAAGGTTGGTGCCACTGGCAATATCAGCAGGTTGAATACTCAATACGATTATTATCTTCCTGTGATACCGGGAGTTGGGGGTTCGAATCAAGGGTTTAAATATTCTTCTAATTACAATTCTGATAAAGGGGATATTCACATTAATTATGCGACCAGCGTTGGTAAGAGCAATATAACTGCTACAGGAGTGTACGAGAATAATTATTATGAAGACGATTCCTATTCTGCTTCAGGGCAGGGGTATCAAATTGATGTCACTCAAAATAATTCATTGCAGTCAGGAAACAATTCTTTGAATGTAATCAGATCCTATAAGGAAGAATACAAGCTGATCTCATTCCTTGCCAGGGTGACTTATAACTATGATAATAAGTATTATCTGACAGGCAGTTTGCGCAGGGACGGGTCTTCCAAATTTGGCGCAAACAATGCATGGGGGGAGTTCCCATCTGTGTCGGCTGCATGGCGCATCAACAAGGAAAAATTCCTGAGTGACGTAAGTTGGATTGATGAATTGAAGCTCAATCTTGGCTATGGTGTTACAGGCAATTCAGATCCAATTGGCGCCTATAATACGCAATTGCTTCTGCAAGGCAGCGCATATGGCTATAATCCAACGAATACCAGTAATTTATATCCAGTTGGCTATACTCCCTCTCAAAACCCTAACCCGGATCTTAAATGGGAAGAAAGGATAGGACGGAATATCGGCCTGGATTTCAGCTTCCTGAAAAGCAGGGTGACAGGTAATTTGTCAGTATTCAGCGATAAAACCAATAATTTGCTGTATAATTATGGCGTAGTAGTTCCTCCCAATTTCATAAGTAGCGTACTTGCCAATGTAGGGGACATGACCAATAAAGGTGTGGAACTGGGCCTGAATGTGGCAATCATCCGTAATAAGAATGTAGAATGGACAGTAGGAGGTCAAATCACTTCAGTTCGTACCAAGGTAAGCAGCTTGTCCGGTACGTGGGACGGAAATGCGGTATCCTCAAATCATATACAATTAACATCTGCGGGAGGTGAAGGTTTGAGTTCCAACCCTCTAACTTTTTTGCAGGTTGGTTATTATCCAAGCGTTTTTTACCTGCCTCACTTTGTTGGTATTGATGCAAATGGTAACCAACTACTTGATTCTGCCGGCGTGTCAAAAGTTGGAATCAACGGTAACCCAACATATTATTATACAGACCCCTCACCAAAATTCACTTATGGAATAAATTCCTCGGTAAGGTACAAACAATTGTCACTGGCTGTTGCCTTTAACGGCAATTATGGTCAGAAGGTGTATGATAATGCCAGGCTGAACATGGCCAATTATGGCCGTTTTCCCGGTTTGAATTCATTAAAGGAATTATTTACCAATGGTTTAAAGGATAATCCTACGACTTCGGATTACTGGTTGGAAAAAGCTTCTTACCTGCGTTGCCAAAATGTTACCCTCAGCTATACTTTCCCAAAAATCAACGACGCGATCCAAAGCCTGCGTGTGTATGTCACTGGAAACAATCTGTTTATTATTACACCCTACAAGGGGCTTGATCCGGAAATATCACCCTATAACGGGGCTGGTGGATCTCGTGCAAGTATCGGAAATTTAGCCACTGTTCTGGGGAGCAACTATGGCGGGCTTGGTGGTTCAGGCTCCGGACAGGGATACCTGGATAATAATTATGCGGGCAATGGGTTTTATCCAAGAGCACGCACTTATACCATTGGAGTATCCATAACTGTTAAATAAAAGGCTTAAACCTAAAAATAATTAAAAGATGAGCAAATTATTAATCAATTTGAAAAAGTGGGCACCTGCGATCATCATGTTGTGGATAGCAGGAACGGGCTGCACTAAATTAGACGTAAAAACTTACAGTGTTCTTCCTGCGGCTACTTTCTGGAGCAACCCAGCCAATATTCCCTCGGGTAAAATTCCTGCCTATGCAGCATTGGGAAATGTATCCGGACACAGCGGTGTGGGCAATATGATGGAAATCACTTCTGATGAGATGGTATATCCGACGCGTGGAACTGACTGGTACGATGGGGGGCAGTGGGCTCGTATGTATTTTCACCAGAACCTGCCAAGCGATGTCGATGGAAACGTTGATGGATGCTGGCAAGGCTGTCTTTCTGGTGCCGGTAATTGCAATTATGTGATCTACAGCTTACAATCCCTTCCTTCAGGCACAGACCCAAACTACCAGGCAGATATTGCTGAAATGGTAGCACTTCGTTCCTTGTTTTACTATAAGGCCATGGTGCTCTTTGGAAATATTCCTTATGTAACCAACTTTAAAGTCAATCCAGCGAGTGTCACTCAAATTCCTATGGCATCAACCTTCGATTCGTTGGAATCAGACCTGAAAAGCGCCATACCTTATCTATCAACCAATGTTGGCCTCAGTACCTATGGCATTGTAAACAGGTATACTGCTTTTGCCTTACTGGCAAGGATGTATCTGAATGCCAAATATTATACTGGCACAGATCGTTCGGCTGACTGTATTGCGATGTGTGATTCCATTATTAATAGCGGAAATTATTCTCTGGAACCTGACTATTACGACTGTTTTGTAGGCATGGACAATTCCAGCAAAGAAAATATTTTTGTTGTGCCGGCGTCTCAAAATAACCTGATATATAACAATGGGATTGTTCAAGCTTCCATTCAGTTCAATTCATCTTTAACTTTCGGAATTCCGTGCTGCAATTTTGGTAATAATGGAGCTTCGTCTACACATGATTTCTACCAATATTATGACACAAATTCTTCATATTCTACCAATAGCGTTCAGATCAATGGGCGTACGGTAAATAATGTACTTCGCACGTTCCGCGATCAGCGCACTGCACAATATCTAGTAGGCCAGCAATTCCAGGGAGACGGTGTTACCAATTATCCTCCATATAAGAACTGGGTTGTTGCAAACAATGATTATTGTTGTACTTACAATGGTGATACGTCTGTAAACGGCACCACTAAAATTGGTGATTATTACAATAGCCTGTATTCTCCTGTAGTATATTATGATACAATGAACGAATTCACTTTCTCAACTTCGCCAGCTTATTTCAGGCATGCCGGGCTGCGCAATATAAAGTATTGGCCGCAACCAGGTCTGCCTCCAAATAACAACATGGGCAATGCCTGGGTGGTTTTTCGTCTGGCTGATGTATATCTTATGAGGGGCGAGGCTGAATACTGGACCGGTGATATGGGTGATGCACTGAACGACTTTAATACTGTACGTACACGTGCCTATTCAGGTAGCACAGCCTATAATTGGACAATGGCCGATTTAACGCCGGATAATATTCTACAGGAAAGAGGACGCGAACTTGCCTGGGAGGACGTAAGGAGAATAGATCAGATTCGGATGCAAACCTATACCGGTACTCCCTATTTCACCAGGGCCCGTAATTATCCTCCCAAACCATCTGACCCCGACACTCATACTTTTTTTCTTCCAATCCCACTTAATGAATTAAATATCAATAAGAATTTGAAGCAGAATCCCGGCTATTGATTCTTTAAATTATTAATCTTTTTTATTGCACGCAAAAATGGTAACTCTGTTACCATTTTTGCTTTCTCAACTTTGGCTATTTTCGGTCTAAATATCAGACAATGAACAAATGCTTTGTTCCTGTAATTTTTTTCATCTGCTGCATGGTGCTATTCTCCGGTTGCTCCACCCATGAACAGGCTGTTTTTTCGAAATTAAACAGCACAGAAACTGGCATCAATTTCATAAATGAAAATGTGGATCGCGATACTTTAAGCATTCTTGATTACCTGTATTTTTATAATGGGGCTGGTGTAGCTATTGGTGATATAAATAACGATGGGTTGCCCGATATCTTTTTCACATCCAATACAGGGGGTAATAAACTGTATCTCAATAAGGGAAACTTTAGATTTGAAGACATTACGGCGAAGGCAGGTATAAAAGGAAACGCGGATTGGACAACAGGGGTTACCATGGCAGATGTAAATGGGGATGGTCTTTTAGATATCTATGTTTGCGCTGTTGGCAATTATATTCCTATAGACCATAACGGCGACCCACATGTGTATTTTAAACATTCGCGCAACCAGTTATTCATCAATAACGGGAATAACACTTTTACTGAAAGTTCGGCTAAATATGGATTGGATATCGAGGGTTATAATACCCAGGCTGTTTTTTTTGACTATGACAAGGACGGAGATCTGGATATGTTCCTGTTGCAGCATTCAACACACCAAACGGACGCATATGGCAGCACCTCGCTCAGGGATAAATACAGTTCACAAAGCGGCGGGAAATTATACCGCAATGATGGTGGGCATTTTACCGATGTTACCAAAGGCTCCGGCATATACAGCAGTGCATTGGGTTATGGATTGGGTGTTGCCGTTGCCGACCTGAATCATGACGGTTATGATGATATTTATGTAAGCAACGATTTTCATGAGAACGATTACTATTATGTCAACCAGGGGAACGGCACATTTAAGGAAATGAATAACCAAGCATTTGGCCATGAATCCAAATTCTCCATGGGGAATGATATTGCAGATATCAATAACGATGGCTGGCCGGATATCATGACAGTGGATATGCTTCCTGAAGACGAAAAAGTGTTGAAATCTTCTTTGGGTGATGACCCCCTTGGCCTCTATTTATATGAACGGAGTTTTGGTTATAATTATCAGTATTCAAGAAATTGCCTGCAACTCAATACAGGACGCGGAAAGAAATTCTCGGATATAGCTCTTTACAGCGGAGTGGCTGCAACCGACTGGAGCTGGGGGCCTTTGATTGCAGATTTTAACCTTGATGGGCAGGATGATATTTTCGTTTCCAATGGTATAAAGAACCGGCCAAATGACCTCGACTATGTTAAGTTCATTTCCAGTTTGCCCCAGCACAATTCTGACTCGGGGCGAAGGATGCATGATAAAGAGATGCTACAGCATATGCCTTCAGGCGCATGGCACAATTACGTTTTTGAAGGGATGGCAGATATGAAATTTAAAGACCGGTCAATAGCCTGGGGGTTTGAAAAGCCAACACTTTCGCAGGGTGCAGCATATGCGGATCTGGACGGTGACGGCGATTTGGATTTGGTCACCAATAACATGAATGAAGAGGCGGGGATATACCGCAACAACACCAGAGAAGAGAATCCTTCAATTCATTATCTGAATATCCAGGTCAGAGGCCGGTCTCCCAATACTTTCGGCATAGGTACAAAAGCTTTTGTATTTGCCGGCGGCAAATTGCAGTATCAGGAGTTAGAGCCAGAAAGGGGGTTTATGAGCAGCAGCGAGCCATTGTTTCATTTTGGCCTTGGAGATAAAAAAATAATCGACAGCATCATCATTATTTGGCCTGATAATACCTTTCAACGGATAAAAGGAATTTCTGCAGATCAGAAACTCCGGCTTATATATAATCGTAAAAGTGTTGATACTTTATTTGATCAAAATAGTTTTATCAATGCTTTATTGCGCACTCCGCTTAGCTCTGGTCTGAAAGATATTACAGATGAATCCGGCATTCACTTCAGGCATAAAGAGGATGTGGTATTCATTGATTTTAGCCAGCAACCCTTCCTTCCGCACGAATTGTCAACCGAAGGCCCAAAGGTTACTGTTGCCGACGTGAATGGAGATGGCCTTGAAGATTTCTTTGTTTGCGGAGCGAGGGGACAAGGAGGCGCAATTTTTCTGCAGTCGCCCAATTCGACGTTCAGGCAATCGCCGGATTCATCCATTTTCCTCTCTGACCGGAACTGTGAAGATGTTGATGCTATTTTCTTTGATGCCAATGGCGACCATTTCCCGGATCTTTATGTTGTAAGCGGTGGAAATGAATATTCAGGAGATGCCCCTGAGCTCCGGGATCGTTTATATCTCAATGATGGCAAAGGTCATTTTAGAAAATCCACCGGTCTTCCAATATTGTATGAAAACAAATCAGTAGTGCGGGTCGCTGATTTTGACCATAATGGCAGTCTTGACCTTTTTGTTGGTGGCAGGGCAAATTCCAGATTATACGGAATGCCGCCTTCGAGCTATTTGCTGAAAAACGATGGTAAAGGGAATTTCACCGATGTCACTAAGGAAGCGGCACCCGGATTGGGGAATATCGGGCTTGTCACTGATGCGGTATGGGTTGATGTGGACAATGATGGATGGACAGACCTTATTGTTGTCGGGGAATGGATGCCACCGATACTTTTCAAAAATCACCAGGGAAAATTAGTGCGGGAGCAACTGACTAACGATGATGTGGATCTATCAGGCTGGTGGTGCAGTGCTAAGGTTGCCGATGTAAATGGAGATGGCTATGCTGATATCCTGCTGGGAAATTATGGACTCAACAGCAAGCTCACTGCGAGTTCTGATTACCCGCTTAAAATGTACGTCGGCGATATGATGGGAAACGGACGGATGTCTCAGATTATCGCTTTGAATAAAGGGGGAAAATATTATACATTTCTGAATAAGGAAAACCTGGAAGCTCAACTGCCTTACCTGAAAAAAAAATATTTAAGCTACAGCGAAATGGCCGGGAAGACTGTAGAGGAAATCTTTGGCGACAGATTAGATAGTTCAGCGTTGTTCAAGGCTTATACTCTGGCTTCAACTGTACTGATTAACGATGGTAAAGGGCATTTCAGGCCATCCCCACTTCCCTTTACAATGCAATGGAGCCCTTTGTATGCATTTGCACAGGACGATTTTAACGGTGATGGTAAACCGGATTTGTTAGTTGGAGGTGGGTTTTATGGTACAGAGCCTTTTGAGGGGAGATATGATGCCATGCCATTGGAGCTCTTTTCTGGTAAAGGCAATGGCGAGTATTCAGCCGTTTTGCCCTTACTCCCTCCTTTGGATACGCTGACTGGAGAAGTAAGAAGTATTCAGCCTATCAGGCTGGCAAATGGGAGAAAGGCTATGATCGTAGCCTTTAATAATTCAGCTCTCCGGTTGTTGCAATATTAGTTGAAAGAACGAATGGGATAAACCAATTCCATTTTAATAATTGAGGTATCGGATATAGGAAGAGGAGAAAGGTATTTTTCAAAGCAAACACCTGATTTTATTAACTCCTTATCGATGAAGTATTTTTTCATTGCCTGATAAACTTTAGACCTGTCGCGAAAGGGACCTTCAAAGTCTGCTATCGCAACGACTTGGGTGGGAGGTAGCTGCATAAACTGATTGATACCTTCAACAATGAAGGCTTTGTCTATATTGATTCCTGCAAGGATTTTCAGGGAATCACCCGGAAGGGAATCGTAGTAAGCATTGTGATTGCCAGACTGGAGATGGTTTTGGTGACAGAATAGATCTAAACTGTCAAACAAAATATGTAATGTTTTGAAGAGCCCGGATCTCGAAATAGAATCTTTCCTGGTGATGAAGAATATATCAGAGGCTGTCTTTATTTTGATTGGAAACCCATAGTATTTAACCTGGTCGTTTAGGTAAGATGCAAGGCTGGAAATAGTTTCTTCGCAAAATGAAGTTCTATGAAAGAAGGGGAAAATCTTATAAAACAAAGTCGAATTCCAGGCATAGGCGATTTTAGAATTTTGGTTGGATTGTGGTTTTTCCTTTTCGATGTAAGGCGCGACTGAAAGAATAAAATAGTCTGTGTTGTGATCTGATGTTTCTTCCAACTGGAAAGAAAGGTAATTGGTCTGCGTGACCGTGATCTTTTTTCCCTGGAAATTAATGGTGATGACATGTTTTGCACTGTCTTGTGTGAATTGGCATTTGGTAGAATCGTTCTGCCAGGCATCTCTGACAGAAGCATCCCATTTGATCCAACTCTGAGGTTGAGAAAGTGAAGAAACAATATTTTCTAACGTATTGCTTACAGGTATTTCTTTTTGCTGTATGACAGGTATGAAATAGCTGGCAATAAGAAAACAAATAACAATAAGCAGTATGGCCTGAAATGCTTTTTTCATATATGCGTGTGAATTTAGATAAATCCGGACATACGAAGTCGATTTCAAAATAAATAAAAAATGAGTTGCTATTTATGAAAAAGAAAATCTTTAGTTTAATAACACTCATGTCTGTATTTGCTACTCAATTCACTTCTTGTTATGAACATGCATCAGTCAATCAGGATATCAAATCTGAAACTACGGGTGGCTGGAAAAAGTATAACAAGAATCCGGTTTTGGGGGGCGACCTGGGAACCATATTCGACATCAGCGTGCTGCATGTGTCTTCAGGTAATTATGAAATGTTCTGTTCATGGCGGCCACAACGCAGTATTGCATTGTCAACCAGTCAGGATGGATTAAGCTGGACAAAGCCGTCCATCTGCCTTGCATATAACGACAGTAGTGGATGGGAAAGAGATGTGAACAGGCCCATAGTAATTCGCAAAGATGGCAAATACCTTATGTGGTATACCGGGGAAAACGACAGCGTATCAGCAATTGGTTTCGCGATAAGTGAGGACGGCCATCAGTTCAGGCGTATCAGTTCTCATCCTGTGCTCGTCGCCGACCAGCCATGGGAAAAAAAAGCTCTGATGTGCCCTTATGTAATCTGGGACGACACCTTGAAGATATTCAGGATGTGGTATTCAGGAGGCGAACAATATGAGCCAGACGCCATCGGATACGCAACTAGTAATGATGGCGTTCACTGGAATAAATATGCAGGAAACCCGGTCTTTCATAATGACTCTAACCACGAATGGGAACAAGATAAGGTGACGGCTTGCCAGGTAATTCAACGGAGGGATGATTATCTGATGTTTTATATTGGCTTCAAAAATATTGATTATGCCCAGATAGGCATGGCCCGTTCAAAAGATGGGATCACCAAATGGGAAAGGTATTCCGGAAACCCGATTATTAAGCCTGGCTCGGATTGGGATTCGAGTGCAGTCTATAAGCCCTTTGCTGTGGAAACTGCCGACCGCTGGTTATTGTATTACAACGGCCGTCGAAATAATATCGAGCAAATAGGAATTGCTATTCATGACGGAAAAGATTTGAAATTCTGAAAGGACTGAAATAAAATCAGACACAAGAAGATAAATAATAAAATGGCAAGGCGGGTTAACATTTTTGCAATTTGTGTCCATAGCATCTTTTGTTGTTTTGGATTTTATACAAATGCCCGTGCACAGGGCATGGTGCTGAAAGCCGGCTTCTTTAAGCATTATGTTGATTCGTTCAACGCTGATGATCAAGAGCTTTATCCACAGTATATACCAAATGACAAAAGCTGGAGCTTTCTTTCAAAAAATATACCCCTATTCGATTGTCCTGATAAGCAACTTGAACAAACCTACTATTTCAGATGGTGGACTTATCGCAAGCATATCCGAAAGACACCAGATGGATTCGTGATCCTTGAATTCCTTCATGATGTGGGCTGGGCAGGAAAATACAATACCATCAATTGTGCAGCGGCTTTGCATGTATATGAAGGCCGATGGTTGCACGATAGCCAGTATATGAATGATTATGAGAAATTCTGGTTCAATGGAGATGGTGATATGGACGCCTATAGTTGTTGGATGGCTGACGCAATCCTGAACGATGCTTTTGTGACAGGAGATCGCCGTTTGGCTATCGCATTGGAGAAGCCCCTTATCCATCACTATCTGAATTGTGAGAAAAAGCAAATGGACACAAATGGGCTTTACTGGCAGATCGATGATAAAGATGGTATGGAAATGTCTGTATGCGGAGGTTTCGAAGGAGATCGCCCAGAGTACCGGGCAACGATTAATTCTTATCAGTATGGCGATGCACTTGCCATTGCGTCAATCGCAGACTGGACAGATGAGAAGGGTGTGTCATCATTGTTTATGGGAAAAGCTGCCTCCATCAAAGGGAAACTTCAACACCTGCTATGGGATGATTCGGCAGATTTTTTTAAGGTATTACAAAGGAAAATGATAGATTCCGGGTCAAACTCCAACTCCCAGCTTTGCACAGCCCGGGAATTGCATGGTTACACGCCCTGGTTCTTTAATCTGCCATCGGCTCAATATTCAAGTGCCTGGAAATTCCTGATGGATCCACATTATTTTTTTGCCCCTTTCGGACCTACTACGGCTGAGCAGGGGCATCCGGGTTTCCAAATATCCTATCAGGGGCATGAATGCCAGTGGAATGGCCCATCCTGGCCGATGGCCACATCTATTACCCTCACCGCCCTGGCTAATTTGTTAAACAATTATAAGCAGAGCTATATAACCAATTCGGATTATTTAAGGTTGTTGTTGAATTATTCGCGGGAACAAAAGCGTCACCTATCGAATGGTAAACTTGTGCCGTGGATCGACGAAAACCTCGATCCCTATACCGGAGACTGGCTTTCACGGACTCGTTTGTCAACGTGGGAAAATGGACATTGGTCAGCAGAAAAAGGGGGCGCAGAACGCGGCAAGGATTACAACCATTCTACTTTTTGCGACCTGATCATTACCGGGCTAATAGGAATCAGGCCAGCGGATTTCTATGGATTAAAAAAATATTTTTTTATGAGTTAATCAAGCAGCTATGAACATGTTTTCCACAAAGGGCCTGTTGTTTTTTATCACTGCAAAAACGCGCAGCACGAGCTTGTTCCTGATAGCATTGATGATGCTCATTTTATGTTTTCCTTCGAGCGCTTTTCGGTTGAAATAATCTTTCAGCTCGCTTACATATTTTATAGATGACAAAGCGCACAGA
>Ga0182030_10007169_pt1 | contig 23337 bp, 25 predicted proteins | sample 812S3MmetaG_FD_121299 | JGI IMG/M metagenome (GOLD analysis project Ga0182030, IMG submission 121299) | Permafrost microbial communities from Stordalen Mire, Sweden - 812S3M metaG (Illumina Assembly) | ecosystem: Environmental > Terrestrial > Soil > Wetlands > Permafrost | place: Sweden...
ACTCCTCGGCCACCGCGCCATGGTGGAGCTATGGGGACTTGAACCCCAGACCTCTTGCATGCCATGCAAGCGCTCTAGCCAACTGAGCTACAGCCCCCTAGAACAGAGGTATTTTAGCAAGAAAAGGGTGATAATAATAGCCACCCAGATAAGGCGGCCTTTCGTGCGCGCCCACCACGGCGTATTGTTTGTTATTTATTTTTGTTTTCAAACCGCGCCGTATGCGCACGAATCTGTATATAAGCATAACTTCTTATCAACTTTTGTCAAGTAGCTGAAGTAGTTGTTCTTCGCTAATTTGGAGCGTCCCAAATTGCTCAGCTTTAGCTAGTTTTGATTTGCCAACACTCCCGGCTACCACTAGATAATCGGTTTCCTTAGCAACTGATGTCTGAAAAACACCGCCTTTAGAGCGAATTATCTCGGCAGCCTGATCTCGCCCCATAGTTTTTAGTGAGCCAGTAATGACAAATGCCTTGCCAGCTAAAGCTCCCTGAGCGGTGGACTCAAAATGAGGTTGAACGCCAAGTTTAGAAAATTTACTAAGAAGTGCTTCGTTCTCAGGACTTGCAAACCAACCAAGAACCGATTCGGCGACTATCTCACCAATGCCTTCGATACTTAGTAGGCTATCAAGAGTTGTGTGGGATAGTTTTTCGATACTTTTAAAGTGCTCGGCAAGGTCAACTGCCGTCTGAGCACCAACATGCCGAATACCTAAACCGTAAATAAAACGCCTTAACTCCGGATTTTTTTTACTAGCAATTGCCCCTATAAGATTATTCGATGAAATCTCAGCAAAGCGCTCGAGAGACATCAGTTGTTGTTTTTCTAAAGCGTAGATGTCGGCTAGATCCTTGACTAGTCCAGCCTCAACTAAAGCCGCGACATTTTTTTCGCCTAAAGTATCAATATCTAAGGCGCCTTTGGAGGCAAAGTGAATTAAAGCCTGCTTCAGTAATAAACTGCCAGTCATATTTTTAATACGAAATATTGCTTCTGACTGCGCCCGAACAAATTGTAGCTCCGGATATTGCCGAGCTAGTTCGGTCTCCATACTGAATGGCTTAGAAGCTCTTGGCCGAAGATCAGTAATAACTCTGAGTACCTGGGGAATAATGTCACCGGCTTTGAAAATTACCACAGTGTCGCCAACCCGAATATCTTTGCGGGCTATTTCATCTGCGTTATGTAAACTAGCATGCTGGACTGTTGTACCAGCAACGACTACCGGATCAAAAACAGCGACCGGTGTGGCAGCACCGGTTCGACCAATACTGAGAACTATATCCTTAACAATCGTGGTAGCTTCTTCTGGGGCGTACTTGTAGGCGATCGCTCCGCGGGGGTTCTTACCGACGACTCCCAGCCTCCGATATAATTCCCGATCATTTAGTTTAATAACTAATCCGTCAGTGTTAAAAGGCAAGGACTTACGGCGTTCTTCCCACTTATCAATAAAAGCCATAACCTTATTCAAGTTAGAAAAAACCGGAGCATCAGGATTGGCCACTACACCAAGATCTATTAAGCTCTGATAAGCAAAATGATTTGTCGGTACCTGAGCTTGATCATCGCGCAGCAAATCATAAGCCCGAAAATGCAAGGGCCGTTTGGCTACCAGTATCGGGTCAAGTTGGCGAATTGTGCCAGCAGCTAGGTTCCGAGGGTTGGCAAAAACTGGTTTTCCTAAAGCCTTTTGGCGGCTATTTAGCTCATCAAAGTCTACTTTGAGCATAATAATTTCTCCCCTAATCTCAGTCCGGCCTTTGAGGAAAAGGGCCGTTCCTTTGCTATCTCTAAGCGACTGAGGCACATCAACGATTGTCCTAACGTTGGTGGTGACATCCTCGCCAACTCGCCCATCGCCGCGAGAAATAGCCTGCTTATACTTACCATCTTGATAGATTAAGGCGCAGGCTAAGCCGTCCATCTTAATGTCACAGAAAAAATCGTGTTTTTGCCCAGGAATAAGTTTATCAATCCGTTTTAGCCAAGCTTCGACTTCATCGCGGGAAAAAACGTCGTTAAGGCTAATCATTGGTGTACTATGGTCGACCTTGGCAAAAGAATTAAGCGTTGCATTACCAACTTGCTGACTGGGGGAGTCGGCGGTAATAAGATCTGGGTGGTCAGTTTCTATTTTTTTTAACTCGTTCATCAAGCCGTCATAAACTGCATCACTAACGCTCGGGTTATCCATAACATGGTACTCATATGAGTAGCTAGAGATTAATCCTCTTAAGCCGGCTAGCCTTTTGACGTCGACAGCTTTACTCATTTAGAAGTTCCCGGTAGAGGGCATATAAATAACTAATGATAAACACTAGACAAAGTAGAGAAAATATTAAGAATATCCAACTAGCGGCTACGGTAATTAGTAAAATTATAGGCACCATTATAATCAGCGCGACTACTCCAATAATAAAAGGCAGAAATAGGACTTTACGCATAACTAGCCAGCGCCGGCGCTTAACTAATTGGCGGGCTGAGCGTATCGCCTTCATTGGTGTCATATCCGGCAAGGTTACGATATATAGCGCAAAAATTGTAGAGCTAATCAAGTAGAAACTAACTAATGATAATACCGCAAACATTAAGGCCCAGAGACTTTTTTCCAGAGCCCCGACCGCTATACCGTTAGTGATTACCGCCGAGTATATAGAGCCGCCTATCAGCATCGGTATAAGCCCCAGACCAAGAACCAATAAAACCGCAATGAAGGGTATTACCGGATACATGCCCCTATAGAAGGCATCACGGGCTCGTATCTTAGAGCCATTGTAAGCCTGACGTAGAGCCCAAATTAGTGCCAGCGATATAACTATTAGTAAAATTGTCTGATAAACACCGGCGTTTACACTACTGGCCTGTCCAGTTGTGGCATTACCCACAAGATCACCAAATAGCGACAAGCCATTTGATAGGGTTGTTGTACCCTTAGTGTGATCAAGCGTATTCCGAAGACTACTTAAATTTAAGCCGCCGGAAATCCCTCTAACGAAAATAATATACAAAATTGCATATATTAGAGTTAGGAAAGCAAATGTCTTCAAATATTTTCTGATAATCTTTATAGAGTTCTTCGAAATTACTAAAACACTAGGCAAATCTGGACGTTTAACCACAACCTTAGAACCGGATTTTTTCTTAGACGACTTTGGCTTTTGACGCTTTTTAAGCATGAGTCTCAGCATTCCTTAGACGTGCAATTCTATCTTTAATAGGCGGGTGGGTGCTGAAGAGATTCGTGATAGTGTGTCCCTTTAGGGGATTAGCAAAAAAGAAATGGGCGGTTGCGGTATTTTGTTTTTTTAAGGCGCTACCAGTTTGATCGATCTTTTGGAGAGCGCTGATTAAGCCTTCCGGATAGCGGGTCGTTAATGCGCCGGTGGCATCGGCTAAATATTCACGTTGACGGGAAATGGCTAGTTGAACAAGAGTAGCGATGATTGGCGCCAAGATAGCCGCTACAATACCGACGACCAGGAGTATAACTCCGGCCTGGCCTTGGCTACTTCTTCGTCTATCACCGACACCAAACCAGGTAAATCTAATAATGACGTCGGTTAGGATGGCAATTACAGCCACCATAGCAAAAACCACCATCGATACCCGTATGTCATAATTTTTTACGTGTCCAAGTTCGTGGGCAAAAACACCTTGAAGCTCGGTATCGTTCATAATTTCGAGTAGCCCAGTGGTCGCACAAACTATAGCTTTATCGGGACGGCTACCAGTAGCAAAAGCATTGGGCGATGGGTCATTAATAATAAAGACTCTAGGCATCGGTAGACCATCAGTAATACTCAAATTTTCAATAATCCGCCATAGTCGCGGGTTATCTTTTTTGGTAATTTCTTTAGCACCATTAACCGCTAGAGCCATTCTACTAGCCACGAAATAGCTAACTAGGGCGTAGACAGCAGCCGCCCCGAGAACAATATAAAAAGCGTTGATGTTGTTGCTTAAATAGCGGCTTAAGAACCAGGCGATAATGCCAATAAGCACCAGGAAGCCGAAGATTATCACAATGCTACGTCTCTTATTGGAAGCTATTTGGCTATACATGCTTGAAGTCGTCTCTGCTTAAAAAACTAGATTAAAATTTAACGTTAACTGGTTCTTCAATGGAAGCTTGTTCGCTGGCGTCAACTTCAAAGAATTCTTTGTCTTGTTTGAAACCTAAAACATTAGCAAAAATATTTGTTGGAAAAACTTTTCGTTTAGTATTAAAATCACGCACTACTCCGTTATAGAAACGGCGAGAGGCTTGAATCTTATCTTCGGTATCAGTTAGTTCATCTTGTAATTTCTGGAAGTTCTCGCTTGCTCGAAGTGCAGGATAAGCTTCGGCAACAGCGAAAAGACTCTTCATAGTTTGCTGAAATTGATTATCAGCCTTAGCGGTATCGGCTGGTCCCTGTGCCGCCATAACAGCACTACGGGCTTTAGTGACATCTTCAAAAACCGTTTTTTCGTGAGTGGCATAGCCCTTAACCGTTTCAACTAGATTAGGAATTAAATCAGAACGACGCTTAAGCTGAACGGTAATATCACTCCAAGCCTCGTTTGATCTTTGATTAAGTCGAACTAGGCCATTATAGATTGCCACCAGGACGATGACGATAAGCACAATTATACCGATAATAATGAATACCATGGGTGATTTACTCCTTTAGATTTCTGTATTTATTATATCACGAAATCGGTCCGGTTTTGGAGGTAGTTAGACCAAAATAAATTCGTTCGCGATTAGCACTATCAAGGGTTATTATATGTCTATGGCAAGCAAGGGACAGAAGCGACCGTGGAGACGAAAGAAAAAATTACTTACTGGTTTAGTAGTTGTCCTGGTAGTTGCTGCGGTTGCTAATTATTTTCGACCAGTTCCACTAATAAGTGCAATTAAGACCTTAAAAACCCAGACCTCAACTATTACTACTCTACAGTGGCCTGATATTGGTTCGGCCGAAGCCGCTATTGGGGCACAGGGTTATGGGCTGCTAGCAACCGATGGCACTCAAGCCGCAGTCCCGACCGCCAGTACCGCTAAGCTTGTAACCGCACTGATGGTATTAAAGAAATATCCTCTACAAGTTGGGCAAACAACCCTGCCGCTGATTACCCTTGGACCAAATGATGTAGCTATCTATCAGGCTTATATGGCTGAGGATGGTTCGGTCGCTAAAGTAGCTGCTGGCGAGCAAATTAGTGAATATCAGGCCTTGCAGGCCATGTTGTTACCGTCCTCCAATAACATGGCGGATAGTTTAGCGATTTGGGCATACGGCTCACTGGCGCAGTACTCCGTAGCCGCCAACGACTACCTAAGCAGTATCGGACTAAAAGACACCACTATTGGCGCTGACGCCAGTGGTTTTCTGCCGAGTAGCAGCTCTACAGCGGCAAACTTAACAATTCTAGGTCTTGATTCATTACAAAATCCAGTGATCACTCAGATAGTTGCCCAAAAACAAGCAGTTATTCCAGTAGCTGGAACTATCTATAATGTCAATCAGTTACTTGGCCAGAATGGTGTTGTCGGCATTAAAACTGGCAATTCCGATCAAGCTGGTGGCGTCTATATTTTTGCCGCTAGCGATGAAGTTAATAAAGTCAGCCCAATTCATTACGTACTAATAGTTGGTACGGTTGAGGCAGCCCCAAGTTTGGCAGCCAGCTTTTCGCTTGGCGAGCAGTTAATCAATTTTGCTGAAAATACTTTCAATCAAAAGATAATCGCTGGGGCTAACCAAAAGATTGGCTACTACAAAGTTCCTTGGCAGAAGAATACTGTCTCGGCCATCGCTCAGACACAGTTAACCTCAATAAATTGGTCAACCAATTACCCTAAGCCAACAATAACCCTGAAGCCAATTCACGGAGGCAAACCTGCTGGAACGGCCATTGGTTCAATTAGCGTTTGGCGCAGTGCCACTAATAATGACAATGCTCCAGTTGTCCTGGCAAACAACATTAACGCTGCACCGTGGTGGTGGCGTATTCTTCGTTTTAATCCTTAGATATAAATTCTTATAGTTTAACTAGATCAAGTATCGTATTAACCAACTCAGCATGACTCCACACTAACGGCGCAACAGATACTGGTGCAGCATTACTTGGGTTAAGTTGTTCTGGTAGGACACCACTTGGCAGAGCGTGATTGATTGACCAGTCAACATAGTAAACAGCTCGTTCGGGATTGTTTACCCTGATATAGTACTGAGCCATCCAAAGAGTTGTGACGATCCAAGGGTTACCCTGGAAAGCAGGCTGCGATTCAAAATAACGATCATGCTCATAGCGCGGGCTTCCACCAATCGGAGATTGATCAAGTAAAACTGCTTCAATACGGCTAGCTGTAGCTTCTAGTTTAGAAATATCGAAGCTTTTGCCGCCAAACATCATAGCCCCGTACATCGTAGAAACATCTAGGGTGTCATCGTATTCAGTGGTGTTATCTTCTTTTAGTAAATAGCCCTTGCGGTAGCTCCTCAGCTCTTCATTAAATAGAACGCCAGCATTCTCGGCGATACGCTCGGCGGCATCGCGCCAGGCAATAGCATCATCGGGATACTCGAAGGTTTCGGCAAGGTCTGATCCTATCAGCAAGGCTTGGTAAACCACCATGACGGTATAGGTATTGGTTAGGAATTTTTCTTCCCAAAGGTCATAGCTGGCATGCGGCAACTTGGTGGACTCATCGACAAAATCCATCATGAAATTACAGGCCGGTTGAATAAGTGTTGCATAGAGGTTTAAGACAAAATCTTTATCCTTACTATAAGACAGATATTCTCCTAGCATATAGATGACTACGGCCGTTTCGTCTTCTTGGATAGCCAGCTCACTGTGCCGTCCGTGCAGCAGTGGGTGCCAAGTACTACCAATCGCTCGGTCTGGCTGATATTTATGCATTAAATAACCATCTTCAGTCAGTATATCTCTGCAGAATTCAAAGAAACGTTTAGGTTCATCACTATAACCCAGCCGAATTAGCGGCCAGATAGCGAAAGCACCATCCCTAGGCCAAACATAACTATAATAATCACGGCCATAGTTATATATTGACGAATCACACGAAGCGATTATGCCGCCCCTCTTATCGGTATGAACCTTGATCATCATTAAAGACTTTTTGGTCATATCCATATATTTTGGATCTATGGAGTGTAGGCCTTTGGCGCCGATACCGAGCCAACTGTGCCAATAGTCACGAGTATCTTCTAGGCGACGAGCCAAGGTATCGCTTTTAAGTTTTAGATGAAGTTTCTCAGCAGTATATTGAGAGTCAGCAGCAATTATCCAATAATCAACAGTTTCTTTGCTGTTGCCCTCTAGCGGTAGAACAAAACGAATAACTGAGTCTACTCCACCATGTTCAACTGGGCTACCGGATAATTGACCGTCCTCAGCGTCTTTAAACGTGCCTTCTTTACCTTCAATCCCATAGTTGCCAATAGCAAATTGATCAAAGATATTGCCACGACTGTCTTGGCCGTAAATAAGAAGCGAGTAACGGCCTTTGTAATCTAGGATGTAGTTTTCTTCCGGTACAAAAATTGCTGTATCTGCTCGGCCCTGCCGCGAAATCTCAAAAACCTGGTGCATAAACAAACGGACTTCACGTTTTCTGGATGAGTTATTACTAACAATGATTTGTCGGCAAAAAGCATTCACCCCAGAGTCAACAAAATCTTGAAAAGCCAGCGATACTTCTAAGGCTTTATTCTCCATAGAAATTCTACTAATAAGGGCATCCGAGAAAAAATCTACTTTTATCTCCCAGGTGCTGTCGTCAACCCAGCTATATTTTCCATCAACCCAGACTCCAATTTTATGACCCGAGCTTCGGGCGGTGCTCAGATTATCCAAGCCAACGTAAGGATAATAAAAATCGTGAACTAGCCCCTGCTCGTTAAGACCAACCGTCAATTGCCCATTACCTAACATCACTGGTCTGCCCATCTTAGACTCCCACCCCTTTTTCACCTAACCGAAATTGTAAATCATGCCAGACATTCATGTAATTTATTACTGCCTCATATGGCGTATCATATGGACTAAAATATGCATGGATATCACCATCATTAAACCATTTTGTGCACATGTAGTAGAAATGATCAGAAGTTTGCAGTCGTCGCCAATCTTCGATTAGACCCAAATCATTAGTTCCGAGAATCTTACTTTCAAGCTCATAAAGAGCAGTGATAGCTTGTTGCTGCATGGGGTTACCCAGCCAAGCCGATAGATCACGTTCGGTATCGGCCCAGGTAATGGTCTCGGGTGAGTCTATATAATCGACTGGTTCGAAGTTATCGATAGCTTCACTTACCGTCATGAAAGTATTGTTCTCCTGCTTCAACCACTGATTAGGTAAGTCTTCAAGAAAATTAAAAATGCCAGATTCCTGCCACTGGTGTTCTCCGAAAGTCTCATAATCCATAAATAAATTAAATAATTGAGCATCTGGAGTATCGTTAAGCCATTTGGTGAATTTACTAGCCGTTAGGGGCCACTCTGCCCAGTCGTGATCGCCAAAACGAAAGGCAATATCATCACTGAGTTTGTAGTTTTTTAATAACAGCTTAATGTTATTGGTATAGGCCGGTTGATAAACAAAGTTGGAGTTACGCCAACCCAAAAGCTTATCCCAGCCTTCAGCTAAAATTCCTTTGTAACCAGCCTCTTCTGCCCAAAATGCTAAGTCATTATTGTAGGCTAACTCAGTATTTCTAAATACTTGGGGACTTTGGCCAAATAGCTCTTCGATCTTATTTTTATGCATCTGGACTTGAGCCTCAAACTCATTACGAGAATAGAAAAAGGCCAAAGTGTGATGATAGGTCTCTGCTAAAATCTCTACTCGACCAGTATTGATAAGATCGCGGAAAGATTGCAGCGCTTGAGGAGCCCATTGCTCCATCTGAGTTAGTACTGTCCCGGTAATCGATAGACTGACCTTAAAATCAGGGTGACGATTCATTAGCTCGATAAGTTTATTATTGGTTGGAATATAGGATTTTTCAGCAACTTTATTAATAAGTTTTTGGTTGTTTTTGTCACTATCGTCATTAGCGCTAAAATAACTATGATCTAGGCCAGTGTCGTAGATGGTATAGTGACGCAAGCGATAAGGCTGGTGGACGTGTAAATACAGAACAATCGATCGCATTATTTAGATACCCCCACAAGATGCTTGGCGTATATCTTCTCGAGTTTATCGGCAGCCGGCGCCCAGCTCAGCTTACGAACTTCCGTATCGGCATTATCGCGAAGTGCCTCACGTAGAGTTGGTGTTCGTAAGACGGCCACAATCTTATTGGCCATTTCTTCAACGTCCCAATAATCAACTTTTAAACAACTCTTTAAAACTTCACTAACGCCAGATTGATAACTAATTAGTGATGGCGTGCCATAGTTAATTGCCTCTAGTGGTGTTAACCCAAAAGGTTCAGAGACCGAAGCCATGATGAATAAATCAGCCACTGCAAATGAATCTCTCCAAGATTTTCCTCTTCGAAACCCAGTAAAGACAACGTTCCTGAGAATGCCCAGCTCAGCCGATAGACTAATCAGTTCGTTATATTGCTCACCGTCACCAACAATTAAGAAGATGGTTTTTGGCACTTTTTCTATAACTTTCTGGACTGCCCTTAGCATATTGGTAACGTTCTTTTGGATGGTTAACCTACCGAGGCTAGTGATTACATGATAACCTTGGCTTTTCATCATCTCCAAGTAGACATAGACGTTTCGTGAATCCAATTCCCCCAGTTCATCGCGGTCAATGGTGTTATGAACGACTTTTATCTTATCAGCCGGGATATTATAGTCACGGATAATAACTTGTTTGGTGTGCTCACTAACCGCAATAATCTCATCGGCTAGTGAAAGCCCTAAGTATTCTATCTCCTCAACTAACGGGTTACCCTTATTGCCACCAGCCCGGTCGCTTTCAACTGAGTGGACATGTACGATCAGAGGTAATCCACTTTGAGCTTTTAATTTAAGAGCAGCCCGGAAAGTCAGCCAGTCGTGGGCGTGGATAATATCAAACTCCCCAAGATCAACAACTTTCTCAATCGACTCTTCATAGAGTCGTTGCTGCTGAACAATATCAAGGTGTTTGGTGTCGCCGACCGCATCTACATAACTAGCTGAATCATAAGCCAGCCCTGTTCGAATAACATTTTTGTATTTTTTTGGCCAGGCAGTAGTAATCTTCATGAACGGGGACTTAAACTTGGTATGGTAGGGTATGACGAATTCAATATCGACATTGTTGCTTGCCAGAGCCTTGCACAGGTGGTAACAAGCGACTCCAAGTCCCCCACTATTTTGTGGTGGAAGCTCCCATCCAAGCATCAATACTTTCATTGCACCCTCTTTTTATATTATTAACATCTATAATTATATCTGTGTTTTCACTTAAAACATAACTATTTTAAGCATTTGAATGATTGCATTGTAACACCTCTCGATTGCTTTCGCCAAGTTACTTATGTTTTTAGTAGTAACGGGTTTACTAATCGCGGCAGCCAAAGTATAATTTACTTATGGTTTACTTATTGATTATCCACATAGGTCTGGGCGCAACTTTGTTGGTAACTTTTATTATTAGAGGGTTTGCTGTCTTCACCGCCAAGATCAACCGTAATAAGGGTAGAGGGGCCGTACCGATACTAGGTGCCGGCATTGTGCTGAGTGGCACGGCGTTATCAATTTTGGCACATTCTCCCATATCAAGCATCTGCCTAAGTTCTATTGCTATTATTGCAGTTATTATTATTGCTGAATACGTTCTACAAAGACTCCCCGTCTCCAATAAGTAAATCAAACTTTACTTATTCGCTTTAGCCTAGCTACATCACCACTGCTAAAAATGATATAGTAAGCATTATAATGATTGTGTTTATACCCGGTCCACGGGAAAGAGACGTCTTGTGTATAAAAAGATAAAAATTTTAATTATCATTGTCATAGTCGGTAGCTTTTTGGCAGTCTCAGTTTGGTATTTGCATCATACCAATATACCAATACTTGAACCAGCCGGCCCAATTGCCCTAAAAGAACGAAACCTTATATATTTTGCACTAGGCTTATCTTTAATTGTGGTAATTCCGGTATTTTCTTTACTGGGCATTTTTGCTTACAAATACAGAGAGAGTAATACCAAGGCCAAGTACTCACCAAAGCTTGCTGGTAACCGATTTGCCGAAAGCGTCTGGTGGATTATCCCCTCGATTATAATCCTAATTTTAGGCAGAGTAGCCTGGGAATCCTCGCATAGCCTAGATCCTTATAGGCGGCTTGTCTCATCCAATAAAACCATCACTATTCAGGTGGTGGCGATGAACTGGAAATGGTTATTTATTTACCCAAATAATGCTGTTGCTTCGCTTAATAATTTCGAGGTTCCAACAAATACGCCAATAAACTTTGAAATAACTTCTGACAGCGTTATGAATTCGTTCTGGATTCCACAGCTCGGTGGTCAAATCTATGCCATGCCAGGAATGTCTACTCAGCTCAACTTAATGGCTTCCAAAGATGGTATATTTAATGGATCGTCAGCTAACATAAGCGGTGAGGGATTTGCCGGAATGACATTTACAGTTAAGGCCAGCTCGTATAACAACTACTCGTCTTGGCTAAGCCAGCTTAGTAGCTCGTCTAAAAAACTGAACCTAAATGCATATAACCAGTTAGCCCAGCCCAGTGAATATAATGCAGTTGTTGGCTACTCTAAAGTAGCCCCCAATCTTTATAACGCAATTATTTATAAATACGATACGCCAACTTACGGTAGTAATAATGGCTCAACTACTGTCACTATACCCAAAGGTTCAAGTCTCCAAGGAATGGTAATGTAATGAATTATATTGCTGGAGTTTTAGGTAAACTCAACACGGGCGTCTTCCCGCACGACAAAGTGACCCTCGGGGCAGCGATATCGATTCCCGTAGGTGGTCTTTTGGTGATTGCCTTTTTGACCTACACCAAACGCTGGAAATGGCTTTGGAAAAACTGGTTAACAAGTGTCGACCCTAAGAAAATAGGCGTGATGTATATAATAGTTGGCATTCTGATGTTATTTCGAGGTGGCGTAGACGCCCTCATGATTAGAGCTCAGCAAGCAACGTCGGTCGGCGCTTCGCATGGCATAGTATCGGTGAATACTTTCCAACAACTGTTTAGCGCCCACGGGACTATTATGATCTTTTTCATGGCCATGGGACTGATGTTTGGTTTGATTAATCTTATTCTGCCAATCCAAATTGGTTCCCGAGACGTAGCCTTCCCGTTTATGAATTTAACAAGTTTCTGGCTATTTGCCGCCGGCATGATTCTTATAAATTTGTCGCTAGGTATAGGACAATTTTCAGCGGCAGGCTGGTTAGCCTACCCACCATTATCGGAACTACGTTTTAGCCCAGGTGTTGGCGTTGATTATTGGATATGGAGTTTGCAGATTGCCGGCATTGGTAGCTTGCTATCGGGTATTAATTTCTTTGTAACAATCATAAAAATGCGCTGCCGGGGTATGAATCTAATGAAAATGCCAATGTTTGTTTGGAGTGTTCTGTGCACCAACCTACTGATCATGTTTGCTTTTCCAATTCTAACGGTAACTCTAACCTTATTATTCTTAGACAGAACTATGGGTATGCACTTTTTTACAGCCGGCTTTGGCGGTAATCCAATGATGTATATAAATCTTATATGGGCGTGGGGACATCCGGAGGTTTATATCCTTATCTTACCGGCCTTTGGGATATACTCCGAGATTGTAGCAACCTTCTCCAGAAAACGGCTATTTGGTTACACCTCTATGGTTTGGGCGCTGGCCGCCATTACAATACTATCTTTTAGTGTTTGGCTACATCACTTCTTTACGATGGGAGCCGGAGCAGATGTAAATGGTTTCTTTGGAATTATGACAATGGTTATTGCTATACCAACTGGCGTTAAAATATTTAACTGGCTCGCGACAATGTTCAGGGGGCGGATTCGTTTCGCTTCGCCGATGTATTGGTTTATGGGTTTTGTTGGATTGTTTACGGTTGGTGGTGTAGCCGGGGTTGTTATGTCGGTGCCACCAGCGGACTTTCAATTACACAATAGCCTGTTTCTGGTAGCCCATTTTCACACCATGATAGTTGGTGGGGTTGTTTTTGGATACTTAGCTGGTATTACTTATTGGTCCCCGAAGATATTTGGTTTTCGCTTGAACGAGCAAATTGGTAAATGGTCGTTTTGGTGTTGGTTTGTTGGTTTCTTACTGGCCTTTATACCACTGTATATCTTGGGTTTAATGGGTGCCACCAGAAGAATCGATCACTACTCGGCTTCCATGGGCTGGCAGCCCCTGTTTATTGTTTCAGCCGTTGGTGCTGGAATAATTGCTATTGGGGTTGGATTATTTGTACTGCAGCTTATTGTCAGTATTATCCAGCGCAAAGATAATATTGACTATACTGGCGATCCTTGGAATGGTAGAACCCTGGAGTGGTCAATCCCCTCACCTGCACCGTTTTATAATTTTGCTATTGAGCCAGTTGTTACTGAGCGTGATCCATTCTGGGAATCAAAGCAACTTGCTAAAGATAGTGAAGCTAAAGTGCCCCACTATAAACCCATTACAATGCCAAAAAATAGTGCTATAGCGCCAATAATTGGGGCTCTGAGTGTAGCTTTTGGCTTTGGCATGATATGGCACATTTGGTGGTTAGTGATCATATCTTTAGTAGCTATTATTGTATCGATTATTATTCGAATTTCAGACGATGAGACAGACTATGTTGTACCAGCTCACGAGATCGAAAAGATTGAAAGAGAATATGCCGCTAAACGAGCTCAAGCACCCAGGGAGAAATACGCATGAGTGAAATAGCTAACCCTCCAATGAGCCTAGATATTTCTAACGCTGAGCAGGCAAAAGACTCCAAGACCCTATTTGGTTTTTGGGTTTATATAATGACCGACTGCGTACTATTCGCCAGTCTTTTCGCAACCTATGCCGTACTACATCACAACACTTTTGGCGGTCCTTCTGGTCAGACGCTTTTTTCATTACCAAATGTTTTAGCTGAAACTTTAATACTACTAACTTCCAGCTTTACCTGTGGTCTGGGAATATTATCAGCCCGGGCTAGACATAAAGATAAAGTGATTTTTTGGTTTTTGATAACCCTTATTATGGGAATCGCTTTTCTATTTTTGGAACTAACAGAATTTAGACACTTGGTTGTTAGTGGTAATTCTTGGCACCATAGTGCGTTCTTGTCAGCTTTTTTCACTCTCGTTGGTACCCATGGGTTACACATCAGTGTTGGTTTACTGTGGCTGGCCGTATTACTAGGAAAAATCTTTGGTCGCGGCCTAAGTAAAAACAATCTTAGGCAACTGACGCTGTTTAGTATATTTTGGCATTTTCTGGATATCATCTGGATATTTATATTCACGATTGTTTATTTGATGGGGGCGGTAGGAAAATGAGCAAAGAACCAAGTATTATCGTCGCCGAACATGAAGCTAGTGAAGGAAGTTTCAAGAGCTACCTTAGTGGGTTTGTGTTATCGATTCTGCTAACCTTAGCAGCTTACCTAGCGGTCACCCATCATAGCTTTACGGCTGATCGTATTGTGGCAGTTATCGTTGGTCTGGCTCTTTGTCAATTTATGGTGCAGATGTTCTTTTTCCTGCATCTTGGTAAAGAAACAAAACCACGCTGGAAATTGTTTGTTCTTCTCTTCATGATAATGATTGTACTAATCTTAGTATTTGGTTCTATTTGGATAATGAATAATCTCAACTACCGCATGACACCCGAACAGATTAACACTTATATGAATAATCAAGGTGGTGGTTTTTAATTCGTGGAAAAATTTAATGATTATTACAATTTAACCAAACCAGGAATCATCTACGGCAATTTGATTACGGCTATAGGTGGTTTTTTATTAGCCTCAAAAGATCATATTGATATAAGTCTACTAATCTTTACCCTACTGGGCACTTCGCTAATCATCGGCTCGGCCTGTGTTTTTAATAATTATATAGACCGAGGAATCGATATTAAGATGGATAGAACTAAAGAAAGAGCATTGGTTAGTGGCCGCATAAAGCCACTTAGAGCTTTAATGTTTGGACTAGTAATCGGACTAGTGGGGTTGGCGATATTAATCGTACACACCAATTGGTTGGTGGTAGTTATAGGCAGCTCAGCCTTTTTTATATATGTTGTGCTTTATGGCATATCTAAACGTCACACCGTCCACGGCACGTTAGTTGGTAGCCTAGCTGGTGCAGCGCCGATTGTTGCTGGCTACTGTGCGGTAAGTGATAGATTTAACGCCGGGGCTATTCTGCTCTTTGTAGTATTGATCGCCTGGCAAATGGCACATTTTTACGCGATTGCAATGTATAGATTTGATGATTATAAGGCGGCTAAAATACCAGTTTTACCAGTAGTTAAGGGAGTTAAGCAAACACAGATTCAAATTTTTGCTTACATTGGAGCCTTTATCGCGGCTACTTGCTGCTTAACCTTTTTTGGCTACACCGGAATCGCTTTCATGATAGTCATGCTAGCTTTAGGGCTTTGGTGGCTATATAAAGGCGTAAAAGGCTTTAAGGCTACGGACTGTAAAAAATGGGGTAGAAAGATGTTCTTGTCTTCACTGATTATAATAGTTGGACTATCTTTTATGTTATCAATTAATGCTTTAATTTCTTGAGATAGTTTAATATTAAGTGATGATTGAGATTGAGATAGAATATTAATAAATTATGAAAAAGATGGGCAAGAAAAAACTAAATACTAAAGGCTTTGGCGCAGTCGAGATAGTTTTTGTGCTAGTTGTAATTATAGGACTTTGTCTATCGGGTTATTTTTTACTTAGTAGTAATCATAAAACTCCTGGAACGAGTGATTCGGTCAATACCATAAATAGCTCCCCTAACTCAACCAGCTCAAATAATCCATATGCTGTTCTTGAGCCGGCTACTGTACCATCTAAGACTGCTGAATGTAGTCAGCAAATTAGCTTTTCTAGTAATGGTGATTCCGGGCCAGTAGCCTGTAGCAGTGGTGATCTCAACGTCGTGGAATGGAATGGTCTAGCCGCTCTTGAGCCAAGCGTTATGAAACTTGGCTACGCCGCAACTACCGCTCAAATTCAATCAGCCCTGTGCGCCGATGTAAAAGAAAACATTAGTAATCCAATCGAGGAAACAACTTACCAAATTAGCGCTTTGTACTATGGCTGGAATTTCTCATCGAACCCAAGTAGCGTAATAACTAACGGTACTTGCGTAAACGTTGACGATTAGTTATTTGCACTTCTTTTGTATAACGTTCTTCGCTAAGATTAAGACCACTTATAAGTATAACCACTGTTTTATTTTTTACTAAGGGCCCAAGTTTTATTAAACCAGCAAGAGTCATGCCGGAAGCCAATTCAACTCGTTTAGATTGATCTTCCCTTTCCCATAAATAAGTCGTTGCCTTTCGAGTTTCGATATTAGGCACTAAAACAACCTCATCGATTAGAGAGTTCCCATATTCGTAGACCAACTTACCAATTTTACTGACAGCCGCGCCATCAACAAAAGTATCAATTTGACCTTTTATAAAAGTAGGCCGTCCGTGTTGCCGGGCATGGCTTAATGAGGCCGCCCCGATTGGCTCAACAGCAATAATTTTAGCATTTGGGTACTTAGCTTTAACCACTGTTCCAACACCCGTAATCAAACCGCCGCCGCCAACTGGGCAGATAAGATAATCTATTGCTTCGTCTTTGGGTAGTGCTTTTAAAATCTCACTGCCCCAGGTTCCTTGCCCAGCAATTACGTCCAGACTATCAAAGGGCGACAAATAGGTTGCTTGTCTTTCCTGGCAAAATACTTTAGCTATTTTTTCAGACATGGCAAAGTTACTACCGGCTTCGTGGACATCTATAAATTTACCGCCAAACGTTTTAATGTTATTGATTTTGTTTTTAGGTGTCCCAACCGGTACCCACACATCACCATGTACCTTGAAAATATTACAGCTTTGAGCAACACCTGCACCAAAATTTCCGGCGCTGGTTGTCACTACCCCTTTTTCCCGCTCTTCGGAATCTAGGTGATACATAGCCAAATAAGCACCTCTAATCTTAAACGAACCAGTTTCTTGATTAGTGTCATCAGCTAAGTAAATAGATGCTTGAAGTGTCTCAGACAGTTGCGAGTCATAAACTAGTTCTGAACTACGAACCGGACTTCCCTTTTTGGCAACCAATATATCAGCGTCAAAGATCTTCTTCAGTAAGTCTTGATTAGTAGTTATAGATTGTTGCTGTTTAGGCATTTATTAGTCCTTAATATTAAAAATCCCCCGCTTAGCGGAGGATTTAATGTTTGCTTTATGTGAATTTTTGACAATAAATTAAGCAAGCCTCCGAATAGGAAGTTCCATAATAATCCCGGCCATTATTGTCATGCTCATATTACTAAATATATTATCACACTAAGTAACTTAGTAGTTAGACCCTGAAGATGAGTTGGTTGTAGACGGAGTTGCAGCTGGCTTAGCAACCGTAAAGCCTGAGACGCCGTTACCAGTTACTTGACCTTTAGTGTCACTGGAGAAGTAGTATAGTGGCAGGCCGTTATAGGTATACTGTATTTCACCATTATCAGAACGCTTAATAGTACTAATCCCAGCTGGTAGACCAGTTGTTGCACCCTTGTCCTGATATGCAGGCCAAGCCGATAAGCATGATCCAGTACAATTAGTTACTCCAGTAGTGCCACTGCCGTCAGTATATAGAGTGTTGCTACTAGGATCAGCCAGATAACTACCGTCGCTTGCATTAGTCTTAGTTATTACAACCGAATTATTTACTGCTGTAACCGTACTCTTCGTAGATGAACCGGTAGTTGTTGGTTTTGGAGACTTGTGAAATACAGCAAAGCCGCCGACAACAATTACTACTATGACAATAATTACTATCCAAATGTTCTTACTCTTCAAAATATAGCCTCCTTAAGTAACTTCAAACCATATTATAGACTACCGACCGTCGAAACACACTTCAAATTATCTTGCCTAGTGATGTTAGCAGTCACATTTATCGTGACGTAGTTCTATCCCAAGTATAACGAGCATCAGGCTCATGTTCTTCGTTCTTTCCGTCAGTAGTTTCTTTTAGTTCAAAGCCATTTTTTCCATAGAAGTTAATGGCGTTGGTGTTTTTCTGAAAAACCCACAGATTAAGTTCCTTATTATCAGCTTTCGCCTTGTTTACTAGCGATGTCCCTATGCCTAAATCTTGGAATCCCGGGGTAATGTATAAGTGGTTAAGCCAGCCCTTTGTATATGAACAAAAACCGACCACTTTATCATTATACTGAGCGACAATAACATCTTGAGTATTAACTACGTTACTAAAAAATTTCAAATCCTCTTCTGGAGAGTGCAATTCTGGTAAGTATGGGAGATTTCTCTTTATAGTCATTCTAAATAAAACGGCAATATCTTCAACGTCCTCGGAAGTTGCCTGTCTTAAATTAATTTCTTCATTCATTTGTCACTTATAATAACAAAAATAAGAGACGGCAGTTACACTCTTGCTTGTTCAAGTATGTTGTCTACGACAATATTTAGTGGCTGGTTTGCGTCAATTAAGATATAGCCAAGTTCGCGATATGAATCCAAAGAATCATGTTGCCATTTCATGACTAGCTTAAGTTCGTGCGGTTGTCTACCCCAGTTATTGCTAGTTCTGATCTGTAGACGATGCTCAAGTGTTTCATCGTCAATAACCAAAGCAAAGACTTTATTGAACATATGACGAATCTTTTGCTCGTCACCAGTCACTCCACACAAGAAAACTGGTTTACCGACAGAATGCTTTAATAGATTTTCTACTTCTAATTGAGGAACTTTCCAGGAATGAATCTTTAAAAAAGCTTTTGTCCGATCTTCTTTCTTAACAGACGATTTCGGGTGAACATAACCCGTTATATTGTTGTGCCATTTTGCGAGCCCGTCATCGTCTGTATCATAGGCTTTATAGCCTCTTTCTTTTAGTTCTTTACAGACCTCAGACTTTCCCGAACCCGCAATACCTGTTATGAGAAATAATGGCATTTTACTATCATAACAAAAACAATAAAAGACATCGAATTACCGAGGTAAAATTCTTATGCTCGGTGCAACAAGTGGGTAAAAGTTTACGCCTTATGACTTAAATGCTAAGCCAATCAGATAACCAGCAAATGCAGCTCCCATACCAATAACAACCATCTGTATAGCACTTTTCACTGGCTTGCCTAACGTCATATTGGCTTTATAGACTCCGATACCTGCAAGTACAACGACAGAGAGTATAAGAGTGGCTATTAAGGCAATATGAACACTTAGGAAAAAGAATGGGATAAGTGGCAGTATTGCCCCAGTAAAGGTTGCTATACCAACTGTAACCGTGTATCTGTAAACTTCTTGTTTTAAGACTGGCAGTAGATTAAGTTCTTCTCTCATCATTGTGTTAATCCAAAGCTCACTATCTGAGGTAATATGATTAACTATGTCATCGAGTAATTTGCCGCTGAAGCCTTTGGCAGCATATATGTCTACAATTTCTTGTCGCTCTGTATCGGGGACTTCTTTTACCTCTTTTATTTCCTGTCTTCGCTCAGCAGCATAGTAGTCTCGGTCGGCCATTTTCGATGTATAGGCTACTGCTGCCATAGACAGTGTCTCTGCAAAGATAGTAGCTAGACCACCGGCTATAATAATGCGAGAGGATCTGGTGGCGGCAGCCAGACCAAGCAAAAGACCTAAAATACTGACTAATCCATCTTGCCCACCTAGAATGATGTCCGATAATCTATTAACTTTTTTGTGGGGTTCATGCATAGCTCATCTAAGCATATCAAATTGAATAAAAAAAGACCCGGTAGGGTCCTATAATCAGAATTGGTGCACCATAAGCTTCGAGAGTAAAACCTTACTTCTTAGGAATTTACAAAAAATTGGTCAGAATTGATATATACCTACGTTCCTATTTAAACAATTCGCGCACAATCATTTTAATAGATTGTGTCTTCGTTTTATTAGTAGTATCGAAGATGATTTCCGACTTATCAATTTTTTTGTATAAAACATCGTACATTTCATTAAATACTTTTATAGGAACAGCGTATTTTCTTTTAGCGTTTCTTTTAATCAATTCTTTTGCGTCTGCTTTCAGAATAATATTTATGCACTTGTATCCATAAGAGTTGGCTATGTCGATCAATTTTCTGGAGTTAATATAGCCTAGTTCGTCTGTATCCCAAGTAAAGGGACCATCAAGAATAATTGTGTAATTTCCGTCCTTTAAGTATCCCCTGAAAATTGAAATTAAGTTTCGGTCAGCAAGAATATGTTCCCCGTGCAAGACTTTGGATTTAGGTTTACTGAAGTTATGAATTCCCCACCTAAAATAATCTTGCTCCAAAGTTGCTACTGGTTTAGGTAGTTTTCTAGCCAATGACCTACTTAAAGTTGTTTTGCCGCTAGCTGGAGCACCCCTAAAAATATATACAGTCTTTCGCATTGTTACATAGTAACAAAAAAACACTTCTGAAGGTGTAAAGTAATCATTTGGTATTCCAGATGTGGTGCAGCAAGTGGGTGAGAGTTTACACCTTATTAGAGACGAAGTAGTAAGATGGAGAGCTATTAGATATACCTTATAGGGAATATCTATCAGCTAAGTAAGAGTTGGGACTTACACGAACTAGCTTAACAAAACACCACCATCAACTACTATTTGTTCGCCGGTCATATAACTAGACATATCACTAGCTAAGAATAAAGCAACCATACCGATATCATCAGGTTCACCCATACGATGCATTGGTATCTTAGCTAAGAACACTTTGGTAAGCTCAGCCATTTGTTCGCCAGAAGACCCCTTACTACCTGCGGCTGCACCGGGAGTAGCGATACCGCCGGGAGCAATAGCGTTGACCCATATCTTCTGTTCAGCTAGTTCCAGTGCTGAGTTTTTAGTAAAACCCCAAACACCGTGTTTTGATGCGTCATAATGGGCGAGCCCAACCATAGATGGGTGTATGGCATCAATTGATGATATGTTTATAATCTTACCCCCACCTTGCTCCTTCATGACTTCAGAAACGTATTTGGTAGTCAAAAACACACTTCTTAAGTTGACATGCATAACTCGTTCGAAGTCATCTGCTGTCATTTGAGATACTGGCTCTGAGGGATAGATACCTGCATTGTTTACTAGGATATCGACTGTGCCAAACTTTTCTTTGCAGGTGTTTATCATATTCTTTACGGCTTCTTCGTCGGAAACGTCAACTTTGATAGCTTCGGCTGTCCAGCCTTTACCTAGAAACTCCTGAGCAGTTTTATTTGCTGTTTCCTCGTCTAAGTCAGCTACCAAAACATTAGCTCCTGCCTCTGCTAAACGATATGCGATGCCGTAGCCAATACCTTTAGCACCACCAGTTACTATTGTGGATTTGCCTTTCAAATTCAGTAATTCTTGCAGTTGTTTCATGTATCTCCTTAATTAACCCCATCATAACAGAACCGCAGAGAAAGACCTCTTTAAAAAGAGGTCAAAATGCTTATGCTTGGTGCAGCAAGTGGGTAAAAATTTACACCCTATTAGAGATGAACTGGTTAAATGGAAGAAGATTTTAGAAATACCATATCAAGAGTACTCGCTGAGTAGTTAAGTACTGGGAATTACACTACCGTATCTAAGCTCTCCTCAAATAGCTCAGGAAACTCTTCTGTTTTCATGCTAGCGTAGGTGAAATGTCCGTAGTTGTGAAACTCTTTCACTTTGATACTGGGTAAGTTTGAGATTAAAAAGTCTACTGTGTTCTTAACATCTTCGGAGTCGTTATCAGAAGCAAACACTACGAACTTATTGGCTTGGCTTAAAATCTTTGGGTTTAACCTGAAATCAAAAAAGGTAATATCCTCTTCATGACTTACATTAAGCCAAGGTGCTACCAGTAATACTTTATCTACTTTTAAGCCGGGATGTTCGCTTAAATAGCGTACCCAAAAACCACCGCCCATACTGTGACCTACTGCTGTCGTATCTTCATTAATATCGTACCTTTCAACCTCTTTTACCCAATCATCCCAGCTAGCTTCATAGACCTTGAAAACCTCAGGTGTATGAGTTTGAATATCTTTGATTAACAATTGGTTTTGGAGCCAAGAAAACCAATGGGCGTTACTGGCACTGGGTTTATCAGGATTATAGTATTCTTCTTTGCTTGGTAGACCATGTAGTAATATGGCGTTTTTCATAGTTACATCATAACAAAAAACACCCCTTGGGGTGTAAATTGACTCATTTGATATACGGATGTGGTGCGCCATAAGCTACGAGAGTAAAACGCTACTTCTTAGGAATTTACATAGAGCTGGTCGGTACTGATGCACCCCTGCATTCCTATATAGTTTTTGTTCAATTACGCTTACCGCTTACTGAATTATAGTTAGAACCGCTCAAATCTGGTTTATATATCTTCCAAGCTAAGCTTATTAAGATTGGACTAGTTCTCTAGACCGATTATAGCGCCTACGGATTCAGCTACTTTATCTGTGATATTCTGTGGAGCTTTCTCAATAAACTTAACTTTTCGTGCGCTCCAATCTATACTCTTTACGTGAATTGGTAAGACCGCACCTTTTGTCTTTGTTTTTTCGAGTTCTACTTCGAAAGGTAACTTCTTAATTCTAGAAGTTATTGGGCACATAACAGCTAGACTAGTATGCTCGCTGAGACTACGTTCTGAAATCACAATTGCTGGTCTTCTTCCTGACTGTTCATGTCCCACTCTTGGCTCAAGTACAAGCCACACAATGTCACCATAATCAGGGATATATGAGCTTACCATATTTCTTTACCTACTGGTAACCCCCAGTCAAATTCACCACCTACATCTTCAGGCGTGACGTTTTTCAACATATTTTCTAGGGTAATTTTTTGCTTTTTTTTCACTGGAGTCAGTACTACTGACTTGCCTTTAACGCTGATGTTAAGTGGTTCATCAAGTTTAAGATTAGCTTCTTTGATAACTTTTTGAGGCAATCGAACACCGGCACTATTACCCCACTTTTGCAAGCTTTGAGTTACATTCATAATAATCCTTTCATATATACAAGTATATACAATAGAAATTATTTTGTCAACATCAAAATACGAATTGGTGCGGGTGACGGGACTCTAACCCGTGGCCTCGTCCTTGGCAAGGACGCGCTCTAAACAACTGAGCTACACCCGCATATATTTGTCTACA
>Ga0182030_10007170_pt1 | contig 23336 bp, 11 predicted proteins | sample 812S3MmetaG_FD_121299 | JGI IMG/M metagenome (GOLD analysis project Ga0182030, IMG submission 121299) | Permafrost microbial communities from Stordalen Mire, Sweden - 812S3M metaG (Illumina Assembly) | ecosystem: Environmental > Terrestrial > Soil > Wetlands > Permafrost | place: Sweden...
GGGGATGGGCCTTTTCGGCCCACCCATAGTTATGAACATCGCGACGCCAGCCGTTACTGAAAATAAATGGGTTAGCGCGCGTTGTTCGACGGAGCCCGTTCGTTGTCATTCTGAGCGCAGCGGAGAATCTCGCTCTGTTTATTTTCAACGCGGGGCGAGATTCTTCGTCGCCTACGGCTCCTCAGAATGACAGTGCCATTGCGTTTTTCCGCAGCCTGTAGAACCGCCACGCCGACTCTTTCAACATCCTGCACGCCTTTACGATTCATTTGTTCCCGCTCCCCGCCGGCAATCCAAAGCAGAGAATATTGGGGCCGATGGCAATCGCCACAAATTGTTTGCCGCCCACCCTGTACGTCATCGGTGAAGTTTTATTTTCCGATCCGGCGGGAAAGTGCCACAGGGGTTTTCCGTTCCGTTCGTCCAAGGCCACGAAATCTCCCGGTGGGTCGCCATAGAAGAGCAGTCCCCCGGCCGTTGCCAACACTCCCGCTTCTCTTTTGCCCTCGGTGGGCCCGGCTTGCGGCATTTCCCAAACAATATTTCCGGTATCGATGTCGAGCGCCCGCACGTACTTTTTGCCAGGCTCTTCCCGGGGGGGCTCCTTTTTCCAATTTTCCCGGCTGGGGTTGACCTCACACTTTTCCAGCGCCACGATGTAATAGAGGCGAGTCTGCGGGCTGAAGGCTGTGGCGTTCCAATTGGTGGCAGTGTCCGGGCAGGAAAGGTCGCCTTCTTTCAAAAGCTGGGGACGCCCATCGGCGCCAATCCCGCTTGCCCACGTCAGCTTTTTCACGAAGGGCTTGGCCAGCAGGATTTTGCCATTGGTCCGGTCGAGCACATAGAAGAAGCCGTTGCGATTGGCAAATAGCATGAGCTTGCGGTCTTGCCCTTGGTAACGTGTGTCCACCAGAAGTGGGGGCTGGTTCGCGTCCTGATCCTTAAGATCGTGAGGCGTGAACTGGTAATACCACTTCATGGTTCCGGTGGCAGGATCGAGCGCCAGGATCGAGTTGGTATAAAGGTTGTCACCGGGCCGATCGCGATCATCGGAGTCGGGCCAGGGATTGCCTGTGGGCCAATAAAGCGTGTCGGTCTCGGGATCATAGGAGCCGGTCAACCAAGTGGCGCCGCCTCCCATGGTGGGTTCTTTGGGACCCCAGGTCTCAATCCCCGGTTCTCCTTGGGCGGGGACCGTCCACTTTCGCCAGACACGTTCTCCGGTCTCAGCCTTGTAGGCGGCGAGAAATCCGCGAATGCCAAAGTCGCCCCCGGAAACACCCGCAACGACCATGTCCTTGACGATCAACGGCGCCACCGTCGAGCCGTAGTGCTGGGGTTCGTCCGGCATCGCCTGTTCCCAACCCAGCTTTCCCGTGGTGCGGTTCAAGGCAATCAGGTGGGCGTTGTCGGTGGCCATGAACACCTTGTCTCCCAGGATCGCCACGCCGCGATTCGTTCCCAAAGACGCATCACTGAAACCGCCGGCCGTGCGCTTGCGCGTGTACTGCCATATCTCCCGCCCCGTCAAAGCATCCAGCGCGTAGACCGAGCCTGGGCCGGTTATGTACATGATGCCGTCGGCAACCAGAGGCGTGACCTCCAGCCCAAAGTAGGCATAATTCTGATTGTAGTATGACGTGTCGGGGACAAGATTCTTCCACAGTGGCACCGTGTAAATCCACTGGGGCTTCAACCGGCCGACGTTGGAAGTGTTGATCTGCGCCAGGTCGCTGTACCGGTTCGCGTTCACGTTCCCGTTGTAAGTCACCCAGTCCCCGGGCTTGGGGTGGAGAATCCGGGCAAAGTCGATATCGCCCGCGCCGGGATGAGAAGGGGTGGCCAGAGCGCCTGTCTTTACACCCGTCAGTTGACTGAGGTAGGCAAGCAAGTCCTGCATCTCCTGCGGGCGGGCTTGCACGGCCGGCATTGCCGATTCTTTTTCCTCATGAATCGCAGCAATCTGCCCCTCTTCGAGCAAGTGGAATTTCCCCTGGAGGTCCTGGACGCGAATATCAAAATTGTTCCGGCTCCGGGCAAAGCCCCGCACCGTTTTTCCATCCCGCAAGGTGACGGTCACCATTTCGTAACCGGGGGCGATCTGCGCACTCGGGTTCTTTAATGCGGATGCAATCTCCCCAACCGTCATTTCATTGCCCAGGTTGGAAAGATCGGGGCCGGTGGGCGATCCCTTGCTCGACACCATGTGGCAGGAACCGCATTTCCCGGTGCCGAAAAAGAACGTCTCGCCGGCGGCGGGATCGCCCGGCACGTTGGCGCCGGCAGCCTGCCAATGCATCGCGTGCAAGAACTCGGCAAGGGCATCAAGGTCTTTGTCGGGCAGATCGAACGCCGGCATGCCTGTCCCCGGAATGCCGATCTTAATCAGTTCGTGCAACCGGCGGACGGAGCGGTTAACCATGTCGCGATTACCGGCTAGCGCGGGAGCTTTATTGGTTCCCCGGGCATCGGCGCCATGGCACCCGGCGCAGTTTTGACTGAATAACCTTGGGCCGTCGGACGGATTGTCTTGGGCAGCCGGATTTTGCCCCGCGAGAAGCGATGGGCCGAAGGCCAGAGGAATCAGCACAAGGGCTGCGTTCAGACAAAAACGCCCTGGATGGCGGCGAGCGTTTGGCTTGCTGATTATAGAAGAAAGGGACATGATTACTAAGCCATATATAAAGGCAAAATGTTCCTTGACCGACATCGGCCTCAGACGTTGCGGGGGATGTCGGCGATCAAAACCGGACAAAACGTCATCGGCACCGTCCCTCCTTGATCCCCGCAGGGGATAGATTTAGTAGCCGGGGGCATCGCCCCCGGAAAGCGCACCGCAACAAGGCCCGACCCTGAAGGGGTCGTATTCGCGCAACATCACACCGGTCATACCTCGTGCGGCCCTGAGGAGTGCGACCCCTTCAGGGTCGACGGGCTTGCCTCGCGCTTTCCGGGGGCGTTGCCCCCGGCTATTATCTGGTGCCCTTACAGGGCACAAAAAAACCAACGAGATTTTCTGCAGCCTCATTGGCCGAGATCACTTCTCAGGGCTCCCCGAGGGCAACGCAAACGAGAGAATATTGGGGCCAACGGCAACCGCGACAAATTGTCTGCTTCCGACGGTGTAGGTCATTGGAGATGCTTTGTTTTCGCCACTGGTGATGAAATGCCACAGGGTCTTCCCGTTCCTTTCATCCATCGCCTCAAAATCCCCGCCGGGGTCACCGTAAAAAATCAGCCCGCCGGCGGTTGCCAGCAGCCCGGCGTCCCTCTTGCCCTCGGCATTACCGATTTCGTCCCTCTCCCAAATCACCTTGCCGGTTTCAATATCGAGGGCCCGAATGTACTTTTTGCCTGGTTCTTCAAGTATTTTTTTGCCATTACCGGAGCCAGCGGCCGCTACGCATTTCTCAATTGCCACGGTATAGAAGAGGCGGGTTTTGGCGCTGAAGGCAGTGGCATTCCAGTTGGCGGCGGTTTCCGGGCAGCTCACGTCGCCCTCCGGGATAAGCTGGGGACGGCCATCCGCGCCGATCCCACTGGCCCACGTCAGCCGATTGATAAAGGGTTTGGCTAGAAGGACTTGGCCGTTGGTTCGATCCAGGACGTAAAAGAAGCCGTTGCGATTGGCCATGATCAGGAGCTTGCGGTCCTGTCCGCGATAGCGCGTGTCAACCAGGACGGGCGGCTCCGTCGCATCCCAAACGTGAACATCATGAGGGGTGAACTGATAGTGCCACTTCAACTTCCCAGTTTCGGGAGTCAGGGCAAGTATGCATTCCGTGTAGAGGTTATCGCCGGGCCGGTCGCGCCCGTTAGTATTGGGATAAGGGGTAGCCGTGGGCCAGTACAAAATGTCCGTTTCTCCGTCATAAGACCCGGTGACCCATGTTGATCCACCTCCAAGTTTCGGTTCCGGGCCTTGCCAGGACTCGATCCCCGGCTCGCCTTTGGCCGGAATTGTAAAAAAACGCCAAACGCGCTCCCCGGTGTCAGCCTTGTAGGCAGAAAGGAAGCCACGCATCCCCCAATCCGCCCCTGAAACACCGGCGACCACCATGTCTTTAACCACCAGCGGCGCGACGGTGGAACCGTAATGCTCTGGCTCGTCGATCATATCCTGTTCCCAAACCAGCTTACCGCTGATCCGGTTCAAGGCGATGAGGTGCGCGTTGTCGGTCACCATGAACACCTTATCTCCAAGAATCGCAACGCCGCGGTTAGTCCCAAGGGAAGCGTCACCCACCAGTCCTGGAGTGCGTGGGCGAGAGTAATCCCAGATCTCGCGCCCCGTCAAAGCATCGAGGGCGAAAACCGAGTGCGGGCCGGTGATGTACATGACCCCGTCGGCAACCAGCGGCGTCACCTCCAGGCCGAAGTACTTCATGTTCTCGTTAAAGTAGGCATTGTCCGGAAGCAGATTCCTCCAGAGAGGCACCGCAAAAATCCACTCCAAGTCGAGTTTGTTTACGTTAGCGGTGTTGATCTGACGCAGATCGCTATACCGGTTGGCGTTTAACGTTCCGTTGTAGGTCAGCCAGTCACCGCTTCTGGGGTGCAAAATGCGCTCGAAATCAATGTCAATCCCTTGGGGAGGCGGATTAGTATCCAGGGCTCCTGGCTTCACACCCGTCAGTCGACTTAGATATGCCAACAGGTCTTGGAGTTCCTCGGGAGTGGCATGCACAGGGGGCATTACCGATTCTGTTTCGTCCACGATGGAAGCGATCTGCCCTTCCTGAAGCAAGTGCAACTTTCCCTGGAGGTCCTCCACCCGAATATCAAAATTGGACCGGCTCCGGGCGAAACCGCGAAGGGTGTTCCTATCCCGTAACTTGACCGTAACCAACTCATAGCCGGGAGTGATATTCGCGCTAGGGTCCTTCAGTGATAATCTTATTTCGTCAACGGTCTTATCATTGCCGAGGTTCGACAGATCGGGACCTATGGGTTGTCCTCTCCCCGAGGCCATATGGCAAGAACCGCATTCTCCCTTGCCGAAGAAGATTTGCTCACCGGCTGCCGGGTTGCCGGGCACGTTGCTTTCGGCCGCGGGGGAATTCAACGAGCGGACGAAAGGCGTTAGTGCCTCGAGATCCTGAGCGGGAAGATCAAACGGCGGCATGCCCGTGCCTGAAATCCCATTGCTGATAATGCCTCGCAAGCGCCGAACAGACATCCTGCGCATCACCGGATTGCCTTTTAGCGCCGGACCTTGGTCCGTACCCCGGAAATCAACTCCATGGCACCCCACACAATTCTCCGCGTATATTTTCTGGCCTCGTGCCCGATCCGGCGGGGCGGAGGGGGGATTCTGCCCGAACAGCGGCGTCAAGCTGTAGACAAATGCCACCATTATGGTCGCGACGATCCATCCATGGGATCGTTTTTGGCCTAGAGCGTCATGGTCCCGCTCTCCTATCATGTTTGTCCTTTGCTGCCAGCCCTGAGGAAAATAAACTTTGACCCCTCGTACATCAAATACTGCCAGGGTCTTCGGGATTCGCGCCTAGAATAGGGTTCAATCCCGCCTGAAGCAATGGGAGGACGTGACAAGACAAACCGCCACGTCAGCGCGTTTGCCCTTGGAGATAAGTCACGACGGTGCGCGTCAAATCGCCTTCTGCCTGTTCCGTGTATGGCGACGTCGCAGGTTCATATCCCCCGTATGCGAACTCGGCCTTGGTAGGCAGGTAACCCAGCCAGCCGTTCGAGTAACCAAAGTAAAACGTATAAGGGAACGGCGACAGGCTTCGGACTTGCATCGCGATCTCACAGAAGAGCTCGATCGGCGCCGACCATATCGCGATGTCATCGTTGATCCGCAGAAACCGGACGGGAAGAAGAACCGCCGTCTCGCCCGTACTCGTCGTGCGTGTATACTTGCCCAAGTCCTTTGCCCAGCCTAGGCCGGCCTTGCGCGGTGTTTCAACGGTCGTTGCCCCCAAGGAAAGCCGAACGTCGGATGTGGTATGCCCGATCAGTTGATTTGCCGCAATGATTTTGTCTCCCAATAGAGCCCTGAACTGACTGAGGTGGCCACTCTCGAAATCCAGGCAGACCGTATAGATCGGGGCAAGATTACCCGCCGCCCCGTTGATGTAAAGCATCGGCGCTCCCAGTTTTTCTTCCACGTAATCCGCCACAATTCCCGGGGCGTCTGCGGTGATTACCTTGTTCTCATCCCCCAAAACAGTGCCGTGCATGGCATAGTTTGCCACCAGCGCCAACAAACTCCCATCGGCTTTCTCCAACCGCAGAAGCCCGATCTGGCGGTCCGCCGGCCCATCGGGGTTCAGTCCCAGGAAGGCGGGACCTTCCTCATCCCGAGCGCGCCGGTTGATATTGGCCATCGCCATTCCCCAGCCGACGCCCAGCCGCGCCGGTTCGAGTTTGGCCCGCGCTTCCTTTACCCCTTCAATCAGCTTGTTCTCGACCCAGGCGGAATACTCCGTATTGTGGTCGTGCTCGTAACGCTCCCCCATGAATACGGAGCCCAGGCCTGGAGGCCCCACTTCCGGAGCCGCATGAGTGTGGGTCGTCGTCCACCAAATCTGCAAGGGTTTGATCCCCGTTTGCTTCTCGATCTCGTTCGTCACCTGGTCGTAAACTGAGGGGGAATACAGGCAGATATCGGTCGAAATCAGGTAGAACTGGGTGCTCCCATCATCCATCGCCACGATCCGATGGTACAAATGGTCGTGTACTCCGGTGGATTGCCGTGGGCCGTAGCCTAAGAGCCATTGCGGCTTATCGGGGGTAATATCGATCTTGATGACCGCGGCACGAAATTGGGCAGCCTCAATGTTGCCACTGCCCCCTAAAACACTGAGAATGACAGTTAATAAAGCGAGGTACAACCCAAGGGGTTTTCTTTCTGCCTTCCCTAACTTGGTCATTGGTCGCCTCCGCCTTTTGGCTCGGTTAGTTGAGAAACCAGCAGCAACGTGGGAATAGAGCAAATTTGGTCATTTCCGATGCGTAATATTTAATGATGGGGTTACCGGTGCGCGTTTCCGTGTCGATGAGAACTCCCGGTGATGAGGGAACGGGTGACTGCCCCCGGATCGGTCAGTATTCCATTCCCACCCGCATTGACGCATTGCCCCCGAATAGATGGAACGTGTTGAAGGTTTCGCCCAAATCGTCCAGCTAAACCACTGGGGGTGACCGGCGACTTCGGTGATATCTGCCGCGGCGGAAGCATATATTACCAAGTTGAATCAATCCGCCCTTCTCAACTGACAGTTTGTACCTCTATATTTCACACCTGTCAAGCCAGATCTCTACAACACTAGGGTGGCCACCGCCGGACAAACGATGTGTTGGAGAGAGCATGGAATCCAGCCTTAGACTTCGTACAAATAGCCCGACACCCGCAGAATTCATTTGATTTGTATCATCCCACAGAAATTTTAGAAATGAAATGCTGCTTGAAGATTCTAAACCGGTGAACGTATGCTTTCGTGAAGCTCGGAAGCCTGGGATTTCCGGCCCATCTAACAGTTTGTAACTTTGATGTAACTGCCACAAAAGCAAGCCACTGCTTTGACCAGTGCGACTCGAAGAGGTTTGACCGTTGTCAGGTCCCCCGCATGGGGAACACTGTGGGTAGCCATAGGTGAAACCTACGGTACCGGTACTAATGAAAACCTCTCGGCCCTGACGGGGCCGAACCGTTCGACCCCTGCGGGGTCGCGAAAATGGGTCGACGCGATCCGTGGGCGACAGGCTCCTAGACCCAGGCGACTTACCTTATGCCGGCGGCTTCTGCTTCACCCCCGAAACAGGGGAACTCAGCCGGATTCGTCACGACGCGTGGGGCAGGACGTAGGTTGTGCCCCGGCACTACCCCGCGCCGCTAGGTAGTGGTGGGTTTACGCCGCCAGATAGGTGCTGCTATGAGGTTATTGCAGCGCAAAGCGCCTCTACGATTCCGGGCGAGCCCCAAAGGGGCGTGCTACCGCCGCCCAGAGAGGACTGCTTAGGCGGGTGAGAAGTCGGGGCTCGACCACCAACTTTCTCCACAATCAGAACCCCGTTTCCGAAAGTGGCTGCGGGACAAGCGGCCATCCAGCCGGTCTCGACTGGGCCAGCTCCAAGCGGTCATTGGGAGCGAGTGAAAACGCGCAGTGCCCCCTACCCGCCTACTGGGGGCAATCCGGCAATATCTGCCGAGCTAGCTACGCAGTAAGGTGCGAGAGGGACACTCCCTTCGAACGCTGCCACATCAAAAAAGTCGCTTCATGAACGGCCCATTACTACATGACATATTGTCACCTGAAAACCTGCCGCGTTCCGATTCATTTGTTTTTGTTCTTAATAGAAATGATATTGGGCAAAAATTGCCTAAACCCTCTCCATTTATCAATTAATTTTCCATTACCGCCATTTAGTCTATGGGTTACAACGTATTGCTTTTGCGCCGAGGGAAAAGCCCAAAAGGATCGATGACTTTACTTCATATTAATATCATATTTCACTTTTCTGACGTCTGACCGTCTGAATTTTGACCATTAACCTTGGCTCCTCAATTGCACCGTGTGTCACCCCGGCGACCTATCGCTGAGTCTTGCAGCACTATATTTCACCGATGGAATAATGTGGGTCTTGGGAAGAACTCGAAAGCAAATCACAAAGAGATGCGATGGAGGGTGGAGGTTAAATGGGAATTACGCAAAGATGGAAATCATGGTTATTGGTCGGCTGCCTGGTGGCGGTCTGGCCTTCAGTTGTAAAAGCAGACGTTACGGGAACCATTCTCGGTGTGGTCACGGACTCGTCAGGGGCGATCATTCAAGGTGTCCAAGTCAAGGCGACGAACATCGACACGAACTCGGTGACGGATGCAGTCACGACCACGACGGGGGAGTACCGCATGCTGGCACTTCCTGTCGGACGTTATACGGTTCGCGCCACATTCTCGGGGTTTCAAACTTTTCTCGAAACGGGCGTCACCCTTACTGTTAACGAGGAGCGCCGCGTTGATATCATCTTGCAAGTGGGGTCCACCACGCAGGAAGTCAGCGTGACGGCGAACGCGGCACAAATCGAGACTACGAGCACGCAGCTCGGCCAGGTCATTGATGAGAAGGAAATGCTGCAACTGCCGCTCAATGGCCGGAGCTACCTGGATTTGCTCTCCCTGCAATCCGGCGTGGCCCCTGCCTCAACCCGCAATGAAGGTCCCGGCGACGTTTCCGTCAACGGCCAGCGGGAAAACAGCAATGGCTTCCTGGTGAACGGCGGCGATGTATCGAACGTCGGCAACTTCCAGGCGGGCATCCAGCCAAACCTCGATTCGATTCAGGAGTTCCGGTTGGTGACCAACAGTTTTGACGCGGAATATGGACGCTTTTCCGGCGCGCTCACCAACGCCATCACCAAGAGCGGTACGAACCGCATCCACGGATCGGCGTTTGATTTTCTGCGTAACAACGATATGGACTCCCGCGGGTTCTTTGACACTACCATCGGCAGCCTGCAACGCAATCAGTTTGGCTACGCGGTCGGCGGGCCGGCCATCAAGGATAAGTTGTTTTGGTTTACCGATTATCAGGGAACGCGGGAAATTGACGGCGGATCTGCCGCCCAGACCCAGGTGTTCACCTCTGACCAGCGCAATGGCATCATTGGCGTCGGCAATCTAACCGGAAATGTCGATGGCGCCGCGTGGGCCGCTGCTTTGACACAACGTTTGGGGGCGACGGTCACGAACGGCGAACCGTACGCTTCTGTGTTTCCGACCGGCGTCATTCCTCAATCCGCCTGGTCGCCTGCCACCAAGGGGACAATCGGGTACATTCCCACGGCGAACGTCGGCAGCGATGTTTACGCCTCCGCCGCCTACCCCACCACGATCTCCGATAACATGTTCGGACAGCGCGTGGATTTCCTCAATAAACTGACCGGAAACTGGTCGGCGTACTACTACTACGAGGGAACGCACACCGCAAATCCTCTGGCGGGCGCCAGTTGGTCAGGTTTCCCGGATGTCACGCAGGTCAGGAACCAGCAGTTTACGCTCAGCAACACTCGCATTATCAGCCCCACGGCGGTCAATGAGTTTCGCGCCAGCTTCACCCGCCTGCCCATCCAGACGGTCCCCACGGGAACGGCGCCGTCCTTGTCGAGCATGGGATTTGTGACGGGCATCGGCTCAAACGGTATCAACCAATCGGGTCCCACAGGCTATGTGGGCGTCCCGACCATCGGCACCAACGAATTCAGTTTCGGCACGATATCTCCCAGCATTGCCAACCAGAACACGTTCCAGATCTCCGACAGCTTCTCCAAAATCATTGGACGCCATACGCTTAAATTCGGCGTTGACTTCCGTTATTACCAGATGAACCAGCGCAATGCCGGCGCACCGGTCGGACAATTCAGCTTCGACGGAACGGAAACCGGTTCCGACATCGCCGACTATCTGCTGGGCGCTCCGGCCGGCTATACGCAATCGAGCCTCCAGCTTCTCGATTCGCGCAGCAAGTATGGCTCCGCCTACGCGGAGGATTCTTTCCACCTACGCTCCAACCTGACCCTGAATTATGGAGTGCGGTGGGAATTCAGCCAGCCGTGGTATGACACGCAGAACAAGATTGTGGCGCTGGTCCCCGGCGAACAATCGGTTGAGTATCCCACGGCCCCCGAAGGCCTGGTCTACCCGGGCGATCCGGGCATCGCGAGAACCCTCGCGCCAACCACCTATGACAACTTTGCTCCCCGCCTCGGTCTCGCCTACTCTCCCAATTACTCGGATGGATTCCTGGGAAAGATCTTCGGCGGACCGGGCAAGACGAGTATTCGCCTGGCAGGAGGTGAGTTCTACACCGCCGTTCAGGACGAAACGCTGTATTGGATTCTGGGAACGGTACCGTTCGGCGAGTATTGGGGATCGGCCGCTCCACCTCTGTTCGAGCAGCCCTTTACCACCCGCTCCACCGGCCAGACGCAGGGAAATCCGTTTCCCTTCATTATTCCGGCCCCGGGAAGTGCGGCAGCCAAGAACTTTAACTTTTCTCAGTACTACCCGCTGTCTTCAACTCTGGGTTATGCGACGGATAACAAACTTCCCTACGCCTTTGACTACAACCTGACCATCCAGCGGCAGCTCACGCGCACGGTGGTGTTGAGCCTCGGCTACGTGGGAACCCTGGGACGCAGATTGATCGGCATTCAGGAAGCCAACCCCGGCAACGCCCCTCTCTGCCTCAGCCTGACAGGTTCGGGAGTGATGCCGGGAACGCTGCAATGCGGGCCGCACCAGGAAGATTCCACCTTTACGCAGCCCAACGGCAACCAGGTCTACGGAACGCGCAGTCCTTTCGGCCGCGACTTCTCCACATCGTTCTATGAAGGCAACTGGGCCAATTCCGATTTCAATTCGTTCCAGACGAGCTTGGAAAAAAAAGCCGGCCGTTCGTCTTTCCTGCTGGCCTACACTTTCTCCAAGTCGATGGATAACGGATCCTATTTCAACGACCGGCTGAATTACTTTGACCACAGCCTCAGCCGCGCTCTGTCGAACTTCGATCTTACCCATAATTTCGTGGTCAGCTACATCTACAATCTGCCCTTCGACCGCGCCTTCAGCACGCTCCCTAAGCGCCTGGTCAATGGCTGGAATATTTCCGGCATCACCCGCTTCGCGACGGGTTTCCCAGTGTCCACGATCGAAACCGGTGACCGCGCTTTGCGCGGGACCTCCGGCATCGATATGCCGAACGTCGTCGGCCCGCTCGATATCTCTACCAACGTCAGAAGTTCGCCTACCCATTCCTGGTTCGCCCAGAGTGCTTTTGCCGAGGAAACGCTGGGAGTCATCGGCGATGCCGACCCCCGGTTCTTCCATGGACCGGGAATCAACAACTGGAACCTGGGCCTGCATAAAGATACGCAGCTCCGGGAAAACATGAAACTGCAAATCCGGTTCGAGGCTTTCAATACCTTTAACCACGCGCAGTTCTCCACCCCCAACGGGTCATTCACCGCCGGAACGTTTGGAGAAATTACCAGCGCGGCAGCTCCCCGCATCATGCAAGTGGCCGCCAAGATTACTTTCTGACAAGCTCCCCGCCCACCGCAACAGACGCGGAGAGGCGGGCCGACCTTGAAGCAAAACCCAAGGTTGGATCCAGAGATCGCAGACATGTCGAAGTCCGGCATGTCTGCGATTACCCTGGGTTCATAACACCAGTCAGACACTCCCCGAAGAGCAGGTGGCTTGATAATTAGGGCGCCTCGAACGCGGTTCCAGGTAGAGTTCGCTTTGTCTTCGTGCCCGCTGCCGTCGGAACCCCGAAGGGGTTAACCTTGAGTAGCCGTGGGCAAGGGCACGCCTTTTGTGCCCGCCGCCCACGGATCGCGTCCCTACCCTAATTTACCGACCCTGAAGGGGTCGAACAGTTCGGCCCCTTCAGGGCCGGAATGATTTGTTAATGTACCGTGACCGTAGGTTTCACCTACGGCTACTCACGGTGTTCCCCTTGCGGGGAACAGGGCAACGGTCAGACCTCTTCGAATCGCGCTGGTCAAACCAGTGACTTACCTTAAAGTTAGCGTTCTCTTCTTCTTGAGGCTAAGGCCGAGAATCCTGCTCCCGCCTTTCTCGCGCTCGTCCGACAATAGGTTGACAACCGTCCCAGGTTCGGCCACTATTTCGCTTCCTGTGCCGCTGCGCTCTTGGTCGGCAATTCCCTCAGAATCGGTGACGGCACTTCCGGAAACAGCAAGCCGCGGGAAGAAAGCGGCCGGCTGGAGTCACCGTAAGGTAACTCACATGAACAAGTCGCAATACCATTCGGTTAGCCCTTTGATCATGACCGTGCTCTTCGCCAGCGCACTTGCTGGCGGGTTAGCACCTGCAAGTCTTGCCCAGACCAACACGGAGAAATCTTCACCGGCGTTCCGGGATCCATCTCTGCCGATCGAGAAGCGCGTCGATGATCTGGTCTCGCGCCTGACTCTGGATGAGAAGGTCCAGCAGATGCAGTATACGGCCCCTGAAATTACCCGGCTCGGCATTCCGTCTTACAACTGGTGGAGTGAAGCGCTGCATGGTGTGGCGCGCTCCGGTTACGCCACCGTGTTCCCGCAGGCCATTGGGATGGCGGCGACCTGGGATCAAGCGATGGTCCACCAGGAGGGCGAGACGATTGCGACCGAGGCGCGCGCCAAGTACAACCAGGCCCAGCGCGAAGGGAACCACAGCATTTTCTACGGTCTGGATTTCTGGTCGCCCAACATCAACATCTTTCGCGATCCCCGCTGGGGGCGCGGGCAGGAGACCTACGGCGAGGATCCGTTTCTTACCGCCGAGCTGGGTATGGCGTTCGTCACCGGCGTGCAGGGAGACGACCCCAAGTATCTGAAAGCCATAGCAACTCCCAAGCACTACGCAGTCCACAGCGGGCCTGATCCCGAGCGTCACAAGTTCAACGTGAACCCTTCCCCGCATGATTTGGAGGACACTTACTTGCCCGCCTTCCGCGCCACGGTGGTGGAGGGCCACGCGGATTCGATCATGTGCGTGTATAACGCCGTCGACGGCATTCCGGGGTGCGCAAACAAATTCCTGCTGCAAACCACGCTGCGCGACGCGTGGAAGTTCCAAGGGTACGTAACTTCCGATTGCGGCGCGGTGGGAGACATCACGGAGGGCCACCGGTACACACCCGACAACGAGCACGGTTCGGCGCTGGCCGTCCTGGCCGGGACGGACACCACCTGCGGCCACGAATACGTCGCGCTGGTCAAAGCGGTGCAGGATGGCTTGATCAAGGAGAGCGAAATCGATACCGCATTGAAGCGCCTCTTTACCGCCAGGATTCGCTTGGGATTGTTCGACCCCCCGAGCAGCGTCGCCTTCAATCGTATTCCCTTTTCCGAAAATGATTCACCCCAGCATCGGGCGCTCGCCCTGAAGGCGGCGCGCGAAGCGATGGTCCTTTTGAAAAACCAGAATGCCATCCTGCCCTTCCAATCGAACCTCAAGACTATCGCCGTGATCGGGCCCAACGCAGAGTCCCTGGCGGCATTGGAGGGCAACTATAATGGCGTGCCTTCTCACCCCGTTTATTCCCTGGAGGGGATGCGCAAGGTATTTGCCGGCAAGGCCAGGATTCTCTCCGCGCAGGGCTCTCCCTATTTGAGCCAGTTACCTCTTCCCGTGCCCTCGACCGTCTTCCATCCTGGCGAAGGCGCAGAGGTTGAAGGATTAAAGGCCGAGTATTTCTCCCATACAAGCTTCTCCGGGAAACCGGTTTTGACCCGCGTAGACCCGCGTATTCAATTTGACTGGAACTCGGCCGCGCCCGCACCGGGAGTCGATATGAAGGCGTTCGCCGTCCGCTGGACCGGCACGCTGACTCCGCCGGGACCCGGGGATTACACCTTCCAGGTCGGCAGGCCGGACTGTTGGCCGTGTGAAGATAAGGAGACCTTTCGTGTTTACCTGGATGGCAAATCGGTGCTTGAGGCCGTAATTGGCGAGTACGTAAAGCAAGGCGCGCCGACGACTTTCGCGGCTCATTTTTCCGACCAGCAGCCCCACGCCTTCCGCCTTGAGTACATACATGAGTCCGTGCTCTGGGCCGGCGGAGTTATCCTGGACTGGCAACCGCCGGTGGAAGTTCTGCGCCAGGAAGCGGTGAAGGTGGCAAGGCAGGCAGATGTGGTGGTGGCATTTGTGGGACTGTCACCCGATCTTGAGGGCGAAGAGATGCCCATCCACGTGCCAGGCTTCGAAGGCGGTGATCGCACCGATATTGGCTTGCCGCAGTCACAACAGGATTTGCTGGAAGCCCTGGCTGGGACGGGCAAGCCGCTGGTGGTGGTTCTGATGAATGGCAGCGCCCTGGCTGTGAACTGGGCGCAGGAGCATGCGGCCGCCGTCCTGGAAGCCTGGTACCCAGGAGAGGAAGGCGGCACGGCGATTGCCGAGACCCTGGCGGGCGCTAACAATCCGGGTGGACGGCTGCCCATAACTTTCTACGCTTCTCTCGACCAACTGCCGCCTTTTGCCGATTATTCCATGCAGAACCGAACTTACCGCTATTTCCAGGGAAAACCTCTCTATGGTTTCGGCTATGGCTTGAGCTATTCAACCTTCGAATACAGCAACTTGAAGCTTTCGTCAGCGCAGCTTAAGGCAGGAGGGGACCTCACCGTCGAGGTTGACGTTCGGAACGCCTCCAAAACCGCCGGCGACGAAGTGGCGGAGCTATACTTGGAATTCCCTCAAACTCCCGGCGCTCCGTTACGCGCGCTGCGGGGATTCGACCGGCTGCACCTTGCGCCAGGGCAAACCCGTCACGTAACCTATTCGCTCAAGCCCCGCGACCTGAGCATGGTTAACGTGGAAGGGGAACACATCGTAGAGCCCGGTGAATACAGCATTTTCGTAGGAGGCGCACAGCCGGGAGACACCACGGGAGGTGTTCGGGCGAAACTTGTCATCAGCGGCGAACAGAAATTGCCAAGATAGTGTAGGTCGGTTGGTGACCATTGACTCCACCGTCCCGCTATCACGAAAATGCTCCCCTCTTCAGTTGAGGAGGGGGGGGCTGGTTGCGACTTTGTGTTATCCGGCTTCAGGAAATAAGCACCCCGGCGCTCGGCCCGCCACCCCTCCTGAATCAGGAGGGGATTTAGCCGGAGCAGGCAGCGCGGGAGGTCGGGGACGCATACATAAAAAGCAATGTATGCGCCACCCTTGCTATTAGTCGGCGCACCGGGGCCAGCCACGTTAAGTAATGTGATGGCTTTCACTTTTGCCTTTTGCGTTTTGCGGTTTGCACTTTGACTTGCTCTTGCGGCTCCCCCGCGTTGCGCCACCCGCTCCCAATTCAAACCCGGAGAACACCCAAAAACTTGGCCCCCATCGTCAACGCCCAGGGAATATCGAAGCAATACGGAATCAATCCGCTGTTCCAGAATGTATCCTTCACCGTGTCGGAAGGCGACCGGATTGGGTTGATTGGTCCGAACGGTTCGGGCAAATCGACTTTGCTCGAGATTCTCTACGGTAGCATAAAACCGGATAGCGGCGAGGTTGCGACGCGCAAACGCGGCAGGCTCAGCTATGTTGCCCAGGTGTCCGATTTTGCTCCGGGGGAGACGGTGAGGTCGGTCGTCGAGAAGGCGCTCGAACAGTCGGCAGTACCCCCGGCGGAGCGGGAGGCCCGAACATCCGAGGCGCTGGGCCGCGCCGGTTTTATCGACTTTGAAACTCCCGCCACCGCCCTGTCGGGTGGCTGGCGCAAACGCCTAAGGATTACCGAGGGACTGGTGCAGCGGGCAGACATTCTGCTTCTCGATGAGCCCACCAACCATTTGGATTTCGCCGGGATTCAGTGGCTTGAAACCCTGCTTCAGGGCGCGCCGTTCGCGTGCGTGGTGGTGAGCCACGACCGTTACTTTCTCGAAAATGTTGTGCGCGAGGTAGTGGAACTCAATCGCATCTATGTGGATGGCGTGTTTCGCGTCAAAGGAAACTACAGCAGGTTTCTGGAGAAGAAAGAAGAGTACCTCGACGCGCAGGGAAAGCGGCAGGATGCTCTTACCAATCGCGTGCATACGGAACTGGAATGGCTGCGCCGGGGTCCCAGAGCCCGGCGGACCAAGGCCAAGGCGCGCATCGATAAAGCTCACGAGCTGATCGGCGAGTTGGCGGACCTGAACTCCCGGAGCCGCACCGCCACCGCCAAGATTGACTTTTCCGCATCGGACCGGCAAACCAAACAGTTGATCGCGCTGGATGGTATTACCTACGCTATCGGTAATCGCACCCTCTTCGCAGGCCTGAATTTCATCGTGAGATCGGGAATGCGCGTGGGGTTGGTGGGGCAAAATGGGAGCGGCAAAACCACGCTGTTGCGTCTGCTGCGCGGCGATATCCAAGCCACCGGCGGCGAAATCCGCCGGGCTGACGCGCTGCGGATTGTATACTTCGACCAAAATCGCGAGCTTGATCCTGACCTCACTTTACGCCGTGCCCTGGCGCCGAACAGCGATTCGGTGATTTACCAGGAACGAGTGATTCACGTGGCCTCCTGGGCGGCAAGGTTCCTCTTTGACCCCGACGACCTCAGTCAGCCGGTCGGCCGGCTCTCCGGAGGTGAACGGGCACGCGTTTTAATTGCTCAGCTCATGCTGCAACCGGCAGACGTTTTATTGCTGGATGAACCCACCAACGATTTGGATATCCCCACGCTGGAAATCCTGGAAGAGAGCCTGCTGGAGTATCGTGGAGCCCTGGTGCTGGTCACGCACGACCGCTTTATGCTGGACCGTGTCTCGACCGTGGTTCTCGGCCTCGATGGTCTAGGCGGAGCGGAACGGTTCGGCGACTACTCACAATGGGACGTTTGGCAGCGCGCGCAACAGGCCAAGGGTGCGCGGAGCATGCCGGCTGAAGCCTCGCGCTTCCCTTCCCTACCGGACGGCGCCCCGCCGGCGGCGGCAAAGAGGAAGCTCTCTTACCTCGAGGCGCGCGAGTTTGCCACCATGGAAAAGAGAATCGCTGAGGCCGAACAGGAGCTAAGCGTCTTACGTGCGGCGCTGGAAGATCCCGCGATCATGAGCGACGCCCCGCGGCTCCACGTCACTTATTCGCGGATGGAAGAGACCCAGAAGAAAGTGGATGCGCTGTATGCTCGCTGGGCCGAACTGGGACAAAAGCAGGGCTGAGCCTCAATCCCTGCGGGCGCAGCCGCTTCCTGCCTATTGCCCTTCACAGGCTGCGAAAAAAACCTGTGGCACTGTCATTCTGAGCCGCAGGCGACGAAGAATCTCGCATTGCCTTGAAAACACTCAGAGCGAGATCCTTCGCGTAGTATACCCTGAGCGGCAGAGCGAGATTCCTCGCTGCGCTCAGAATGACAGCGAACGGGCTCTGGATGACAGCATTGAAGGGTTTTTCCGCAGCCGATTCAGCCCCGCCCTCCCAAATCCATGGAGAGAAATCCGGGTTCCCCACGGCCACCGCGGTCAGCGTGCCAGGAAACCTCCGTCCACGGGGATAATAGCCCCGTGGACGTAGTCGGAAGCATGCGAAGCGAGAAAAACTGCCGTCCCTTTCAGGTCCTCCGCCTTGCCAAAGCGCCCGGCGGAAATCCGCGAGAAAAAATACTCCCGCCGGGTGGGGTTCGTCTTGAGCAAAGCGGTCATCTCGGTTTCGATGAGGCCAGGGGCGATCGCATTGACATTGATGCCGCCGCTTGCCCACTCACTCGCCAGCGCTTTGGTGAGCTGCCCGATCCCAGCTTTACTCGCCACATAGGATGGGATTTTGGTGAGCCCGATGAAGGTTGCCAACGACGCCATGTTGATGATCTTCCCGTATTGCTTTTCCAGCATGATGGGGGCCGCCAATTGGCACAGCAGAAATACGGAAGTCAGATTGGTTTCAAGCATCTTGTCCCAAGCATCGATGGGGAATGTGACGGCTTCCTGGACTCGTGTGATCCCGTGATTGTTGATCAGGATGTCGAGCGTTCCAAGTTTCTCGACCGCCTCATTGAATCCCCGCTTCAATTCGTCCCGATTGGAAAGGTCGGCCTGGATAGCGATGAAACCGTCCTCTTGCGCCACGTCAAAGATCCTCTTCGAACGGGAGAGAATGGCCACCTCCGCCCCATGTTCTTTCAGCGCTTGGGCCATCGCCCGCCCCAGCCCAATCGGGCTGCCTGCCCCGGTCACCAGGGCTCGTTTGCCACTTAGATCAAATAGTTTCATCTGTCGTTACCCTCCCTTCAGGGCTCCATCAGAGTCCCCGGTGTTGCATACCCCAGAGCTATGCATGCATCACCTGCGAAAAGACCCCTCATCCCCACAACTTGCAAAACGTGGGGCCCCCTCCGCCTTGCGGTCCTCTCTCTCCCAGGGGAGAAGTTGCCCGACGGATGAGGGCAGATGAGGGGGTTACCCCGGAGCCATCTGAGAAGCAATTTTCTGAACCCATCTGAGCGAACGGTCTTGTCTTCAAGCCACGCGTATCAACGAGCGGCGGAATCAGCTTGCACCAGACCTTCGCGGATGCGGGTCAACCAGAGCTGGTCAAGGAAGGAGGGCGCCCGTTCTTCTTCACCTTTCTCGGCTTTCAGCGCCACGTATTTGGTGTGCGCGGCAGCCGCCTGTTCCGCCTGGCCAGTTTGGCGATAGAGGGCTTCCAGCTCCTGATAAGCCTTGGCAACATCGGGAGCGAGGGTCGTATAGGTGACGTAATCGGCGATCGCCTGGTTCAACTGACCTTGTCGCGCCAGCAGCCGCGCTCGCCACAGGTATGCGGGCGTTGCCTGTACATCCAGAGCCAAGGCCCGGTTCAACTCCTGTTGGCTCTCAGCGGGGTTGGACATTTCAAATAGGGCCACTCCGCGCGCCGCATGGTACAGCGCCACGCGAGAATTTAAAGCCAATGCCAGGCGAAGAGATTCTTCCGCCCCCCGAGAATCTCCCTGCTCAAGTCTGATATCTCCCATGAGGAAGTAGATTTCCTCTTGCCGGCCCGTGAGGCGAAGAGCATCCTGGCAGGCTTGCATGGCTTCCGTGTAACGGTGCATCAGCGCGTAGGTCACGGCCATTTGATAGAGAATGCTGTCGGATTGGGCATCCAATTGGCGGGCTTTGCTGAGCGTGGCAAGGGCGTCGGAGTAAAGTTCCTCGGCCCCCTGGAGTCCGGCATAGGCAAATAAGTAATCGACGTTCACCGGGTCCGCGGCAATCGCTGCGGATAAATAGGGGGCGGCCTCTGCCGTTTTTCCCCCCAGCAAGTAAGCACTGCCGCGCAAAAACGCCAGTTCTCCCCCGTTTCCTGCAGCTTCCGGAATACCTTTCAATACCGCCAGCGCTTCCACCGGTTCACCGGCCCGGAGGCTGGCTTCGGCCAGCAGAAGCTTCAGCGTGGTGTCCTGGGGCGTCAACTCGCTGGCGCTTTCGAGCAGTTGCCGCGCCTTCTGAGCCTCCTGATGATGCAGGCAGAGAAAAGCCAAAGTCGCGTCTAAGCGGGGATTGTCCGGAATCTTATCCACCGCGTCGTCGATACCCACCAGGGCCTTCTTCGCGTCACCCGCGTCGAATTCCGCCCGCACAAAACTCGCCGCGATTTCCGGGTCGTTCCCGGAATGCGCCCGCGCCCGTTCAAGGTGAGGCAAAGCATCCTTAGGCTGTCGGGCGTTCAGCAGGGCGATGCCGAGCGCGGCTTCCGCCGGGAACAGCTTGGGATCTTTCGCCAGCGCCACTCGAAACTCGCGGATTCCCGCACTCTGTTCCTGGTGCTGCATGTACGCAAGTCCCAGGTAATAGTGAAGGTTGGGAGAATCGTCACCAAGCCGTTGGGACTGTTTGAAGTGCACGATCGCTGGTTCGACGGCGCCCGCGGAGAATTCCGCAATGGCGAGATAATGAAGATTGGCGGCGGAGGGATCCTTTTTGACCAGTTCCGTGTAGATTTGCTCGGCGCGCTTGAAGTCATTGGATTGAAGGGCTGCCATGCCCTTCTGCATCAACTCATGGGTAGACTGCGCCAGGGCGGAGGTGCGCAGGGTCAGGAGGATAAGGACGCACTTCAGGATTGTCGAGAGCGAACGCCGTGGCTTCACCGCGTCCCTCTTGGCATTCCCCGGAGATGCACGACTTCCCGGCGTATGGCATCAAGGTCAGGAAGGGTCAAGTGTTCTTCCTTGACGATCTGCAACATTGCCGGGTTAAACCATCCGCTTCCGTCCAGGTACTGGATGATCATTCGCCGTGCCCCGTAGTCAGCAGCGTCCAAGTCGATCGACCGATAGTTCGCCTGCCGCCGGCTGTAATCAAAATTCACTTTGCCCCCGTCATCGTGCATCCTGTAGCGAATATTCTGAACGTATTGCAAAGCATTGGCGAAGCGGTCTTGAGCGGCATAGGCAGGCAGTGGAGGTGACCCTTGGCCCCAGTTGCGGTCCACCGCCATCTCCAGGATTCCCGGGATGGAAACCTGAATAAGGTGGCCATCCGATTCCTGGGTGTGAATGGAAACGGTACGCACGTAAGGAAATTCCTCCGTTTGCGTCGCGGAAAAGCTCGCCAGGAATTGCAAAAACGCTTCTTGGACTTCCGGGGAGGCCGAACGGTCGAAGTATATGGCGGAAAGCTTCTCGTAATTCACGCTGCACATGCCGCCCGTATCCACGGCATTCAGATCGTCCAGGCTTACCGTTCCATAATGGCCTTCTTTAATGTGGAGGTACAGCGTCGCCTCGCAATGTCCATAGGTGGAGCCGCCGTTTGTACGGCACGGGCAGGGCACGGCGCAGGGGCAGCAGACTACGCCTTCGCCTTTCAGGTGCCAGTCTGCCCCGGCAGAATGAGCCGTCCGCCGTTGGGGTTGGTCATGAGCGGCGCATTGGGCCATGCCCAAAGCGGGCAGCCAGAGCAACGCGAGGATTAAGCACAAAATTCTAGGCATTTGATTTATTAAGCTCCCCCCCTGCGCTCCGTCAAAGTCCGAGCCGCTTGAAAAGGACCCCTTACCTGCCCTCCTCGGTCGAGCCCCCTCTCCCCTGGGAGAGGGCTCCGATTTTGATTTCTATTAAAGAAGAGCGTTGCCCGGCCATGACGAGTACTTTCACGTTGGCCACCGCCCGGCGAGCCAACGTCGCTCGAAATCAGCAGGGGTCTAGTTTATGGCCCCGAATCAAGACCGTCAAGCTCGCTGCTTCCGAAGGCTTCCCGATCTTAAGGGCGACGTACAGGTTGAAGATGTGCAGTTGCCATGGGGGATCGAGCGTGAGAAAATCCTCCGGTCGGGAATACATGAATCAAGAATGCACATCCTGTGGATACCCGTTGTCCACGGATTTGTTTACAGGGCACAGGTCACTAACCGCTGCGGCGGTGTAAACCTCAGGAGGAAGATCATGGTTTCTGCTCACACCTTGATTGTCGAACCCGATGACGGCCGCACCCTGGTTCTACAGTCTATAAACGCGGCGACGAAGAGCATTGACCTCACCATTTACGAACTCACCGATGCGCAGATCATGTCGGCCCTCGAGGCGGCCCAGGCACGGAAAGTCACGGTGCGCGTCCTCTACAATTGGTACTCTTTCACCGCCCGGATGCAGCAGACAGACATCACGCCGGCGATTCAAAAGCTGACCCAGGCGGGAATCCAGTGCAAAGAAGCGCCCAGCACCTTTGAGGTGACGCACGAGAAAGCCATCATAATCGACGGCGCCACTGCGATCGTCATGAGCTTCAACCTCGTGGCCGATTACTTCGGCTCCACGCGCGATTTCGGGATCGTCACCACCGTGCCGGCGGAAGTGGCGGAGATCGACGCCGTGTTCCAGGCCGATTGGTCCGGCAACGCGATCACGCCGAAGGTGGCCTCGCTGGTGTGGAGTCCGGTCAATTCGAGCGCCAAATTAACGTCGCTCGTCAACAGCGCCCAAAAAACACTCGACATCTACTGCGAAGAAGCCGAAGATCCCGGAACGCTGGGGGCGATGGTAGCGGCGGCCAAGCGCGGCGTGACGGTACGCTTCATTGCCGCGGTGCTCAGCGAGGAAGGCAAGGTCAACGGCAACGCGCGCGGCGTCACCACCATGCTAAAGGGGGGGGTGAATGCTGTCTGCAAAACGTTCCTCTATATCCACGCCAAGATGATCCTGGCCGATTACGGGACGTCGATTGCTCAGGCCTATATCGGCTCGGAAAACTTCTCCTGCGTCTCTCTGGATAAGAACCGCGAGTGCGGAATCATCGTCACCGATTCCGCGATCCTTAGCCGCCTGAACACGACTTACACATCCGACTGGGCACAGCCCAGTGTTACCGTGACGCCTGACAACACACCGCTTACACCCTGCAGCGGGGGAACGACTGCATCGACGAAAACCCGGAAAAAGAGCGGGGCCACAGCGGAACTAAAGCCCACAAATACCAGCGCGGAAATCAAAGCCAACAAAGCCCGGCGCCGCTGACTTTACCGCCGGAGCACAGAGACGCAGTTAAAAGGCCTCTCGTTTTCGAATCGCACCGCCTCCGCAAACTCTCTCCCTTGGCGAGAGGGGGGACCGTGAGGCGGTGGATGTGGGGGTCGAATTGGGAACGGTCAGCTCACGTGAACAGCAAACCGCTAAGCCGGATTTCTCACCTCAGGTCTGGAGGCGTGGGGCTTCACAGGCTGCGGAAAAACTCAGTGGCACTACCGGTATCAACACCACCCCCTAATCGCCTTGTCAGCACCACCCCGGCGCTCGGCGCGCCACCCCTCCTCAACTGAGGAGGGGAGCGTTTTCAACCACTCCCCCCCTGATTCAGGAGGAGTGGCGCCTTAAGCGCCGGGGTGGTTA
>Ga0182030_10007171_pt1 | contig 23334 bp, 36 predicted proteins | sample 812S3MmetaG_FD_121299 | JGI IMG/M metagenome (GOLD analysis project Ga0182030, IMG submission 121299) | Permafrost microbial communities from Stordalen Mire, Sweden - 812S3M metaG (Illumina Assembly) | ecosystem: Environmental > Terrestrial > Soil > Wetlands > Permafrost | place: Sweden...
CGAGCCCGGCGTCTTGGCTATGCTGCGGCGCGCCATCAGCGTCCCTGCTTCTGAAGTGCGCCCGTCGCAATCTTCCACGTGCAACCGGGAGCATGGGGAAACCCAGGCGAGGCGTGACATCCAGAGCACGCCGGCACATCCTTACGCAGCGCGCCGGCCTTGACGGGTTTCTGAAGTTCCCCTGGTTTCTGCATCAGCGCGCCCTCGGCCGTGCTTCGCGCAGCCCAACCGTGCCGGTGGCCGCATCCGAGAACCGGCTGCCCATCCGTATCTGGACCGCAAAGCCCGACTGGCCGGCGGCCCAGGCTGCGTTGATCATCTCCCGCCGGAGCCAAAGGACCGCTTTCTCTCGCTGGGCATTCATCCGTTCGAACCGTTTCGTGCTGGCTTTCCGTTTGTGCATTTACCACCTCGATTGAAATTTGCCGATCGACTTCGCGCGCCCGCGCTCCTCGTTCCACCCCCGGCTGCGCACCAGCCGCTCGGCCTCGGCGTCCAGTTCGTCGTCCTGGGTGACGCGCTCCCATGTTAGCCCGCAGGAGTTGCACTGGCGATCGCGGTCGCCGGTCTTTACGGCCGGCGCGGCACACCGCGGGCAGTCCGGCAGATCTTCAGTGACAATCAATCGTGGCATCGTTCATTCCATGCGGCTATAGCCTTGCTTCGTTGCGCCTTATCACGCTCCCGGTCATAGCATTCTTGTCCCGCCGCAGGTCCACATGCCCAGCATGCCGCGCATTGCACGAAATACGCCCGCGGGGAGCTTTCTCCCTCAGCTGTTACCGATGCGGAAATATTCCCGCAGAAAGGGCATGCTCGAATGTCTTGCTCGGTGAGAATGACAGCACTCATTGGATCAACGCAGTCCGCGCCGGTGCCAGGAGACGCCGCCGCTGCTCGGCCTTAATCATATCGAACATTTTCTGGGCGTCAAGGCGCTCCTGCTCTGGGCCACGTTCGTATTTCCGGTAGTGCGCCCGGCAGACCGCCTTCATCCGCTCGAGCGCGTCATCGGGAGTCGCCGCAAGCATGGCCGGGATTTCAGCCCAAATAATCATCGGCTTTCCACAGCTTACCACCGCTTAAGCTAGAGGGCGCATGAAATCAGGCTTCCGGACGGCCTTTTCCACATTTGAAGCATACATTTCCATCCCAGACCACGGATCCGCACTCGCATTTGTCCCGGTTGCCGCCCTCAACGTTCACCCGCGGCGCCCTCGGGGCCTCGGGGGATTTCGAGCCCTCGTCCTTTACGAAGCCAGCCCAGCCGCTCGATCCTTCTGCCAGTTCCGTCATTGCCCAGACCATCGCATCCATCCTATCGGGCGAGTTCTTATCGGTCTTCGGGTTCCACGTGGTTGCCTGATCTTCGAGCTTCGCGAACATACCGTGATGATGAACCCGGTGCTGTTCGTAAAGAGCGGAAACAGGCTCGGCGCGCGTAATCTTGCCGCGGCTGGCCGTCACTTTTTTGTAACTGACGTTGGCGTCCTGGTGACGAATCAGAGCCTCGATCATGTCGCCGCCATTGTTGGCCTCGCCCACCAGTCGATCCCCGCTCAGACGGTGATAAAGCCCCACCGCCTGCTTTGCGGCCTGGTCAGGTGTGTAAATGCCGCTCTCATCGGCCAGAATATAAAAGTGGGCCGGATCGCGATCATCCTGGCCAGCAGCGATGATGCCCCATTCGTCCGATTCCTCGTTTGAGGTCGTAGCCGGATCCATGGCCACCACGATCCGGCTGAGGGGTGGCAATTTGGTGACCCGCGCGCCTTCAATATCGGTCATCTTGAACAACGCATCCGGATTGTCATCGAGGATCTCCGCGAGCAATTCCTGCCGGCCGAGACGAGTGTTTTCGTATCTCGTGATGATCTTCGAATAAAAGCCCGGAGCCAGGTTTGAACGGTTTTCATAGGTCGTGCCCCGAGTGACGGCGACGGTCGCTGTTTCACCCTGGCTCGCGGCGACCAGCATTCGAATCAGCTTGGTCGGCCTGGGCGTCGTCGTCGCGATGGTCTGTGGGTTGGTGCCCAGCCGGAGTCCGAACTGCGCCTGGTCCCAGGCGTCCATGTCGTACTGCCAGCTCGCCGGTTCGTCGCACCAGAGCTTTGAATGTTGCTTACCGCGAAGCCGATCCGGTTCCTGAGCTGTGAAGAGCAGCGATCGCGCGCCGTTTGGCCAATCGAGCCGGCGCTTGCTCACGCGATAAACAGGCCGCTCCTGACGCGGGCAAACGGCCAGAATGCCGGATTCGCCCTCGACCATCACATCGCGCAAATCGTCGGCCGTCGGTGCCACCATGTTTACGTGGTTGAAGCCCGCCTTGATCCAACCGCGCGCCATTTCGGCGCCGACGCGCGTCTTCCCATAACCACGGCCAGCAAGCACGAGCCATGTAGCCCAATCCCACGCCGCCGGTAACTGATTTGGCCGCGCAGCTAGCTGCCAGTCGAAGCGCAGCGCGTAGAGCTCCTGGTGGGAAAGCCTGGCTAGACGCTTACTGAATTCCTTTTGCTGTCGGAGTTGATCCAGTACCGAGTAGCTTCCCAATGAGTTCCTCGCGGTCGACCTCGGGCATCAAGGGACTGTCATCTTTGCCGGTGAGCTCATGGCGATCCTTCTGACCCAGCAAGTTTTTACCCAGCCACACCAGCATAGTTCGATCCCCCTTCATCGCCATTTCGAACTGCTTCCTACGCAGCGAGGACATACACTTCTGCCGACCGATGGCGAAGGCGCCCGCGTAGTTTCTGTAGATCGTATCTGCCGAGCAACCAAGTACCGCGGCGATGTCTTCCTGAGTGAGCCCCTTCATCGCCATGATCTGGATCATGCCTGCATTCAGCACTTTTTTGGGTGCGCCGCGTCTTTTAACGGGCTCCGCAGAATTGGGAGATTTTTCCATGGTCATACCGGCGAATTTGGCTAACTGGTTACCCGTTGAAGGTCGGCCTGCAGCTGGGCCATATTGAACCCAGAGGGAGAGCCCTTAGCGCCCAGCCAGTCTTTACTGAGCAGCGCGTGCGCTTCATCGCAGTACTCAAACCAAAAAGCCAGGGTCATTTCCTGCGGAACGCCCCAGGTGATGCAAGTGAAGCCCTTCTGGTCGTACTTCGGAACAAAGACGCAATGACCGCCCCAGCTGCCAGGGGCGGCGTTCGGGTCGGCCAGATCGGTTACATCCCACACCGGCTGATCCTGCGCGGTCACGGGTAGCGACAGACCGATGTAGACGCCGCCAAAGAGGTCGATCGCCTGCCGGACCGCCCGAATATTGGCAGGATGCGAATCCGCGAAGCCGGTGAGAATATGGCCGGCAAAACCCCCCTGCCGCCAGGAATTGAGAACGTCGAGTTCCACGCCGCCCTGATCGGTCGATGGATCCGCTGGCCGATAACCGCACCATTCCTCATAAAACTGCTCGATCACCCGATTGGAGACGGTGACCGTGAGCCCGAGGTTCGTCGTCCAGATCTGCACGGCGTGCGCGCAGCCGGCGATCGTGCAATCGCCGAGGCCGTCCGGCGCGTCGGGCGGATTGCCGGGGGCGGGCCCATTAAGCATCATCCCGAAAGACTTGATTCCCTTCGTCCAGTCGACAGCCAGGGGCGGCGGTGGGAGCGCCTCCAGGTAGCGGGCGAGCTGCAGGGTGCGGTCATCATGCCGGATCGAGCGCCGGCCCAGTTTCATCTTCGCGTGATCGAGCACACGGTCCTATTTTCTGAGCGCTTTTAGCGCCACTCTTGCGTTCTGTTTACTGGTCGAAGCATCTTCCGCGATCGCTTCGAGGGCAGCGCGGACCGTTCCATCGCTCGCGTACTGCTGAACGTCGATCAGGCCTTGGATCAGGGAATACTGGTCGTCCGGAGCAAGTTCGCTTGAATAAATTTCTGCCAGTTTCTCCTGCCTTAGCGCATCCATTCGGAGCAAAATGGCCGACCGCGGCTGCTGATCCAAGGCGTCTTTTCCGTAGGCAGAATGAGCGCCCTGAATGCCCATCGCGATTTGGCCGTAGAGGTACGCCGGCGAGCCCACCGCGCTCGCGCCGGTCAGCGCCAGGCTGGCCCAATCGGCCGCGGTATTCACCCAGGCCTGCCCGTTGCTGAACCTGTCCGCGTATCGGTTAAAGTCCTTATCCGCAAGCCAGATGCAGTAATTGATGAGGCGGTTCCTGAGTTCCATTTTCACGGCCGGCGTTGTGCCGTCGCTGTAGTACTGGGCATACCACTTCGGGTCGTTTAGCTCCGCGCTGATCGTGACCGCATAAACCCCGTTTGCCTGTTTGTACCCTGGATGCGCGCAGCCCGCCGTCCCGAGCGCCAGCATGCTGGCGACAAAGAAAATGGCAATGAGAGCCCGCGCGCCTTGCTTCGATTTGGCGAGATACCTGGCCGTGGCCTTGGCGAGATACCTGGCCGTGGCCTGCGCCGGCGTGGGCCTGTACAGGTGGTAGAGCGCCAAGACCACGGCCGCCGCCGCGGTCACTCCCAGGTTCGTCCAGCCCTTCGCCGACCAATCGATCCCGCCGGCCTGAACCTCCTGGTAAAGACCATTAAGCACGGCGCCGAACAGGGCGCTGGTCGCCGTGACGAAATAGGGGTTGCTACAAAGCCATCTCCAAAATTCCATCTCGATCTCCTTCTGAAGGTTCCCTTACAACATACGCTTGCGATCCAGGTAGAACACAAGAACAAAAAGGACTGCCAGAACTCCCATGACGGTCCAGCCGACCTCGACGTCGCTCATTTCCGCGCCCTCGCCAGCCAACCGGCAAGATTTGGGGCCTCAGCCGGGTTTTCAGCCGCAAGAGCTTCGTAAAATGCGACGCGGGCGGCCTTGAAGAGATTGACAAGCGTCGTCTGGTTACACCCATTCGCCCCGACGACGGTTAACGTACCCCATGCGCCATCCACCGCAAGGGGAGCAAATCCCGTCGTTCCGCGGCAACTATTGACAGCCCGCTGGAGGAGCCGAACGCCCTCGCCTCCGCTGTTGACCTCGGCGTCCATCACCCGCATGGCGATCGGGTTCTTGAGCTGCGCAATCCAAGGATTCCAGAACGTCCGCCCGTAGAAAACCTCGACGGGCAGCGCACGCTCGCGCATTGGCAGGTAAAAGATTGCCTTGAAGTCCGCGGGGAAGGCGGCGCTGTTGATCCCGGAAATGGCGAGCGCATGGGGGTCCTTTCTGGTTGGGTCTGGCTTGGTTTCATACCTCGGCGGCGTATAGTCCTCGTTCCCCAGCACGAAGGCGTAGCAGGTCGGAAAATCAGCCAATGGCGGCCTTCCTTTCCAGATCCCGGCAGGCCGCGCAACGGATGCGATCGTGGCCGTCGGCCTGGTGGCGCCTGAGCGCTTCCCGAAGAGAGCCCGGATCGTGCTGCAGGCGAAGTCCTCGAACGATATCGCCAAACCCTCGGGGCCTGCAGCCTGGGCCGGCTGGGCGTGGCGTGCCGATCGAAAAGGCCTTCAATCCCACATGAACCCCCGAGTGACATGCGGGCCGAACTCGGCGCGGCATCCAGCGCAGTGACCCAGGCGCTCGTTGTGCACCGGACACCGGCCGCGACAGAACCGCCAGAGCGAGCGAAGGCTAAGCCACAGGTCTATCAGGTGACCGCCTTTTTAGCGGGCAATTTGCTCTTAAGATCTGCGCAGATTGCGCAGCCGGCCTCGTCGTGCCCATCGGCCCGGTGGCTCCTCAGAGCCTCCCGAGCGCGACGCCCCTGCCGACAGGACGCGCAGAGCGTGGGCTTCCGTTTGCCCACCTGGACCGCGATCGGATTCAAGCCGCAATCCCGGCAGAGTCCCTGCTTCACCAGTTTTTTACGCCTGGCCAGGAGAATCTTCTGGACCGCGGCGAGTTGTTTCTTTGTTGCCATGGCTGGCAGTGTACATCAAAAGTGGGAGACGTTGTGGAAAATAATCGTTGCTATCCTGTGGAAAGAGGGGTAGTGTGGAAATCGAGGCAAAACGATGAGTAGCATGCAAATGTTCGAAGCCAACCTGGGCACCAGAAACGAAGTTGAGGCAGCGGCAATGGTCCTCGACCACGCAAGAAACCACATCTCCTCCAGCCCGGACGCAACCGCCGGTGAAATCTGTGCCAGCATTGTGCTGGGCAACCTTTCCCTGCTCGTTTTCCCGGAGCAGGAAACCAAAGTCCGCAGAGGTGGCCTGTGAAAATCGTCGCAATTATAGCCCTTTTGATCCTCGGATACGCCCTTCTCGCTTGGGCGCTTCGCCGCATCCAATTAGCAAAACGCGCCGCCGACGTGGCCCACCAGCAGGAGCTGGAACAGGCCGCCGTCCAGGCGAAGTACCTCACCCCGCGCATGACCGAAACCGAGATCGCCGACATGCACGCCTCGCGCTGGCTGGGAGACTGACCATGGGCCTCGACCCGGAATTTGCCAGCGAATCGACCGCCCCGACTACCGGACGCTGGTACAAGAACTTCCGCATGGCGTGGATTGCAGAAAGCCTACGTGTCTATGGCTTTATCAACCGTCGGCATATTGAGCGGAAGTTCGGCCTTTCTACGCCGCAAGCCTCTATTGATCTTCAAGAGTTTCAACGCCTTAACCCCGATGAGATCGAATACAAACTCTCGGACAAGGTCTATGTAAGCAGGAAGTACCCGACCTAAAAATTAGGAGCACGAATGACACCCCTCAGAGCCCCCGTCAACGCAAGTTCTGCCAACATCGACCCGGTTCCTTCCGGATCTCACATCGCCGTCTGCGACATCATCGCGTTTCTTGGAGTCCAGCCAGGCACCGGCCTCTACCCCAAACCGAAGCCAACGATCTACCTGCGGTTTCAACTGCCAAACGAGCGCGTGGAGTTCGAGAAAGATGGAAAAAAACAGAGCGGCCCGCGCATGATCGGGAACTGTTACACGTTCTCGATGCACGAAAAGGCCAACCTGCGGCACCTGTTGGAGTCCTGGCGCGGCCAGCAGTTCACGGATGAGCAGGCCGCCGATTTTGACATCTCGACCGCCCTGGGTGGACCTTGCATGCTGATGGTCATGCAGTCCCAAAAAGGGCAAAAAATCTATTCGAACATTTCCGGGATCGGCCCGTTACCAAAGGGGATCAACCCGAAAACCATCATCGTCGAAGGCACTCCGGTACTCTACGGCCCGGAAAACACGTCGACCTACAAGCTTCTGCCAAACTGGCTCCAGGAGAAGATCGACCACCAGATCCTCAAGGAACCCGAGCCCAAAGAGGGCGAGCCCGCACCCCCGCCCCGCGGCGACACATGGGACGGCAGCGAACCTCGCAACGATGGTTTCGACTCATCTCTCATCACTGACGACGATATCCCGTTCTAACGCGCACCAGAGAGGCACGAAAATGATCAGCAAAGACAAGGCAGCGCAATTGTTCGCCAAGGGATTGAGTACCAATGAAATCGGCCGCCGGCTGGGGATCAGCGCCTACAAAGCGAAACAACTGAAGCCGCAGATAGACCAGGCAAAGCCCGAACCCGCCGCCCCAGGCACGGCCGAGGACCGAGTGTGGCCGATCGAGCTTGAGGTGCCCTTCGGAGACCTCGACAAGATGATCGAGACGCTGGGCCCCGAGGACCTGCACGACGCCGTCATGCAAATGGAGGATCCGGACAAAGCCCAGATCCTGACCTTTGCGCTGCAGAACCGCCTCCGAAAGCTGATCGAAACGCCGGCCCAGCCGGAGCCCAAACCGGAGACCCCATGAGACCCAAAAAAGTGCTGCTGCTCGTCGACCAGGATGAGAACGCGCTCTCCGTCCTAAAGTTTCTTTTTGAAACGAACGGATACCGAGTGCTCGCAGCCACCGGCGGCAAAGAGGCGATCGCCATGTTTGCGGCGGCCCCGGTGGTCGACATGGTCCTGGCCGCGGCCACGATGACCCCCATGAACGGCGAGCGCCTGGTGGCGCGCCTGAAGCGAATGCGATCTTACGTTCCGATGACGATCATGGGGGAGTCCGGAGACAAGCCCAGCGATGAGTTCGCCGGCGATCGCTGGGTTTCCCGGTCGACCGCGCCCGCGGTGCTTCTCGACCTGGCCAAGGTGATGTGCGCGCGCAAGCGAGGGCCGCGCAAGGGAGCCTGGCGACAGATAGTGGCCGAGATTTCCTTGGTTTCCACATAAGGCTGTGAATTCCACCGCCCAATCGGGTTGACAACGGTTGTCACGCGTAACAGGATGAACGAATGCCCTTCGTAAAACTCGACACCCGCATCCTGGATTCGACACTTTGGATAGACCGCGACCTCCGCGAGATTTTCATCACCGCGCTTCTCATGGCTGAACCGATGGAATTTTCCGACCCGCAGCGCCAGATCCTGATCGATAGCCTCGATACAACGGATTTCACCGCGCCGCCCGGCTGGTACGGCTTTGTTCCTGCGGCTGGAATAGGGGTCATCAACCGAGCTGGCGTGGAGAAAGAAGCCGGGCTCGCGGCGTTGCGAAAACTCGGTGAGCCAGAAGCCGATAGCCGATCCAAGGACTTTGGGGGGCGCCGCATGATCCGGATAGACGGCGGGTTTCTTGTTCTTAACTACATGAAACATCGGGATAAAGACTACACCGCGGCTGACCGGCAACGGAGACTCCGCGAGCGCAAAAAGCGTGGCCCTGGTAACGCTGGTGCAACGCCCGGAAACGCTCCGAACGTTACGCGTGATGTCGCATCTGTCACGCGTAACACACCCGTGACGTCACGCATAGCAGAGGGCAGAGTACAGAGAGCAGATGCAGAGGCAGAGGCAGAGGGGGAACGCCCCCCTTCCCCCCAAGCCAAACCAAAGCCTCCCGAAGAGCCCGACGACTTCAACCAGGACCCCGAAGCCAACATCCCCGAGGGGATGGCGCTTTTGCAGTATGCGGGCTTTGTGCTTCAACAGGCCAGCATTCCGGCCGGCTACGCACTCAAGGTCAAGACCGGCGACACGATCGAGCTGCTGGCCAAAGATGAGGGATGCTCGCTGGCTGTGGCCACCAGGCGCCTGCTGGACCGCATGCGAAACGCTGGCCCACAAAAGTGGAATTTCTGGTTGCAGGATGGGGGCTGGAAGCAAGATGCTGGCATGGACGCGACCGAAAGAGCTTTTCTCTATGGAGTTCCCGATGACTGAAAAACAACTGCTCGCGATTTACAAGAAAGCCTGCGCGGCGGCCGGACGCCGCGAGGATCCGCTCGCCAGCGCCGCCTGGCAGGACGTCCTGCAGGTTTTCTCGAGGGAAGAGGTAACCGCGGCCCTGTCCGCCTGGTGGAACGATACAGAGCCCACCCAGGGAAGCCTGATGCCCCGCGGATCGACGATGCCCAGGCCGGCGGACCTCAAGGCGCGGATTATGAGAGCCCGCAAGGAAGCGCACCTGCGCAGCGCAGATGTGCAGCGCCGCCTGCGAGAAATTGAGGAGTTCTGGATCGTCGCCGATGAGCGCGGCTGGACCGAGCAGGAGATCCGCGAGCGGTGGCCATCCTACGTCGGCACCAGGCCGAAGCCAAAAGAACAGGAGAATGCAGCATGAGGTCAAGATGGCCGTAACCCAAAAAGGTGCCCTGAAAATCGCGGCTGCACAGGAGGCTGTTTCACATGAGCAAGGGAGTAAAAGACGTAATTCCCATGAATTAGACGTTGTCCCGCTTTGCCTTTCATGTCATAAACGGCAGCATTGGGAGAAAATCTGATGGCAATTAAAACGGAGATTTCCTGGACGGACTCGACCTGGTCGCCGATCAGGGTGCGCGTCAAGCCGGACGCCGGCGCGATCGCCAAAGCCAGCGGATACGCCTCGCTGATAGAGATCGGCACCAGGATGGCCGGCCGGGTCGGCCAGCACTGCGAGCACGTGTCGCCCGGCTGCGAGAACTGCTACGCCGGCGCCAACAACCACCGCTGCCTGCCAGAGAATGGCACTGGGCTCCCTTACGACCGGCGATCGCGGGATCTGGTCGAGGCCTTCGTGGATGAGCGCGTGCTGCTCGAGCCGCTGAAGTGGAAGCCACTCTGGGACTGCAGAACCGATCGGCACTGCAACAAGATCGAGTTCCAACGTCCGCGCCGCATCTTCGTCGAGAACCAGTCGGACCTCTTCGGCGAGTGGGTCACAGACGACCAGATCGACCAGGTCTTCGCGGTGATGGCGCTCTGCCCACAACACACGTTTCAGGTGCTCACGAAGCGCCCCGAGCGAATGCTGCGCTATTTCGAGAAGGATTATCCTCTCCCGAACGTGTGGCAGGGCGTGAGCGTGGAAAACCAGAAAGCCGCCGATGTGCGAATTCCACTTCTGCTCCAGACGCCGGCGGCCGTGCGGTTCATCTCGGCGGAGCCGCTGTTGGGGCCGGTGAACCTCGAAGAGCTGCCGAGCGCCAGTGGCATCGGGCGACACCTTGACGCCTTGAGCAATGCCGGCGTCGATAAAGGCGCCCTGATTCCAAACAAACTCGACTGGTGCATCATTGGCGGCGAAAGCGGGCCCGGCGCGCGGCCGATGAATCCAGATTGGGCGCGCAGCCTGCGCGATCAATGCCAGGCCGCCAAGGTGGCCTTCTTCATGAAACAAATGGGCTCGGCTTACGGCCCAAAGAAGGGGCACGAGCCACCAGCCGACCTGGACATAAAGCAGTTTCCGGAGGCGCGATGAGCGAGCTGCGCATCGAAGTGCCCGGCATCCCACCGAGCGTCAACGAGTACAAGAAATACCGCATCGTCTGCGCCCGCGGCAAAAAGCCGATCGCAACCTGGTACCTCACAGCCCAGGCGAAGGCCTGGTTTCGAGACGTGGGCGTGTTCGCGCGCGGCCGGCAGGTGCGGGCCGAAGAGTACTCGATCAGCTACGTCGTATTCCTGCCAAACGCCCGGATCCATGACGTCGACAATTTCGCCAAATGCATCCTGGACTCGCTGGCCGAACAGCACGGGTGCGGCGCCATCGACGACGACAAAAGGGTTTCGGAGTGCCACCAGTATCGCCGGATCGATCGGCTGAACCCGCGAACCGTGATCGTTATCCGCACCGCCCAGGGAGAACTGCTATGAGCCGCAGAATGATGGTCCTCGAACAATGGAACGAGTTCGTGCGCATGGCACTGCGCCCCGACGCGCCAATTATTCAAAAGCAGGAGATGCGCCGGGCCTTTTACGCCGGCGCGCACATGATCCTCTTCCGGCTGATCGGCGAACTCTCCGATGGCATGGAAACGACCCCGGCCGATCTGGACGCGATGATGGACATCCAGCGCGAGCTGAAAGAGTTCCTCGATCTGGTGAAAGCGGGCCGGGCATGAGCAAGATCGACATCCGCCAGGGGCACGTTCTTACCGTCCTGGCCGAAATGCCGGCCGACTCGATCGAGCTGGCTCAACGCCGCGTTGCCCAGAGCGGGATAGCGTTCGCCGAGGAGCCGGCATGCTGATCAGGTTCTGCACGAAATGCGGCGCCGAGATCGAGGATCAAGGGCGGATCCGCCATCGGAGCCCTTACTGCTCGGAGGCATGCCGCCGCGAGGCCCGAAACGAGCTCAGATCGGCTATTGCGGCCGGACCGCTGCCCCCGATGCGGGCGCACCGTCCGGCCAAAGCCCCAGCCTGTGGAAGAATTCACTGGCGCTGCTCCCGGCGCACAGGGTAATCTACCGCTCGAACCCAACCAGCCCCATAACCCGAAAGGATCTCATGAAACCGAATGAACTTTTAAGCAGCGCCCTGCAGCACGTCATCATGGGCAGCGTGACGAAACAGAGCTCTAACGGCCGCATCGTCGTCCAGATGCGCATGCCCCTCAACGGCGACAATATGGGCACCCTTCCCGATTGGGTGGCGCGCGCCTATGAGGACGTCTCGAAGAAGTACTCCGACGTCGAACCCGAAGTCCAGGAGATGAGCGATTTGGCCATCGCCTTCGCCAATGACAATCAGGACGGCGTGATGTTCGCCAAGCGAGCCGTCAAGGTGGCCTCGGCGTCGCTGCGCAGCTTCAAGGTGACCCGGACCGGCAAGCCCGACAGCCCCGAGGTCGAGCTGCAGTTCAAGCTGTACCTCTCGTTTGCTCGGGAATTCTGGGCTTGGGCTGGTGAGATGTCCGGCGAGGACGTTTACATGACCTTCCCAGGCCCGAAGCCCGACCAGGGGCCGGTGGCCGAGGCAGGAGATCTCCCGCTAGAACAGGCTGCGCCGATCTCCATGCCTGAGAGCCCCAGCCTCGAGGCCGCGACGGGCGAAGCCGAGCCCGCACCCGATGCCGGACCCGCCACCAGGTCGAAGGCGACGAAGAAAGCCGAGAAAAACAACCTGCGCCAGATGGGCAGCGCCAAACCAGGCGGCAAGAGCGGGCCCAAGGACCTCGCCCGCGAGCATGAGCGCCAAGTCGAGGCCGGCCGCGCCATCAACTGAGCGGGCCGCGGTCGAGCAACCCCTGGGTCTGGGCGGTCACGTTCAAAAAAATCGGGTAATTTGCTTCCACAGTTTCGTGTCATAATACGAAACGAAGGGAGCACCGAATGATCATGACCTGCGAAGCCCAGCCCCGTCGCACATGCCCGGTCGCGTTCCCTTGCATCGCCTGTGGATCTCCGACGGCGTTCGAGCAGGTCTATTGCGCCGCCTGCCTGCGCGCGGCTGATGCGCAAGGCCACCGGGATCCCGACGCGATCGCCGAGCGTCAGTGGCTGCGCGATCAGATCGAGCGCGCAGCGTAGCCCAGGAACGAGCCAAATGTACAATCGTGCAGGAGGCTCAAAATGCCCATTATCCTCATCATCGTGTTGGTTCTGCTTTTCGCCGGTGGCGGCGGTTATTACGGCTATAACCGCTGGGGCTGGGGCGGTGGCGGCGGCATCAGTATCGTGACCCTGCTGGTGATCCTGCTGATCTGCTACATGCTCGGACTTTTTCGCTAGATTTCACCGCGGCCCAGGCGCTCGCCGGGTCGATCCCATTCACAACGACGGAACTCGCCGGCAACGGGGGAGTCGACCATTGGGCGCCCTGAATGCGACGGAAGCAATCACGATACTGAACGCCGTATTTGGGGCGGCGCTCGTTTTTGTCTCAACGCTCTACTGGACGGAAAGGAACACTCACCGCACCAAGGCGGAAGCGCTCGCTAAAGCCTCAGAGGCCCTGATGCTTCGGGTCAACGCACTCGAGAGCCAGCTGGCCCTGGTAAATCAGGCGGTCGTTCCGATCTCGACGGCGTTTCAGGCCATCCTGATCAAAGAGCTTACCCATTACCACACTCCCGAGATGGACATGCTTTTGACCAAGATCGGTCCGCCCAGCACTCTAACCCCAGTCGAAATGGAGAGGTTCGTGCAGTTGCTCGAGGCACGAACGATCGACATGGGTCCACAGATCTCTGAGGAGGAACGAGGAGCCGCAACGATTCTCCCCGTAGTGATGGTACGAGCCGCGGCCGAGTATGATCTCTTCGAACAGGCTGAAAACCTGCGGAGCACACTGGTCACGGTCGCGGTCGCGCGCCTGATGGACCTGGGCGTGAAACTTCCAATCCAAAGAGCCGGTTGAAAAGTTCGCTCTAGGTGATCACGTGCAGAGCTCTTAGTATGGACATGATCACCAGGCCGATCAAACTGGGTGTGAGAACCCATTGGCCGAGCTTCAGGAGCGTACCGATGTCCTTTGAACGTTGCATCGCCGCGGCTTTGTCGTCCCGGAATTCTCGAATCATGCCATCGTCTCCATCAGGACCATAAAGGTCCGGATCGACGTATTCTATCCAATCTTGCACACGTGAGAGCTCAACTTCAGCGCTTGCAGATCCCCGCTTCCAGGACATGGGCCCATTCCCTTTCCACGTAATTTTTACTTTTTGGTGGTCGCCGGAGCGGCGGTCGGCTTGTAGCTGCCCGAAATGCTCGGGGCCGCGGCGGGCGAAGGCGTCACGTTCACGCGCGCCGCTGCAGGAGTACTCGCCGGCGTCGCCGTGGGTCCATAGCTTCCTGAAATTGAGGGAGCAAGGGCAGGAACGAGAGCCGGGGTCGTCATCGTGAAAAATGCCGATGGGCGACAGGCCGAACCGCCGGCGATAAAAGTCACTGTCGCGTAGTAGCAATAGGTCGTCCCGAAGCCGACCGTCGAATCGGCGTAAAACCAAGCCGAATTCACGGTGCCGACGCTGGTGCTTTGGAGCGTAGTCGTCAAGGCCGTATATAACGAGCTGCCAGGGATCGGGCAGGAGCTTGTGCCCGGCAAGAGCGCAGCGCGATAGAGCTGCAGCGCGCACGGGGCCGCCTGCGTACACGCGCCGTCGATCAGGGTGAGGGTTTCGGTGCCTGCCTGGGCTTGGACCCGCGGCGCAAGGCCAGCCAGGACGAACAGGACTGAGAGGGTGAACAGAAGCATACGCGTTTTCATAGGTTCCTCGTTTACTAAAGATTCCATGCGAAAGCGATGGCCAGATCCGCCTGTTGGTACCTTTCGGCGGCGCCCATGTTGTAGTGCCTAACCGCCAATTCATCGTAACGCGAGATGCACCCGTCGAGCGCGCGCACCAGGCGGTCGGGGCAACGGACGGACGGAACGCTGTGCTGGTTTACCACAACCTGCAGAGCCTTCAGGTCGCGCACCAGGGCGAATGCGTCTCGGACAAATATCGGGTCGTGTGGTTTCAGCATGGTGGGCGCCTTAATTCAGACCATAAAGTGTCGCTGTCGTTCCAGAAGGAAGGTTACTTCCAGACTGTGTTTTGACGCTGATGGACGTAATCGCTGCGGTTCCGCCAAACCAAGATCCGCCACAGCTTCCCCCGGCTTGGCCGATGCCAAAATTGTTATAGGCAAAGGTGGAAACTACGCCGTTGTTCCCGCTCGCAGAGGTGTAGTTCATGATCTTTATGTCGGCAAAGGCATTGATGCCAGCGCCACTCTGCCCCGACCCAGAGATGGCTAAGTACGAGGCGGATCCGGAATGATCGAGCGTCGTGATGGTCGTCGACGGGTAAAACTCCATGCACTGAAACGAGTAGTGCGCGGCCCCGTCAGAGTTGAAACTGATCACCAATTCGTCGTTGCTTCCGCTCGCGGAACCGCCCGAGACAATCAATTCGAGGGTAGCGTAGCTGCCGGGAATCGCAGAGAACGTGATCGTTGACGTCGGACTGGAAAGTACGGTCTGCGCAATCTTGGTCAGGGCGCCAGAACCGCCTGCACCTGGCTGGTAGCTCGGCATTCCCCCCGGACCATTGGAGGTCAACACATCGCCGGTCGTTCCAGGATGGAGGGCCTGGAGCTGGCCGTCTGGACCGCCTACGATCAGATCGCCCTGGCCGATTGCCGCGGAACTCGCTAGCGGTTTCAGCGCAATAATCCCGGCGTACTCGCCGCCCCCCGTTGGCGAATAACTCACGGTGTCCGAGACGCTGCCCGCGCCTGGTTCGAGTCCGTACCAGCTGTTGTAAGTCAGCGCCGATGCGATCAGGCCGGAACTCACCCAGCCGGTGTAGCCATTGGCCTCGGTCATCGTAGAACCACCAAGGCCGGTTCGCGTGGCGCCTTCGACAAAAATAAAGTCGTACGCCAGGGTCGTCGCCACCGATCCGGTGGCCTGGGTGGCGTTGTTCGTCGTGTTTTGCCCTGAGTTGTACGCATCCACGCACGACGAAACGGCCACATTCGCAACCTCGTAAGCCGCCTGGATGGTTCCTCCGCTGGCGCTGGTGATCGTCGTCGGGCCGCCAACCGCGTTGCAGGCCACAAACGAATCAATCTCGAAGTTCCCCACAACGTCCTGTGTATTCGTGAGAATGAAGGTGTCGCCCTGGAGGTCGGTCGGCGTCGCGTTGCAATTGCCGGAAGATCCGTGATCGCACGTGAAGATCAGGGCCGATCCGGCGCTAACTGGATTCGGCAAAGGCGTGCCACAGGGCCCAGATCCGCAACTATTCTGATTCGATTGCACGACCACCGGAGCGGCGTTGCTGCGCGTGAGCACCGCGCCTCTCTCGGTGAAGTAGTTAGTGCCATCGGTCCAGATCCAGCTTCCCATCGCTGGGTTCATCTGGGCCGCACCGAGAACCCCATCGAGAGTGAGACTTCCAGGAACCGTAATGCCGAGGGGAACGATGCCTATATTCTGCACATCAATTGCCCAGGTCGATGATGGCGAGGTAGAAGGCAGCGTGAGCGAACAAGCGGATGCGCAGTTGAAAACGATCAGCTTGCCGTTGTCTCCGGAAACGGCTGTATAGCTCGCAGTCTTGACGTTGACCCCCGCCAGACCGCCGCTCCCAGCGCCGTTAGGAACGCAGGTATTCGTCGGCGGCGAGTAAACGCAGCCCGTCGAGCCAGTGGGCCACTTGATCTGGTTCGGGTTGATTTTGGTCTGCGCCTGCGCGCCGAGCGCAGCGACCACCAGCAGGCTAATACCAATAAACCGCTTCATAGAGATCTCCAGGATCTGCTGCAGTTGTGAGGGTGATGGCGGTCCCGATATATGAGAAATCGGGGGTCAGACCCAGCGTGGTGAGCCGTTGCCCGTTCAAAAACAATCCTACCAGCGTCGCCGGCGCATGGGCGAAGGCCCCGGATGTGCCGGTCATGGTGATGAGTTCGTCCTCAAACGTCCCGAGGCCGCCCCCGGCCGGAACCGCAAAGGTGCCGTCGGCCTTAAGAAACTTTCCGGCCGCCGCGGATCCGGCAGGCGCCGGCGGCACGTTCCCAGCTTTGCCGCCCGTTCCCGTGTCGCCGACCATCACCGGATCCGTCGCCGAGATGTTGACCGTGGGCGAACCGGCGTCGTCGGCAAAGACCACGTTCTGCAGGCCAGTGGCCGCCGCCGGCGTGGTCGCGTTTAGGTTGGCTGTCGTTGCAAGGCTCATGGTTCGCTCCTTAAGCTGCCCCCGGTACGCCGGTGGGCACGTAGATCGATGGTGTCACATCGCCCAGCGACTGAAGGGCGGCCCCAAACGTGTTGAAGGTGCATACCTTGAAGTAGAGCACCTGGCCGATATAGGCCGGCGGCATCGTCATCTTCAGTATCCCGGCCTGGCTGGGCCCGACCACCGCAAACCGCGAGCCTGCGGGGTGGTCGACGCCGACGCCGCTCGAGCTGGGCGCGTTGAAGATGGAGCGCCGCAGGAAGTTCCCAGAGCCCGTCGCCTCGAGCGTGTACGCGCTCGGGCCGGTGAGGATGAGGGCGCCGTAGGTCATGAGTTCGTAACCGAAGCCGCCGCCGCCGCCGGCCGCGGCGACTGCCGTGCCGTTCACCTTGAGTGAATCCAGGAGCCCGATCGCAACGCCGTCCACCTCGAGGGCCGGCGGATCTCCACCCGCAACGCCGGCGCCGTTGACTTCGAGCACCAGCGCGCCGCCCTCAACGTAGCAGGGCACCTCGAGGTTGTTTTCAACCGCGGTCGAATTTGCCTGGAGGTCGCCGTTCGACTCGGCCAGATTCACCTCGAGGTTATTCGTCGTGTCGGGATCGGTGGCGGCCGGCCAGTCGGCCACCAGGCTGCCCGTAACCGCGGATCCGACCACAACGTTTGAATTGCCGTCCGCGCCGCCGGGCGCCGGGCTGTAGCTCGAGCCGCCGTCCGTCGAAATGAATACCTGCGCGCCGCCGAAGTTCGGATCGTCGCTCGAGACCACAACCCAAAGCTGGTCGCCAGAGTTCCCGGGAAAGAGCCCAGGCGTGGGCTCAAAGATGATCGGCGTGTTGGCATCGCCGGCGCTCCGCTGGGTGTTTACCGGATTCGGCGCCGGCGTCGACGCTGCGAGCAGGGTGGGCGCGCACATCCCATAAACGAAGGGCTCGGCCGTGCCGGCGAAGCTGCCGTCGTCCTGCTCGTTGTAGCTCGTGATCCGGACCGGGACGCCGGTGATGCCCTGGAGCTCATCCGTCAAGGTCACCAGGTCCATCGGCGAAAGTAGCGACCAGCGCGCCGTGGTCGTGAAACTCCACACGTCGCCGCCGTACTGGTTCCGGCGAACCTGGATGCCGAGGACGGTGCGCGCGATCGAGGGGTCCTGGATCGCGTTGTTTGTGACCGGGTCGGCCTTCCGAACCCCATAGAGCCCGAGCGAGGCCGGATCTGGGGTCTGCACCGTGACCTGGGCATAGTTCGCGTTGCGGTCGAAGCACTGCATCTGGAGCACGTTCGGCAGATCGATCCGGACCGCGGTATCGAGCGACGGGCAGTCGGACATGATGAAATCGCCATTGTCGGCGTCGAGATCCGCGACGGGCCCCGCGCCCGTGGGCGCCCGATAGAACGCTCCGTTGCCGGCGGCCGAGGCCTCGGAGTAGGGATAGAGATAGAATTTCGCGCCCAGGAACACGGGGGCGGCGTTGGCGGCGCTGCAGAGCGTCTTGATCCAATCCGACGCCGAGGACTGCGAATTCATCGTGAGGGAGCCCCAGAGCCCGTTAGCGCGGCACTGCGCGCGCACCAGGTCAAAGGACGGCACGTCGACGAAGTCGCCCAGGGGCCGAGGGTACGGCACGGGCTCGGTGGCCTTGATGGCGATCAGGGCGATCGAGTCCGGCGCGCCGCCGGCGCCCGCAGCCGAAAACGCACCAGGCGAGTGAATGACCCGTTCCTGCATCTGAAACGTGCCCGGAGACCGGCCGGCGAAGTTTTCCGGGGTCACCGCGCGCCACAGGGGCTGGTCCGCCACCGCCGTGGCACCGCCAGCAGCGTAGAGCGAGATAGCCAGCAGGTAGGCAGGCAAACCCTCGGCGACGCTGCTAGAGGCCTGTGCAGGCCCGCTGGACGACGTCGCCACAGCATCGACCGCCTCGCCGCCCAGGTACCCGGGGGGCGTCGCGTAACTTATCCGCAAAAACACCGTGCACCCGAAGCTGCCGGTATAGTTCGTGAGCTGGATGGTCGCCTCAAACTGGAAGCTACAAACGAAGGCGTTAAAGTCCGCCTCGGTCGTGCCGATGCTGGCGCCGATGAATTCACTGCTGCCGTTGGGAAAGCTGCCGACGCCGAGCCCGGAGACGTTGAAGGCAAGCGGATTTCCCGGGCTTCCGCTGTAGTCGAGGTCATAGCCGACCACGGGCTCAATGGCCGTGACGGTCACGCCGGCAGGCAGACCAGGCCACGCCGCGCCCCCGTACGTCAAAACGGCGTTAACGCCCTCGTAGATGTTGAACGGGGGATAAACGCCCGTGACGGCCATGGCACCGGCCCCATCGGTGACCGTTGCAGTGGCGGTATTGACCTCTGAAGGGCCACAGGTGGCGGATCCGCTGCCGGGAACCTTAACCATCACCGAATTGCCGATCGAGTTCCCGACGCCGCCGATCTCGAGGATGGCCATGCCCCAGGACCCCGAGGCGCCGGCGACCGTAACCGTGTTCGGGCCGCCGGCGGCATAGGCATACCAGACCTGGTAGCCCAGCCCCAAGCCGTAGACGGGCGTCCAGGTCTCGCCGTTCGCCGAGCTGATGGTGAGCACCCCCGCACCCGTGGCCGTGGCCACCAGGACGTTACCCTGGGCGTTGGGCATATCGAACATCATCGGGGGCAGCGCCGCGGTGGCGCTCGCGTCTACCTTCTTCTGGATCGTGCCCGGCAGGTCGTAGCTCGAGAGTCCGCGCTCCATCTGGGTCGCGGCCGGCTGGGGCTGGACCGAGGTGTCGGCCGCGATCGCCGCCTGGGCCATGCCGGACTTGTAGATGTCCTCGATCATGTCCACAAAGTCGGCGTCGCCCGTCGGGTACACCCCCCATTTGAAAGCAACCTCCGGAGTAAGCTGCGGGATTGCACCCGAGGAGCCGAGATCGAGTTCTGAGCTTTGCAAGCCGGCGAAGTGTGGATAAATGATCTGCTGGGCCGCGTTGAAGCCGTTCGCGTACTCGTCGCCAGATCCAAGCTGGGGCTCGAAGGCCATGGCCAGCCGCGCGATCGGCGACTGGTTCGAGGTCGCCGCGGTGAGCTGCGCATAGTAGACATTCACCGTGCCGGCCGGGAAAGACTCGGCGTCGAGGTGAACGGTCGCGCCCATGCCCTGCTGCCAGCGATAACAGAACGGCCAGGTCCGGTAGCTCATTGGATCGCTGGGATCCGGCCCGACCTCCAGTTCGTTCCAGAGCGGGATCTCCCAGGAGCCGGAGAGCGTCTGCGGACCCTGGCCGCCGTAGTCGTCGACCGAGAAACTGTAGCTCGCGACCAGCGTCACGGCGATCACAAAATAGAAGTTGGAGTCGGTGACCGTGAGCGACTGCCGGCCGCCGGCCTGAGAGAACGACTGGTGCGTAAAGGCCAGCGGGGTGTTTGACCCGTTATTCATGACCTGGAGCACGCCGCGGATCGGATTGTGCCCCAGGAGAAAATCGATGCACTCGCAGTAGTTCGTGATCCCTTTTTTGCTCTGTTTAAACTTCTTCGTTCCGCCGCCGCCCTGGCGCAAATTGGCCGCCCAGATGGCGAGCAGGTTCGACTGAGTCTGCCCGTAGCCCACCGGGATCGTCGCCCCGTAGGCCGAGGCCTGAAGAAGCGACCCCATCGCCGTGGGCCGCTGCGATGCCTGAGATTTGAAGGTGGCCGTCATCGTCCAGGCTCCATCTTAGCGAAAGGATCGAATACTTCCATCGGCCGGAAGGCGGTCAGCTTATGCGTGGTGAGGGTGATTTCATGCACCCCGTCCGCGCCGGCGTGGATGCCATGTGGCCATATGGTAACGATCGCCCCGTGGTTAAAGACCTTGCTCCCTACCACCCGAAACAGCACCAGGTCGCCCGGCTGGGCCTGAGAGTCCGCCCGGCAAAGAGTGAGCGCGGCATCGAACCCGAAGCGCACCAGGCCCCGAAGATAGCGCTCGTTGGCATCGTGCAAAAACCAGTCGTGATGGTAGCCCTCAAGGTTTTTCCAGAGGTCGGCCGGCGCGGCGCCGATCTCGATCAGGTAGCAGCCGAGGAGAGTGGCGCAGTCGACGCCGGCGCCCTTCAGCCGGCCGCCCAGGACGTAAGGCGTGCTCAGGAACGATCGCGCGATTTCAATGGCCTCAGTCCGGGTCTTCATGCTTTTTCTCCGGTTTCCGGTTGCGCTCTTCCGGGTCGATCATCTCGGTGCCCATGATCGCCCCAAATGGAATCCAGATCCGCTCCCCCTTGATTTCGACCCAACGCCCTTCGACTGTCTGACCTTCGTGCATTGGTTACACCGCCTGGGTGGGATTGGGCACATACGGGAAACCATAGTAGCCCTCGTCGCCCACGTTGATGGGGGCGGTTGTCGAGACATAGAACGTATCGACGCCGGGCGTCGGCGGCCAGGGCAGAGGCGAGAAGATCACGAACTCGGAGTGATGGTTGCCGTCGCCGTCCGTCCATTCGCCGTTCTGACCAATCGCCGACCAGGCGCCGGCGAGCGTCGCTCCGGCCCCGGAGAGAAAGACCATGTATCCGCCCGAGAATTCGTTTCCCGAGTAGATCTTGCCGCCGACCGGGGAAAGACAGTCCGCGACAATGTACGTCTGGGTCGACGGCCGAACGCAACTGAAAACCGGGATCGATGCGTCGCCCGTGGGCAGCGTCACCGCGGCAGTCGAGGCGAGCGTGTTGGTGACCTCCACAACGGTCGAGGGCACCTTTTGCTTCAGGACATCGGCGTAGCTTTTCGTGTTGAAAATCAGCTTGTTCCGGGCAACCTTGCAGTTCTGGATGCGACCGCCAAACCACTCCGCGCACCCCAGGGTATCGGCGTCTCCGGGCGTGGGCATAAAGCACCGAAGAATGAGCACTGGCCAGTTATCGTAGGCGTGCTGAGCGGCCAACTGGTAGGGAGATGCGGTTCCAGTGTTTGAGGTTTGAGAGGCCTGCGCACTCGCACCAGGCGTCCAGGAGATCGCGAGAGACTGCGCGTCAAGGCCAACCGTCGCCTCAACGCCGGGCCGCGAAACCACGGCTGGCTGGAAGAGGCCATAGGGCCTGTAGAGCACCGGAGCCTCATGGTTGGTCAGATAGAGCGCGTTCGGGTTCTCGGGCGGTCCTATGATGATCAGATCCCGCAGGATCGGCTTGTCGGTCGAATTTAGATAGGCCTGGGTTGCGACCGTCGTGTCCGAGCCGTTGCCGCCGATCGTGCGCCTCACAGGGGCACCGGCCTTGCGGTCCGAAGGACCAGCGTCCCGCTCCCGTTCTGCGATTCGCCGCCACCGATTGTCCAGTAGCCGCCGCCCTGCCCCGCTGGTGGCTGCCCAGCCGAGGAGCCGATGCCGGCAAACTTCTCGAAGTCCTGCGAGTCGGAATCAAACCTAACCCGAAAATAGAAGTGGAACTGCGCAGTGACGGGCGCCGCGGGGCCGGCGTAATAGCCCTGATCTGCCCAGACCAGCGTGCCTGGTCCGTCGGCCGCGGCGCCGCCGCCGTCATTGAACGCAGGATCCGACGCCCCCGAGGTTCCTGCGCTTCCACCAGCGCTGCCCTGGTCGGTCCAAACGGCCATCGTTCCGCCGGTGCCGTCGTTCGTGGTACCGCCGGCATCGTTGAAGGTTGGGATCGTCGCCCCCAGCGTGCCGGCCGTCGTGATCTTTTGCACATGGCCGGCCGGGTCGACGATCTCGTAGCCGAGAGCTACGACCGCCAGCGCAGACCAGGCGCGCGCCGTGGCCTTCTGAATGTGGCCAGCCGAATCGAGGATCCGGGCGTTGACGGCATAGGCATGCGTGGCCGCCCAGGCCGCCGCACCCGGCCCCCATTTGAGCACCATGCCCAGCCAGGAGTGCCCGGGGATGGCCAGGCCCGGCCCCTCGAGCGTGTACTGATTGGCGCCCCCGCCGGCGGTGGCCAGCGTCCCATCAAGATACACCGATATGGCGCCGTTGAGGTCGGTGATGTCCTCGTAGCTCACGCCGTCGAGCGTGCGCTGCACCGGCGAGTAGTAAGTGCCGGCGCCGTCAGAGACCAGGGCGAGCTGGGCAAGAGGCGTGTTGGGAGCGAGCAGGGCGGTGAGAGCCGGGCCGACGTAATTGTCGTCCGGATCGGTGTAGAGGAAGGCCGCCGCGCTGCCGTACTGATCGTTGAAGAAACCCATCAGCGTCCGGAGTTCGCTCACCGTGGTGAAGCTGCCCCAAAAAAAGTCGTGCAGGAAATCAAAAACGAGAGTCCACCGCCAGACCGGATTGGTGTATTGGGGAAGGCGTACCTCGTAGGCGTTCGAGCCCTCCTCATTCAGCGTTTTGAAGCTGGGGGCCTTGATCGACGTAAACGTGAGCCCGGGCAGGCTCGGAAATACAGGCAATGAAGGCATTTTTAGACACCCCCAATCGCATAAAAACCTGCTAAGGTTATTACATGAGCGGGAAAAAACAGGATTCTGATTACTACGTCGCCGAACGACTCATCCGAAAGGCGCG
>Ga0182030_10007172_pt1 | contig 23334 bp, 26 predicted proteins | sample 812S3MmetaG_FD_121299 | JGI IMG/M metagenome (GOLD analysis project Ga0182030, IMG submission 121299) | Permafrost microbial communities from Stordalen Mire, Sweden - 812S3M metaG (Illumina Assembly) | ecosystem: Environmental > Terrestrial > Soil > Wetlands > Permafrost | place: Sweden...
GGGGGAGGGGGGGGGGGGGGGGGGTGGGGGAGGGGGGGGCAGAAGAAGGGTGGTGGGGGGGGGGGTGGGGGGGGGGAGTCGTCATCGTCGTCGTCAGAGGAAGCTCGGAAGTGTGTTTGGAAGGGAGTGGATTCATCGTCGGATGAGGAGGATGGCATTGTGAGGTTTGGTGGGTGGCGCTGAGAGTGTCGCGTTGTGGAAGTTGACGTCGAGGAAATCGCGTTGAAGGTTGGAGGATTGGTTATCACCACGTGACGGAAACTATGTCCAACCTTAAGGTACCTAGCTAAGTAGGTAGGTACTGTCACGGTCCTTGATTAAGAACCCCGAGAGGTTACAGGTTAATAGAAATGCCGCTCAGTTCATGCGCCGAAGGTATATATCATTTTGTACAATATTCCATCCCCAATAAAAAGGTGTGAGTCTAAACTACAAGGTCTCATCTTCTTCCATCTCTCATGCCATACCATTCGATATTTTCGCCTGCCCATGCAGCAATGCAATGTTGAGTTCCGCTTGAAATACATTCGTAGAAAGGGTATTCATCTTATCTTCTCTCATCCATTCAATTACCTCGCGAAAACCTTGACCACTCCATCACCCCCTGCACTCACTACCCATCTTCCATCCTGACTCCAGACCACGGAACAGACGCCTTCACCTCTCATCAAGCGATGGCTGGTGATTTCCTGAGTACAACTTCGCTTCTCCAAAGACCAAAATCTCAGACTAGCATCATGGCCAGCAGAAACAAGCTCCCGTCCATCAGGCGAGAGTGAAAGAGCTGATATAGCTGCTGGATGGGCAAGCATATTGTATGTGCATTGTCCTATTCCTCGATCAGACTGGTCCAGGGATCCGGAGATTTTGAACTTACCGCTATTAGCATCGTAAAACCGAATGTAGCGATCCTCATGACCACTGATGATAATGCCTTCAACACCGCCACTCGTTCCAGTTGCTCCGCCTACAATACCTTCATCTTCTGAAAGTCCACGTTCAGCGTTGAAGGTCAACGATCCATCTAATCCGTTGGTGGTTGCCACGATCGCATTGACTCCAGTTGAATCAGTTCCGTTGTAGGTCTCGAGACTTGCCATTGCTGCGACTTCTTCTCCTGTTCTGGTATCATAGACTAGAACTGCCGCATCTGAATATGACACAACGAATGCATCACCTGAGGCAGACAATGGGGTAATACAAGTTGGCGAAGCGGTACTGTTTGCCCTCGAAATCGAGTGGATCAAATTGTAGTGGAAAGGTGAGTTGGATGCGACGCTGGGCTGAGGAGACGAAGGGAAAGCCGATCCTGAGGACATCGAATTTCCTCGAATGCGACCACCTCTTCGTCCACTACCACTACCTTGTGGTGACATCAATTGAGGTGGGGCGCTGACCGACCAGACCTTCACAGTCCCATCTGCGGCTCCAGATGCTAGAAGAATTCGATCGGGCCCACCGTATGCATTATTCTGCCCGAAGACAGCTCCAGTCGTCCCGGGCAGAACACAGACAGTCCAGACAGCATCGGTGTGACCTTCGAGAGTCGCCTTTGGATCTACTCGTCCACGTTCCCATACTCTTACTGTAGCATCCTGACCTCCAGAGAAGATCCAGCCATCACCTTGCGCTCGCCCACCACTCGAGAAGTTTTGAGAAGGCGACCAAGAGGTCAAACACATGACTGCTCCGGTGTGGCCACGATGCGTGAAATAACTCGAAATATCCAGGTCATTCGCACTGACATGCATGCCTCCTTGATTCTCATATCGAGCTGGAATAATCCATCTTTTGATGATCCCGTCATCACCTGCGGTACAGATCTCTGGCTCACCGGGACTCCCACCGCCACTGAAAATGACTGATCGAACAGCATCCAAGTGACCACGTAATCCGAATCGGACCTTGAAAGATCCTTCGGCTTTTTGAATTTGGTTCAAGGATAGTTCTTGCTCGCCGCTCTTACGCCTCGACATAGATCCCTTTCTCCTGTGTGAGCCTGGTCCTCGGACTGGTGACTTTGGTGGATCTTGAGCAATGGGAAACAAATCAGTATCAGGTCTTTGGGATACTTGCTTTTCGGGTTCGGGAAATTGTGCGGCTTCATTGAAATCCCATCCATCTGCCTCCGTGGGTGCTTCTTTCTCTGTTTCTTCAATTTCAATTGGTCGACCATAGGAATCATAGCTGTGATTGACCTTTGTGACTGGTTCTTCGGCTGCTTGTTCTGACATCTGGAATGTTGATGACCATTCTTGTTGTGAAGTTTGAGGTAACGGCTGTTGATCTGCCAGCGAGCGCACCGGCGCATCACGAACGGAAAGGTTTGAAGTGACTGGTACAGGAGGGGGGTGATGATTTGGAGTCGGAGATGGTCGAGCTAAATTGGTCTCTCTCATATTACTCTTCTGCCTCGCTTGCTGCTGGTAGATTTCTTCGAGACTTTGTTGTGGTACGCCAAAGGTCGGAGGTTGTAATAGTTCTTCGAGAGGTGGTTCTCGCGGGGGTAGTGGGTTCGAAGGCGATACCAAGAGATAAGTGAGTTCGCCTTGTGTTTTATCCATAAAGCCCTTGATATTTCCGCGATCTGGGTCCCCCTCCAGCTTTTCTCCCTCTCCCTCCCCTTCTACTTCCAAGAATGAGTTGTGAGGTTTGTCTTGAGAAGCTGCGTCAGTTATCAGCCATGAACTTGTCCCAGAACTCGCCTGCAACTTACGCCTTGCAAGGTGTTGTTTCCCAGCCTTCTCCTCCTGCTTTACTGGCTCCGCTTTAACGTCAACCCCTGCTTTCAATATTTTGACTTGTGCATCTCTCTCCTTCAAAGCCTTTTCAAGCATACTAATGTATTTCTTCAAGCTCTTATTCGAACTATCCGCTTTTCGAGTAGTGCCTTCAAGTCTTGCTATCCTCCCTTTCATCTCTTGCCTCTCGATCTCCCAACCATTGCGATCTCGTTCGTGCCGGTGCCATTCAGTTTGTAAGAAGCGCATAACACCTAGATATGATCAGCCTGATATTAAACTCCACTAACCGCAAAAGAGCATACCCTGCAGAGTATATTCCGTCCCCTGAGGTTGATTTGCTTGCTGCCCAGCCTCTCCTCCTCCATTACCACCTCCATTACCACCACCCCCCATACCAGACAGAGACTGCCAGGCCATATTGACCTCACAGCCCCTTATTTGTCTGCCAACTCTTCCCCTAAAGCGAGTGGTCGATGAGCATCTAATGGATTGGGCGCAAAGACGTCAGGGGATAAAGAGACAACGAGGCTTCTTGAGGCGCGGCGCTCAACTGCTCATTCTCTCCCAGACGGTTTGATAGGTTATAAATTCGAGTAGAGAGAGACTGAAGTTCAAGCAATGTGATATCAATCTTTTCCGTGTCTGTGCGCAAGATTGGCGCGTGGGTTGGATATTTAGAATTGGTAAGGTTGACAACTTTCCTGAAGCTCCATCCACGAACCGAGATCTCGCGCCTTTAGCGCTGTGTGGCTATTTTAAAAGATATCACTCGCCGCTTTAAGAAGGATTGGGGTATTTGTTTGAAACATGAGAAGCGTAAGCTCACGCAAAATTGCGGCGGGCTCGCGGATATCTACCTATACTATGGTCCCAAAGCACAAGGGTTTGAAGAGATGTTATAGGATGAAAAATTAGACTAGTCCGAATGTCATCGATTCGTAACTGCATCGTCTCCTAGCTTAGTCTTCATATACCCCAACTTCACAAAAATATATAAGAAGCTCAAAAATATTTAAAACTTGTTTCTGATTTGATTGAGGAATATTATTGAAAAATGAGAATTCTTTAATCATAGTTGTGATTCAAATTTTGACTTCTTTTTTATTTTTATTTTTTTTTTATTTTTTTTTTTGGTAGAAACATAAATTTTTATTTATTTATACTAAAGTATTCTGAGCAATATATCTAGACAAAGCTGAGAAACGAGACCTCTCTACCTGGAATAAGGATGCTGGTTGGCAAATATTGTAGACTTGAAGGGTTTATATTGTACAATACAAATCATCATATAGCTCATGCTCATAGTTCATAATCATCCATGTCAAAACTCCAATTCCTCAACCTCCATCCCACACTCTGTACACTTCTTCACACTCATCCCTTCCGCATTTTCCACGGTTTGACCCCACTCATGCTCATGCCTACCACTACCTATCGCATCACCAAACTTGCCTCCCTGCCCACTATTATTCAGATTCCTCCTATACGCCTCGGTTCTTGTCTTCTTCTTCAACTCCTTGAGTTTGGTATTGAATTTATCCTCTTTCCGCTTCTTCTTCTCGATTTCTCTTTTCTCAAACTCCGCATCTAATGCTTCAGCAGACCCCCACTTCGTCTTAAAAGCATACTCCTCAACCTGATATCGTAGGAACAGCATCATATCATGCCAATGCGACTTGTGTGGGTTAGGCTTATTGAGATGCGGTAGCAATTCCGGGTCCTTCAACTCCGCTATTCATTCATTAGCCAATATCCAACGACGAGAAAACTATACTCACGATCCGTCAAGAGATAATCATCCTTCGCCTCCGTCTTCGTCAACAAGCTATACTTCTCCGGAAACTTCTCCTTACACCTCCCACACACCTGCGTCCTAAACACATCATCCCACTGCCAATCGATCTCCAGACCCCCACACTCCCTACACTTCTTCCCTTCCTTCCCCGTCTTCCTATCTAACCCAATACCAGGTTCGAACGGCCCTTCTTTTCGATTCCGTAGATTCTTGAGTAATTGATGTCGTTCCCATTCCTTCAATGTCATATGAGCAGGCTTGCCCCCATCTTTCTCTGGCGCATGTAGGGCTTTATTGAAAGGATCATCTTCCACGGACAAAAAACCACCCTTCGTATCCGTCATCTTGGAGAAGTCGTGATCGACATATTTCTTGAACTTCCGTGCTGCTTGTATGCCATCATCATATACCATTTTGGAGGCATCGCGAACTGTTTCGGGAGATTTATTTGTGGCGGAGATGGATTCGTGGGCTCGTTTGCGGCCGGCGACGGAGATGTCATTGGTGGCGAGAAAGCCAGAGGGTGTGCGCGCTGTGGCAGATGAGGCATTTGCACGTTCTGAGGCGAGTGAGCGTTCGCGGAGAGCTTTGGCTTTGAGTCTGTTTTCTTCCTGGGGAGGATTAGCTTTGGAGGGGTGATGGATGCCTTGAACGTACTATTCGACGAGTAACTTCTGGGGTCGGAGGAGATATTGAAGGTCGTGTAGTAGCCTTGGGAGGAGGTGTAGCTTGTCGTTCCATGATTACGGACTACGACAGGTATAGGATATTGCGAGGAGGTTTGGTGATATATTCAAGTTGTTGAGACGAGACGAGGCTGAGGAAGTGGCGACAGAAAATGTGACAGCCTCGGTGACGCGCTAAATTAGGTCAGAGTGAAAATCAAATTACAAACACATAGCACATCACTTTCGAGATATCTGAGATCTGGGGGAAATAAGATGCGCGTAAAAGATTCAAGACGTGTAGACCGATGATATTTTGAGATATCTAAGGTCACGCGACTATCTACATTCCCCGCAGAACAGTCCCCCCACTGCCTCCCCATAAACGTACAATACCAATCTACTCCCAGTCCCTGGTTGTACTCAAATGGTCTATTCGTCCTTGACGCCTCCACGCCCAGCCTTCTCTGCAGCCTCAAGAGTCTTCTTATCCTGGGTAGGGGGTTGTCCTCCTCCAAGCTGGCTCATGAGTCCAGCAGCTGCCTTGAAAGGACGCTTCAAATCTCCAATAGCTGGCTGGCCGAACAGATGGATCTTAATCTCATTGCCTTCAAATGCGCCTTTGAGAGGAATAATCGATTGGATCAAGAGAGGATTGGTGTATTTGAAATACAAGTGCATGACCGCCATCATTCCAACACCCATCAATTGTGCCTTATAGAGAGCCTTCATCTGTTCAACATCGTATTTATGAACAGTGGTTGTGACGAGCTTTGGGTCTTCGGTGGATCCCATTTGGGCTGGCTCAACGTACTTCAAGGTCGTCATATCTAAAGATCGCGTTAGCATGATGAACTCAAGGTATCATTCAGACAGGCCGGAGAGTATAGACAGGGTATATACCTTTCTTCTTATTGATCAAGAAGTGCACGTAGGCGTAGATGGAGATGATGATTACGTTGGAGAGGATGTATCCACCACGAATGAGGTTGAGGGTATCTGGGTCCTCCATCGGAATTCTCTTGGAGACCTGCATCATCCCAAGGATGATGACCAGGTTGGTTCTAGAGTGCTGTCAGTACCATCCGCGGGAAGACAGAGCCGTTTCTTCATACATTTGAGGACTGATTGCCATCTCGACAGTTGGGAATTTGTTGCGAGGTTGTCTATGAGGGATCTAGACAATAGAAGTGAGGATCGTAATTGAATGCGACCGTGTGTAGAAGAGGAAGAGCGCGTTGTATTAATGAAGCTCGTTGAGAATCCTCTTCGTAGGCAGAAATTGATTGCGAAAAAGGATTGGAAGTTAATGGTTACAATCAGAAGCTCGCTTGTCGGAATAATTTGGCCTGCGCTAACAAAATCTGGGTGGCTTCTAGCGGCAAAGTGGCTGAAAGGACACATCTGCGAAATTGACCATGGATCCTCCCCCTTTTTCTGTTTCTGATAAATCCTCAGATTGGGCATATAATAGCTTCCTTAGTGAGGAATGTCATGCATTGTTTTGAAGTGACAGCCCCTGTCGGCTCCATAGAACTTGGAGCGCTGACCACACCTCATCAGTAGGCTGTTTGTATGTCAAATGCCAGGTCTTTTCTGTCTTTCTTTTGTGCTCTGTATGTAGCTATTAAAAACTTACCTTATGCAATAGTTTGCGTTGATCTTCACTCGTCGTCATTTTGATATCTGCTTTTGTACACTCATGAAAAAGGGTTGAGTCTTTAAGCCGAACATAAAGGGAAAGAGTTTTCAGACGCACTGTGCCGGGCCTTCTTTCTCTCACAGCTAGCATCTTTGATGCAATGCTATCTGGAACCATATATCTATAATTGCCCAGCCCCAAGACTCCTCCACATCCCCACCTGATATCATGAACAGATCTCCACTCTCTTGCTTTGGTATCCGTCGGCAGCGGCGTTCTCGTCCCTCAAATGGCGACTTACCCCTACCTCTACATAGAATGCCAGGGTACTTCTCCCCGTATTACTCAGAGAGCGAGTTCGATGAATCCCAACCTCCCTCTCCGCTTCTCGCCAATCGCTTCAGCAGGCGGAAGCACTCCGGACGGCAAGGTTGCTGCCATTCAACTCATGAGCACCAATATCCGCGCCGACCACATCAACGAGAATATCCCGACTACGAACACTATGACCTCGCCCATTTTCCACATCCTTTGATTCTCCGAGAAAACGAGCGATATGTCTACCCTTCCGAAGATTTCCACGTTCGAGTTCGTGTTATCAGGATCTTCAGAGCAAATGACCCTGCTTTCCACGAAGCGGGAGTACAGCGACCGGATGGGGTGGCTGTTATCCCATTGTGGGCTCGGATCTGTGATATCTATGAGACTCTGAGTAACGGGGCAGATGTTGAGGTTTTGGTGAGGGGGAATGTGAGAGGACCGGTGCATCTTAGAGATTGGTATGAGGTACGGGGATTACAGGGTGCAGAACTGTTGGTCTTTGAGGATCATTGATGGGTACCCTGTTGCGAAAGTGCGGTGGAATAGCAACATTGAGTAGATTGGGTCCATAGCGGTGCCTCTCTAAACCGAATCAGCTTACTCACCAAAGTTGCTTTCTTCCTATGGACGCCCTTCTATTTCAATGCAACAGTGGCTTACTGCTTTATCGTTTCTATACATCAAGTCTTCCATGCTTCAAGCTAACCTATCGAATGTGTCTTGCTTCTTCAAGCAATGTCGTTATACGCGTAGGTTTCGCATTCACGTGATGCTGCATGTCTTCCCAGAGTGGGGGCCTCATCATTCGATCGCTTGAATCCTGGTCTGCGCAACAGTTTAGCATCCCGCCAAGTTTGGCCGGAACGCGAAGAAGGCTGTATGAATTGTGAACGAAATGAAAAATCCTGCGATACAAACTTTCTCCAATCTGAGGAGTAAATATAATATCATAAGCTCCCTTTCGCTCTTTATTCCTCTAACAGAGTTCCATCCTCTAGATTGCGACCAGAATTATTGAGGGCTTCAATCATTCTTCAAGAAATTCGTAAACGCAAAATCGAGAAATTTTAATTTAATATCTCAACTCTTCGAGATACCTTTCTTGGTGAAGGATTAGTTCTGATTTATCGATACTCCTCCCAAAACAGATGCCCAGTCCTCGTGGCTGAGGTGGGAAAAGCCTGAGATTCTGCACGCAATGTCTTCCAGTGGCACGAAGGGCAGGAATTCGAAGGGCAGGAATCCGAAGGGCAGGAATTCGGAGGGCAAGGAGCATGAATACGGGTTGATATACATCTGGGCTTGCTGCCTTTGTAGAGACTTGGCAGGAAATTATTGCTCATCGGGAATGGTCACGTGGATTGATCGCTGTCCAGAGTGCAGACATACGCGCTGCTCGACTTGTCCTGTAGAATCGACCAAGAAATACAAATCCACCTCTAGTATTTCACCTCCGATTCTAGTTCCTCCTGCGATTCCGGCATCGACGTCGGTACCTACACGTTTGAGTGACCTTAGGGTTAATGTCATGAAATCCACATCGCCGCCCAGTAATTTACGCCCGAGCGAATCGAGTGACTTCACTTTCACCCAACCATCTTCAACATATACAGCATTCCCAACGACAACGCAGTTACCAGTACATACCCACTATCTACCACCTCCTATACGTCCGTCATTATCAACACATACATCCGACTTGGCCTCCCCCATCTCCGTGGCTTCAAGTTTCCGGCCTAGTAAATACGAATGGGAAGCCGCAGCTGATTGGCAAGAAGAGCCTGTCATTTCCCAGTCTAGTAGTTTCAAAAACAGCCAATACAATACCGCCCATCATAATAACCCGCATTTCCAACCCGAGGAATGGACTCCAGATAGTGAGGAACCCGAGAAGGGTAGTAGAAGAAAGAAGAGTAGTTCTTCCGGCGTTCTTTCTTCTTCGATTTCTCAACCATCATCACTGGCATTACCAATGTATGTCAAATACGTTCCTCCTTCCTAGGAGCTTCTGTACTCAAGCCTTTCTAATGCATTAATAGGCGCAGAAATATGGGAGACTTCAAGAATCAGAAGCCTAATAGTGTCCCAGACACCAAGAATCAAGGTTCATCACATTCATCGTAAGCTTTGGCAAATTTCTTTTAGCTAGTATGTTTACATTGATAACTATTGTTTCCATATCTGTGTATTCTCGGCATAGTAAGATGAGAATATTTGAAAGTGTACTGTTAGTGTTCTGCTGTTCTGCTATTCTGTATTCCACAGTATGGCCTTAGAGGTTCATAATTTCCATACTAATGTGGTTGAAACCAAAGAAAGTCTAGCACAGAACAAAGCACACCTGGAAACAGCGAGTCACGCCCAATATCCACAACCGAAGACGGGATCGCACTCTCCCCTTCTACCGTTTCGCAAAGTCCTATCTCTCAATCGAGAAGTCCAAGCGAAATCCTCAAGAGCCAAGAGGAACAAATTTGTACGGATACGGAAGCAGAGAGCGTCAGTACATCATCTGAGAATAATATGGGCGACTCGGAAAATGAAGAGGACGAGTTTCGCTGTATGATGAGCCTTTTAGATTCGCATCTGGTGACGGTTTTCAAACATGACCTGCCTTTCGTCGCACAATTGATACCCCAAGTACACGATCGCGTCTATGCCCGATTTAAAAGCAAGAATGTCGGCGATTCTGGGACCTTTCTCCACAAAGGTGATGTAGAGCAACACGCATCAGGGACTGGGGGAACTTCAGGACCCTCGGGCAGTTCTGCGTCTAATCTCTCGGCTGGCAATTCTTCGAGCGGCTCGAACTCACGCAAACGAGCGAGACACTCTGAGCTCTCTAATGGTGCAAACGGGAATAGATCAGGCAACAGGCCCGAGCCCGACCCTGGAGGAGATCCTGAACCAGCAGATGAAGATCTTGGCTCCGAGGAAGACGGCGTACCCCGACCCAGATTTGCCTGTCACTTTCACAAGCATGACTCAAGGAAATATGGGCCTTGGAGTGATAGCAAATATCGCCTTTGCCCTTGCCCCAATGTTTCAGTATTGAGACGCATAAAGTATGTTTTCTCTTGAGCACAATTAGCTCTATTATTGAACTGACTAATGAACAAGATATCACTTCAAAGCCGCACATAGATGTATACAGTGTAACCGATGCTATACAATATTTCGTAATGACACGGAGCTTGAAGTTCATCAGCGTCTCCCGCAATCATGCCTCCAACAGCCAACGACTCTCAAAGAAGGCATCAACAATGGCCAATGGAAGAGAATCGAGGAGGCGCTAAAGGTCCAACGAGCGAGAAAAGGAGCTGCCAGTTCCCCAAGACCACCACACGATATACAAAAGTGGTTCGAGATATGGAAAATCTTATTTCCAGATACTAGAGAACCTGGCAGTCCATGTAAGTCTATATTTTGGCGCTGTAATACTGCGAAGCTCACTCTTCACGCAGGGAACGAGCCCTCTGACACTTCTCAACGACCCGATCGCAGTGCGGAAGAGTTACTTGCCGATTTCGAAAGGGTTACTGAGCATAGCTATATGCTTACAACCTTGCTAGATCCTAGAGCGACCCGCCAATATTATATCGATGCTCTCCAACAATTGCTGGGCTTAGGTACAGCAATTGATACAGACGCTGAAAGGTCTGAGCCAGGTGCAAGCGAATCTGCTATCCATTCAGTCCATGGTGTCTCTCCTGGGACAAGTAACAACGTAAATTTAAATCGCAATGAAGAACCTAGACTTTCACACCTTGGGAATGAAGATGCCCAAGAACACCAAACGATGCAGCCCATCACACTCCATTCCGCCGTGGACCAAGATTCGGGCGATTCACAAATGCAACAAGGACAATTTCCAGAAGCATCACCGTCACGAAGCTTTAACGACGACGTGACAGGAATTCTGGAGACTTCTGCCATGGTCATGCCACTCGCCCTCCCTGGTTTCGACCTTCATCTTCATCATCTCCCACCATTGCGAGATAACCCAATTGAAGGAGCCCAAGAACAAACCGAAAATTTTCTCAATCCTGACTTCGAGTTCAGGTCCCTCAATTACATGGAGCCATACGCCATCAACGGATTCCCGCTAGACCTCAACGTCAACTCCATGGCCGACTTTGAGCCCAACGGATCCCAGAACATTTGGGACCATGCAGCCGATGATTCCATTTCTGCTTGTTTAGACTGAAGGAATAAGATAATTATCACGAATTCTCAGCTCAGATATAAATGCGAACCAAAAAAGAGCCTTGCTCCCCTTGAAGAGGTACATTCATCCCCAATGATTGAGTACTTGTGGGTATTGAACGGCACAGGTCTACCAATCTACATAAAATTCAAGGCAAAGCAGGTCTTCCCAAAGTTCAGTAACTTCTCATAGGCTTGTATCTCGCATTCGAGCCTAAGCTCGAACCAATCCTAAGCATTGCTCACATCTTAGAAAGGTTCTCTCCACGTGACGCGGTAAGATTTTCAAAAGGGGGGCCACCTTATTTGGTCGCTTAAAATTGTTGACAGGATGTGTCCTGCATTGCATTAGCTTGCGCGAAAGTTCGCAGGAGATCTCAGATTACTATATGCAGCAGATAGTGTAGAAATAATACTGCCGTGTGGCTTGACGAGAGAAAGCTGTCCACTTCAATTGCGAAAAGATCATCCATGGTTTCATCGCGCGGCTTTTGAATCCTGATAATTCGCGCTTTGATCCGCCTTAGACAAGCGGATTGAAACAAACATTTCTGATCACACTTGCCGCATTAAAAAGCAAATACTTTTTCTTCCTCGAGAAGATGACAGTGATACTTTGGAGAAGAGCCATTTACCGCAACTGAGCAAGTCGTTTTTGGGGGCAAAATTGAGAGCAACGTGAGCGCCCAATTCCCTTCCTATTACTATTCTTCGACTTTTCTGTTCTGGAACTAATATCGAGGTTAAGCCTATAGCGAATCTCATTATTTTTGTGTGTCTTTTCTAGTTGGCTGTGATTCTATCATATGTCTTCGGGCTAGGTTCTCGATCTGCTCTGATGGTGGCGAGTATTACCGTGGAGCAATGGATTCGTCTGGCAATGGAAAACGCTTTGAGACGGGAAATTCTGCCTCTGCGGCTTTTAAATCCCTCCCAAAAGCGGAAAACCCGATGATTCGCAAGAAAAAGAACAGTTGGGGATGCCATAATTGCTGGGACTATGTAGGCTTGAGCGAATTTTTCGACCAATGCCCAGGTTGTCAGCACGTCCGTTGCGAATATTGTCTAATTGATAAATTTAAAGGTTTCGTAGAAAAAGAGAGCATGGAATCACAAGATTCCATCCCACCCGATAGTAACCCAGCTTCCTTGGGCTGTTCTTCAGCGCATGGAAAGTTGCTTGAAGATGTATCGGGAGATATTCAACAAGCTTTCCAGCATTCTGGTGGGAAAACAACGTATGTGCAATCTGCCTCCATTTTTTCGACAGAAAGAAGCTAACTGGCACAATGATTAGAGATATTTCAAGTTCGTTCAGCTTGACTTCAAGTCGAACGAATCCGGATTTCTCCCCCATACACGAGTCTCCAGTGGTGGAAAAGCGACGCCATGGCCCCAACTCCCAACAACTAGATCGACCTGCCAAAGTACCAAGGACAAATACTAGATCAATCGATGAGGCCAGCCCGCATAGAAGACCACGGAAGTTCGCCTGCCACTTCTATAAAAGAGATCCGTTAAACTATGGTCCTTGGAACCACCAGAAATATAAGACTTGTCCTTGCCCAAGTCTGACGAGCTTAAGGCGGATAAAGTGAGCCTCAATTATCCTTATGTCTATTTTGTATTACTGGCTGAACAATTCTAAGAGATCATCTCTACAAAGCTCATAAGGATGTGATCGATGGCGCTTGCGCTGAAAGTATAAATGCTATATTCAAGGTTGAAAGAAGTGGGAAAGACGTGGGTGATGACAGCGAAAGACCGAAAAATGACTGGGAGAAATGGTACGAGGTTTGGGATGTCCTATCCCCAGATATCACACCACCTGTAAATCCATGTGAGTCCAATAGATGATGCTTTTGTCCCATGTTTTGAACTTATCCTTTGCAGGGAGCGGGCCTCCAAGGTTTCCCTCTCCACCATATCATCACTTGGAGGACTTGCTCGCAGCTTTTGAGGCTTTCACACAACTGGAACCACAGATGGTCGCCCCCAACTACCAAGACAGAGCTCGTCAGCTTTGCGTGAACTTTCTTCACAGGATACCCAATTCCAAGCCAGCACCCGGCAGAGATACCTCGAGATTCCAAGTTTTTTCCAACGAAGACCAGGAAGTTAATAATACTCTGCCAGATTATCCTCCAGCTTGTGACCTTCGGAGTCCGAGTTGGGATTCATTCCCTGGAGCGAAATTCCTGGAGGATGAATCTGCAAGCCTTCAGCACCCAATCTCGTGGCAAGGGCCTCATACGAATCAAACACAAATACCAAATACTAGTCCCACGATACCTATACCGGACACGATAACTATGTGTCCAGAATATTCAACCCACGTATCAATGCCTCTGAGCATAAACCCCGTAGACTTACATATATTGGATACTGAAACTTTCCATCCCTCAGAACTCTGGGCTTCTCAGGCAAGGAATTTTCTAGGAATTGCCACCAACACTCAACTACCGAAGTCCGGGGATCCCTTAGTAGAAAATTTCTCAACTGCTACCCCAAACTTGAGGATGGATGAACCTCATCAGCGGGCCCTAGAAATACACTCCACTCTCAGCTTGGAACCAGCGGAATATCTTTTACGAGATCCCGTAGAATACGATCTGGCGTTTGCTGATTATTTGGGATTCATTAACGCCCCCATAACTCCACAACTTCCTTCAGACTTTAACCTCCAGTTCCATGGAGATCTTGACCTTTATGACATTCCATATTGTTCGGACCAGAGCTCGAGCCAAGAATGTCTCATGGATATATTGGAAAGAGGAAACCAGATGCCTCCAGCCGAATTACCATTCAAAGGCAAAAACAATGGGAATATGGTGCTACAATAACCTTAATCTACTGTTTAAAATCTGGATGAAATGTATGTAAAGCATCTAGAAAATTCTCTCAGATTCAATCCTCACGGCCACACGAACCTTGGACCGAGATCTCTCATCGATATTTCAGAAAGAGATAACTCGACGCAAAGAGCCGAGTGCTCATTCAATGATTGGAATAGCGGGAATAAGCTACTGCAATAGCCTTAGCTTGTTACAAGTGAGAACCTTCTCTCAATAAATGTAGATGAAATCCTCGTTTTTGACATCGGTCTCATCATCAAATGCTCTATCACCAGGGCCGTCTCCTTCTTCCATGACAGCTGCCTGCTCTCGGGCGTTCATCATCGAAAGATCGACAATAATCGCGGATTTCCCCAATTGTTGCCGTCGGTTTGCGTGCTGCTTGTTGAGGAATAGTAGGTATATAGTTGTGAGACTTGGGTTTGGATCAGTTTATCGCAAGGAGAGAAAGAGCAGAGAAAGAATCTTACACAACGAGGACAATAAGAACAACAAAGAGGCATAGACTGAGTTCTGATTAGCAGATGTGGATAACTCATGATGAAGTACATACTTCGAGACCAATCCTCGGGTGTACTTTGGTGCTTCACTCGTGGTGTACAAATGCGGCCCTATGATCTGCAGAGGTATCAGCTTTTGGGGAAACCCTGCTCGCTGTGGGTCTTACGTTTCCAGCACTTTGGCCGATGAAGAGGACCGCAGTGGTGGTCTTCTTCTTTGTCTCACCAGCAGTATTTTGGGACGACCATGAGTAGATTAGAGGTGCTGAACCCAGTCAGCAAACAATCGAGAGAGGATCAGGTCCATCTTACTTATTCCTGGGTAGAAGGATATCTATATTGTCAGTAAATGAAAGAAAAACGGTATTTGCAGGGATTACCTACCAAGTAGTATCCGACGAGCAATGGACCACGGTGGTTAGGTGTATGATCGATATTCAATAACATCACACAACCAGCAATCGGCGGAATACAAAGAAGCGCAAGAGCAGGGCCTTTCTTCTTGGTCCAGGTTGCAAATGCCGCACCTCCCATAGTGGCGATGATTTGGACTGCACCAAAAGGAATGTTGAGGAGAATGGTCTTGAAGCTATCAAAGCCGAAAGACTGCACGATCAATGGTCCGAACGTGGTAATTCCACCGCTAGGGATACTGCTTATGATCAATCGTTGGACCTGGAGAGAGGAGAGCATAAATTACGATATAGAGAATATTAGAGCAAACCACAACCATGTTTTCATATCAAGCAAACTTTCGCTCACATGTTCCCATTTCCATTGCGTTGAAATAACGCCCATTTGATTTGCTCGTAGTCTCTCAACGGAGAGTAATTTATCATGCTCATTTAGGAATTTGGCATCGACAGGCGAATCTGGCATGAAGATACTGGGAAGGTTAACATCTGGAAACGATAACTCTCTTCCGCCCGAAAACTTACAACACAACGATTGAGAACACAACAGTGACGAGACCGCAGGTCAGAAATATAATCTCGTGAATCATTAGTGATCCCAAGAAGTTGCAGTGGTCAAAATCCGTGACTCACTTGGTAGGAGAATAGTTTTGACGAGTGAATATGACCCAAACCATATGAGATGAGACTTCCAAGCATATTGGTAACACCATTCATTGAGTACCAAAGGGCATTCCGATTGGTTTGCTCACTTCGTCGCCACCACATTTGAGAAATGGCTACGAATGTTGGGGCTGAATGATACACAATCAGTATAGCAACTCATATTTAAAGGGAGAACAAATCAAATCTCACCAACAGCAGCTTCAAAAGCACCCAAGAAGAACCTCGTAGCAAGCAAGCCCTTGAAATTCTTTGCCACAGACATAAAGCTTAAAACGATTCCCCAACACAGCACCATTGCCGCCGCAAACTTCCCCGTCGGTAACTTGACCAAGAAGTATGCAATGAGGGGTTGCAGAACTAATTGCGCAATATATACAATTGAGCCAAGCCAAGAGTAATCCTGCCCACCCAGATGAGCATCTTTGACTAAACCGAAGACGCTGGCGTATGATAGCGTTGCTTTGTCTAGAGCCTGTAGGAAGTAGACGGCGAGCATTATGGGGAGAATTGTGAGATCAATTTTTCTGAGGATACGAGCATTCTCTCGGGGCGTCACAACGACGGCTTGATCGACATGCTGAAGGAATTCGGCAGCTTTGTCTTTGCCAGCTATGTTTTGAGTTTCGACAATGTTGTAGGAAGGGACAGTCTCTAATGTTTCGATTTTTGGTTCTGGGTTGATAGAATCGGGGTTCTTTTCGGCATCCATATTGAGGGGAGCAGACAGATAGAACAAAATTGAGTTTTTCTAGCTTATTGACAGAATGGGCGTGGCTGGAATACAACTGAAGGGAATAGTAGAATCACAGTATCGAGGCCAAGTTCGTGAATGAAATGCCGAAGTTCATCGCTATAGAAACTTAAGATTTTAGGAAATCTACGGGAGGGTTTCTAAAAAAACTAAAGAAATCAAGATTTATTAAACAGTTGAAGAATAACCCGGGGGGATCTTAGCTGGAGACAATATGCCGGTTGGCCGTTGTGGTTGACATGTGCCGTCAACGACCCCGTACCCCGCAGTTGACGGGATCTTAGTGAGGGGCACGAATTGGTGGTGAAAAACTAAGAGAGGAAAGCACCAAAGCGCTTGCTTCAACAACAGCTCCACAGCTCCACAGCTGCACAGTTGCACAGCTGCACAGCTCCTTCTTCGCCATGAAGAACAACGAGAGGATCAACCACGTGCGCATGCACCTCGCTCTCAGATATCCCATTTGTTGGCAAGGTAAGTCTACTGTACCTATATTACCATCGTTTTCTTGGTGGTGATGTTGTGAGTACCCCTCATCAATCAGTACTTTCAATATGCCCCAAAACGAATACGTCCCACGCAGCTATAGGCTTGTTGAATTCGATGGACGTGAACCTGGAAGCCCAGCAGAATTGAGTCTTGCTTCTGCTGACCCAGGGGCTCCTTTCTCATTCACATTCGAAGCACTTCGCCCAGGTCTCTTTCGAACCACATTCTGCTCGAAGACACATCCTCTACCTCCTCATCCCAGCACTCCTCGACCGACTACAGATCATGGTAGTCTCAAACCAACCTCGGAACTTACTTCCACAAGCAAGACGATCAAACTCGGGGATGTGACAGCTTCAATTGACTGGAGCGATGCTCCCATCGTTTCCTTACAACTTGCGGGACAATCGAAGCCAATTTATCGCGATCTCCAATTCCGATCCTATGTCGCAGACTCTAGTGGAGTAGCCCACTATTCCGAATATAAGAGAGATACATTGTATGTTGGGTTGGGAGAGAAGGCGGCACCGATGAACCTCTCGAATCGTCATTTCATTCTATCTGTGACGGACTCATTTGGCTACGATTGTTACCGGACAGACCCTCTTTATAAGCACATACCTCTACTTATAAATGCAACGCCTGAGGGCTGCGTCGGCATCTTCACTACCTCGCATAGTCGTGGCACATACTCGGTTGGTTCGGAAATTGATGGGTTGTGGGGACATTTCAAGGTCTATCGACAAGATTACGGAGGCTTAGAAGAGTATTTAATGGTCGGGCGAACAATCCAAGACGTTGTGAAAATATACGCAGATCTTGTCGGATACCCAATGTTAGTTCCACGATGGGCGTTTGGATACTTAGCTGGAGGGATGAAGTATTCGATGCTAGACAAACCACGAGCAGCTGACGCGCTGATGGAATTTGCTGGAAAACTTAAGAAGCACGACATTCCGTGCTCTGGTTTCCAAATGTCATCTGGCTATACGGTAGCAGAGATAGAACCTAAGACACGGAATGTCTTTACTTGGAATAGACAACGATTTCCTGATCCCGAGGCTTTCGTTGCGAAGTACCATGCAGAAGGAATTCGAATCATCGCGAATGTCAAACCGTATGTCCTCGCAAATCACCCTGAGTATCAAAAGTTGGTAGATGCAAAGGCTTTATTCTTTGATCCAAGGACGAAGATGTCTGCCGTAGCGCGTCTGTGGAGTGCAGGTGGGGGAGAAAGCGGAGAAGGTGGCCATATCGACTTTACATCAGAAGCGGGGTTCCAATGGTGGTATGAAGGAGTGAGAGCACTACGAAAGATCGGGATTGAAGGAATTTGGAATGATAACAATGAGTATACCATCCCGGACGACGATTGGCAATGCGCCCTGGAGCAGCAATCGGACATGGTCAATGCAGTTGGAAATCAGGTGGGGCTCTGGGGAAGGAGTCTCCAGACTGAGCTGATGGGTAAGTCTTCGCATGATGCGGTTGTGGACTTAGAGCCAGATGACCGGCCGTTCATTCTTACGCGATCTGCGACCGCTGGGACAATGAGATATGCCGCAAGTTCGTGGGGTGGCGACAACGAGACAAGCTGGGAGAGCATGAAAGGCGCAAACTCACTTTCACTCAATGCAGGAATTTGTCTTCTTCAGGTACATCTCTTTCCAATGTTTATCTCATCCTGACTGATTGAAAAAGTGCTACGGCCATGACATTGGAGGATTCGAAGGCCCGCAACCGAGTCCTGAGCTTCTTCTCCGTTGGGTTCAGTTAGGGATTCACTCGCAACGCTTTGCCATCAATTGCTTCAAGACTGATGAGAATGATAATACCATCGGTGGGGTCATCGAGCCCTGGATGTACCCCGAGATTACTCCATTAATCAGAGAGGCCATCAAGCGACGGTATGAATTGGTTCCGTATTTGTATTCACTCATGATCGAGAGCCATATGACTGCTTTACCTCCTCAGCGATGGATTGGCCACGGGTATGAGTCTGACCCGGAAGTCTGGACGCCTAAAGTCATGAGCGGTGAGACTCAGTATTGGTTAGGGAGTACTCTCATGGTCGGCGGGGTGTATGAACCAGGAGAGACTAGCGCTCGCATGTATCTGCCAAAACAACAAGGCATAGCTCATGACGGGTTTATCAATTTGAATGAACCATATCAGTATCTCCATTCAGGCCAGTGGGTCGAGATATCCTCGGAATGGAGAAAGAGTGTTCCGCTTCTAGCTCGAGTCGGCGAAGCTTTGATCGTTGGCAAGAACGTGCAGACACGAGCTCCTGGAGATCACAAGCACCCCTCTCCGAATGTCTTCGAGGATGACTACCGAGCTGTTGAAATATTCCCACCGCAAGGTCAATCAGCTTCTACTTACAGTTTCACCTGGTATGAAGACGATGGAATCTCAGCGAAACCCGATATCTCTAGCTTCACTATTCGATATCATTGTACCTCTACTAAGGTTTTCGTGGAGCTCGATAAGAATGAGGAGAATCGATATATACCTTTATGGAAAGACTTGCACATTATTTTACCATTTGGAGACCAGAGGACTGTGAAGAGTGGAAATACAGACCTGAGCCAGGTTGAGCATAGTCGTGGTCGAGCAGTTTTCAAATTGGCGATACTATAAAGTACCTTATTACTCCCACAAGAAATTCACTACCTATTCCCATTGATCTCCCATTCTATGGATCAAGCAATGATAGGCAGGAATACAAAAGCATCACGTGTTTGCTGTGAGTCATTTCTACACTTCCATTGGTTATCGTGACTTCGCTACGCCTTCTTCAAAGGGTCTTACCTTCTCCAACCCCCCAATTCAATTCCAGGTTATTCCCCCCAGTCTCACACACTAGAACCAAACCAATTCATCTCTACTCCACGACTACCTGCCCACACCTCCCATACGATCACCACCCCAAACCTCATCATCCGCTCCACACTTCTCACCGAAGCAGCCCCCTTCCACCTCATTCGCACCAACACACTAAAAATCCCTTAAAGCGGGCTTTGCGATTTGGATCTCCCTGTCGAAATTCAAGCCCAGCGTCTTGAATGCCAAAGACTTTTGATATATGAGGAGGGGGGATGTGTTTATGAGGGGATTGAGGAATTAAAATATTAATGGTGGTTTTTTAATCGGTATGACAGGATTCGAAGTCTTCCTGCCTAAATATTCTAAGAATGAAGAGGAAAAAGAGGTATTTGATTACTGATATGGGAACACTATTTAATCACAAGTTTGTGAAAAGCGGATACGCGACGGAGGCTCAGAGCGCCGTGATCGTGTGGAGCTGGGAGTTCAGGAGGCAGTTGAAAATGGGCCGTTCAGAGGGGTGATGAGGCGAATGGAGTTGGAGACGATAGAGGACGCGGGATCGAGTGGGGGGCATGTGGAGGTGAAGGTTCTTTATAGGGTTGAGAGGGAGTAGCGGGAGGGAGGTTGCAAAGAAGGAGATGAAGGAAAGTGGCAGGTGGTATGGGTTGGTGGACTGATGAGGAGGGAACTATTTTGCATACATCGTTGATATGAAGGAAGCCCAGATCTTAAAGTACATTGATTTTATTCTCCAGCAGGCCAGCCGCCATAGCCTTCTCAACTCCATTAGGTAACTCCATCATACTTCAACTCACTATGCAAATCTCTCCTCCAGAATCGGGATCTTTTGCTTGATCTTCTCGATCAACTGCTTCTTCTTGATTTTCTCCTCTTCGTGTCGGAATATGGGGTAAGTGCCCTCTCCGAAACGTCTCTGGAACTCCAATCCCCTATCACGACAACTTTCAGGCGTGTAACCTTCCAAGTTCTCTCCCAACTCAAGACACTTGTCCTGGTACTTGACATATGCTTCCCTCAACTCCTTCGAATCAAGCAACAACTCCTTGGTGCTGCTCTCTAGGTCCTCAATCACCCTCTCACGCTTCTCAGCAGCAACCTCGTCGGGAAGATCTGCGAAATGTTGTTGTCCATCGAGCCAAGATGAATGCTCCGAGTAAGACACGACTCATCTAGACGAACACCCGAGTTCTCCGTCGCCATACTGTATACACACTGTACATTCCTATAGATAGGTAGCGTCGAAGTTCTCGCGGAGAATCTCGATCATTTGATGTGGTGTGTATGCGATCCACTCGTTGAGGATTGAGAGAGATCTCTTCAGTGTCTTAGACTCCGAAGGAATGGGAGGATGCTGAGAGAGAAAGCTAGTCGGACTTTTGCCTGAGAATTGCATCTTGGGGCTCTCATCATGGCAGGAGCTATCTGCCTTTGACTTGTGCCGGACTGTACCCGATGCTGAATGGCGGCAACTTCTTCCTTAAGATAACGAACATTAACCCGCCATTCTGCAACCTCCTGCGCGTAGAAGTCCCAGCTTTTACGCAACGAGCTTAGCTCCTCCCTCAATCCAGAAAGCATCCCCTCTAGCTCCCACCCTGCTCCCGCACATACAGCTCAAACGTGCCCTGAAGCAAACGAAACTTATCCTCTAGCTCATCCTTCAAGTTTCTCAACATAAACCTCCAAATCTTCGATCTTAGCAGCTGTCTCTGCTGGTACAACGTGATATAAACCGGCAGCGATCTTTTGTCTAGCGTCCTTGACGTGGGGTCTGTGCAAGACCGTTCCGGAGAAATGGCAGATATTCAAGAGTGAGAGATTTCTATCGAGGACGAGCGATAAAGCGGTCTGCTGGGGGAAAAGGAAAGCCATGATGTCCTTTTCGGCATCAGCGATTGCACTGAGGTATGTATCCTGTGGGATTATGATGATAATCTCATCGACTTCAATGGTTTTTGAAGATTGGGTGTGAAGAAGGTAAATAATTGTTTCTAGTGGGGGTGAGGAGGGTCTTGTAGAAGTATGCTGGAAGTCTAGATGCAAGAAGAAAAGTCTTTCTCTCGGGTACTGACTGAGAAGACTATTGCAGTAAATAGTAAAGTAGGCAGTACCATTGAATCCCTAAGTACATGCACTAAGCCCAGGTATGCAGCGGATGTGCGGTGGGGGCATTACAGTGCCTGAACACCGGGGTGGGGATTCGAGACCACCACGCATAATAAGAAAGAAGCTAGCAAACCTTTATATCTCACTCTTCGAACAGAGGAAACGCATCAGCCTGAGGACTCCTGCTTTGAAGCATCACCATTACTCCATTATTCAGTAACGAATTTTCTTCCGTTCTCTCTGCCTCCCTGGAAGGTTATGCGCTCATGCGATGCTTCGATGACTTTCTCTTTCCAGTTCTATAGTTAGCCGCTTTATTAGTGATTTTGCGCCTAGGGGACTGGAAATATCAAGGACATCTGCTAGCGAACCACCAACACACTGAAATGCGCTAAAAATCGAGCGATGAACCCCCTATTGGAATTTCCTCCCTAAACGCAGAGCTACAATGGAATCTTTCGAGGAGATTAGGAGAGCACCCCTACTTCTAAATTTAATTTTACATTTCAAATACCGAGGCTTCTTGGACCATGAAGTGGCGCTTCAGCCTTCGCCGGCCATCAATACAGGACGCCACTTTGCTCAGCTCGCCCCACCAGCGCCGCAAGCCACAACTCCCGGATCTCAGCTCACCTTACTGAACTAAACTGTAAGGTATTATTTAAGTCCACCACCACCTCCTCCATCTTCACTTCTCTATTCATAAAAATTGCGCAATGTCTCGAATAAATTTAGTATTTCTAGTTCTGCTACACCTGCTGGGGTTTGCGATGAGCTCTGAGAGCAAGAGTACCCTCGACACAGCGTTTGTCAGCTCAGAACAGCAGATTCTTTCTAATAATCCGAGTTGCAAGCTTGCCGTAGGACGCCCTAATCCCGTGATTCTACTGCATAGTCTTGCACACAATTCTGAGACGTTAAACAATTTGGACCACTTCCTCCGAACACACGATTTCTGTACCTTCAAGAAGACATATGGAGCATGGACGGATTCAAGGTTTCCAATCCTCCGAAACATCGGGGGACTAAAATCAATTGATTCTTCCATGGCAGAGATAGAAGAGTTCATTCAACAAGTTCTTAAAAGGACTGGCGCTGAGAAAGTTGACATTGTCGGCCATTCCGAGGGAGCTTTCCTGTCGATATACATTCCTAAATTCGGAAAACTGGGTCCCGTCTACGATAACATCGTAGCTATAAGCCCGTCCACTCATGGCTCGAAACTTGGTCTCGACGAGCCTAAGCTCGGTATCGCAGCAACAGGAGTTGTTGGGGATGGCCTTACCAACTGGCTGCAAAGCGGGGGGTACCAAACGACAACCCTTTCA
>Ga0182030_10007174_pt1 | contig 23334 bp, 22 predicted proteins | sample 812S3MmetaG_FD_121299 | JGI IMG/M metagenome (GOLD analysis project Ga0182030, IMG submission 121299) | Permafrost microbial communities from Stordalen Mire, Sweden - 812S3M metaG (Illumina Assembly) | ecosystem: Environmental > Terrestrial > Soil > Wetlands > Permafrost | place: Sweden...
CTCACTTGCTCAGACACGGCAGACGGATTGGCCGTCGACTCAGCGTTTCCCGCCCCAAACGGTCAAAACAAATGTCGCGCTTGCGGAAGCTTTTTCGTCGTCCTTTAGGTTAATGCTTATGGGACATAAGGGACATAAGGGACATAAGGGACAAAAAGGACGAAAGGGAAGGATGGGGCGGATGGGAAACCCACAGCCATAGAGCCTCCTCTCCCCGGCCCTCTCCTCCATAAGTGTGTGGAGGAGAGGGAGAAGAGTCTTGGCTTGCCCCGGCATCCAATTGAAATTGTCCCCAAACAACGAACGGGTCATCTCCCAGGCTCTTCGGGTTACACCCCATATCAATAAATGCTTTCTCCGATTAATTTGACGCTGTGTTAAAGGTAAAAAGCGACACAAGAAAGAAAGATTAAAAAATATGAAAATGAAAATTACCGGCATTGCGGCGCTCTTCGCTGCAACAAGCCTCTTCGCGGGAGCGCCCGGCACGATCCATCCTGATGAAGTAACAACGCCGCTTCCCGGCGAAACCAATACCGCACCTCCCGGTGTAATGGTCCCGCCTCCCAGTGTGACGGTCCCGCTACCCGGCGTCACTGTCCCGCCTCCTGGCGGCACAATCCAACCTCCCAGTTTACCGGTCCCGCCGCCCGGCAGCGCAGCGCAGCCTCCCAGTGTGATAGTCGAGCCGATAGGACCGCAGCCCGGCGGCCCCTACCATCTTCCCGGTGAAGTGGCCCCACCCGCCAATGTGCCAACCCCGCCTCCCCCTGTGTTGATCCCATCTCCCGGGGAACCGAAAGGGCCAGGCGACATGACCCCCGCGCCGGGCGGGCCGAGAGCGCCGGGTGACATGATTCCGCGTCCGGGGGGCGGATAACAAATATCATCCCAATGTTAGCGGGCGGCGCGGCAGCGCCACCCTAGCGGGATTGAAATTCGGCCACGGTTTCAATGGGAGAACCGCACAGTTGGGCGGCGCGGGCGCATTGACCTGCAAGATCAGAGGGCATCTATTTGTCCTCGGAATCAGGCTCTTTTGGCCGGAATGCGAGCCAGAGACTGGAAATCAGCCCCGCGCCTTTGATGAGGTTCTGCAGCCAGGAAGGTTTTGCGCCTGCGGGCGGGGATTTCCTGCGCCGGAAGGCCGCCAAGCCCGCCAACAAGGCCGCGACTGACGACGCGATCGCGGTGAGCGATGCGGCGCGCCCGGTAAGCGCGCGATAGTCCGCCCTCAGCGCGGTCATGTCTGCGAGCATCTGGGCGCGGTTGAGTTCGCTTTCCGCGAGCAAAAGTTGTTTGCGTAATTGAAGCGGTTTCATTTGAGGATTTTGTCCAGACACGCGCGGTCCTTTCGGAGTTGATCGAGAGAGGCGGGAAGGGACTGCCAGTCGCGCAGGAGCGCGGCAAGTTTGCGGTAAAGAAAAAACCCAACTGCTGCGTACAGCGCGGTCAATGTCAGGAGGGCGGCCCAGCGGGAACAATTCCAGAACAAAACAACAATAAGGGCTGTGAGAGTCATGCCGGCCAGCAGACCAATGGCTGCCACACCGAGGGCCAGGAGGAAGGCGTGCAGGAGACGCTCGCGCTCCTCCTGCACCTCCACCGTCAACAACTCCAGCCGGTTTTCCCCAATGGTCAACAGCCGCAGCGCCAGAACTTTGGCGGCGGCGGCGAGTTGCCGGAAGCCGGGAGTGGATTGTTCCATAATGAATTAATCGCGGTTGCGGCTGCACCGGCGGGAGAGGAGATAACCGACGACGACCCCAACGCCGACGCCAATGGCGATGGCTTGATAGGGATGCTCATGCACGGCCTCGTCGGCCGCCTTTGCGCCTTGAACCACTTTCTCGCGTGTGCGGGCGCAGATTTCCTTGCCGCGTTCCAGAGCGGCGGCGAGACGATGGCGGGCTTCCTTGACCTTTTCGCTGGTCGCGTCGGCTGTGGCGGACATCAATGCCTGCGCGTCTTCGGCCAGTTGGCCCATGTCATTGCTGATTGCTTGGGTTTCTTTGTTCATAGTTTTGTTTTGTTTTTATTTGTTTGAGTTTTGCATTGGTAAATTGGTGGTTCATCAGGAGGGCGACTTTCGATTCGAAAGAGTATTCCGTGTCTCGTTGCCATAATGCACTATAACGCATTTTTTTCTTTTAGCCAAACCCGCTCGACTTTCATTTGCCCGATGGGGCGGACTTTTTCGGAGGCCCGGCCGGAGTTGGGCGGGGCGGCTTCAAGCCGTCGAGCGCCCGCACGATGGCTTTTTGCACCTCTGGATTGTAAAGGTTTCCCAAGTGGCCGCCCTGGGGAAAAACCGTCAGGTCATCCGGGGCAACCGTGGCGCGGAGCCAGGCCAGGTCGTCGTCGGACAGGAGGAAATCATTTTGATTGACGATGACGCGGATGTCGGGGTTGGAGCGCAAGCCGTCCTGATAGGTGCGCAAATCCCCGGCTTTCGCCAGCTCCGCCGCCGGCGCGGCCATGCCGCGGGACTGATAGTAGGGAACCGCGAACTTGTCGAAATAGTCCTGGTAGGAAAACTGAAGAATCTCCTGATACAACGGATCCCTCCTGAAATTCACGATGGCGTGCCGCAAGACGCCCTGATTATGCCGTCGCTGGCTGCTGTAAATAATGTCCCGCAGATTGAACCGAAACGACAGCCCGATGAGGAACTTGGACTCGATGGCGTTGAAGGGCAGCGAGGTTTGCGGCGTCAGCTTGGTCTTGCTCAGGGCGGCCACCTTCAAGAAAGTATTTTCGATGTCACCGGTTCGTTCCGCCTGCGGCCATTCAAGAGGCGCGCGGTAAAACTCGTCCAGCTTGGAAACTCCGTGGAGCATTCGGACCGGAGTATTGATGGCGACATAGCGGTCGAATTTTAGCAACGGCGGCTGATTGGACGGGCCGCCAGCCGCCACGAAAAGAGCTTCGAGCGCGCCCATCGAGTAGCCCATCAGCGCCCTGTCGCCCAACCGGTTGGGATACGACGCTTTCAAATGGCGATCTATGTCGGTTAGAGCGGCCTGCAAATCGCGGCCGTCCACCGGCAGATAAGCCGGCAGCGCGGCGGTCGAGGCGTTTTCCATGAACTCGCGGTTGAAAGGGCTGCTGATGCAAACAGCGGAGCAGCCGTTGCTGTAAATCAGCTCGGCCAGGGCAATGGAGGTTTCTGCCAGGCGATGAGAGCCAAGGCCTGGAACGATATAGACCACCGGCGCTTGTCCCGGTTGCAACCAATACGTGAAATCGAGCCTGCGGCCTGTGGTTGGAATCTGGACTGACCGGGTCTTGCCGCGTCCGGGGAACTCCGCGTCTTTGAAGGTGAAGAAGACAGTTTCGAGTGTTTCGAGCGAGGAAGCGTCCTGCTCTCCTATCACTTGGAAATCCGCCACCCGGTTCATTCGCGCGAAGGTCCAGGCGTACTGGATCTCGGCATACGGGTCCGTTTCCGCCTGGCTGAAACGCACGGTCTCGTTCACCGTGTCTGACATGTTGTTATACATGTCGGCGTAAGTGAAATAAGTGTAGGGGCCGAGGTAAGTCAGCGGATTGTTCGCGTCGAATTTGTAGGCACCCATGTCGGCGCCGATATAGAGCAGCGGATTGGCGGCCGTGTCGGCGGCCCAGCCGACGGTGTCCCGGTCATTGCTCGGTCCCAGAAACGGGAGCATGATGAAGAAATTGGGCTTCCAGCCCCATTGGCCGAAGGTTTGCCCAAAATCGGCGTCTGATTTCTGAATCTCCATCATGGTCGCCACGTCGAATAATCCGGCGACCCCGATGGTTGAATTGTCGAGAAACCGGTAGGTTTCATCGCGGGCGCCGCTCCACTTTCCCTGAAGGAGGTTGTTGATCAATCGTCCCGGATAAGTAAGGTTCCTGCCGAAATTTCCGATGCCGGTTCGGGCCGGTTTCACAACGACCAACCGGTATATTTTGCTGGTCGGCTTGATGACATCGGTCATAAGCCCTTTGTTGAAGCTCCACATCGCGCGATTAAACGGCTCGATAGGGTCGGGGACGGATTCGGGGAGAACAACGGTATCTGTGGCTGGCAGCTTGGCGGGACTGGCGGGTGGCTCCTGAGCGTGGCCGGACCGCGCGAGGCAAAATGCCAGGATCAACAGCGCCAACCACCTCATTCTCCGGCTGGATCGGATTTTCAAGTCGCGCGCCTTCCTTGCGTTGAGACGAGCAACCTTCGTGCTTCGAGGTGCAACATCACCAGGGCTTGGAATTCCTGACAGGGAAGTGATTTCGAGTACGGGCAGAAATCCAGCGCGGCCGTCTGGAGAGAGTGCCGGATGACGATTGTCATGGCTTCGCTTTCGCTCCAATGGACCGGGATTCCAGAGCGGTTCGGGGTCGCCAGCGGCGGTTGCGTTGCGGCTGACCGCTGACTGTGAAAGAATGGTTGTCCTGTCATGGCAACAATCAAGCACCAAAAGCCGGGCGGGCGCTATGGGGTGTTTACCCCATCCCAGCGAGCAGGACCGATTCCGCGCGGTTGGAACGTACGCCAGTGACATCACCGCCCAGTTGGCCGCCCTCGATTCACGTTCACGACTTAGGTTTGACTGTGATGGTGGAGGTGACGTCGCGCACCCCATCGGTCTCCAGCGCCAGGGCGACCACCTTGCCGATGTTCTCCTCGGCGGTTACGGTTCCCGAAAGGGTCACATTACCCTGATCGGAGGAGACGGAGATGTTCCAGACGGAAAGGCCGGGATCAGCCGCGTACTTGGCCTTGATGGCGGTGACGATGCGCGCGTCCGCCGCTTCATCGGCGACCTGGCCGCCAAGGTCGTGTGCCTTGCGCCGGACGATTTTACCAGTCCGCGCCAGTTCGTCCTTGATTTGGTCGGAGCGCAAATCGAGCGTTTCCAATTTGGCCTTGAAGGCTTCCGACAAATGCTGCCCCGCCTCGCCGACGGAAGTTTGCATCTGGGCGGCAGCGTCCTCGGCGCGCTGCTCCGCGACAGGATGTTCCCGCGCTTTGTTTTGGATAAACCAGTATCCCACAGCGCCCAAAACGACGCCGAGGATCAGTCCGTTGAAAAAACCTCTCATAATGTTCCTTTCTTTGATGTTTGTGGCATGCGTAGCCGGTTGATTGACAAATGGTCCGTCGGCGAGACGCCGACGCGGGCGGCCAAGACGGTCGCGCTCCCCGGAACGCAGAAAATGTCAGTCAACTGGATGGGCATGGTTTGTGGGTTGGATGTCATTTCCGAAAAATGGGGCTGTTGGGGCTAACCTCTGAAGATGTCGAAGGGTTCGATTTTGAGGACTTTGCGCACGCCGACATAGCTGGAAATGCCGGCAATTAGGACGACCATGCCGAAGGCCATGCCCAAATTCCAAAAGGTGATCGTGGCCGCGTAGTTGGGCAGTCTGGCTCGGGCGATCATGATCATCAGCGTTACAAACCCAAGGCCCAGCCCATAGCCGGTCAGCGCGGTAAAGGTCGCCATGAAGAGGATCATGTAAACCAGCTCGCGGCTCTTGGCGCCGATGGCTTTGAGCGCGCCGAATTTCTCGAGGTTTTCGAGAATGAACGTGTAAAAAGTCTGGCCTGAGATGGACAGACCAACGATGAAGGCAATCACCACCATCAAGAGGATGTTGGTGCCAACACCGGTCTTATAGGTGTAATAATTGGTGATGCTTTGGTTGAATTCGTCCTTGGTCCGGGCAACATAGCCGAGACTGGCAACTTGCTGCTTGATCCCCGCCACGGCCGCCGCGCTCTTGGGCTGAACCAGCACGTAGGACAAGGTGAAACGCGCCGAGGGGATGTATTCAATCGCACGGTAATAAGTCGTATATAATGTGGGAGTGCCATTGAGTCCGTTGACCGCGACCCGGGCGATGCCCACAATCGTGCCGCGGTGGTCGTTGAGTTCAAATGAGCTGCCGATTTTCGGGTTGTCCAGCTTTGGGAATTCAGCATCGTCCACCACCAGAAACGAGTTGTCGTTATAGAGGTTTAGAATATCCCCCTGTTCGATCTCAGGACGGCCAAACAGGCTCTCGTCGTCCAGACCAACAACACTGACAGATTGATAGGTGCCGTCTTTGAGCTTGACCAGGGCGCCCCCGATGAACAGCGGCACCGCGTAACTGACTTCGTCCATGCTTCGCACCACGTCCAGCACGTAATCGGGCATGGGGATGGGAGCGGCGGGAGTATTGACGGACGGGTCCATGACCCACATGTCCGCGCCGATATTGGTGACGGTCGAACAGGAGTGGTTGAGGATGCCGGCGAACATGGCGGTCATCATCATCATTAGGAAGACGGAGAAAGTAATCCCGATCAACAGGGCGGTGAACTTGGGCTTGTCATTGACCAGCAGCTTGAAGCCGATGCGGAGGATGCCGCCGTACTTCATGGGGCCTCCTTTTTGGCCACGGGACGGGTTTCATTCCGCCAACCCCCGCCCAGCGCCACGAACAAGGCAACGGTGTCCTGGTGGCGCTGCGCCACAGCCTGCAACCAGCCGAGTGTCGCCTGGTGGAATTGGACGTCGGCCACCAGGACGTCCGGGTAGGCGACCAGACCCGCGCGGTAATTGACTTGCAGCAGGTTGAGCGCTTCGCCGGCGGCGCGCCGGGCTTCGACCTGCGCCTGCAATCCTTCGGCATCGTGTTCGAGCGCCTTCAAGGTGTCAGCCACTTGCTCGAATGCGCCGAGCACGGTTTGACGATAAGTTGCCTGCGACTGGCGGTAAGCGTCAATGGAGGCGCGGCGGACGTACCACAAACTGTTGCCTTGAAAGACGGGCGTCGTGGCGGTCGGGCCGATGCTCCAAAACTTGCTGACGGCGGAGAGATTGGCGAGAGTGGTGCTGGCACCGCCGTAAGTGCCGCTCAAGCTGAAGCTGGGAAACATCGCGGCGGTGGCGATGCCGATGTTGGCGCTGGCCACGTGCATGAGGGCCTCGGACGACAGGATGTCGGGACGCTGGTTGACCAAATCGGACGGCAGGCTTAACGGCAGGTCAGCCGGCAGGGAGAGTTCGGCCAGGTCAATATCAGGCAGGTTCGCTTTGGATGGCGTCACTCCTTCCAGCATGGCCAGGAGATGTTCAGCCTGGCTGGCATTCTGTTTCAGGGGCGCCAGCAGAGACTGATTGGCGGCAATCAGGCTGCGCACACTTAAGACGGTCGAATACGGAGCCGTGCCGGCGCGGGCCTGCGTTTCGGCGAGGTGAAGCTGCTGGTTCTCCAAATCAATCAACTGTTCAGTGGCGCGAATTTGCGCCGCGTAGGCCGCGCGCGCGATGCTGGTGTTGACGACGTTGGCGGACAAGGCAAGCCAGGCCGCTTCGCTCTCGTAACGCTGGGAGTCGGCTTGGGCGCGCAAGCCTTCCACCGTCCGGCGCTTTCCACCGAACACGTCGAGGGTGTAGCTGATGGTGCCGCTGGCGGTGAACAGATTGAAAATCGAGCCGGACGACTGCGAGCCTTGCTGCGCCGGCGCGGTGCGTTGGCGGGTGGCGGACGCTCCGGCCTGGCCTTCCGGGAAGTACAAGCCATAGCCCGCGCGCAGGTTGTCCTGGCTCTGACGCAAGCTGGCCTCGGCGGCCTGGAGGGTTGGATTATTGGAGATGGCCTGCCGGACAACAGCGTCCAACTGCGGTGACTTGAAAAGCCGCCACCAGTCGGCAGGGATGCCGGCGCCGGGTTTGAATTGTTGCGTCTGGCCATCCGCGGCGACGGTGGCTTCAGATTGCGCCTCGCGTGTGTAGCGGTCCGTATCAGGCGGCGCAGGACGAACGAAATCAGGACCGACAGCGCAGCCGCCAAGCATCGCCAGAATTGCGCAGAGGCATACTCCTCGCTGGACTGATGATTGAAAGTGGTTCATCGCGTTGGCTGGTGTGGTTGGGCGGGACGTTATTCCTTGCCAATGTAAACGTCCACCAATTGGCCCGGATAAACGGGGATGTCCTTTTTCTCGAACCGGAAAATGACCGGGAGCACCCGCAAATCCACCTGCTCTTGGCGCTCGTTTGCCAACTCAATCTTGGGAGAGACATAGGGCTGTACCCGGACGAATTCGAGCGGCACCTTGTTGGTGTAGGACCCGCGGATGGACATCTCCGCGCGAACATGAAACGAGGATGGCAGTTGCGAAACCAGTATCTCGTCAACATAACAGCGCACCTCCAAATGGTCCTGTGGCCCTCCCATGACCACCAACGGAGCGAATGACTCCGTGGTGGGATTATAGGCGCCCTGCGGCGATTCATAGCTGCCCAACGCCGCGTTGATGGCCAGCACAACTCCGTCGGCGGGCGCTTTGAGTGAAAATTTGACCAACAGCGCATTCGCCGCCTGCCAAGCCTGTTGAAGCGCCTCGCACTGCTTCGCCTGGTTGGTGATGTCGTAACTCCACGCGCCGGCTTTGGTCAGGTCATATTGTTTGCGGGCTACATCCAGCGCGGCTGCGGCCTGATTGGCTGCGTCTTCCGCGGCATCCAGCACGAGCTTGCTGATGGATTTCGGGTCAAGGTCGTAGGAGACGCGGTCTTTGTCGTACTGGTCGCGAGCCGTTTTCAGGTTGGACTCGGCCAAACCGACCTGCGCGACGGCAATCGCGAGCGTCTCCGGTCTCGGTTCTGCTTTAAGTTCGTCCAGGAGGGCCAGGGCGGCTTCCGATTGCGACTTGAGTTGATCGGTGGTGGCTCTCTGCACCGAATCGTCAATGGTGAACAGGGGAGTGCCGGCCAAGACCTGCTGGCCTTCGCGCACGAGCACCTGGGTGATCGGGCCGGAAACTTCAGGGAAGATATTGATGTTTTCACCGCTCGACTGGTCGCTCTCGATAATGCCGTTGGCATAGATGGCCGAGTCGTAAGGGTTGCTGACAGGTTTGAACACGGGGGGTTGGGCCTTCCGCTCCATGCCCATGACGTAGGCGACGACCAGCGCGGCCAGGACCCCCGCGATGGAGAGGGTAAAGATGATTATGTTTCTGTATTCACGTTTGGGCTTGGCGGCTTTGGTGTCAGGCGCAGGCCCGGCGTCTATCGCGCCTGGCTTGGGTTTGGCAGCATTGGGGTCGGGTAAAGACTCAGCGTCTTTGGCCTCAGGCTTGGGCTTTGCGGCGACAGGGTCTGGCGAAGGTGTGGCGGGCTTAGCTTCAGGCTTGGGCTTGGCAGCGTTAGTGTCAGGCATAGGCTCGGCCGCTTTGACTTCTGGCTTAGGCTCGGCCTTGGTTTCATCTTCCCGGATCTTTGGCTCCGCATTCTCCCACTCCTGAACTGCCCGGACTTCCTCGCGCCCAAGTTGCGCGTAAAGGTCATGGACTCGCTTGATTAGCTGCGGCGTCAAATCGGACGGTTTTTTGGCCTCGGTTTCAGATGCGGGCTTGGTTTTGGCTTCAGGATTAATATCCGAGGCAGTGGCTTCAGGTTCTGGCTTGGCGGTTATAGCATCAGGCTTAACCGGGGCGACCGTGGCCTCGACGGGCGCGGCTTTAGGTTGAGGCGCGGCTGGTGTGGCTTCGGGATTAGGTTCGTTTTCGTTCATTCGGTACCCTTCTCGAAAGCGGTGAGGCGGCCATCTTCCATGTGCATGATGCGGTCCGCATATTCGTTGATGCGCGCATCATGGGTGACAATCAGGATGCAGCGCTTGTCATTCAGAATCTTTTCTTTGACGAAGGCGATGATCATCCTCCCGGTATCCCCGTCCAGGGAGGCGGTCGGTTCGTCGAGAATCAGAATTTCCGGGCTGCCGATGATCGCGCGCGCGATGGCTACGCGCTGTTGCTCGCCACCCGAGAGCTTGACCGGCAGAATGTCACCGCGGCCTTTGAGACCGACGATTTCGAGGTGCTTTCTTGCCTCGGTGATGGATTCCTCCCAGTTGCGCTGCTTCAGAATCAGCGGGATGGCGACGTTCTCGGCCGTGGTCAGCCGCGGGAACAGATGGTAGTCCTGGAAGACGAAGCCGATGGTGTTCAGACGGAAGTCAGCCAACTGGTCATTGTTGAATGTCCAGATGTCAGCCCCTTTGACGGTGACCTTGCCCGAGTTGGGGCGGAGGATGCCGGAGATCATGCTGAGCATCGTGGTCTTACCGCTGCCGGAAGGCCCGACGATGAAGAGCATCTCGCCAAAGTGGGCGACGAGCGCGACCCCATTGACGGCCGTGACCTTGGTTGCGCCTTCGCCGAACCATTTTGTCAGACCGCTTGCGACAATTGCCTGATTTTCCATGGGTCTCGCGATGTCGGCGCTCATATGTTCATCGGTCAAATCCTGCATCGGGAAAGCCATCTTCTTGTTTCCGATCGCGCGAGCACATGCCGGAAGGGCGGCGCGGGGTCATGAAGCGTTGACACCACGCAGGATTCTTCTTCAAGACGTTAGAAAGTGATGTTGTCGGCGGAACTCAACTATGCGCAACTTGATGGCGAGCCGGATGAGTCCATTGGCCTTGCGTTTGCCCCAGACGCGGTAGCCGCCCTCGACGAAATCACCGAGGGTCAATGGCTTTTTTGAGGAGTGTGCGCTCATAATGAGAATTACTGAATTGTGCTCAGGGAGTCGGGGCGGCGGCAGGCGCTTCGGTGACCGCCTGGAGTTCGTCCATTTCAATCAGGTCTTTGACCCACAAGGTGGGAGATGCGTCGAGCGGTTTGCCTTCTTTCTTGTCGAATTGCTGTCCGGCGGCAAGGACGGTGACGCCGTTCTCACCGATCACTTTCAATGGGATGACGGAGCCGGTAGCCACGACGTGAGTGCCATCGGCGGTGATGATGTAGCGGCCAATACCGCTGCCTTCCACGACGGAGCGGCCGGCCGCATTTTTGATTTCCAGGGTGCTGCCGGCCACCTCGGAGCGGACCACGGTGAAAATCCTCCCCTTGCGAAGATCCAGCAGCGTGTTCACAAGTGGAAGGCCGTCCTTGATGGTCAGAGTCATTTTCTCGATTTTGATGTCCGTGCCGGCCTGGAGGCGGACGGTGGTTCCGGTGCGCCTAAAAAAGAGATCTGTCCGCGCACCATCGCCAGTGCGAATGACCGAGCCTTGCTCGAGAATCTGGGCTTTCGCCAGGTTGGTGAATGTGACGCCGTCCTGGGAGTACTCGCATTTCCCGACGGCGGAAATGGTCATGGCAGTGGGTTGATCAGAGATGTCCGGGGATCGGGGCGACAATGGCGGCGTTAGGCTTGCCGTCTGAGCGTAGAGTGGGCCGCTTCCGGCGGCCGAAGAGGCCGCTAAATTGTCCCGGGCTGCGCCATCCGATGCCATGATCCGCAATCCCGTCGGGGGTTGCAGCGCCACCTGTGCATTGATGAGCGCGGGCAGGCATATCTGCAACATTGCAGCCGCGAGGGCCGCGCGGAAGCCGTGTTTTCCAACTGAGGAAAGTTTATTCAGTTTCATAGGACGATAATTAGACCAAATGCCATGCGGTCGCTATGGGGTGTTGTCCGTAATGGGTCTTTGGTAAATTCGGCTGCGGCGCAAGTCTCGCGGTCCAGAGTATGTCAATCAAACCTCCACCCGTGTTTGGAACTGTCAGCACTGCAAACCTCCGATTGGCGGCCCGGTTTGCCAATCTGGCGGCGCCGCCTGCCCGGACGTGGGTTCGGACGCGCGCAGGACGTTTCTCACCGTTCCCAACAACTCGTGGAAGGAATAGGGCTTGATCAGCAGCGCGACCGGCTGGATCCACGGGAATCGGGTGAGATCCTCCTTTGGCAGTGACCCAGTAGCCAGGATGACCGGCAGGGCAATATGGGCGGCATGCAGCTTGTGGAGCAACTCGACGCCGGACACTTTCGGCATGTCGTTGTCAGTGACCAAGAGGTCATACTTGTTGCGTTGAAGTGTGTCCCAAGCGGCGGCGCCATCTTCGGCGGCGTCCACGTGGTAGCCGGAATGGGCCAGGACTTCGGCATTGATTTGGCGGATGTCCGCATCGTCATCCACGACGAGAATGCGATGAGCCGGTTTCGGGCGGCAATGCAGAGCCGCGACGGCTGGCTGTCCGGATGGCAACAAGATTCCTCCATTCATATACCGTACAATAAGCTGGAAACCATTGCGGGTGCTATAAGGTGTTATCCCCAGTCCCCAAATCCGCGGCGCCTCGTTACTGCTTCCTAATTGTGCCAGGGGTTTTCCCTGTGCGGCAAGGAATCCCCTAGTCGCGCACACAGCGGGAGAGGGGTAACAGTAATCATGCGAACAATAACCAAACAAACAGCAGGCTGCGCCGGCGCGACATTGAGCGTCTCATTGCAAATCACTGGAGTCAGGAAGGCTCTCGGAGGAATTCTCCTTCTCGCGCTGCTCCATAGTCCATTGCCTGCTGTCAGCCAAACCGTTTCACCGGGACAAAGCGTCACACTGGGCTGGACCGCAAGCACGGATACAAATGTTGCGGGTTACGACCTTTATTTCGGCAGCGCCAGCGGCGACTACACCAATGAGGTTTCTTGCGGCAGCGCAACGACCGCAACCGTTTCCAACCTGATGCCGGGAGCCACATACTATTTTGCAGTGACCTCGTACTCCCTTTCGGGCGTGGAGAGTGTTTTTTCGGGCGAAGTGTCCTACACCGTGCCAGCGCCACCTGCCGGATTACAGTGCAGCGTCACGCCCGCGGGGCAGTTTGTTCTGAGCGGGACCGGCCTGGCCAGCCAGTCGTATGAAATCCAGGCGACGCAGGACTTCCAGACTTGGACTGTGATTGGCACCGTGACAGTGGACGGCGGCGGTTCGTTGGATTTTACCGACCCAGATGGACCAGGTTTTTCGAGCCGTTTCTACCGCATACAATAATGCCCAAGAAGAAAGCCGGCCGACCCGGTGGCGGTTGAAATCGGAAGGAGAACAGAAATACGCAAATTTCAGCCCGCAGCCAGTTTTTCCTGGGGCAGCAAGCCTGCTTGCATGGCCAAACGCACCAAGCCGGGAACGTCATGGATGTGCAGGCAATCCATCAACTTCAAGCGATGGTATTCGACGGTTTTGGGGCTGATCCTCAGGATCTCTGCGATTTTCTTGGTGTTCTGCCCTTCGGCGATGAGTTGAAGGGTCATTCGCTGCCGGCTTGTCAACTGATCGAGCGGGCTTTTCCTGTCAGCGATCGCCAGCACGGCAATCTTCTTGGGGTCCAGGGTGTGGGTTTCCGGGATCAAATGAGCTTCTTTGTTGAGTTCGCGTTTCAAGGCTGTCTCAGCCTCCTCCGTCCGCGACTCTGCCCGTTCCGTGCGTGTCTGGGCCTGCTCCGTGCGAATCTCGGCTTGTTCCGTCCGCGTTTTGGCAAATTCTGTCCGGGTTTCGGCCTGTTCCGTCCGCGTCTCCGCCTGTTCCGTCCGCGTCCTGGCCTGGCCGGTCCGCTCCTCGGCCCGCTCCGTGCGGATCTCCGCCTGCTCAATCCGGGTGTCGTGGACGGAAATGTCCGCGCCTTGATGCTCCATAGGCGCTCTTGCGCCGCGAGTCACCACTTGGCGTGAACCCTCAGAGGGGGATGGCTGGTATTTTCTTGTCAAATCATCACTCCGTTCGCCTGCGTCAGACAATGGTCAACTGGACGCTGCTCTCGATGACGCCTGCGCTGATGGCGTAGCGGGTAAGGCCGGCGGTGTCGTGAATGTCGAGCTTGGCCATGAGATTCTCGCGATGCTTCTCGACGGTTTTCATGCTGATGCCGAGTTCCGCGGCGGTTTCCTTGTTGGCCTTTCCTTCGGCAATCAGTTGCAGCACTTCCATCTCGCGCGAAGTCAGTTCGGCTGCTTTCTTGTGAAGCTGGCCCTTGCGATCCGGCGTTTGAGAAGTGAGGCGATCCTGACGCCGGGAAATGCCGGGGCTGAAAAATGTTTTCCCTTTTTGGACTTCGCGAATGGCCCGGCAGACGTCCTGGGAGGAGGTTTGTTTGAGCAGGAATCCCGACGCGCCGGATTCGGCGGCGCTTTGCACATAAGCGTCATCACTGTGCGCGGAGAGCATGAGCACTTTGGTTGCGGGGACGGCTTTGATGACCTGCCGGGCCGCCTCCAAGCCATTGAGCAGCGGCATGGCGATGTCCATCAACACCACGGCGGGACGGAGTTTCTGGACGAGAATGACCGCCTGGCGACCGTCCTGGGCTTCTCCGACCACTTCGATGTCGTCTTCCAATTCCAGCATCCTGCGAAACCCCTCTCGCACAATGGTATGGTCTTCGGCTAATAGAACTGTGATTTTTTTCATGGGTGTATGGCAGTGGCTTCCACGGCTTGGAGACGCGGCAGGGAAAGGCGGCGTTGCAAGCTGGAGGGCGTGTTGGCGCCGGCCGTCTTCACCGCAACCGCCGCCGCCGTCTTCTCCGCAAAGTGATAGGTTGGCTCGAAGGTCATTTTCCTGTCTCCCGCCGTGAACCATAGTTTGAGTGTCCCATGATTGATGTCGACCGGAGTCGCGGTCGCTTCAATGGACCGCGTCGAGCCGTCCTTGCCGCTCGTAGTGGCGGTGCCGAGGATGGCCTCAGCGTTGCCTTGCGCAATCCCGGCCAGGGATTCGTCGGAAACGACGATGGCCAGCCTGCCCTTTTCGTTTTTGAAGAAGTACGGAGAGACGCCGATCTTATAATCTCCCGAGTAAACGCCGTCGGTTCTCAGGAGCGGACCGATGGTCAGGGTGGCTTTGCCCCCGGCGACCGGCATGGAACTGGGATCAATCAGGAGAATGCGATTGGTTTCCGCCAGGTTTGTCGAGCCTTGCGCCGCGCAGGTGACGCCCAAACCGGCCGCCAAAAGAGCCAACAAAACAGGGATTGCTTTCATGGTCTTTCGAGTTCAGTTACAGCGGAAGCTCTCAACGAGCCTCGCCCAGTTTTTTTCGCGGCCTTGCCGGAAGGAATTCGTGCCGTGATGGTCGTGCCCTTGCCCGGGGCGGATTGGACATCAAAATGGCCCCCGACCATCTCCAACCGCTCCCTCATGCCAAGCAGCCCCAGGCGTTTGCTTCCGTTGCCGTGCAACGAGCGTTCCACATCAAAAGACTTGCCGTCGTCCTTGATGCTCATGCAGATGCAGTCCGGCAGTTTTTGGATGGTGACGTCCACCCGGCTGGCCTGCGCATGACGGGCGACATTGTTGAGCGCCTCCTGGGCGACGCGGAAGAGCGTCGTGCGCCGTGGCGTGTCCAGTTGCTCCACCCCCGCAAAGGCTGTCAGATGAGCGCGGACGCCGGTGCGGGCCATAAAACTCTTCAAGAACGAATGCAGGGCGGGAATCAGCCCGAGGTCATCCAGCACCGCCGGGCGCAATTCGCGGGCGAACTGATGCACAATATCCACCGATTTTTCGACCAGCCGCTGCGTGCGGGCGATGTTGCGGTCCAGGCCCTTGGTGTTAAGCGCCGCCTCTTTTTTCAAGGCCGCCAGCCGCACATTGATTCCCGTCAAAGTCTGCGCGATCACGTCATGCAATTCGCGGCTGATTTCCTTTCGCTCATCCTCCTGGGCGGAGAGAATCTGGCGGGACAGCCGGCGCAATTGCTGTTGCATGTTGTCCGACTGTTCCAATAACTGGCTGTAATGGCTCTCGCTTTTCTTGAGCGCCGCTTCCGCCGCCTTGCGTTGGATGATTTCGTCCTGCAACTCCCCATTGGAGGCGGCCAGCTCGACGGTGCGCTGGCTGAGCATCTCGACGATTTGATTCAAATGGACGGCCGCCTCGCGCGACCCGCGATGGGTGGTTTCGATCGGCGTGATGGCCTCGGTAAAGAAAATCCCCGCCTGCTGGATGAGCTTGGCGCGCTGGCCGGCTGGGCAGCCGGGCAACACTTCCTTGACCAGGGTTTGCTCGTGGAGCTTGGCCAGGTCCAGCGTTTGAAGTCCGGCCGCCAGGGCCTGGCCTCCGAGGCCTCGCGCCGACTCCAAGTCAGCCTGGCGTCCATGCTTCAGGAACCTCCTCATCGCAGCCTGATAACGTAAATAGAATTTGCGTTTCATGCGTTCTTACATTTGCGCGCGGTCTGCCGCACGGATTGGGCCGATTTTGCCACCAGCCGTTGCGTGCTGGCAATTTCATTCTCAAGTCCCCGCGTGTTGCTCCGCGCGCCCTGCTTCAAGGAAAGAAGGCGAACGTTGATCCCCAATAGCGTCTGGGCGATTCTATCCTGGAGCGCATGGCTGATCTTGTGGCGTTCATCTTCCTGCGCCGCGAGCACCTGGTGCGTCACTTGCCGCAAGCCCGCCTGCAGTTGCAGGGAGTCCTTCAACAGCCTGTTGTAGCGTTCGCCGCTTTGCTTAAGCGCGGCTTCCACGGTCTTGCGCCGCACGATGCCCCGCTGCAACTGGCCGTTGGTGGCGGCCAGTTCCGCTGTGCGCTGTCCGAGCAATTCGGTCAATTCATGCAAATGAGACTTGGCCTTTCGCGCCGCCTGATGAGTTTCCTCAATCGGCGTGATGGCTTCGGTAAAAAAAACCTGCGCCCGTGTGATGAACCCGTCTTTTTTGGCGGATAATTCCAGGGTGGTCACCGCCCGTTCGTGAATCCGGGCCATGTCCAGCGTTTCCAAGCCGAGCGCGACCGCCCGGCGTCCCAGTTCCAGCGCCGGCAAAAAGCCGTCGCGCGCGCCCCGCTCCAAGTGCTTTTGCAACGCCGTCACATATTCTTGTGACAAGCTGATAAGTTTTTGATTCATGCTGTCATGACGGATTCAGCAGGCTTCTCCGGCAAGCTTTGCTCCTCAACCGCGAGCCGCCAATCCAGGGTGAATATCGCGCAGGCGCCCCGATCTGTATATGGGGTGAATACCCCATAGCGAAAGATGCCCCGTTTGGCTTCGATTCGGTTTGATTGGGTCGGATTCACTTGGATTGGATTGGATTCTCAGCAGATGCGCGAGACATGGCGCGATCCAATTCCCCTTCAAGACTCCGGGCGAAATTCTCCCGCACAAGGTCTGCGGAATTGCCTAACATATTCTTGAAATACTCATATTGAACCAGTGGGTGCAACGGCGCGTGCGCGGCATCACAATCTTCCCGAGCCACCTGAACCCGTTTCGCATTGGATTCCTCGCGCCGCAACTGGCAGGTGCGCCGGGCCACCTCCAGAAGGCGCTCCAAGCGCGTCCCTGCATCGGTATTTTCTTCCAGCACGTCCGTCAGAGCCTGCGCCAGTTCGGCCAGCAGGATCATGGACAAACTGGAACTGAACCCGGCGTCACCGGCGGCGCTTTCCAATTCCTTTGCGTCTTCCGCCCATTGTCGCACGATTTCGCGCCGCTCCTGTTGCTTTTGCCACTCGCGATAGCCGCCCTGCTTCCATTCGCTCAGGTTCTGTTCCCTCACCGGCGCTCCGTCAAAAGCCGCCTTCATTACCGCTTGCACTTCCGGCAGGGAGTTCAGCCACTCGACGAGCGATTTGCCTTGCTCCGCGTCAGCGAGACGGCGATTTAGTTGCTCCCGGATTTCCAACGGGAGCCGGGCGATTTTGCCGTTGCGCGTCCGGGTAATAACCGAGGGCCCCGGTTCCTCAACCGACGCGTTGGAAAGCATAGTGGTTTTTGATGTGTTCATGGAAGTATTTCCCGTGCGAACCGGCGTTCACCAAACCGGCAAATTCGCGGTGCGGTACCTGATAGTATTCGTAAGCCCGGCCCCCGTGAAAAACGATCATGAGGGTTCCGCTCCACGGGTCATAATCCGCGGAGTACAGATTCGACGAATTCAAAAGCATAATGTCTCATTTTTCGGCGCTGGCCGTCCACCCTGCCCGAATTCGCGCCGGCACACGCCGGGCGGGGCAGTTGTTGCGGACAACTCTTTTGCCGATGATGAGGAAAGCGCCGACCGCCCGCCATTGCCAGAATCAAGTATGCGCCATTGCTCCGCCGTGATGACGCAACCCAACCCTGTTTTTGCGTCGTTTCGGCAGGCCGACGACGCAAATTTGCGTCGTCCTGATGGCCGCACGACGCAAGCCGGGGTCCGGTTTGCGCCGTGGAGGCAGTGTGTTGACGTAATTTTCGGGGCCTTTTACGCCTTTGGCCCGGCGAAAAGACGCACGGCTTAAGCCTGCCGCGCCAGACCTTGCAAGGCATGCGACACGGCCGCCAGCAAGCGCGACTTGAAAGTTGCCCGGCTCTTGACACCCTTTTGTTCTGCGATGTTCCTCAACATCGGCTCGGCGCAATGGTTCCAGTCGCGGGCGTCGGTCGCCATAATCAAGGGCACCAAAACGGTTTTCGCCCAACCATGGGCCGTCTTCTTGGTCAGAGGAGCGAGTAGACGCACGCCGCACAAGGCGTCCAACACCTCATCGCCGGGCGTTTTTTCCGGCCACGACCTCCAGAGATGGGCCAGCCTTTCTTTCTCTTTCGCGACCGATTCGTATTGCTCCCTCCGGACAACGTGCCACACACAATGCAGCCGCTCAATCAACGGCAGGAGATAGGCGACCATCGGTGTATCGGGGCGGAAACGCGCCGCCTCGCTAACGTCAACCGGATACTCCGTCCCCAACTGGAGGCGCTCGGCGAGTTTTGTGAAATGCCGCCGGTTGAAGGTGTGACGGTGGCAGAGCATGGGCCACGCTTTCATGGCGCGCGCGGACGGGCGGATGTGGGCCGGGAAGTCCTCAGCCAGCTTTTCCAGGGCCATTATGCGCGTATAGGCTTCCCAGGCGAACAGGTCGGGAAAACTTTCAGGTTGGACCTCGCCATTGACAATGGGAGCGTCGTTTGGAAAAAGCTGTTGGTAACGCCGGATAAGCCTTGCGGCATCCGCGCCATGGCCCATGACATCAATTATCAGAGGGGCGAGCAGCTCGCAACTCCTTGAGAATTCAGCCCGAACCCTTGCCTGTGTAATCACAGCGCCTAAAATGCGAGCCAGGGCCATATCCAATTGCTCCAAAACCGCTTCCAATTCGGACTGCATGAGAGGGTCCTTGCCCTCATTCAAGGTAATAAAAACATCACAGTGAAGCGTGATTTTATTGATTTGCTCCAGGATCGCCAATACCGGGGCTCCCAATTCCGATGCCAGGGTGTAGCCAGGCATTTTGGCGAGCGCCCGGCAACTTGAGGGCGTTATTGGCCCGAGACGCTGGGACAAGTTGACGCGCTCGCCCATCTGGTCAGCGGTAATGACCAGTTGCAGATAGGATCGGAAGGAAGAGATAAGGTTCTTTTCGGCTGCGGTCAGAGGCGGATCGCCGGTGTCTGAAGTAGCTTTGGACTGCTTGATCATAAAATTGCGCTTTTGTCCGGGCTAAACAAGTTCGTCGTCTTCTTTAATCCGTTGGGCCTTCGGTTTCGTCACCTTCTGGTCTTTGGCTTCTTCTGCCGCTCGTTCAAGATTTAGGGCAAGCAGGCGTTCCAAGATTTGTTCGTCTGACAAATAGGCGGGCCAGCCGTAGGCGGCAGCAACGGCGGCGTCAAGTTTCTTGTGGGCAAAGTCCAGCCAGGCGGTATCACCGTCGCATCGTTGCCGCCTGTTGTAGAGTTCGGTGAGGGTGCGTTTTTTGAGCTTGGCGGCGCATTCGGCGTCGCGCGGTTCAAGGCGCGGATAACGCACCGTGCCGATGCCGGTTTTCGCATCTACGGTTTGCGCGTCAAGGTAATGCGCCCAAGGGCCATTCACTGTGCCGGGGAATTCCAAAATTCTTTTCGCCGTCCATTCGGGCGGATTGAGCCAGCGTTCGCGCAACTCATTCAACTCTTTGGCGGCAGCGGCAATCGCGGCTTCCTGTTTTGGCGGCGGGCGCGGGAAAGGAAATGTCTCAAAGCAAGTTGTCGGCGTGTAGCGTGGTCTAGTTTCAAGTCGCGTTCCTTGCTTTAACGCCCAAATTCCGTGAAATTTGCATTGGAGCAAACCAAGAAAGAAATCATCCGAACGCCCGAACGCAATGACGACATTTGCTGGCAGCGAAACGGTGTCGAGCCAAACAAACATCCGGTGTTTTGCAACCATGCAAGTTGCTAGAAAACGCGAATGCTGGGAAAAAGACTCTCGCATTGCAGGTCTGCTCTCGGCGTAAATCCACCAATTTTTCGCGTATGCCTCTCGGCGATTTCTTTCGCGGACTGGTCTCACATTTTTTACGAGATAGCCAAACGGCAATTCGTATAAAGCCGCCTTTTCAAGTTCCATTTCCAAGCCAAAATCAATTGTCCAAGCCTGTCGAGCGCGTTTCGTCAAATCATTTCCGTTGAAGTACGGGCGAAGAACGTCGCTGTTTGGCTTGCCAGATGGATTTGGCTCGTTCAACCACTCAACCCCAATATCGAGTGCAACATCGAATGCGCCTGCCGGTGTAATTCCCATGAAACTAATCCCGGTGTTGGCTTCAATTATCTTGGCCGTGTGAGTTTCTGATTCCGCGTCGAGTTGCGGAGAAATATCTTTTACAGGTTTCCCGTCGAGAACGCACGTCGTTTCATTTCCTCTATCAAAACCAACCATGCTGACGTGAACACTTGCGCCCGCCAAAATCCAATCCCGGTCACTCTCGGCAAAGAAAATGTCGCCTGTCTCTTTGATTCGCTTCAAGACTTCGCGGTTTGCTCCGCCGCGAATTCCTTGAGTCGCCAGCAAGCCTGCCCGTCCACATTTTTTGTTTTCAATTTGCTGGCGTGCCTTTTCAAACCAGTAGCAGCAAAGGTCAGCCTCCGGCGGCACGCGCTTTCCAAGATTTTCAAAGAGCGCGTCAACATAGGAGTTGCCCAATTCTCGCCGAATGAGTTTGCCGCCTAAAAACGGCGGATTGCCGACGACAACATCGGCTTCCGGCCATGCGCGTTCGGTGTAGAATTTCAAAGCATCATCCCCCGCGTGTTCGCCGGCTTGTGCTTCCTTGAGTGACTTGGCCTTGGTGCGGAAATGGGGCACAAGCAGGGCGTCTTCGTTTTGGAAGCCGTCCAGGACCTGCAAGACGGGGGAGCGGTCATTGTCGAAGCCGTTCTCGCGCCGCCATTGCAAATAGCCGATTTGAACGGACACTTGCGCCAGTTCGAAAGCGTAGGGGTTGATTTCAATGGCCTTCAACTGCGCCACCGAAACTTGCGGCTTGAACGCGAAACCAAGCTGGGTGGCAAAGGTGACAACCTCCTTTTCAAGTCCCAGCAGCAATTGCAGGGAGACGTAAAGAAAGTTGCCGCTGCCGCACGCGGGATCAAGCACCGTCACGGCGGAAAGCTGTTTCAGGAATTTGGCGAGCCGATCGCGTTGCGCGGCGTCGCCTTTGCCCTTGATGTAGGCGGCGGCGAGTTCGCCTTTGATCTTCGCCCATTCGCGGCGGAAGGGCTGCATCAGGACGGGTTCCACGAGCGTTTTGATGTCGGCTTCGCTGGTGTAGTGCGCTCCGAGTTGCGCCCGGAGATTCCCCTCGCCGTCCAGAGCGCGCTCGAACAAAGTGCCCATGATGCCCGGTTGGATGAACTGCCAGTCCGCTTCGGCGGCTTCGCCCAGAATACGAAGCTCCGCCTCGTTTAGTTCAAAGACGGTGGCATCCTCAAACAAATGACCGTTAAAATGGCGGATTTTGTATTGCCCAAAATTCCCGCCGGCGGCCATGACTTTGAAAAGGTCTTCCAGGGTCGCGGCGAAATGCGCCGGATCATCAACGGCGGATTTCAGGATTTCGGAAAAGAGGTCTTCCGGGAGAAGCCGGGTGTCTTCGGCAAACATACAAAAGACAATGCGGTTGAGAAACCGGGCGATTCGCAGGTTTTTGCGTTGCGCGAAGTTCATTTCGGCGCGGCTCCGGGCGTCAGCCAGTTCGGCGCAGGCCCGCTTTTGAAGGGATTTGGCAACTTCGGCGAATTTTTGGGCAAGACTCTCCGTGACGGCGGCGGTTGTCCGGGTTGGCTTGAGAAAATCCGGGTCTTCAAACAACGCGCGGAGAAGGCGGAGATTTTCGGGGCGGTCAATCTGGTCGTTGGTGAATTCGTGAACCTCCTGCACCGTGCCGTTGAAATTCGTTTTGACGATGTAGCGGTCAAAATCGCAAACCACGAGCAGCGGCGGATTGAGCAACGATTCCCGGTAGCGGAGAAGCTGTCGGTACGCTTCGTCGAGGTTTTTCTTTTTGCCCTTGTATTCCCAGGCGAAACAGCCCTTCTTCCAAACGTCGGCAAAACCGCGTTCCGCCGGCTCGCCGGCGTCAGGTGATTCGCGCAAGTCGAAAAGCTCCGCGTCCTTGACCACGCGCTTTTGAAAGCAGAAAAAATCGCTGCCGGACGGGTCGGCTTCTGCGGGTGTCTGCTGACCAAGCAGGCGGCAAAGGTCATTGAAATGTTCCGAGTAGCCGGAAGTTTCCTTGCCCTGGTAGCGCGACCATTTCTTTTTGAATTCGGCGGTGGTCATTCGGGTAAAGCCTCCTGGAACAGGAACGTCTGCGCTTCGCTTTTCTCGTCGCCTTTGAGCCTGGCGGCGAATTCGGCGAACGCGTGAAAGGCCCGCTCCTGAGAATTCATCGGCGGCCAGCTTAGAGAGAGGACGCCGCGCTGTCAATTCCCGCCTTAATTCCGGCGCTAAAAGCGGTTTTTGCCTTTCCCCTCAATGCCTTTAACTCCCCTGGTGGTGAGGGCGGCGGATTCCATGTTGCGAAGGGGTGTTTGCACACGGCCACAGGGCGTCCACCTTCGCTCGGAAGCTACGGCGGACAGGTCCTCCTTCGCTGAAAGCTACGGCGGACAGGCAAGTTGGAAACTGGCGACTTCACGACCAGGCTGTTACCAGGGGCTTCGGCGAGTCCGGGCCGTTTGTGGGCAGCGTGTCCGCCGTAGCCTTGGCGAAGGTGGATAGCTCTTGAAAAGGGGAATCAAACGGCTCAGTCTCGACGAAGGGGGAGCGGCTGAAAACTGGGAAGAGTATCAATAGAAAACCGACTTGGCACGAGACCAGGATGGACAAAGCTACGGAACGACCTTCCTTTTCCACCTCATTTCGCTAAGTGGCCGTCACCGCTCCGTTAGTCGCGCTCACCAAGGCCGACACATTCCCGGCCCCGTCATAGCACACAAATTGCACTCCGTTGCCCGCCAAGTTCTCCGCCACCAGGCCGCCCACTCCGCCCGCTCCCTGCATGCTCCCGCTCAGGTCCGTTCCCCACATCATCGAGGCGATCACGGACGATTGCGGAGTCAGTACCCCGATCAGGTTCCACCCGTCATACACATACAAATTCGTGTACTGCGGCACATATCCCGACGCGCTGTTCGTCGAAACGATCTTCTGTATCCGCCGCCCCATGTAGTCATACGCGAAACTCAGGCTGTACTGCGACGCCAACGGCGCGTTGGGCAGGCTCGTCATGGCGATCAGCCGGTTCTCCGCGTCCCAGGTGTAGGTCCAGCGCCCGTCGC
>Ga0182030_10007175_pt1 | contig 23333 bp, 22 predicted proteins | sample 812S3MmetaG_FD_121299 | JGI IMG/M metagenome (GOLD analysis project Ga0182030, IMG submission 121299) | Permafrost microbial communities from Stordalen Mire, Sweden - 812S3M metaG (Illumina Assembly) | ecosystem: Environmental > Terrestrial > Soil > Wetlands > Permafrost | place: Sweden...
ATTACCTGGGCAAGCCCTACCAGGAGAGCCAGCTGATCGATGCGATCATGCCGCTGGTGGCCAAGCGTCGCGCGGCCCTGGTCGCCGGCGGCCACGGCTGATGGATACCCGGCATATCGAGATTTACAGTCTGCTGATTCCGCTGGCCGAGGGGCGGCTGCTGATTCCGCGCTCGTGCGTGGCTGAAGTGATCGGATTTCAGGCGCCGACGCAGATGATCGGGGCGCCGCCCTGGTATCTCGGGCTCGTGCTCTGGAACGGCCGCCAGGTACCGCTGGTTTCCTTCGAGGGCGTCTGTGGCCAGCAGATCCCGCCTCTGGGTGGCCGTTCGCGCATCGTGCTGTTCCATTGCCAGAGCGCGCGCATCGAGGCGGGCGTGTTCGGCATCATCTCGCAGGGCTTCCCGCAGCTGGTGCGGGTGAATGCCGAGGTGGTAAAAGCGGATCCGGACTATGTGCAGCCCGAGCGCTTTCCGGTGCTGTGCCGGGCCCGCATGCTCAATGACACGCCGCTGATTCCGGACCTGGAGCGGCTCGAGGGTATGATCGCCGAGGAAACCTCGGTCAGCCCGAGCTGATCGGGCTTCAGGCCACGCTAGCGCGCCAGATCTCCATGCAAAGCCTGCAGTGCGGCCAGCGCCGCCAGCGGCGCGGTCTCGGTGCGCAACACCCGCGGCCCCAAGCGGCAGGCGCTGATGCCGGCGCGCTCGCACAGCTGGCGCTCGCTCTGGCTCCAGCCGCCTTCCGGACCGATCAGCACCGTGGCTGCGCCGGCAACGGACACGCTCGCCAGACTCAGCGCACCGTCCGGATCGAGCAGCAGCCGGGCACCCTCGGCGGGCAATTCCTCCAAAGCCTTCGCGAGCGTGACTACGGCACCGATTTGCGGCACGCGGTTGCGACCGCACTGCTCGCAGGCGCTGATCGCAATCGATTGCCAATGCTCCACACGCCGGAGGCCCTGGATCGGATCGAGGCGCACCACACCGTGTTCGGCTGCGATTGGCACCAGCCGCCCAATGCCGAGCTCGGTCGCCTTCTGCACGATCAGATCCATGCGTTCGCCGCGCGCAATGCCTTGCAGCAACGTCAGCCGCAACGGCGACTCGCGCTCGATGGGGTGCTGCTGCAAGATGGCGGCCCGTGCCGCGGCGCGTTCGACCGCCAGCAGCTCGGCCGTGTACTCACCACCCTGGCCATTGAAGAGTATCAGGGCCGCACCGGCGCGCAGCCGCAACACGCGGGTCAGGTGCGTGGCGGCCTGCTCGGGCAGCACGACCTGCTTGCCGACCGCGAGCGGCGCATCGAGATAGATGCGGGTCAGCCGCATGTGGCCAGCTCGATGCCCTCGGTGGCCACCTCGAGCGCGAGATCAATTTCGGCCGGGCTGATGACATAGGGCGGCATCAGGTAGGTCACGCCGCCCAGGGGCCGCAGCAGCACGCCGCGCGCAAGTGCGTGGCGGTGGATGCGCAAGCCGCGCCGCTCCTGCCAGGGGTAGGGCATGCGGGTCGATTTATCGCGCACCATCTCGATTGCCAGAATCATGCCGCACTGGCGCACCTCAGCGACGTGTGGATGATCAGCCAGTGCTGCCGCGCGAGTCGCCATGTGGGCAGCAAGCGCGCGGTTGCGCTCGAGCACCGCGTCACGCTCAAAGATATCGAGCGTCGCCAGCGCCGCGGCGCATGCCAGCGGGTTGCCGGTATAACTGTGGCTGTGCAGGAAGGCGCGCAGCGCCTGGTACTCGGCGTAGAAGGCCTCGTACACCGGCTCCGCGGTGAGCACGCACGAGAGCGGCAGATAACCCCCGGTCAGCCCCTTGGAAAGGCACAGGAAATCAGGTGTGATGCGCGCCTGTTCACAGGCGAACAAGGTGCCGGTACGCCCGAACCCGACGGCAATTTCATCGGCGATCAGGTGCACCTGATGGTGCGTGCAGGCTGCGCGCAGCAGCGAGAGGTAGACCGGGTCATACATGCGCATGCCCCCGGCGCACTGCACCAGGGGTTCGACAATGACGGCCGCAAGTTCGTGGGCGTGTTCGGCCAGGGCCTGCTCCATCGCTGCGAAGGCGCTGCGCGAGTGCTCGGCCCAGCTCACACCCGGCGCGCGCCCGTAGCAATCAGGGGAGGGCACCCGGAGCACATCGAGCAGCAGCGGCGCATAGGTTTCCCGATACAGCGGCACATCACCGACCGCGAGCGCCCCCAAGGTTTCGCCGTGGTAGCTGTTGGAGAGGGTCAGGAAACGCTGTTTGCCACTGTGGCCGCAGTTGCGCCAGTAGTGATAACTCATCTTCAGCGCGACTTCGACCGCAGCCGAGCCGTTGTCGGCAAAGAAGCAGCGACTGAGCCCAGGCGGGGCCAGGCGCACCAGGCGCTCGGCCAGTTCGATGGCCGGCTGGTGCGTAAAGCCGGCCAGCATCACGTGTTCAAGCTGCAGCGCCTGTGCCGCAACCGCGCCGCTGATGCTGGGGTTGGCGTGCCCGAACAGATTGGTCCACCATGAGCTGATTGCATCGAGGTAGCGCTTGCCCTCGAAATCCTCGAGCCACACCCCGCTGCCGCGACGCACCGGAATCGGCGGCGCGGCTTCGTGATCCTTCATCTGGGTGCACGGATGCCATACGTGCTTCAGATCCCGTTGGGCGAGTGCGGCGTTGGTCTCTGGGTTCATGGGCGCCATTTTGGCATTATTGCGACCGAACCCTGCAGGAGCGGACTGAAAATTACCTACTCGATCGATCCGGCGACCGGACTTGTAGCGGGCATCCGCCAGGTGCTCACGAGCCACTGCGATGCCCGGCCGGCGCGGGCCGTGCCCGAGCTGATCGTCGTGCATGGCATCAGCCTGCCCCCGGGTGAGTTTGGCGGTCCGTGGATCGAGCAGTTCTTTACCGGCGACCTGCCGCCCGAGGCGCATCCTTATTTCAAGGAGATCGCGGGCTTGAGGGTTTCGGCGCACGTGCTGATCCAGCGCCGCGGCACTCCGGTGCAGTTCGTGCCCTTTGGCCAGCGGGCCTGGCATGCCGGGCTCTCAAGCTGGCGCGGGCGCAATGCCTGCAATGATTTCTCGGTGGGCATCGAGCTCGAAGGCACGGATACCGACCCTTACGAAGCACCACAGTACGAGACGCTGGCCGCCCTGATCGAGGCGTTGTGCCAGACTTACACCACGCTGAGCTATCAGGCCATTGTCGGCCACTCGGATATTGCACCGGGCCGAAAGAGTGATCCGGGCAAGTCCTTCAGCTGGCCGAAGTTGCGGGCCTTACTCGCCGCCGTCTGACTCGTTTCGCCCCTGCTGCCACAGCACTTCCGGGCCGCCAGCGCGCCGCGCCAGCACCCGTCCGTACACAAACAGCAGATCCGAGAGCCGATTCAGGTAGCGCAGCAGATCCGCTCCCACCGCCTCGCTGCGCGCCAGGCTCCAGCAGCGCCGCTCGGCGCGCCGGCAGATCGAGCGGGCGACGTGGCATTCAGCGGCCCCGCCACCGCCTCCTGGCATCACAAATTCCTTCAGCGGCGGCAGCTCGGCATTGGCGGTCTCGATGGCTTGTTCGAGCCGCTCGACCTGCGCTGCACCGATTGCCTGTCGGCCTGGGATCGCCAGCTCCCCTCCCAGATCGAACAGTTCCTGCTGCACTTCGCCGAGACACTGCGCCTCCGCCGCCTGCAAACCGGCGGCGTTAAGCAGCACGCCGAGCGCACAGTTGAGCTCATCGATGCTGCCGCAGGCCTCGATGCGTGCGCTCTCCTTGGGCACCCGGGTACCGTCCCCAAGGCCGGTAGTACCGCCATCACCGGTGCGGGTCACTATCCTTGAGAGTCGGTTACCCATACTTGCCTGCTCCTGTGCGCCGCTGATCTGTGCGCTCGCGCCCGGAGGCGAGCTTAGCAAGCCGCGTGGCTCGGGCGCTGCTCTGGTTAATGCACGCCATAGCGCAGATCGACAAACACCGCACGGCCGGCCGTGTTGTAACCTTCGGCGAGCGCATAGCGGTGATCGAGGGCGTTTTCCAGGTGCGCACCGAGCGACCAGCGCTCCGAGAACAGCACCTCGGCGCGCAGACCGATGAGCAGGTAGCCGCCGTCGGTGACTGGGCTGCCGCTGGCCGCAGCGACATCGGCGCGCGGACCGGACTGCAGCAGATCGAGGCCGAGCGTGAAATGCCCGAAGCGGCGCGTGCCGCTGAAGCTCGCAGTCTGCCGCGCGCGGCGTTCCAGCCAGCTGTCGGCGCCCAGATCCTCCGGATTCTGCAGGCTCGCCCCCAGACGCGCTGACCACAGCTCATGCTGCCATTCCCAGCTGCCCTCCAGACCGCGGATACGGGCCCGATCGACGTTGCCGTTCTCGCCCTCGTAAGGCAGCTGGGTCGGGTCATACACGAACACGATCAGATCATCGATCGTGTCCTGGAACGCGGCCAAAGTCAGCAGCTGGCCCGGGGACAGGCGCGTCTTCAGGCCCAACTCAAAATTGCGAGAAGTCTCGGGCAGCAGGTCTGGGTTGCCACCGTAGCCAAAACGATCCGTCGCATCCGGCGCACGAAACGCTGTACCGGCCGCAGCGGTCAGCATCGTCGCTGCGGAGAGCGCGTAGCCGTATTCAGCGTTCCAGGTGGTGTGATCGCCAAAGGCCGGATGGTGATACTCCCCGCCCGCCAACAGCAGGTGATTGGCGCCACTGGCGAACTGATCCTGCAGATAATAGGTCTCGGTGTCAGTACTCACCGCATAGGGCAGGCCGTAGGAGAGCGCATCGGTCTCCTCATCGTTGAGGATCAGGCCGAAGCTCAGTGTTTCGCTGATCGCCCCGGTGCTGAGAATCAGATCGTTCTGCCAGTCGAGCGTGTCGCGCGTGGTGTAGTCGAAGTCGCTCGCTACCAGGTACGGATCCGGCTGGTTCTGATGCAAATCATCGATGACCCGGCTGAGGAGCAATTTCGAGTGCCAGTCGCTGCTCAGATTACCGCTCAAGTAGGCGGCGCCGGCGCTCTCGGAGTAGCGCTCGCTCAGCGGTGAGAAGCTTGTGAACACGGAGTAGTCCGTGCCCGTGAAGTTGCCATTGGCGTAGTCGCTGGTGCCCGTGGCACGCCAGTAGAAGCCCCCGAGCTGGGCGCTGGTGCCGAGCGTGGTCGCGGCACTGACTACACCGGTCAGGTTTTTGTAGCCCGCATCCAGATCATCGCCAACGAAGCTCGGAAAGCCATCGGAGCGCTGGCCGGCGAGCGCCAGTTGGAAATGACTGCTGCTCCCGGCGTAGGCGCCGTCGAGGGCGAACTGCCCGGTGCCGTAGCTGCCGTAGCCGGCCATCGCATCAAAACCAGATGTGCCACTGGTGCGCGTGATCAGGTTCACCACGCCCCCGATCGCATCGGTGCCGTAAATGGCGGAGCGCGGGCCCTCCACGATCTCGATGCGCTCGAATAGCTGCGGATCCAGGTTCTGCAGCGCCGCGCCACCTATCGTGCCGGCATTGATGCGCACGCCATCGATCATGATGATCGACTGATCGCTGTTGGCGCCGCGGATGAACAATGATTCGGGTTGCCCTGGCCCGCCGACGCGAGCGATATCAAGCCCGGGCTGCAGGCGCAGCAGATCGCCAACGTCGATGGCCAGCGAGTCGGCCAGTTCCGTGCGGTCGATGATGAAGATCGATTCCAGTGCCGTGTCCATTGGCTCGGGCACGCGGGTGGCAGTAATCACCACCTCATTCAGTGGATCGTTAGCGCCCGGCGTGGCCGGCGGCACCGGTACGGTCAGGACCGATTGGGCCGGCGCTGCGGCGACGTAGAAACATGCGAGAGCTGCGACATTTCGCAGCCGGATAGCTGTAATCATCTAAGAGCACTCCTCACCGTGCACGCCCGCACGGCTCTGACGGAAAATCCCGGCAACGGAGGCAGCCGTAGGGCGAGGAAGCGCCTTCGAGAAAGCGCCAGCCCGACGCCCGCCGCGTCACTGGGTACGATGCGGTCAGGCCGGTCTCCGGGCTCGCGAGCGGGGTCAGTCAGCCAGGCGCTCCTGAGCAGCGAGCGCTGGCCATCGACCCGGCGGCATCGCCTTCCCACGCGCAGTGTCGGATCCCGTGGGGCCCTGCTCCAATTAAGGAGCACGAGCCGCCATTGATCAGACCGTGGCGCGCAGTGGCGTCAACTTTAAAAAAGATGCCGTATCAACTCGCTTACCGTTGCGGGGGCAGCGCCGGAATGGCCCGAAGATGACAGCGGTTGGCCCGCTTAAAGCGGATTTTGGCTGTTCTTCAGGGGTCACCGGCTTCCCGAGCACCTGACAGCGGCCGCACTGTAGAATCGAGCCTGCGGGCTGTCAAATCACTTTTTTTCTTCTCAGGTCAGCCAATGAATCGCGAGCCCGAATATGCCATCCGCTGAACTGAGTGCCGCCCTGGAGGCCGCCGCTGCGGCCGCTGAACTCATCCAGTCCCTCTATCGCCACAACCTTTCGGTGCAACTGAAGGCGGACAAGTCGCCGGTGACCGAGGCCGATGTACGCGCTGAGCAAGTCATCCGCGCCTTGCTGAGCAAGCGCTTTCCGGGCTTTGGCTTCTATGGCGAAGAGACCGGTAGCGAGCGACTCGATGCCGAGAGCGTGTGGCTGGTGGATCCGATCGATGGCACCAAATCCTTCGTGCGCGATAGCCCGTTCTTTTCCACGCAGATCGCGCTGCAGCGCGCCGGGCGCCTGGTTCTCGGCGTCTCCAGTGCCCCCGCTTATGGCGAGCTGGCCTGGGCTGAGCTCGGCGCGGGCGCCTATCTGGACGGGCAGCGAATTCGCGTCAGCGCCGTGCGGGAGCTGTCGCAGGCGATCCTTTCCACCGGCAACCTAAAGACGCTGGCCGCGTCGAGCGGCTGGGCGCGCTTCGGCGCTCTGGTGGGACGTGTCAATCGCCTGCGCGGCTACGGGGACTTCGTGCACTATCATCTGCTCGCGCGCGGCGCGCTCGATATCGTGATCGAATCGGACGTCAATATCCTGGATATTGCCGCTCTGAGTGTCATCGTCGGCGAAGCCGGGGGCACCTTTACGGATCTGGCGGGCGGCGCCGTGGCACTGGGCACCACCACCGTGCTCGCGAGCAATGGTCCGCTGCACGCGCCGGTCCTCGCGGCTATGCAGGAATGAACGCACGCCGACCCGGCGCGCTCAGTTCGGTCATGGGCGTGAGATAAAGCTCAGAGAGCGCCTGGGCGTTGAGCAGTTGCGCTGCGGCGCCCAACTGCCAGCGCCCATCTCCGTGCAGCAGCAACACCCGGTCCGCAAACCGTTCGGCCAGCGTCGGATCATGCAGTGTCGCAATCACCGCAGCCCCGGCATCAGCCAGCGCGCGGAAAATCTGCAGTACTTCGAGCTGATGGTGCGGATCCAGATGATTGGTCGGCTCATCCAGCAGATACACGCGCGGCGCCTGCGCCAGCAGGGCAGCCATGGCGGCACGCCGCTGCTCACCGCCGGAAAGTCCCGCCAGTGGCCGCTCGGCATGCCGTGCGACCCCGAAGCGCTCCAGCGACTGGGCGGCGAGTTCGCGGTCCGCCGCCGATTCGCGCTGCCAGAGCTTCAGATGCGGATGGCGCCCGGTCAATACCGTCTCGAGCGCTGTCAGTCCCAGCGCCTCTTCGCGATCCTGCGGCAGCAAACCCAGGTGCTGGGCGATCGCGCGGCGCTTGAGTGACCCTAAGGCCACCCCACCCAGCCGCACTTCGCCGGCGAGCGCCGGACGCAGGCCGGCCAGCGTATGGAGCGTAAGGCTCTTGCCGCAGCCGTTGCGGCCCAAGATGGCGATGAATTCGCCGGACTCGACCCGCATCGAGAGTGCCTCGAGCAGTTGCAGCGGGCCGGCGCGCACCGACAGCGCTGCGACTTCCAGCAGCGGCGGATCCGTGCTCATGGTTTTACCCAGCCGATCTCGCGCGCGCTCAAGGGACCGATACGCACGTTGAGGAGCCCGTCAGGCATGGCCGCCTCGGTGGCACTGAGCGGCAGGCGCCCGGCCATCAGCTCGGCCTGCTCCTGCGGATAGCGCGGCGACTGCTCGGGATCGGCGTAGCCCTCAGGGTAGAGCGGCAGACCGCTGTCCGGATCGTACTTGTCGGTAGCGCCGAAGGTATGCAGCAGCTCGTGTGCGATCACGATGCGGTTCTGGGCATCCTGCGCGCGCGTGGCGAACAGGTGCACGACGCCGGTCAGTCCGCGCTGCAGGCCGGCCGAGTGCGGCAGGGCGCTGGCCAATGCCGGGTCGTGATAGAGCAGGAACAGCGCTATCTGCGGCTTGGCGCGCGCCACACTTGAGAGCATGCGCCAGCGGTAGTAGCGCAGCTTCAGGCTCCACAGCAGGCGTGCCGGGACGCCAGCCTGCGGCGCTAGCACCGGCGGGGCCTCACTCAGCGCCGGATACAGCCGCAGCGACAGCGGCTCCTCGAGTGAAATGCCGTAGCGGTGCGCTTCACTGGTGATAAAGCGGGTTACCCCATCGAGCTGCCCCTGATCCAGCTGCTCGATGTAGGCGCGGCTGACCGCACTGCCATCGGCACTCACCGGGAAGGCGCCCACGAACACCGTGCGCTGCCAGCTCGTGGTCGTATGCTTATCGAGCCAGGCCTGACCGGCGACCACGGCCAGGATCAGCAGCAGCACCGTGATTCGAATGACGCGCCACATACCTTAAGGCAGCTCTCGCGCCCTTCAGGGCTGCAGCCGGGCGACCGACCAGGGGCCGGGCGCGAACTGCCCGTCCTGCGGGGTCAGGGTGCGGCTCCAGCGGGCGCGATCATGGATACGGGCACTGCCCTCGACCCACAATTCGACCGACTCGGCCCACAGGTGAAACCCGCCCCAGTGCGGCGGCCGCGGAATCTTCAGACCCGGATCCGGCTGCTGTTCATCCCCGGCCGGCGTCGGCAGCGCCAGCTTGAGGGCTGCCTCGGCCACCGCCCGGTATAGCGCCTTGCGCGAATCGATCGGCTGGCTCTGGTGACTGGCCCAGGCACCCACCCGGCTCTGCCAGTTTCGTGAGGCGAAGTAGGCATCGCTCTCGCTGACACTGGTGCGCACCACCGGGCCTTCGACCCGCACCTGGCGATGCATGGCGTCCCAGTGCATGACGATGGCTGCGCGCGGATTGGCGGTGAGGTCCTGCCCCTTGTGCGAGAGGTAGTTGGTATAGAAGGTCACGTACCCAGGCCGCGGCACGATCTGTTTGCATAATACGACCCGCGCCGAGGGCACGCCCTGGGCATCTGCGGTAGCCAGCACCATCGCGTTCGGATTGGGCTGGCCAGCAGCCTTCGTGGCCTCACCGAGCCACAGCGCTGCAATTTCCAGCGGTTCGGCCGGCAAAGGGTCAGGCAGATGTTCGCGGTGCCATAGCATGAGCGCCAAAGTTTACGCGATACATGGACGGACCCCTACGTCGATCCTTGCTGGCTGAATCCATACTCACGCCCGAACCGTAACTGGTTCACGGGATCTTGCGAGTAACGTAAATGCAATTTCAGGTTCAGCCAGCGTTCACGCACCGAGCCCTAGAATGTACTTGCAACGATCACAGGACCGTTCAAGTTGTCGGCGCATTGGCCGACAAGACCATGACTAGGGATGCCGGGATGCGAGCTGCGTCCCGCGAGTGGAAGGAGAGCGAGCCATGAAACTGAGAAACGCGACCCTGGCAGTACTGCTGGCCGGACTCAGTGTGGCTTCAGCTCAGGCCGGTGAATCCGACACCCTGGCCGGCCACGAAAGCCGTGATCGCTCTTTGGTACGCGGCGGCCTGAGCGTGCGCCGCGCCGAGGCCGAGCGCCAGGCCCTGCGTCGCTTCCGTCATCCCGTGAGCACTCCGATGCTGGCGCAGCTGAGCCCGAAGAGCACCCGCAGCCCGGCATTCTTTGCGGCGCAGCTGCCCTCGCGCTGGCAGCGGCACATGGCTGATGTTCAACCTCCCGCTGTCTGACATTTAGACCCCCACAGCGGATTTGAGGCGGCGCGGGCCGGGTCCCCTTTAGTGGCCCGGCCCGCGCAACTTGCGCCGGGCCGCCGCCTGCCGTACAAACGCCGGCGGGTTTCCATCCAAGGCTTTTCCCTACCGTGACCACACTCGATGAACTGCGGGCCCATCTTGATGGGCTCGACCAGCGGCTGCTGGAACTGATCGATGAGCGCCAGCGCACCAGCCGCGAGATCGCGCGGGTCAAGCGCGCCACCGGTTATCCGACCCGGGACTACCTGCGCGAGCGTCAGGTGATCCTGGGTGCGCGCGCGAAGGCCGAGGCGCTGGGCGTCTCCCCCGAGATTGCCGAAGCCCTGATGCGGCTGCTGATCCGTTCCTCCTTAACGACCCAGGAGCATGCCAGCGTGCTTGCCCATGGGGCCGGCACTGGTCAGCGGGCGCTGGTGATCGGCGGCGCCGGCAAGATCGGCGGCTGGTTTGCCCAATTCCTGGGTTCGCAGGGCTTTGCGGTGGAGATTGCCGATCCCAGGCGGCCGGCGGAGCTTCCCGGTCTTGATAACTGGGCCGATTCGGACCTGAGTCACGATTTCATTGTCGTGGCTACGCCGCTCGCTGCAACTAACGCCATCCTGATCGCACTCGCCGCGCGTCGTCCGGCGGGCGTGGTCTTCGATGTGGCCTCGATAAAGACCCCGCTGCGCTCAGGGCTAAAGGCCCTGTGTGATGCGGGCGTGCGCGCCGGCTCCGTGCATCCGATGTTCGGGCCCGATACCGAACTGCTCTCCGGGCGCCACGTGATCTTCATTGATCTGAAGGCCGGCGACAGTCTGGATCGGGTACGGGCGCTGTTCGCCCCGACGATGGTCGAGCAGGTGGTGATGGGGCTGGAAGAGCACGACCGGCTGATCGCCTACGTGCTCGGGCTCTCGCATGCGCTCAACATCGCCTTCTTCACCGCGCTGGCCGCCAGCGGCGAAGACGCACCGCGCCTGGTGCAGATGTCCAGTACGACCTTTGATGCGCAGTTTGATATCGCGAGCAAGGTCGCCGAGGAAAGCCCGGAGCTGTATTTCGAGATTCAGCGCGCCAATGATTTTGGGGCCGAATCGCTCAATGCCCTGGCCCGGGCAGTGGATTCCATCCGCACCGCCGTGGCTTCGAATGACAAAGCGCGCTTTGCGCAGCTGATGGCGCAGGGCCTGGCCTACACCCGCGGTCGACGCACGATTTCCGATCGGCGCGCCTGACAGCCAGGCGCCGTTATTCGCTGCGCTGGCGGCGCAGCAGCACGATGAATACTGGCGCACCGATCAGCGCCATGACCGCGCCAATCGGCAGCTGCCGTGGTGCCGCGACGGTGCGGCTCAGCACATCCGCTACGCACAGCAAGGCGCCCCCGCACAATGCGGCGGCCGGGGCCACGATGCGATGATCCGCGCTCCTGAATCCCAGGCGCACCAGATGAGGCGCGACCAGGCCGACAAATCCGACCGGCCCGGCCGACAGTACCGCGGTCCCGGTCAGGGCCGCGGCAATCAGAAACACCCACAGCCGCGTCGGTGCACCGGCCAACCCAAGGCTCGCGCTCCGCAGTTCGCCCGAGGCCAGCACATTCAGTACGCGGCCGAGCAGTACCGCGCCGATCAGCGCCACGCCGGCGACGCTCAGATCATAGCCGGGCCGCTCGGACCAGCTGAGATCCCCGGCCAGCCAGAACACCATCCCGCGCAGCTGCCCGCTGCCCGCGATCGACAGCAGTACGCTGACCACCGCGCCGCAGGCACTGGCCAGTACCACCCCGGCCAGCAGCAGCCGAGTCGTGTCACTGGTGCGCCCGATCAGCAGCACCAGGGCGCCGACCGCGAAAGCCCCGGCAGTCGCATACCAGTGCAGCAACGCGATGCCGGCGCCGGCCAGCATGCCGGCCAGCGCACCCACCGCAGCGCCGCCGGAAACACCGAGGACGAACGGATCGGCGAGCGGGTTGCGAAACAAGGCCTGAAGCAGCACGCCGGCCAGCGCCAGCAGACTGCCGACCGCAAAGGCCGAGAGGCTGCGTGGTACCCGGACTGCTTCCATGATCGTGCGCGCCATCTCATCGCCCCCGCCACTCAAGGCCGCCAGCGCCCGCCCGACGGGCAGATCGGCCGGTCCGATCAGTAGCGAGCCGAGCAGCGCCAGGGCTGCGATGGCCACCAGGAGCCCCAGGCCCCACCCATAGCTGCGTGTCCTCATAGGGGAGCTAGCCTATAGAGTTAACGCCCTCACGAACAAGGCAACCTAGGCTTGAGCCGGCACCTGCCGCCGGGGTACAAAGTCAGTCATTCATGAGCGACGTTATTGATCGCGACGGGTTCCGGGCCAATGTGGGCATCATCCTGATGCACGCGGACGGGCGCCTGTTCATCGGCCGTCGCGCCGGCGGCCGCGGCTGGCAATTTCCTCAAGGGGGCATGCGTCCGGGCGAGCTGCCGGAGGAATCGGTGTTCCGCGAGCTGGGGGAGGAGATCGGCCTGCACCCGCAAGATGTCAGCATCGTGGCGCGCACCGGCGGGTGGCTGCGTTATCGGCTGCCGCAGCGCTATGTCCGTCGCGAGTGCCGGCCCCTGTGCATCGGGCAGAAGCAGCGCTGGTTCCTGCTGCGCATGCAGGCCCAGGAATCGGCGCTGCGTTTTGATAGCACCGACGAACCGGAATTCGATCGCTGGAAGTGGGTCGATTACTGGCAGCCGATCCGCGAGGTCATCTATTTCAAGCGCCCCGTGTATACCCGCGCGCTTCACGAACTGGGTCGCAGCGCTTTTCCTCAGGGGCTGCCAGCCTATCCCTCGTGGTGGCATGGGCCCGCGCCGCACGCCAGCACTGCGCCGCCCCCGCCGTAGCCAGCCGACTGCTCGCCTCAAAGTCTTCTTAAGGATTCCCGAGAGCTCCCACTGATGCAGATCCCCGGCAAACTGGTAATCCGTACGCATGCGCCGGTGCGCCGCTGGCTGATGCTGCTGACCTGGGTGCTGTTCACGGCCCTTGGCCTGTACCTCGTTTTCGAACTGGGCCGCTATAAGGCCGGGTTCGATGGGATCGATGCCGCCAAGCAGCGTGCGGTGCTCCAGGATCAGATCAGCGCCCTCGAAAAAACGCAGCGGGACCTGCGCGTGCAACTGGCAGCTGCCAACGAGACCCAGGTTGCGCAGTCGCAGGAGCGCGCCGATATCGCCCGCTCGATCGGCGATTTGCAGGCGCAGGTCTCAGCCCAGCAGCGTGACCTGGAGTTCTACCGCGGACTGGTGGCACAGCCTGGCACTAAGCCCGCCTCGGTGCAGGTGCAGCAGCTGAAAATCGTGCCCCAGAGTCTTGCCGGCCAGTTTCTGCTGCGGCTGACGCTGACCCGGGCGGTGCGGCAGGAGGACTCGATCAGCGGTACCCTGACCGTGACGATTGACGGTGAACGGGGGGGAGGTGCCGCCAGTCTCGATCTGGCGGAGGTCGGCGGCATTCAGCGCGGATCGTTGCCGTTCAGTTTCCGCTTTTATGCGAACATGGACCAACTGGTCACGCTGCCGGCTGACTTCAAGCCGCAGCGCGTGACTGTGGAGGTCCGGCCCTCGCGCAGTGGGGTTGCACCTTACCGCCAGACCTATGTCTGGGTGCCGACTTCGAACTAATCGCAACCGGCGGCTGTCTGTGAGGCAGCGCTTATCACCCACGTTAAGGCTTGGACTATGTTTAAAAGTCGCGAGAAGAAAACTACCGCCCGTATTGATACCTTGATCGGCAAGAGCGCCGCGGTGCAGGGCGATGTCGAGTTCAGCGGGGGACTTCATATTGATGGTCGGGTCACGGGCAGCGTGCGCACCAGCAACGGTGCGAGCGGGGCGCTGTCGGTGAGCGAACACGGTGTCATCGAAGGCTCGGTCGAGGCGCAGCAGGTGGTCGTGAACGGACGCGTCAACGGCGACATCATGGCCAGCGAACGCGTTGTGCTTGGGGCCAAGGCGCGCGTCCAGGGCAACGTCCATTACGGGGTGATCGAGATGGCGCTTGGCGCCGAAATTACCGGCAAGCTGGTACCGCGTAATGCGGGCGGCCCGCTCCCCGAGTCGGCATCGAATTAGGTAGGAGCGGTGGTGTTCGGCGCCCGCATGCCGATGTCTGGGCCGAGTTCCGGGGCAGCACGGTGCTGGACGCCGGTTTAATCACGCAGCCAAGCATGTGACATCGGCAAGGTTTCGTGGCGAGTATTGACCGCCGCGATGATGCCGATCGATTGCTGCATCGGATCCGCGCCGGAATACACGAACAACGGCTGCTTATAATCCGGAGTGCGCCGTAAAAATGCGCATTGCCCGTACGGTGCACATCTTTCTTCGGGGTGTGGCGGCCCGCAGATGCCGCCGCTTTAATAAGCGCGCGAGATGACCTTTTAGGACCCATCCCGTAATCTAGCTGCCATTGCCATCGAGCCTGCGGCTTAGCAACCCGGGCACCTTAAGATCTGCGAGTGGGTCCCAATGGGTCAGTTCAATTCGGATTTTCTGCATACGCTGCACGAGCGTGGCTTCATTCACCAGCAGACCGATGCGCCGGGCCTGGACGCGGCGGCGCGCGCCGGTGTGGTCACGGCCTACATCGGCTTCGATGCTACGGCCGACAGCCTGCATGTCGGGAACCTGGTCGGGATCATGCTGTTGCGCCGGTTACAGCAAGCGGGCCATCGCCCGATCGTGCTGATGGGCGGCGGCACCACCCGGGTGGGCGACCCATCGGGCAAGGACGAAACACGACAGCTCCTGAGCGAAGCACAGATCAATGCCAACATCGCGAGCATTCGTGAGACCTTCAGCCAATACCTGCGCTTCGATGACAGCCCGACCGGCGCCATCATGGTCAATAACGATGACTGGCTGGGCAAGCTCGAGTACATCCCGTTCCTGCGCGATATCGGTCGGCACTTCACGATCAATCGCATGCTGACCATGGACAGCGTCAAGCTGCGGCTCGAGCGCGAGCAGCCGCTGACCTTCCTCGAGTTCAACTACATGATCCTGCAGGGCTACGATTTCGTGGAGCTGCATAAGCGCTACGGCTGCACGCTGCAGATGGGTGGTTCGGACCAGTGGGGCAATATCGTCCAGGGCGTTGAGCTTGGGCGGCGTGTGCGCGAGGCCGAGCTCTATGGGCTGACTTCGCCGCTGATCACGACGGCGTCCGGTGCAAAGATGGGCAAGACCGCCAGCGGCGCCGTCTGGTTAAAGGCGGCACGACTCTCGGCCTACGACTACTGGCAGTTCTGGCGCAATACCGAGGATGCCGATGTCGGGCGCTTCTTGCGCATGTTCACGGAACTTCCGGTGGCGGAGATCGCTCGGCTCGAGCAGCTCAAGGACGCGGACATCAACGAAGCCAAGAAGATCCTGGCCAATGAGGCGACGCGCCTGTGTCACGGGGCAGCCGCGTCCGAGGACGCTGCCGCGACCGCGGCCCAGGCCTTCGCGGGTACTGCGGCCGAGGGGCTGCCCACCTACACGCTGAAGACGGGCGAGACCCCAACACTAATCGAAGTCGCCGTGGCTCTGGGTATGGCCGCCTCGCGCGGCGAAGCGCGACGTCTGATCGAGCAGGGGGGCGTGCGCCTCAATGACCAACCCGTGCGCAGCATCACCGAGAGCATATCGGCCTCTGATTTTGATGGCAGTGGTACCGCGCGGCTGGCCGTGGGCAAGAAGCGGCACGGTCTGATCCGCCGGGTCTGAAATCGGCCGCACCGGGGGCCCGCCACGCTCATTGTGACGCCGCTGTGACACAGCACCCCAATTGGCAGAGGCTGCTTTGACGCATCGGGGGCTCGCGCCTACACTTATACCTATGGATGACATTGTCAGAACTGAGACCCCGACCGAGAGCCCCCTGGTGTTCACGGATGCTGCTGCCCGCAAGGTCGGCGATCTGATCCGTGGTGAGGGCAACCCGAAGCTGAAGCTGCGCGTCTTCGTGCAGGGCGGCGGCTGCTCCGGCCTCCAGTATGGGTTCGAATTCGATGAGCAGGTTCAGGACGGCGACACCTGTGTCGAGAACCAGGGCGTGCAGCTGCTGATCGATCCGATGAGCGTGCAGTATCTGGGCGGCGCGGAGATTGATTTCCGTGACGGCCTGGAAGGCGCCCAGTTTGTCATCCGCAATCCGAACGCTGCCACGACCTGCGGCTGCGGATCATCGTTCACGCCGGCCTGATCTGACGTGTCCCGAGCGGTCCGCGCCATCCCCGAGGTTCTGGCGGCGGTCGACTTAGGTTCCAACAGCTTCCACATGGTGGTCGCGCGTTACACGCACGGCCAGCTGGTCGTCATCGATCGCTTACGCGAGATGGTGCGCCTCGGCGGCGGCATTAGCGCCGACGGTCGGCTCGATAAAGTGGCGGCAGCACGCGCCCTGGCCTGCCTCGAGCGCTTTGGTCAGCGCCTGCGCGACATGCACGCGCGCAGCGTTCGAGTCGTCGGCACCAATGCGCTGCGCGTGGCACGCCGCAAGCAGGCATTCCTCGAACGTGCGCGCGAGGCGCTGGGTCATCCGATCGAAATCATTTCCGGCATGGAAGAGGCGCGTCTGATTTATCTCGGCGTGGTGCACACGCTACCCACGGAGCCTGGCCGCCGCCTGGTCATCGACATTGGTGGCGGCAGTACGGAGGTGATTATTGGCGAAGGCTTTGAGCCGCTCGAACTCGACAGTCTGCATATCGGCTGCGTCTCCCTGAGCCAGCGCTTCTTCACCGACGGCCGGCTCTCGCCCAAGCGCCTGGAACGTGCGCGGCTCGCAGCGCGCCAGGAAATGGAGCCGATGCAGGCCGGGTTCCTGCGCCGCGGCTGGGATCACGCGGTGGGCAGCTCCGGCACCGTGCGCGCGATTGCCGAGAGCATCCGCGAACTCGACCCGACGGCCAACGGCATCACGGCCGCAGGCCTTGATCGGCTGCTGGAGGTTCTGAGCGCCACGGAGCACACGCGCTCGATCCGGCTGGCCGCGGTCACCGAGGAGCGCCGGCCGGTGTTCCCGGGCGGCGTCGTGATCATGACCGAGCTCTTCGATGCACTCGGGATCGAGCATATGCGGCTGGCCGACGGCGCGCTGCGCGACGGCCTGCTGCAGGACATGATCGGGCGACTGACCGATGAGGATCCGCGCGAGCGCACGGTCAGCTCAATGCAGCGGCGCTACCACGTAGATTTGGAGCAGGCCGCGCGCGTTGAGGCCACGGCGCTCGAGCTCCTGGATCAGGTCCGGGGCAGCTGGGAACTGGAGGATCCGGCGGCTGAGCTGTCGCTCAAGTGGGCTGCGCGCCTGCATGAAATTGGTCTGGATGTCGCGCACAGTGGCTATCACCGGCACGGTGCTTATCTGCTGCAGAATGCCGACATGCCAGGATTCGGACGCGAGGAGCAGTTCCTGCTGGCGCGCCTGGTAGGTGGGCACCGGCGCAAATTGAACCTGGATGGCGTCGAGGATCTGATTCCACCGTGGGATCAGCTGTCGATCTACCTGATCGTACTGCTGCGGCTGACCGTACTTTTGCATCGCGGGCGAAGCGCCACGCCGTTGCCGCCGATGGAACTGACCGCCAAGCCGCGCACGCTGGAAGTGCGCTTCCCGGCACGCTGGCTCAAGGAGCACCCGCTTTCGGTGGCTGATATGCAGCAGGAGATTGAGTACCTGCGGCCGCACGGCCTGCGCTTACGGGTCTATTCGGGCAGTCGCGCGACCGCGGCGTAGTGCTCGAGCAGCCGCGCCTGTGCATCGGTCGATTGCGCGGGATCTTCCGTCGCATGAACATAGCTGCCATCGCTCTGTAGCAGCCAGGCGTTCGCATTGTCCTCAAGGTAGATATCAAGGTCGGCACGGATACGGGTCTTGAGCTTGGCGCGCAGCACCGGGAACGCAACTTCGATGCGTCGGAAGAAGTTGCGCTCCATCCAGTCGGCACTGGAGAGGTAGAGCTGGCTCCTGCCAGCATTCTCGAACCACAGCACGCGCGAGTGCTCGAGGAAGCGCCCGACGATGGAGCGCACGCGGATGTTATCCGAGACGCCGGGCACCCCGGGTCGCAGTGCGCAGACGCCGCGGACGATCAGATCGATCTTCACCCCGGCGTTCGAGGCCCGGTAGAGATTCTCGATCGTCTGCGGGTCCACCAGCGCATTGAGCTTGGCAATGATGCGGGCCTTCTTGCCCTCGCGCGCGTGCGTTATCTCCCGCTCGATCATTGATTGGATCGAATCATGCAGCGTAAACGGCGCTTGCAGCAGGCGGCGCAGGTGCGGGGTGCGCATCAGGCTCGTCAGTTGCAAAAAGATCTCGTGCACGTCACTGCCTATGCCCTCATCACAGGTGAACAGCCCATAGTCGGTGTAGCCCCGTGCAGTGCCGGGATGGTAGTTGCCGGTCCCGAGATGACAGTAGCGGCGCAGGCCCTCGGCTTCGCGGCGCACGATCAGCGTGAGCTTGGCGTGGGTCTTGAAGCCCACCACGCCATACATCACGTGCGCGCCGGCTTCCTGCAGGCGGTTGGACAGCTCGATGTTGTTTTCCTCATCGAAACGTGCCCGCAGTTCGATGATGACCGTGACATCCTTGCCCGCCTGCGCCGCCTCGACCAGCGAGTCGACGATCGGCGAGTGACTGCCGGTGCGGTAAAGCGTCTGCTTGATCGCAAGCACACCCGGGTCCGCCGCGGCCTGGCGCACCAGATCCATCACCGGCGCGAAGCTCTGGAACGGATGGTGCACTAGCATGTCGCTCTGACGAATCAGGGCAAATAGATCCCCGGCATTGGCCATGCGGTCGGGCAGTCCCGGCATGAAACTTGGAAATTTCAGGTCCGGCCGCTGCGCCAGGTCATAGATCGCGGAGAGGCGGTTGAGGTTGACGGGTCCGGGCGCCGCATACCAGTCCTCGCGGGTCAGCGCGAATTGTTTGAGCAGGAAGTCAATGATCTCCTGCGGGCAGTCTGCGGAGGTCTCGAGCCGCACTTCATCCCCGTAGCGCCGTTGTGCCAGCTCGCCTTCCAGCGCGCGGCGCAGATCATCGACCTCCTCATCATCGACGAACAGATCGCTGTTGCGGGTCACCCGGAACTGATAGCAACCCAGGACCTCCATGCCGGCAAAAAGTCCCGGCACAAAGTTCTCCACGATTGTGGAGAGGGCCACGAAGCGGCGCGTGCCGCCGCCCTCGGGGAGCGCCACGATGCGCGGCAATGAACGCGGTGCCTGCACGATGGCCAGTTCGCTGTCACGGCCAAAGCCATCCTTGCCCGAGAGTTTGACGATGAAGTTCAGGCTCTTGTTCTGGATGCGCGGGAACGGGCGCGCCGGATCGAGACCTAAGGGACTTAAAACCGGTTCGACCTCTGCCTTGAAATGGGCCTCAAGCCAGGTGCGCGTCTCCTTGTCCCAGCTTGAGGCCGGCAGCAGCTCGATGCCGGCACTGGCCAGTTCCGGCAGCAGCACTTCATTGAGTATCCGGTACTGCTCGGCCACCAGCCGGTTGGTGCGCTCGTGGATGGCCGCCAGCTGTTCGGCGACGGCCATGCCATCGGGCCCGATCTGCGTGGTGCCGAGTTCTGCCAACTGCATCAGGCCGGACACCCGGATCTCGAAGAATTCATCCAGCACGGCCGAGGAGATGCACAGGAAGCGCAAGCGCTCGAGCAGCGGGATACGCGCATCGAGACTTTGCACCAGCACCCGCTGGTTGAACTCGAGCGCCGAGAGCTCGCGGTTGATGAAATGCTGCGGCACGCGCAGAACGGGCTGGTCCACTGATCAGGCCTTTGATGTGAGGTACAGGGCGGCGATTCTAGGGGCTGGACGGGCCCGGGACCATGAATCCTGCATCAAACCGCGGTTTTCAGGGGTGGCCGCGCCCGGTACGGCCCGGATACAGGGCTCCCAGCGGCACTGGACGGGTCGCTCCGGTCACGGCCGGAATGTTACCCGCCTGGCCAGTCAGGTAGCAGTGCGCCAGCCAGGCAAAGGCGGCGCCCTCGACATGTTCGGGCGCTATGCCGCAGCGATCCGTGGTGTCGACCGGGACCCCTGGGAGGGCGGCAGCCAGCCGGTGCATCAGATCCTGGTTGTAGGCACCGCCACCGCACACCAGCACGCGGCGGGCGCGCATCGCTTGAGGCGCCTGCTTGAGCGCGAGCGCAATACTCTGCGCCGTCAGTTCTGCGAGCGTCGCCTGGACATCGGCCGCCGCACGCTCGCTCCCGGCCAGCGCGCGTTCCAGCCACGCGAAGTTAAACAGTTCCCGGCCCGTGCTCTTGGGCGCAGGCCTTGAGAAGTACGGCTCAGCAAGCCACTGCTGTAGCAGCGGGCCATCGACAGTGCCGCTCGCGGCCCATTCGCCGTGCCGGTCGAACCCGAGCCCCTGGCTATGCTTGATCCACGCATCGAGCAGGCAGTTGCCTGGCCCGGTATCAAACCCCAGCACCTGACCGGCGGTACCGAGCAGCGACACGTTGGCGATGCCGCCGATGTTGATGACGGCACGCGGCTCTTCACTCGCGCCAAAGGCTGCCGCATGGAAGGCCGGCACCAACGGTGCACCTTCACCGCCAGCGGCCATATCGCGGCGCCGGAAGTCGGCGATGACATCAATGCCGGTGCGCTCGGCAATCAGGTTCGGGTCGCCAATCTGCAGCGTGAATGGCAGCGTGCCGCCAGGCCGGTGCCGGATCGTCTGTCCGTGGCTGCCGATCGCGCGCACCGCACTGGTGGGTTCGCCGGCAGCGGCCAGCAGTCCGAGCGCGGCGCGCGCGAACTCCTCGCCGACACCGCGATCGAGTTCGCCCAGTTCATCAAGGCCCGTGCTGGCCGGATGCGCCACGGCGTGCTCGAGCCGCCGATGCAACGCTTCGGGCCATACCTGGTGCGCGGCTGCGCGTAGCGCCATGCCGGCCGGACCGATCTGTAGCAGCACCGCATCAATACCATCGATGCTGGTGCCGGACATCAAGCCGATATAAAGGCTCATGGCGCGCTTGCCTTATTCGTTACTGTTGCGGGTGGTGGTGGCTCGAGCGCTGCCAGGAGCGGCGCGCTTTGCTGCAGGAATGCCGGCCGTAGTGTGGCATCGATTGGGGTCGCATCAGACAGCTTGACCTTCTGCGGGTCCTGAAAGCGCCCGTTGATCCGGTACTCGTAATGCAGGTGCGGACCGGTAGCCAGCCCGGTCATGCCGACATAGGCGATCGTGTCGCCCTGCGCGACGTGCGCGCCCAGATGTGTTTGGGGTGCGAAGCGCGAAAGGTGTCCGTAGAGAGTCACGATGCCGCCGCCATGATCAATCTGCACTTCATTGCCGTAGCCGCCGGCCCAGCCGCGGAAACTGATATGACCTGCGCCCGCCGCATGCACCGGAGTGCCGATCGGCGCCGCATAGTCGGTGCCCTGGTGGGCGCGGATGCGATTGAGGATCGGGTGAAAGCGCGCGGCGCTGAACACCGAGCTGACCCGAGTAAACTCAAGCGGCGCGCGCAGAAAGGCTTTTTCCATGCTGCGGCCATCCGGGGTGTAGTAGCGCGTCGCCCCGTCGGCGCCCTGGTAGCGTACCGCTTCATAGGTGCGACCCTGGTTGATGAAACGCGCGGCCAGGATCTCGCCATCCTGAAGGAACTCGCCTTTTTGAAAGACGCGTTCGTAGCTCACGAGGAAGGCATCGCCGTCGCGCAGGTCGAGCACAAAGTCGATGTCCCAGCCAAAGATCTTGGCGAGCTTCAGTACCGTGCCATCCTGGAGGCCGGCCGCGTTGGCGGACTCGAACAGCGAGGAGTGGATCGTGCCGCGCGCCAGTGTCGGTCGGAGCTCAATCGGTCGTGGCACGACGCTGGTGTGAAAACCATCGTCGGCCCGATGCACCTGCAACTGTTCAGTGAGCGAGATGTTCCGCTGCAGGTCCACCAAGGCGCCGTTGCGATGCACGAGGGTCAGCTGCTCCCCGGGCATCAGCCGGTCAAGCAGCTGGCGTGTGGCGCCGATCGCACGCAGGTTCGCCAGGTCCGAGAGATTCAGCGCGAGTTTGCGAAAGATCTGATCGAGCGTGTCGTTGCGGCGCACGACGACCACGATCGTGGAGAGTCCCGAGGCTACCCGGTTGAGTGTCGCGACCGCGGCGTTCGTCGGCTGCTGCAGGGGCGCCGGCAGGGCGTTGATCGAGGGCACCCAGGCATGGGGCACCAGGAGGGCCAGTAGCAGGGCACCGCAGGCCAGGTATTTCAAGGCACGGCGGCGGCGCTGCCCGCGCCAGCCAGGCTTGTGCTGATTCGATTCGGCCACCAACCGTGCTCCTTCCAGTTCCGTTCTCTCTCTATGGCGCAGGGCGGCCGGGGGCGACCGTACCCGAGGCTCGCTCAGATGGTCAAATCAGCGGTATCAGGCGCCCGCGCGGGGCGCTGAATGTGCCGATTTGGGCTCCGCACGGTGGGCAAGGGTGGCGCCCGGCCTCTGGCTCAGATAGCCGGGCGGTCGGCATCGACACCGTGTGGCGTCCGGCCCCTCTATTTGGGCTCCCGGCAGCTTGGCCGCCCGATCTCCGGCGGGTTGTCCGCAGCCCGGGTGCCTGAGGGTGCGGGGGAGGGGGTTCAGAGGGTGTCAAAGGGCCGCTTGAGCAGGAAATAACCGAACTAAATTCTTAATAAGATCATTGAGTTAAAAGTATTTGAAACAATTTTATTTCGTTTCGTTGACAGCCGCCTTTGCAGCCCTATAATGCGCGCCCTCAGCTTGAACCGCTTCGCGGATCTCGCGGTAGCGGAAAAAGATGTTGGATTAAGTTGACGGGAAGAGCCGCAGGGCTATACTTCCCGGCCCTTTCCTCGGCCTAAATGGTCGAGGTGCTGTTTAAAAATTTGGCAGGTAACTTGTGTGGGAACTCGCGTCAATGCGTCTTTGAGGTGCATTTGAATCGAGTGACCAAAAGTCCAGCGATGGGCAATTGGATGCACTCATCATTGAGAGACTCATTGTCTTTAAGTGAAGAGTTTGATCCTGGCTCAGATTGAACGCTGGCGGCGTGCCTAACACATGCAAGTCGAGCGGCAGCGCGGTAGCAATACTGGCGGCGAGCGGCGAACGGGTGAGTAACGCTTCGGAATCTACCTAGTAGTGGGGAATAACTAACCGAAAGGTTAGCTAATGCCGCATACGTTCTACGGAAGAAAGCGGGGGATCGTAAGACCTCGCGCTATTAGATGAGCCGAAGTCGGATTAGCTAGTTGGTAGGGTAACGGCCTACCAAGGCGACAATCCGTAGCTGGTCTGAGAGGACGACCAGCCACACTGGGACTGAGACACGGCCCAGACTCCTACGGGA
>Ga0182030_10007176_pt1 | contig 23330 bp, 18 predicted proteins | sample 812S3MmetaG_FD_121299 | JGI IMG/M metagenome (GOLD analysis project Ga0182030, IMG submission 121299) | Permafrost microbial communities from Stordalen Mire, Sweden - 812S3M metaG (Illumina Assembly) | ecosystem: Environmental > Terrestrial > Soil > Wetlands > Permafrost | place: Sweden...
AGGGCGCGGGCGATCGCCACCCGCTGCTGCTCGCCTCCCGATAGTTGACTCGGATACTTATGCGAATGCGCAGATAGCTGAACCCGCGCAAGGTAAGTGAGCGCCAGATCCAGAGCTTCCGCGGGCGGCATCCTGCGGACCCAGATCGGCGCGAGCGTGCAGTTCTCAAGCGCGGTCATGTGCGGAAAGAGGTTGAAGGATTGAAACACCATGCCAACCTCGCGCCGCACGAAACCGAGCGCAGAGGCGGTGTCTGTGAGCTCGGTGCCGTCGATGACGATGCGGCCCGATTGATGCGGCTCCAGCCCGTTGAGGCAACGCAGTAGCGTCGACTTGCCGGATCCGGAGGGGCCGCAAACGGCCACTCGCTCGTGCGTTGCGACATCGAGCGACACGTCACGCAGTACCTGCAGCGATCCGTACCACTTGCTCAACCGCGCGACCGACAGCAGCGGTTGCCCCGGGAGCGTTTTTGTCCGTCCGCTCAACGGAAGCGCCCGCGAAGTGCGGCGATATGCTCCGGCCCGATCGCAGACTCTACCGGCATGGTCTTAGCGCTTGCCCGAGGCAACGGCGCCCTTGCCGAAGCGGCGCTCCAGCCTGAATTGAACCAGCTCGAACACGATCGACAGGGCCCAGTAGATCAGCGCCGCGGCGATCAGCATCTCCATGTAATGATAGGACGCGCGTGCATAGGACTGCGCCAGGAAATTCAGTTCCCATAAGCCCATGAGCGAGACCAGTGATGAATCTTTGAGCATGGACACAAACAAGGCACTGGCCGGAGGAATGATGAGACGCATGGCTTGCGGCGCGATCACCTTCCACGCGATGATCCACCGCGGCAATGCTAGCGCCAGCGCAGCCTCGCGTTGTCCCGCCGGCACCCCGATCACGCCGCTGCGAATCGTCTCGGCGAGGTAAGCGCCGTAATTGAGCGACAACGCGATCAGGCCGGAACTCAAGGCCCCGAGGACAATGCCGATTTGCGGTAGTGCCAGGTAGATAATCAGCACTTGGACCATCAAGGGCGTGCCGCGGAACAGCGAAGCGTAGAAGGTCGCGACGGCAAACGCGACCGGATTCCTCGACAATCTCCCAAGCGCGGTGAGGAGCGCTACCAGCAGCGCGAAGAACATCGAGCACGCGGTCACGAAAATCGTCAGCGCAGCGCCTTGGATAAATCCGTCGGGAGCGAGCCGAAGTCCCAGCAAGAACGGGAGCTTCTGAGCGACATAGGCGAAGTCCAGATGCAGCTCGTAACAGGCGCCTCCAAGCAGCGCAGACAAGGCGGCCCAGGTCAAGCACACGTTGCGGCGGAAATGACTTCCCGCGGAACTGCGATCTACGGTCGGCGGCACGGCCGGCGATGCGGCCACGGAGATCCTGATGTCGGGGGCGGACGAGTCGCCTGGCGATTCAATGGGCATCGCGCGTGATGTCCTGGCCGAACCACTTCTGCGATATCTTCGCCATCGTTCCGTCCGCCCGCAACTCACCGAATACACGGATCACGGTACGGTCCCAATCGGGATCCCCTTTGTCCGTCGCCACTGCATTAGGCTCCCCATAGAGCGGGGGGCCGAGAACTCTCAGGACGTGCGTGGCATTGACGTTGGCTTGGGCGGTAGCGAGATCGGACACGATGGCATCCAAGCGAACGCCGGGCCCGAGCGCGAGATTGCGAAAATTCACGCTTTCGTCCCCTGGCATCACGATCACGTCGTGAAATGGATAAGAGATCGGCGGCTCACCGGGCAGGATGAGCGCCTTGTTGAGGTAGTTTTCATAGCTCGAACCGGTTCCCACCCCAACCCGTTTGCCCGAGATATCCGCAACCGACTTGATCCGTTGCTCGTCCCTGTGAACGGTCAGGACGGCGGGTGAACTGTAGTACGTCACGGGAAAGCTCAGAACCTTCGCACGCTCGTCGGTCGGACTCATGGAACAGATGCAAATGTCCCAGCGGCCCTGCCACCGGCCCGAGACAATAGTCTCCCAGCCCGGCGTCGCGAGTTTGAGAGTGGCACCGAGCTTCGCGGCGAATGCCCGTGCAACATCGACATCGAAGCCGGCAAGCTCATTGTTGGCATCGATGAAGCCGAACGGCGGATAGGTGTTCACCAAGACATTGTTGAGAACGCCGCTGCGCTTGACGCGCTCGAGCGTCGCGCCCGCCCGCGCCTGCACCGTGCACATCAAGAGCAGCACCAGTAACAGCACCCGACGCGGACCGGCGCGCACGTGATCGAGCAGGGGAATGGAGTTTTCGTATCGGGAAGGGTTCATCTCGGTATGGATAGCTGAATCGTCGCAATTCCACAACTGGTATAGCACGAAATGCCAACCCTCTCCGAAGCGGTCTTGTACGCCCGCAATGACCTGATGCCTCCCGTCCCTCATCGCAATTGCCCCCGCTTCACAGTCAATCTGCCGGCTCTTTGCCATAGTTGCGCCCCGAGATTTCCAGAATCCCGCTCTATTCTGAGTCCAGAAATCGGCGGGTGGTTGGGAGAAAGAACTCATATGAGCAACAGGATCGGTTCTCTTGGCCTGGCGGCCCTGGCAGCGGCCGGCATTATCGTTGCTCCAGCCGCGTGGGCAGTCTTCGACAGCGCGGTGGCGCCGACCGATTCCGACCTCAAAATCGCCCGAGTCGTCCCTGAAGGTGATCAGGTCCAAAGCCCCGTTCGGCAGATTGTCGTGACGTTCGATCGGCCAGTGGTGGCTCTTGGGCTCATGGCTGTCGACGAAGCGCGCTCCCCGGCCAGCATTTCTCCCTCGGTAAACTGCCAATGGCACTGGCTCGATCCGCGCTCACTTGCATGCGAACTGAATGCGGCGCAAGCCCTGGCCCCCGCCACTCGCTACACCGTGAACGTAACCGCCGGAGTCGTGGCGCAGGATGGAGCCAAACTCAAGGACGAGCACCGCTGGGCATTCACGACCGAACGGCCCGCAATCAAGGACTATTCGTTCATGATTTGGCGGTCCCCCGGGACACCGATCGTCCGATTGATATTCAATCAACCGGTGACTCGCGACACCGTCGAGTCGAGCCTGCGCTTCGGTAATCAGGGAGGCGTAGTGGCAACGCCCGACCCATACGACCGCGAGGTGTTTTACGCGCTGCCGCTGCCGGGCGAACCGGGCGCGTTGCTCATCCCAGGCGGCACACCTTCGCTCAAGAGCGATGACCGGGTCACCACCGGGAGCGGCGCTGCCGCTCAGCGGATCGAAGCGCGCCGCGTCTGGCTGGTGTCACCGCCGCAAGCCCTGCCGATCGACGCCAAGATTCACCTCAACGTCGTGCCGGGAATTCGCAGCTACGCCGGACCCCTGCTCGGCGTCGAACGCCGTACCGTCGTGGCATTCGACACGTTCCCCGAATTTCGTTTCCTGGGGATCCGGTGTCTGATCGGGATGACCTCCACATTGATTTCCGTGACCGCCCCCGCCGGTGCACAGCCGGCCTGCAACCCGTTCGGCCTCGTCTCGCTCGTGTTCTCCGCGCCCGTGATCGCACCAGAAATCAAAGCGCATCTCGTGCTCAATCCGGATCTGCTCAATGGCCGTACCGACTACGATCCCTGGGCAAACGTCTACCCGGTGACGCATCTGCGCTCCCCACACATACGCGGCACGGAATATGTCGTCGATCTGCCTGAACACTTGCGTGCTTTTCAGCCCTATTCGATCGCGAGTCTGAAGGACGTGCGCGATGAATTCGGTCGATCGCTCCGCGGTCCGAGCGCCATGGCGTTTCGGACCGACCACCGCCCGCCACGGCTCAAAGTAACCCACCCCGTCGCGGTGCTCGAGAAGAACGCGCCGACCGCCATGCCGCTGTATGTCACCAATCTCACGGACATCGACATCCATTACCGCAAGCTCACGAGTGCCGGCAATGTTGCGGACCTGAATTTCAACCAACCGATCGATCGTGCGTGGGACATCGCGTACGCCGCTCCCGCGAGGATTCGAGATTTGCTCGACGGTGAGTCCGGCGTCATCGCCGGAACGCTGGAACCGCGCCCGACTCCCCGGACCGTGGACGGCTATCGCTACTTCGATGAGGCGGATGCGGACCCCGGCATCGCAAGCGCTCGCGTCGATCGCGATTTTTTCGCCGAGGTGACGCCCTTCCAGGTGCACGCCAAAATGGGCGCCTACAACACCTTGGTTTGGGTCACCTCGCTCGACAAGGGGTTGCCCGTCGCGAATGCACAGATCCGCGTCTACCGCGATAATTATCAAGGGCTCACCGCCGGCAAAGCCGTACTGGCGCAAGGTGTGACCGACCGCGATGGGATCGCCCTGCTCGCCGGCCGCTATCTGCTGGAGCATGCGGCGGCGCCTCGGTTGGTTCCCGCAGACACCTTCATGGTGCGTGTCGATGTCGGCCATGATATGTCGCTGTTACCGCTCGACGGCCCATTCATGGTCGACACCTATCGCGCCTCGCGCGGCACCTTTTGGTCGGGATACGGCGGTGAGCGGGACCACATCCACGCCTGGGGTACGACAGCTCAGGGTGTGTACAAGCTCGGTGATACCGTGCAATTCAAGCTGTACCTGCGGAATCAGAACAATTTGACCTTGGAGCCCGTAAGCCAGCGCTCGGGTTATCAATTGGACATAGTCGACCCCACCGGCAAGATCGTGACGACCGAGTCGGATGTCAGCCTGTCCGAATTCGGCGCTTACGCGGGCTCATTCCGCGTGCCACCGTCCGGCGCCGTAGGTTGGTATACGTTCAATCTCAAAGGACCCGCAAGCGTTGACCCCTCGAACGGTCCGATCTCACCCGGCTCGTGGACGCCAATGCGGGTGCTCATCGCCGACTTCACTCCGGCGCCCTTCCAAGTGAGCGCTACTTTGAACGGGCAACTGTATCAACCGGGAGATTCCGTGGAGATCGCAACGCAAGCGTCCCTGCACGCGGGCGGGCCGTACGCCAATGCCGCCTCACGCGTGACCGCGCGCCTTTTCCCGCAAGCGCTCGATATCGCCAATCCCGCCGCCGTCGGTTTCCAGTTCGCAAGCCTCGAGCCGAGCGGCACGTGCCACTCGCAACGCGAGCCGGATGTCCTCACCGTTCATCAAGCCGATACCGCCACTGACGATAAGGGCGAATTCGCGACGCAGTTCACCTTGCCCGACGCCGACATGCTGAGCGCCAAGCTCGAAGTCGAGAGTGCGGTGCGCGATGAACGGGGCAAATACGTTGCCAATCGAAGCAACGCGGAATTCCGCGGCCGCGACCGCTTCGTAGGATTGCGCAGCGAGCATTGGACACTCGAGGAGGGAAAACCCGCCACGGTTCAATACATCGTCGTCGACAAGAGCGGCAAAGTCGCTTTGGGTGTGCCGGTAGCCATTTCCATGAAGGTCGAAGTCGTGAACGCGGCGCGCGTCAAGGGCGCGGGCGCCGCGTATCTGACGAGCTATGAGCCGCGATGGCAGGACGACGGTGCTTGCAGGGGGACATCGGGCAAAGAACCGCAAGCCTGCATCTTCACGCCGAGCCGCCCTGGCCTCTATAGCATCGCGGCCACCATCAGCGATACCCATGGCCGTCCGCACACCACCGAACTTTGCCTATGGGTGACCGGCAAGGGCCGCGTGCTTTGGCAAGAGCCGGCCGATATGAGCCTGAGTGTCGTGCCGGAGAAAGACTCGTACAAGGTCGGCGATCACGCGCGCTACCTCGTCAAGAATCCGTTTCCAGGCGCCCAAGCGCTTGTCACCGTGGAGCGGTTCGGGGTCATCAAGCATTGGGTCCAAGCGCTCCCGGGCAATACCCCCGTCGTTGAATTCACGATCGAGCCTGACTTCGTCCCAGGGTTCTACCTATCGATCGTGGTCATATCGCCGCGCGTCGCGCCGGTCCCCGGTGCCACGACGCTCGACAAGGAAGGGGTTGATCTCGGCCGTCCGACCTACCGCATCGGCTATATCAAGGTGCCGGTCACCGATCCGTACAAGACCCTCGATGTCCGCATCACCAGCGACCATCAGTCGTATAAACCGCGCGACACGGTCAAGCTCCGCCTGAGCGCGACCCCTCATGGTGCGCGATCCTCGAAGGAGCCGATCGAGTACGCAGTTGCGGTTCTGGACGAGTCAGTGTTCGACCTCATCCAAGACGGCAAGAAATACTTCGATCCCTATCGAGGCCTCTATAGCCTCGACAATCTCGATCTTGTGAACTACAGCCTGCTCACGCGGCTCATTGGCTTGCAGAAATTCGAGAAGAAAGGCGCTAACTCGGGAGGCGATGGCGGCGCGGGATTCGACATGCGCAGCGTCAGCAAATACGTTGCCTATTGGAACCCGTCCGTAATCGCCGACCAACGCGGCGCCGCCGCCGTATCTTTCCCATTGCCCGACAACCTGACCGGCTGGCGCGTGTTTGCGGTCGCAACGACGCCCGGCGATCGTTTAGGTCTGGGAGACTACAAGTTCAAGAGCTCGAAACTCACCGAGCTGCGCCCGGTGCTGCCGAATCAGCTGACTTCGGGGGACCGCTTCACGGCGGGTTTCAGTGTGCTCAATCGAGCCGGCAAGACTCGCACGATTGCCGTCGAGTTGAAGGCGCAGGGGCCGATCGACGCAACATCGACGCAAACCCGGCAATCGATCACCTTGGCCGCCTTCAAGCGGCAAACGGTTTGGCTGCCGGTCACCACCGTGAGCGACGGCACGGTCAAACTCACCGCCATCGCAGCGGACACGCTCGACAAGGATGCGCTCGTCCAAACCCTAACCGTCCACAAACGCGTATCGCTCGACGTCGCCGCGAGCTACGGCACGACGCTGACGGCGGGGGTCGACGAGACGCTGCGGTTCCCCGCCGACATGATGCCGAACGTCGGCGATGTCTCAGTGACGTTGGCGCCGAGCGTGATCGGCAATGTTGACGGTGCCTTGCGCTACGTCCGCGACTATCCGTATTTATGCTGGGAGCAGCGGCTCACGAAGGCGCTCATGGCCGCCAATTATTTGAAGCTGCGCAGCTATCTTGCGGCCGACTTGGAGTGGCCGGACGCGAAATCTCTGCCGCAAACACTGCTCGACGATGCAGCAAGTTTTCAGGCGCCCGATGGCGGTATGGGATTTTGGACGCCGGATAATGCGCGGGTGAGCCCCTACTTGTCGGCTGCAACTGCACTCGCCTTCAATCATCTGCGCGCCGCGGGCTATCACGTGCCCGAGGAGGTCGACGAGCACCTCGATGACTACCTGCAGACGTTGCTGCGCACCAACACGGCGCCGAGCTTCTATAGCGAAGGTATGGTGTCGAGTGTGCGCGCAGTCGCGCTGCAGGCGCTCGCCGAAAGGAACCGCGTGTCGCTCGCCGACCTTCAGCGCTACGAAAAGTATGCCCCACAAATGGATCTTTTCGGGCTGGCCGCCTACCTCGATGCCGCGGTCAAGGTCAAGGGCGCCGACGATCTCGCCCGGTCGCTCGCCGGTCGAATTCTCGCGCATGCCAATCAGAGCGGCGGCGAGCTGCAGTTCACCGAGACCTGGGACGACGGGTATTACCAGACCTTGGGCACGCCGATGCGTAGCAACTGCGCGATCTTGAATTCGCTGCTGCACTACGGGGAAACCGCGCAAGGCGCTGCGCTCGTCGGTGACATTCCGTTCAAGCTCGTTCGCGTCATTACACAAACGCGCGGCAGTAAAGACCATTGGGAGAACACCCAGGAAAACCTGTTCTGCACCTCAGCGCTCGGCGAATACTCATCACTCTACGAAAAGGAAAGCCCCGCGCTCAAGGCCAGTGTGACGCTCGACGGAACGGCTATTGGCGGCGCCCAATTCAACGACTTTCGAGATCCACCGGCTCTCGTTAGCCGCCAGAATGGAGCGAGCGATGTGGGGCGTAACGCTACGCTGCATGTTGCCCGGGAAGGTACCGGCCGCCTTTATTATGCGACACGCCTGTCATATTCGCTCACCGATCAGGCAGCCAAGGAGACCAATGCCGGCATCGAAGTGCACCGTGAATACAGCGCGCAGCGTGACGGCCACTGGCAGCTTCTAGGGTCGCCTCTCGCCGTCAAGCGCGGTGAGCTCGTGCGCGTCGATGTCTATCTTTCGTTGCCGGCGGCACGTCACTTTGTGGTCGTCGATGATCCGGTGCCCGGCGGCCTGGAACCTGTCAATCGGGAGCTCGCCACCGCATCGACCGTGGATGCAGACGCGACCGAGTTCCAGGCGGCCGGTGGATCATTCTGGTTCAAGTATTCGGACTGGAGCGAGTATGGCGTCGCCCTGTGGTCGTTCTATCATCGCGAGCTCACCCACGAGGCGGCGCGCTTCTACGCTGACTACCTGCCGGCGGGACATTACCATCTGAGTTATTGCGCCCAAGCCATGGCCGATGGTCAGTTCACCGCCCCGCCGACTAAAGCGGAGGAAATGTACGACCCCGATGTCTACGGAAAGGGTTTGCCCGCCCAACTCAGCGTCGGCGACCCATAAGATGCCCGCCGCTCACGATGAATTGACGGGTCGCCGGAGCGCAGGGCCACCCTCGAGGCGGGCTCTAGCATGGCGTGCGGCGTTCGGCTGCGTGCTCGTGGCGGCTGCGGCTCTTGCCGGTGCAACACGGCTTTCACTGCGCGACTTTCCGGCCGATCTCCGATCGCTCGCCGGTACGTCGGTCAAATCCCAGGTGCTTGCGCGGGAGGGCACGCCGTTGAGCTATACGCTCGAGAACGCCTGGAATGGCACCGACGTGGTCCCGCTCGCTGAGATCCCCGCGCTGCTCAAGACCGCCTTCATCCTCGCGGAAGATCAGCATTTCTACCAACATCATGGCGTCGATTGGCCGGCCCGCTTCGCCGCACTTTGGCTCGACGTGCGCGAGGGCGCCGCAATCCGTGGTGCGAGCACGATCACTGAACAAGTCGTGCGTATGATTCATCCGCGACCGCGCACACTGTGGTCGCGGTGGGTTGAAGGCTTCGAGGCGGCGCGCTTGGACGCGCGCCTATCGAAGGCGCAAGTCCTCGAGTTCTATCTGAATCAAGTCCCTTATACCGAGCGACGCCGAGGCGTGAGGCAGGCGGCTCGCCTCTACTTCGGCCGCGGCCTCGACACCCTGTCGATCGGCGAGCAGCTGGCGCTCGCCGTCCTGGTCCGATCACCGGCGGGCATGGACTTGCGACACAATGCGCCGCGGGCGCGGCGCGCGCTCGACCAACTTGCCGACCGCCTGCAGGAGCGCGGCGACTTGACCGCCGCACAACGCGACCAAATCCGCAGCGAACCCTGGGTTCTCGACGATTCGCAAACTGTGCTCGATGCCAGCTATTTTGTGAGCCACGCGTTGAGCGTGACAGAAACCAGGCCGGTTACACCGCAAATCCGCACGACCCTCGACCCGCATGTGCAAATCACCGCGCAAAACATTCTGGACCGCGCGCTGACCGATCTCGCGAAGCGCCGCGTGCACGATGGCGCAGTCCTCGTCATCGATCACCGGCACAACGAAATCTTGGGTTGGGTGGTCGGGCGAGGCCGTGCAGCCGCAAGCGCGGGCGAGGCCGCTAACGGCTACGACACGGTGCTGACCCCACGGCAGCCGGGATCGACGATGAAGCCGCTGCTCTACGCGCTTGCGCTCGAGCGCGGATGGACCGCCGCCACGCTCATCGACGATGCCGAGCTCTCGGAATCCGTCGGCAGCGGTCAGCACACCTTTCAGAACTATAGCCGCCGGCACTACGGACTTCTGCGGCTACGCGAGACCCTCGGTAACTCGCTCAACATCCCGGCGGTCAAAACACTCAAGTTCGTCGGTGAAGAGGCCTTCTTGGAGCGCTTGCATGCGGTGGGTATAACCGGCCTCACGCAGCATCCGGAGTTCTATGGCGATGGCCTCGCACTCGGCAACGGCGAGGTGTCTTTGTTTGAGATGGCGCAGGCCTATACGGCGTTGGCGCGTCAGGGGCGCTATGAGCCGCTCACGCTATTTGCCGATGACCCGACTCCGCGCACTGAGACGAGCGCATTCACCCCGGCCGTTGCGACCTTGATCGGCAACATCCTGGCGGACCCCGACGCGCGCATGCTCGAGTTTGGGCGGGGGTTGCAGTTTCCGGTGGAGACCGCGATCAAGACCGGTACCTCGACGGACTATCGCGATGCATGGGCAATTGCATTCGATTACCGGCATACCGTCGCGGTCTGGATGGGCAATCTCGATGGATCTGCCATGGACGGCGTCACCGGCGCCGTGGGACCGGCGATGGTGCTGCGATCATTGTTCTCCGAACTCAACCGCAATCAAGATACAAAGCCGCTAGCGCTGAGCCGTGATCTAGTCCTTGCCAAAATCTGCCGGCGAGATGGACACCTCGCCGATGCGGAATGCGAATCAACCACCGAATGGTTCGTACCCGGTACCCTGCCGCCGCGCACCGGCACAGTGAACGTGGCCGCAGCACCGCAATACCGTCTGCTGCAGCCCACGGCGGGATTGCACGTGGCACATGATCCCAGAATACCCGCCGAATTTGAGGCGCTGCCCATGCAGATCGCCCCCGTTCCAGGTCTGCGGCGAGTCGATTGGTATGTCGACGGGAAGCTCGCCGCGAGCACCACGGACTCTCACTTCCCGTGGCCGCTACAGCCGGGAATGCACAGCGTCAACGCGCAGATCTGGACAGACTCGGCCGCCGGCGCCCAAGGTACCGACGATATTCGCTTTTACGTTCACTGAATCCAGGCGCCCTCACAGCGATATCCTTAGCTTCTGTGGCGGCGTGAACCGCGGGTAGGTCGCGACGAGGGTGCCGACCAACGCGATGACGCAACCCACCGTCACATCATAGAGGCGGGTCTCCAGCAAGTGCGGGGCTGAGCCCCCATCCCTGGCGAGGATCGCATGCGCTGAGAACAGCAGGAACATCGTGAATGCCGTGAAGCCCAAAGCCGGATTAATGGCCGTCCCCACCCGGGCCAATGCCGCTACCAGCGTCGCCAGAATGGCGAGGGTAACGGCGCTCTCACCCAGATGGAGGATGGCAGCACCCAACAGCACGCCGACAATCGTCCCCACGGCATAGTGAATCGTCAATTCCAGACTCGCGATGCCCTCGCGGCGCATGACCATGATCACGACCAAGGTCGCCCAAAACGAGTCGTTGACACGCAGTGACGATGCCGCGAATAAAGCCACCGCAGCGGCAGCCCCGTAACAGGCGGTGAATCGAATGCCGGCATCAGCGCCCAGACACGCACGCCGTACACCCGCATGCCAATCCATGAGGTTCTGGTCCGAGGGAACGCGGAACCAACCCCAGACGAGGAAGGCGGACCCGAACGCGGTCCCGCCGCCCACCGCTACGCTGAGCATCACATCCGAGTCGCCGAAGTGCATGCCGGTGGCCGCAGCCGCGGCCACGGCAAAGAACCGAGTGACGACCGCCACACCCGGGTGTGAGCCGCTCGCCCACCCGGCCACCAGCGCGCAAAGCAGGACCACTGTCTCCTTGCCGTAGGGCGTGGCCCCTAGCGAGTGACCCAGGGTTCCGCCGGCGACGATTGCCGCCCAACCGGCCGCCATGGTCGCGAGGCGAACTCGTGGTGTTTGCCCGATATCGCTCAAGGTCACGAACAGCGCCGTGGCGCCGCCGGCAACCGCTGCATGCGGGAAGCCCAAGTACACACCGCCGATCATCGGAATGCCGACTGCCAGCGCGACCCGAAACACCACCGCCATAGCCCCGGTCGCGGAGCCGATCTTGTAGAGATCGCGATACCAAGCTGAAATCATGAGGCTAATCGGTCGCTTTGTCGCGGCCAGCAGCAGCTTCCCTGGACTTCTCTAACCCACACCGCTCGAGGCCGAGCCGCAGCGTCGGTTCGCCGCGTTATGGGCGGTACATGACAAGGAACTCGACGATGCCTGCTGCGGAGACGAGCTCATCGCCGGACAGGATGGTATCTTAGGGGTTAAGTGCAGGCAAGCTAGGGCTTCTGACCACTCGCCCATCCTTCATCACGAAGTCAACGCGCCGCAGATTCTCTATGTCAGTTAGTGGATCGGCAGGAAGGGCTATCAAGTCAGCATGCTGCCCGACGGCTAAATGGCCACGCGCGGCATTTACACGGAGAAGCTGCGCGGGCTCACTCGTCATGCTTTTGAGGATCTCCGCTGGGGATATACCCGCGGCGCGCCAAACGCTCAAGTAATCGAGCATCATCTCGGCGCGCGTCCTGCCCGGCATGTCATCTACGGTATCGGTGCTGAAAACAATGCGTACGCCGATTTTGTGGGCGCGCGCGAGACGATCGATAATCTTGGGTGCAAGAACCGAAGGCTCAGGAATCAGCCCACCCGCGGTTCCTAGTTTGTCCAAGTGAGCTCTGGGGTAATCGGTACCAGCCAAAAAAATGCCCTTTTCCTTCATCTTCCTGAGCTGTGCGTCGGTCAAATCGAACCCGTGCTCGATGGAATCGACTCCGGCCTCGATCGCATTGTCAGCCGGCTCATCGCCATAGACGTGGACAGCCACCGGGATCCCCGCATGGTGAGCCTCTTCGACCGCCGCGCGCATCTCTTCCAGCGAATAGTGATAAGCGGAATTGTCCAGGGCCAATTTTATGACACCTGCGCCGTAATAAATGTTGGTACGCACAGCCTTCCGTATTTCAGCAACGCCATCGGCATCGACATAATCGAAGCTCCAAACTCGGCCCACCTCTGCGGGGATGTCGTGGGATTGTCCGCCGAATGGCGCGATGATCTTGCCAGAATCTATTACCGTTGGACCGATGAAGAGCCCCTTCTCAATGGCTCTCCGCACGTCTTGCATCGCATAGTCCCCCGAGTTGCCCACATCTCGTATCGTCGTGAACCCGGCCGAGAGCAGGATTGTCGCGTTGCGCATTCCTCGAAGAGCGCGGTACGCGGTGCTTTCCCTAAGATACGTCGATTCAAGCGGCTGGGTGTCGGTGCTGGTCTCCGCCAACGACAAATGGGTGTGGGCGTCCATTAGCCCGGGCATCACCCATTCCTGGGACAGATCGACTACTTGAATGCCCGGCGGCAGAGTAATCTGGCTTCCGATCTGCTTAATCAGCCCGCCATCGATCCATATAATCTGGTGGTGAGCGACCGTTGAGCTTCCTGGATCAATCGTCGTACCCGCCCGGATTGCGTAGGTTTGTGCCATCAAGGGTGCACACAGAATCTGCGCGCAGAGCGTTACCAGTACCTTCATCATCTTCCCACCCCGGCCTATTTCGTCAAACCTGCGATGAGGGTCGGCGCTGACTCGGCCGATCCATTCCCGTTTCGGTGCCTGGCTCGACTATCACCGCGACGGCTGAGAGTCGAGTTTTTTCAAATCAATGCGCCAAATTCGCCCTGTCCGCTCGAACAGAATCCATGCGGAGCCAAAACCCACCCTCATGGTGTCGTCCTTGCTTCCACCGACAAATTGACGGACGACTCGATTGTTCCGAGGGTCGATCTGTGTGAGCGGAACGTGCTCGCCACTTACCCAAACCGAATGCTCTCCGACCGCGAGGTCGCCGCCATCCCCAGGAACATTGACCTCGACGGTCGCCACGACGGTATTGGTCAACGGGTCCACGCGTTCAAGCGTGCCATCGCCTTGAGACAAAACCCAGATCGCATCGTCGCTTGCCACCAGAAATCGCGGCAAGGAATGCACCGATACTTCGGCGACAATGGAATTGGTTTTCGGGTCTATTCGAGACATCGTACCCGCGGCGGTGCTCGTTACCCAGATGGAGTTGAATGCGACAATCACCGCGTGCGACTTGGCCCGGACGGCAATATTAGCGGTGACGCGGCCGCTCGTCACGTCGATTCGAGTGAGCGTTCCGGAATCAGTGTCGCCCTCGTTGGTCAATATCCAGATGCTGCCGTCATCGATCGCGATCGACCCCTCCGGATCTGATGCAACATTCACCGGTATCGTACGAACCACCCGATTGCCCTGCGGGTCAATTTGACTGATCGTATGATCCGTCGTATCCGCGATCCACACGAAACCCGCCCCTATGCCGACTCCCAGCTCCGGATCGGATCCCACGGGAATCTTGGCGATGACGTGATTGGTGCCGGGATCAATTCGAAGAACCATCTTGCTGTCGATTTCCGACACCCAAACGGAACCGAATCCGACGCCGAGCCAGCCAGGGCCCGCGGGAACTTTGATTCGTTCAGCCACCGGCAGTGTCGACAGTGGGGACTGTCTGGATGCGATATCAGTGGTGGCGGCTTGCGTCGAGCGGCAAGCAGGCTGCACTCCAAAGAGCGTTGAAAAGACGAAGACCGAAGCTAGAATTCGCTGCATTGTGGATGCCGACTGGGCGGCGCCTTTCGCCGACGCTCCACACTATCAGGGGCGCCCTCCGTTGCGCCACCGAGCCGCTGAGGCAACCGCAATGCAATGTCGGCAGCCTCCATACCACCGAAGGCGTCTAATCTAGAACCGCCTCACGCATCTGATCCAGCGGCATCGGCGAGTGCTTCGGCCGCAATCTCAAAGGAGCGCAGGCGCGCCGCGTGATCGAATATTTGAGAGGTAATCATGAGTTCATCCGCGCCCGTTTGCTGCACGAAGTTGCGCAGATCCGCGCGGACCATCTCGGGAGTACCGATTGACGCACAGGACAGAACCTGATCGAGGATTGCCCGCTCCTGCGGACCGAGACGCTCGATGTACCCCTCGACGGGCGGCGGCAGCTGCGAAGGACGGCCGCTGCGAAGATTGACGAACGCCTGCTCCATTGAAGTTGCCCGGAATTTGGCTTCCGCCAGAGAATCGGCGCCAAACACGTTAAAGCCCAGCATCACGTACGGTTTGGCGTGTTCTCGCGAGGGGCGAAACTCGCGTCGGTACAGCGATATCGCCGCCATCATTTGGGCCGGCGCAAAATGAGAGGCGAATGCATACGGTAAGCCAAGCGCCGCAGCAACCTGCGCACCGTAGAGGCTCGAGCCCAAGATCCAGAGCGGCACCTTGAGTCCGGTCCCGGGCACTGCGCGCACTGTCTGGCGCGGTGAATCGGAGAAGTAATCGGCGAGCTCCTGCACATCGCGCGGAAACTCGTCCGGATCCGAGGCCAAATTGCGGCGCAGTGCCTGCGCGGTCCGCTGGTCGGAGCCGGGTGCCCTACCAAGCCCTAGATCGATGCGCCCCGGGTACAGCGATTCAAGAGTGCCGAACTGCTCAGCGACGATGAGCGGCGAATGGTTTGGCAGCATGATGCCGCCGGCGCCGACGCGAATCGTGGATGTGCCACCCGCTACATAGCCGATCAGCACGGCGGTCGCCGCGCTCGCGATTCCCGGCATGCCGTGATGCTCGGCGAGCCAAAAGCGCCGATACCTCCAGCGCTCGGCATGCCGCGCCAAGTCGAGCGTATTGACGAACGAGCGGGCCGCATCGCTACCCTGCGTAATGGGCGAGAGATCAAGGACAGAAAAACGGATCATGGTGCCAAGAGTGGGGGCTGGGTTGGTCATTCTCAACTACGATTTGGCGCGACCACCGTATGAGTTATCCTTTGCTCCAGTCCGATTCAGCATGCCAACAGCCCGCATTCCTCGGAGGCGCCATGACCAGAAAACTCATCAGTTCAGGTTCGATTTTCGAAGAACAAATCGGCTACTCCCGCGCGGTCGTCGACGGTGATTGGATATTTGTCTCCGGCACAACGGGGTTCGACTACGCAACGATGGTCATTTCTGAAAATATTTCGGAACAAACCGAGCAGTGCTTAAAGAATATCGACGCTGCCCTTCGGCAGGCCGACTCGAGCCTGAAGGATGTGGTACGGGTAACGTATATCCTGCCCAATGGCGCGGAGTTTGCGCAGTGCTGGCCGGTGCTGCGCAATTACTTCGGAGACACTCGACCGGCCGCGACGATGATCTCGGCGGGCTTGGTGGACCCGCGCATGAAGATCGAGATCGAGGTCACGGCCCGTAAACCTCCCCAACCGTGAGTGGGCGGATCACCCCCTGCGCCCATCGTTGACCGCTCCAATACCAAGTCTATATACTCCGATGCATGTGCTCTTTTTGCTCCGCACTATATTACGCGCCCAACGCAACACTTGCGGAGGCGCCTCATTGAGCTTTTAGAAACACGATAGAAATGCAATGAATAGAAGGCCTCCCCAGCGGAGGCTTTTTTACGCGCATCCGCCCGAGGTCAAAGGGTGCGATCCGTGATAAAAAATGATTCCTGGCAGATTCGACGCTTACAACAAGCTGATGTCCATCAGCTACTGAACGTCATCAGCGGCGTCCGCCGAGAGTTTGGTTTACAAGCTCGCGTTGCCACGCTACTCGAGCCGAGCGATTACGCGCTTCTTGATGTCTACCGGCACCGGCGTTCCGCCTACTTTGTCGCCGTCATGGATGGCCAGGTTTTAGGCGGAGCGGGTATCTTCCCACTGACTGATCAGGACTGGGGCACATGCGAGTTGCAGCGGATGTATATTCGCCGCCAACACCGCGGCCGAGGAGTTGGACAATCCCTTCTCGACGCTTGCCTCGATTCTGCCCGATCCTTGGGTTTCGAGCGGTGCTTCGCCGAAACAGTATCCGAAATGTCCACCGCTATCACTTTCTACGAGCGCAACGGATTTCAGCGGCTTCCGGCACCAATTGGCAACACCGGTCACAGCCACAACGATCATCGGGTGATGCTCAGCATGGGGCCGCCGACTACGCGCCATCTGTATCTATAGTTGAAAGGATCTACGGCGGCCCGTCATAGCGAGCCCCCCGCTCTTAGCGTTTCGAAGACGTCTTGGTCCGAAACCTCCGCGGGGGCGATGCCGGCAAGCTCGCCTGGATCAGCGCATCCCGCTCTTTCCGACTCAACGGTGCCGCGGACGCCACCGCCAGCTCTCCATCCGCCTGCGTATCCGCCGGAATAGTTGCGCCCGCCGCCGGTTTGAACGGAAACAATTCCGCGATTCGACCGGCCGACACGAGCTCCAGAATCTCGGCTTCACTCAACGTACTGAGATGGACAACGGCTTCTACCACCGCTCCTAGCGTGGCTGGAGCTTTAGCATCTAAGCGCATGAATTCACTCATAAAATAGTCCCGCTCGAACATTCATAGTCATACTATACGCTGCTTTCCGGGGCCCAACTAGCGACTCGCGTCAAGGGCCGCGGCCAGCGTTTCCGCCGCCCTTTCATCGACATAGAAGAAGCGTCCGTCATTGCGGCGACGTATCCCAGACGGCAGCGCTGCGCTTGCCGGCAGGCGCGTGAGCCCGCACCGTCCATACATCACCAGCAATCCATCCCCTCCCGCCGGCGCCGCATGCAGCCCGATCCGTCCCTCCCAACCCGCGTTCTGACTCAAAACCATGGCGTTGTCCAAGAGTATTCGCCCCAAAGCCGGCGGATGCGACATCCCGAATTCCGCCGCGAGCACCTGAGAATCCGCGGCACTCATGAACCACATGAAATTCGATCCGCCCGGATGATCGACATCGAGATACGGATAATCCTCGATCACGATCGACATACCCGCTCGCAAGAATCGGCCCTCATCGGTGCGCGCCCAAATCACCAGCGGTCGGCAATGCCGACGCTTCGCCCTCTGCACGAGATGGCACATCGGCAAGAGCACCGACCAGGACCACAATCGATCCGCTCGCGCCGCCATCGACGCATGCTTGGGCCCGAGGCGCGTATCCCACCAATACGCATCACGCGCCGTCATGTCCGTCACCCGGATGTCCACGCGCCGATGCTTATCCACTTTACTCGGCGCAAAGCGCGCAAACCCACGTAATCTCGCAGCCGCCATCAATCCACCCGCATCACGAATCTCGTCATCGCACTATCAGCCCCCTCCCAGCGCCGCGAGTTCCTCTCGCAGCCGCTCCACCTCCATCGCCCACTGCTCAAGATGCGCCTGCGCCCGATACTCAGCCAGCTCCGCGCGCTTCAGATTCTTCGCCGCCGCGTGTTCCGCCGCAGCGAGGCGCCCCTTCAAGTCCGCCGCATCCGCCGCATCCGCCGCATCCGCCGGCATCGCCACCGCTTGAGCCCTCGCCGCCATCTCGTCCCGCCAGATCGCAAACACCCGCTCAGTCTTCCCAACCGCCCCAAAACGGGCTCGCAGCTCCGCGCACAAGGCTCGCCCGCTCAGCTTGCCCGTTTTTGCGAGCAACTCCCGACACAGCGATCGGACCTGCTCCTCGGATAGTCGACGATTCATGGTGCCACTTTACCTGCCGAATCGCCTCAAGGGAAACATGCTTCCCTTCACCGGAGCCTGATCCTCGTCCCCCTGATTCCCTACAGGAATAACTTCAGATAGAAAAGTTCGTTCACGGTGTCGATAGACCTCATTAGTGTGGGAGCCATGGCAAAAGCAGACTCGGGCGTAGCATGGGTGGTTGGCGTCGGTGCTTCAGCGGGGCTGGGCGCCGCGCTGGCGAGGCGCTTCGCTCGCGGCGGACTGACGTTGGCGCTCACGGGCCGCAACGAAGCGCGACTGCGCTCGATCGAAGCAGAGATCGCCGGGGCAGGCGGCCAAGCGCGCGCATTGCCGGGCGATATCTCCATCCCCGCCGAGGTCACTCGCCTGTCAACCGCCGTTCGCGAAATCGGTGCTCTCCGGGCTGCAGTTTTCAACGCCGGCAACATGGTGCGCGGTACGGCACTGGACGTTACACCGGAGCAGTTTGAGTCCACTTGGCGTGGCAGCGCCTACGCGGGATTTTTGTTCGTGCGCGCCACTGTTCCTTTGCTGCTCGCATCGGGCGGAGGCAGTCTGTTGGTGACGGGCGCCACGGCGTCGGTCAGGGGCGGCGGACCCTTCATCGCCTTCGCGTCGGCAAAATCGGCGCTGCGTTCGCTGGCTCAGAGCGCCGCAAGAGAATATGGCCCGCAAGGCATCCACGTCGCACACGTCGTCATAGATGGCGGCATCGACGGCGAGCGCCTGCGCACGGGCGCACCGGATCGTGTCGCGGCGGCAGGCCAGGACGGACTACTGCATCCGGATGCGATCGCCGAAACCTATTGGCATCTACATGAACAGCCGCGCAGTGCCTGGACGCATGAGCTGGATCTGCGACCTTTCAAAGAGAGGTTCTAATTGAACGCCGTCGTGAGTGACATACCGCTCGAAGCTCCCCATGGGGTAAGCGCCTGGTTGAACTACACTCGCAACACCGGAGTGCGGCCCGTCAACTATACTTTCGATCCACCGCCCGGTCTGCCGCGAAACAGCGGCGAAGTGGATGCGCGCCTCGTGACGATTCACGATGCGCGCGCGGCGCGCGGGCTCTCTTTGGATGTCAGCGGATTCGACTTGCTCGCTCACCGCGGCACCCTGATGACATTTGCGGAGTTCCAAGACTCCGCTGCCGTCAAGGCGATTGACTATCCTGAAGTCGGAGCCGCCCTGAAATCCACTACCGGCGCTGACAAAGTGGTGATTTTCGATCACACCCTGCGCGACAGCACGTTGGTGCTCGGGGAGGCGGCGCTGCGCGAGCCCGTGCGCCGGGTACATGATGATCAGACGATCGCGTCCGCACCCAATAGAGTCGCCAAACACCTTCCCCCGGACGAGGCGGCCTGGCGGTTGCAACGGCGCTTTGCGATCGTGAATTTCTGGCGGCCCATCGACGGCCCAGTCCTCAAAATGCCGCTGGCCGTTTGCGACGCACGCACCATCGAAATCAATGACCTTCTGCCCAGCGACCTAGTGTATCGAGACTGGGTGGGAGAAACCTACTCCGTAGCCTTCAACCCGCGGCATCGCTGGTACTGGTATCCGCGACAGACGCCTACCGAAGCCACGCTGCTGAAAATCTATGATTCCGCGGAGGACGGCCGGGCGCGCCTGACCGCGCACTCGGCGTTCGACGATCCGCGTTCGCCGCCCGATGCGCCGCCACGGCGTAGCATCGAGATCCGCGCCCTACTTTTCTGGTAGTCAGCCCTGCCGCGATTCATGGTGGCGCGTCTCAGCTTACCGCACAGGGCCAAAACACGCCTTCGATCCGTTTGAACCCTCGAAGCCGGGCCGCACGGGCTTTTTCGAACGCACCCGCTTCACCGAACTTGTTGACTGAAAATCTTACGACTTCGCTGTTACCGGGCGTCGTCGGCCAAATGGCCTCCCAATACCAACTATAACGCACGGTGCCGTCCTTCAATCTGTATCTCTTAGAATACCTACATACTCCCACCACTCCGGTACGATTGTTGCGGCGCCGGATGCCGGAATACTCCTTGCGGCTCAGAGGCGGATTCTTGCGAATCACCTCATCCCTATACGTCCGGGCGAGTCGCAGCGCTTTGTGCTTACCGCCGCACTTCTTGTCCGCGAAATTTCTCACATGCATGACGCCATGACGCCGCAAGCTGACTCGCCACGCGCGAGTGCGGTAATGCTCATCCTCAATTCTGGAGATGCCGTACATGACGAACGAACTTTTCTTCTGACCTAACCTTTTGCATGGAGATCGTCGTCCGCTGCAACCATTGCCTATTGTACCCGCCCAGCATGAAGGTCTCTGGTGCACTCGACACACTCATCAGCCGTGAACGTCCATAGCGCGGGGTGCTCACGAAGTCCTCCCTCCGTGTCGAAGTGAGGTTCGCAGTCCATCGGGGGGGTTGCTAATTCCAACCCGCTCGCTATATTTGTCGGGATATTGCGATGCTGTGACGACTTCTCCAGGGGGAAAGAACAATGCGATCTGTTTCGTGGCGCGCCCTTGCCGCGCTTGTGTCAACCTTCGTTTTGAGCCAAGCGACGCACGCCGGCGATCTAACAGCCCCCGAAGCGGCTGCCCCCGCTCCCTCTTCCGCCGAAGCATGCGCGAGCTTCGAGGAATTCGTCGCCACCGCTTGCCCCCTGACTTGGCACGGCATCACCCTATACGGCGCCTATGACATCGGAGTCGGTTGGGTCAGCCATGGCTTGCCGGAAAACGGCTATAACTACGAAGGCGAATCGCTGGTCAACCGCAATGGGAACGGCTCTCGATTTGTCCTGGCGCCGAACAACCTGTCGCAGACGGGTCTCGGGATCAAGGGCAAGATCGAGTTCATGCAGGACTGGTATGCCGTCTTCAATGCGTCGACCGGCATCAATCCGCAGTCCGGTCAGCTCGCCAACATGGCTGCGACCAACATCACGAACAACGGCCTGCCCAGATACGCCTATTCGGAAACCGGCGATGGGGCGCGCGCGGGCCAAGCCTTCAACGATGAGCTTTATGCCGGCGCATCGTCCACGTACTACGGCACGCTGACCTTCGGTCGTCAGCGCGCGCTCGGGACCGATACGGTGCTCGCTTATGACCCGGCCAACGGCGCCTATTCTTTTTCGTACATCGGATATAACGGCACGACGGCCGGCGGTGGCGATACCCAGGACACCCGTTGGGACCAGGCCATCAAATATCGCTTGGCCTTCGGTCCGCTCCATTTCGGCGCGATGTATAAATTCGCCGACGGCTCCGGCGGCTGCTACTCGGCCGCCGCAACCTGGAGTGCGGCCACTTGTGCTCCCGAGCAGGCGCATAACACCGCCTACGGATTCGACCTCGGCTGGGAGTACCAAAAGTTCTCCACCGACGTCGTGTTCCAGCATTACAACCAGGCAATCAGCGTACTCAACCCCTTACTGGGGCCTCAGAGTCTGACGCAGCCCTATCAGTCGACCACCAACAGCATCAATACCAACCCCATCAGCGGGGCCAATGTGATCGGAACGGACAACACTGAATATGGCATCGTCACCGACAACACGGCCGTCATGCTCGCTGCCAAGTACGCCTGGGATCCCTTAAAATTCTATGCCGGCTACGAGCACATCCAGCAGTTTAACCCGACGAATCCGTTGGGTGTGGGAGCCTCGGCGCAGGGCGGTTATCTCTTGAGCGGCGTGGAGGATAACAACCTCGATTCGCCCAAGCTCGTGCAGGTCGCCTGGACGGGCGTGAAATATGCCTACGACATCAAGACCGATATCACCGTATCCGCCTACCATCAGTGGCAGGACACCTTCCGCGTTCCGGCGGCCTGCCCACCCAGCAGTTACCGCGCTTCCTGCTCGGGTTTCCTCAGCGAGTACTCTCTGTATACGGATCATCACTTCACCAAGCGTTTCGACGTTTTTGCCGGTGTTGCGTATTCCCAGGTGAGCGGCGGCCTCGCAATCGCCATTCCCCACGGCCCCGGCGTCCCCTATCTCAACAGGAATAACACTGCTCCGACAATTGGTGCTCGTTTCACGTTCTGATCGCTCTAACCGAGCTTCGTGCGTACAGATACCTTGGCCGCGGACTTGGAGTGGCGGATCACCGTCGGAATGATGGGGTGGAGATGCCGCTCCGCCAACGTCGCAAAGTCTCGTTCCAAATCGCGATAGTTCTTGATCAAGGCGTCGCCAAACTGGGTCACCAGCATACCGCCGCCGTCCCTGCCTCCCGTGCTTGCCACCGTCACGGGTTCCCGGAATGATTGGTTCAGGCTCTCGACCAGGAGCCAAGCACGACGATAGCTCATCCCAATATTGCGCGCCCCTTGTGACAAAGAACCGGCATCTCGAATGGCCTCGAGCAGACAGATTTTCCCCGGCCCTACACTTGAGTGTTCCGCGAAATCGATCCTGAATCGGACAACAGGAGCAGCCATATAGATTCCTCCTCACGACATCATAGCGAAGCCGAGTCTCCTGTAAATTAAGAGACCCTTTTTCAATTACCTCTGTCTTCTCGCTCGCCCCGATCCGGACTCTGTTGCTTTACGACATACTTGTGCTATATGTGATCGAATACAACGATTAGCCGTAACGCGGCGAATAGCCGCGAGAGAGCCCGCATGAAAAAAATCTCCAGATCTGGGATGACCCTCTGGCTGTTGCTCTTCTGCCTCACAAGCCCGGCCGCGCAGACCGATAAACCAACCATCATCGTTTTCGCCGCAGCCTCTTTGACTAATGCGCTACAAGAAGTTGGCGATCTATTTACCAAGGATTCCTCTATTCCCGTGAAATTCTCCTTCGCGGCGAGCTCCGCTCTCGCCCGTCAAATCGAGAACGGCGCGCCGGCGGATGTATTTTTCTCGGCGGATCTCGAATGGATGGACTATCTTCAGACCCGCAAGCTCATTCAGGTTGCGACCCGGCACGATGTGCTAGGCAATCAACTGGTGTTGGTGGCGCCGGTCACCAGCAAGATCACTTTACACATCGCTCCTAATTTCCCGCTTCTGGCCGCGCTCGGCGATAGCCGCTTGGCGATCGGTGATCCCGATGGCGTCCCCGC
>Ga0182030_10007177_pt1 | contig 23328 bp, 10 predicted proteins | sample 812S3MmetaG_FD_121299 | JGI IMG/M metagenome (GOLD analysis project Ga0182030, IMG submission 121299) | Permafrost microbial communities from Stordalen Mire, Sweden - 812S3M metaG (Illumina Assembly) | ecosystem: Environmental > Terrestrial > Soil > Wetlands > Permafrost | place: Sweden...
CACCGGCAAGTTCCAAAAACAGTTCCACCACCGCAACGGCGGCCCGGAGCGCCTCCAGGCCCTCATCTTTGCCAAATATCCCACTGCCTGGTGTTTACCAAAATGAAAGGGTGCGTCCTACGTGCCCCAAGAAGTTCGCGGCGCGGACTTGACCCCGACGGGAGAATGAACCATCTTGTCCGCAGCCGAATCGGATGGGGGCGTACTGGTTTCGACCAGGTGAACACGTCGGAGGCGGCATGCCGAGGATGATGCGTTGGCCTCGTAAATCGTCGCATCAAAATAAAAAGCTAATCAAGAACTAGCTCTCGCGGCCTAAGGCTGTGACGTTCGCCATTGGACACCTGCTACGGTGGATGAACGCAACTGCAGGCATGGTTGACGGCGGGGACCGCGCGCCGGCAACCGAGAAATTTCATGCGGACTAGGCAGTGCGAATCGTGTCCGGACGCCATCGCATAGCAGAAAACCACTTCCGGACTAAGCATGTAGTCGCGGCCGGCAGGTTGGCCTGGGACGCGGGTTCAACTCCCGCCGCCTCCAGTCTTCGCTCTGCGCTGCGCTCGTAGCGCAGCGCAGAGCGAAGACTGCCGCGCCGTAGTGCGAAGCACACAGGCGGGCCTTGGCACTGCGCCCCAAACAACGACTCGGCCAACCAAAGGCCGGGCGGGTCACCGCCCCACCACCAGAACATCCAAGCTTCCTGATCCGCTGTTTGGGCTGCGGCTGCTCTGGTGCCCGCCCGCGGATTGGCCGGGTTGGCCCGCGCCAGGCGGGCGTTCCAGCGTGATCAGCACGATCTGATTTTTCCGCGTGTCCAAGCTGCAGGTTTTGGCGCCCGGCTTGGTCGTCACAGTTTGTTCCACCACAAAACTCGTTGCACTCCTTTCCTTGATGATGGTCAAAGTCCCGTCCCGCTGGGAGCTGAACGCTTCCATCGTGCTGGGGTTGAATCCACCGTCGTCCGAACCGATGCCGATGGGCAGGGTGTCCAGAATCTTGCCGTCGTCGGTGCTGAGGATCACGCAGGTGGCCGGCTCCCGGCAGAAGACGAACAGAAGATGATTTTCCGCGTCCAGCCCAAGGCCCTCCGGGCCGCCACCCTTCCCGCCGAGGCCGTAAGCTCCGGTCATTTTGAGCGTGCCCGAATCCACCACGGCGACGCAGTCCTTGTCCTCCAGTTCCACATACAGATATCCCCGCCCGTCCGTCTGGGCTTGTTCCGGCTCACCGCCCAGATCAACCGTTCCCACAATGGATCCGTCCCGTGCGTCAATCGCCGTGACGTTGGGCGCGCTGTGGCTGAAGACAAAGATCCGACCTGACGCCGGATCATCCAAAATGCCATCCGGGTCGCCCGCCACCGGGATGGTCTTAATCAAAGCCAGGGTCCGGGCATCCCACATCGCCACCGGGCTGCTGCTGGCGAAAACGTGGTGCGTGGTGGCGTCCACCGCCACCGTGTGCGCCCGCGTGTTGGTGACGGCACCCACCGGCTTAAACGTGTCCAGATCAAACACCAGCACGGCTTGACCGCGCGGAACATACAGCCGCCGGCTCTCACTGTCCACCGTGACATCGTGAATCGCGCCGTCGCCCGGAAAACTGGCGGTGTTGACGATTTTATAGGGACCCGAGCCGGTTGCCGGCCAGGGATCCATCAGGCCGCCGTCCGCCGGGGTGGTTTGGGCCGGGGCACTGGCAGCCAACATGGCTGCGGCGACCTGCGGCAATACCCACGAAGTGTAATTGAATTTTCCCATTGGGTTTATTGCTTTTTCACCCCTGGAGTCACCCGGTCAATATTCGGGGTGACATCCGCCTCGACCGCGCCGGCGGCCCATTGTAATCCGCCCGCCAGAATCGCTTGAAATACCGGGCTGTTCCAGACCTCGGCTTGATGGCCCATGTTCGTGTAAAAAACCCGGCCCTTGCCCTCGAGTCGGGCCCAAGTCGTGGGAAAGTTGGGGGCGTAGTAAGCGCCCCGGACCATCTGGGCGGTGTCCAGGGCGAGCAGCACATGCAGGTTGGTGGAATAATTCTTCAGGGCGTACCATTCATCCACCGGCCCGAAATCCGCCGGCACCGCGCCCATCCCCGGAAAATTCGTGTCCGTCACGATTTGATGCGCCGGTTCCATCCCCCGCACCCGGACCAGCAATTCGCCGCCGAGCATTTGGATATACGGGTCCACGCCCGCCGTCCCGGAATTGAAGGTGGCGGCGGCGGAATGGATGCCGACGAAACCCTTGCCCTCCGCAATGGCCTGCAGCAGCGCGGCCTTGCCGTCCGGGGTCATGGGCGGTTTGCCATCGTTGCCCGGCTGGGTGAGATCGCCCGAGGTGAAGAAGCAGAACGCATCGTACTGGGCGAGCTTTTCCGGCGTGAACACCGAGCCGTCCTTGGTAAACGTAATCGCCAGGTGGTTCTGCTTGCCCAAATCCCCCAGCACCATCTCCACCACGCTCGGGTGGCCGTCCACCCGCCGCAGCATCGTGTCCTCATAATCGTTGCATTTGCAGAAAAAGAGGATTCTTTTGGGCCCGTCACGGGCCGGGGCCGGCTGGTCGGCCGTTTTGGCGGGGGCGTCCTCCGCCCGGATGAAGCAGCCCATCCACGGGGACATAAACGTCACCGCCAGAACGGTGGCAAACGTAAATAGAGCAGTTTTTTTGGTCATAAGGCGAACAAACATGGGCTTGGATCCGCAATGAGTTAATTCCCGTCAAACTCCCAGTTGATGTCGGGATCTTTGGGATCAACGATCTTGCCGTTGCTCTGGCCGACGACGTAATTGTATTTGAAATAGGCTGCATGTGCGTCGCTGAAAACGATGTTCCCGCCGCCGCTGTGGCGTCCGGAGAACCGGTTGCACCAGTTGTAGGTGCTGCAAAGATCCGTTGGCGTGGTGCCGTAATAAGGGGTTTCCGCCTGATGCACCCGCTGCTCGGAGAAGACCACGAACGCCGAAGGATGGACCGCCTGGGTGACCCGGAACGGGGTTTCCGGTACATTGTTGGGCGCGGGCAGATTATAGTTGATGCGCTGGTTCATCCCGTAATTGAACGTGGGTCCCGGGCCGGCCCCCGCCTCAATACGGACCAGCGGATCAGGATCCGGGGAGATGGTGGGCATGGCCTGCGCGGTGGGACAGATGTAAATGGACCGGGAGTAGGTGAAAATATTGTTGCTGATGCTGTTGGCCCCGTATTGCCAGAGCGGAAAACTCCCCACATACGAAGGCAGGGCGTTGAACCAGTCGGACAGCCCAATGGCCGGGTTGGCCGTCGCCCCGTCATAGAGTTCACTCCAAGTTGGTTGGTTGTCCGCCGGATCCGTAAATAGCAGTTCCCGTGATTTGGGATAAAATTGGTTGTTATCGTCCGCATACATGGACATGGCCACCCCCCATTCTTTCAGGTTGTTGAGGCAATAGATTTGATTGGCCCGTGCCTTGGCCTTGGCCAAAGCCGGCAGGAGCATGGCCGCCAGGATGGCGATGACCGCAATGACCACGAGCAACTCGATGAGGGTAAAGGCCGGAACGGCCGGTTCTTTCGACGGAATCTTCATGGGGTGGGTTTCTTTTGCAGGTTAAAATCAGCGTCGGATCATAACGACAACACATAGGTGCACAGGTCGTCCATTTCCTGTTTGGAAAGCTTGGAAACGTCGGCATGGGCGTCTTTATGATTGAAGGTGGTCAGCACTTCGCGAATGGTGGTGGCCGAGCCGTCATGCAAGTATGGGGCCGTGCGCCAGACTTCCACCAGGGGCGGCGTCAGGAAGAACCCCGACTTGTCAAAACGCACCCGGGTGCCGACATCATGCCAGCGCCGGTCGGTGAAGAGACCGGCCGGGTGGCAGTTGTTGCAACCCACCTGGGTGAACAGCGTCTGGCCGCGTTTGGCGGGCTCCGACAACTGACCTTGCGACAGATACGGGCTGGGCACGGGTTTAAGCGATTGCAGGTATTGATCCAAGTCCGCCGCCACTTCGGCGGGCGGATTGGTGGCGAACAGCAGGGTTTGCAAGGACACCTGGATGGCGGCTTCGGGAGTGTCCGCCATGCCCTGAACGCCGTTGGTCATGATCTCCGCCGGCATCGTTTGGTGGATTGACAGGAGGCTTTTGGTTTTCTTGGAGTGGTTCCGCCCCAACTGCCAGTCAAGTCCATCCACCCGGCCGTCCCCCGGATGGCACGTGGCGCAGCTTTGCCAGCCTTGATGGCACAGCTCCGCGTCGTTGAAATAAAACTCCCCTTTGCGGACGGGCGTCATTGCTTTGGCCGGGCCCAGCGGAATGGACACCGGCTGCGGCTGCAGCACGGACAAATCCGCGGCGCTCAAGGTGTCGGAGAAGTAGTTGGCGGTGTAGAGGGTGTGGCCGGTAATGGCGGCGCCGCGCGGGCCCAGGTCGCCGGCCGGCAGCTTCACAAACTGCCGGGCACCCACCAGAAAGGGCAGCCCGTCGTTCTCCTGGTCATCCTCGAAATGCGGGGCGAATTTCAGCACCGGGGTGGTGGCGTCGGTGTGAAATTTTTCCTTCGCGTTCTTGGGCAGCCCGTTCAGTAGCGCTGGAAAATCAATCACACTTACTTCATGCGTGCCGGCGTGGGTGATGACCAGGTCCGCCCCATCGGCGGACCAGGCGATGGCCCAGGGATTGCCCGCGCCCCGGTCCAGGGGGTCCAGCAAAAAGGTGTACAGCGGCTCCAGCTTGGCCACGCTGATGATCGTCAACGCGTTGGCGTTGATCTGGCCGCGGTCCACCCGTCGCGGGGGCAGGTCGAAGTTGCTGAAGATGTGCGTCAAAACCGCGTATTTTCCATCCGGCGAAACGCGGATGTCCTGGAGCCCGGTGCTGCCGTCGGGCAACTCCAGTTCTTTCACCACCCGGCCCGCCGCCACATCAATCACGCTCACCGACGCGTCCACATCCTCAGTGTCCGAACGCCCGATGGACAGGTGATTGGCCACCAGCAGATATTTTCCATCCTGCGTGAGGTCCGCCGCCATCGGCTCGCGCGGCACGGGGATGCGCCCGGTTTCACGCCGGGCCGCCACATCAATCACACTCACGTCATTGTTGAACTGGTTGCAAACATAGAGCGTCTTGCCGTCCCGGCTCAACACCGGCGACCGGGCCGTGTGGCCGGCGGCAATGGTGCCGGAGACGATCAGGCGGACGGGGTCAATGATGCAAACCTGGCTTGCCGGGGCCGCACAGGTGACATACAGAATGTGATCGTCGGCGGACAGCGCCAACCCGGAGGCCGGCGACGGCAGGGTCACGTAGCCCGTAACTTTGTTCGGGCCGGGTTCATAACGCAGCACCCGATTCGCCGTGCCGCAGGCCACAAAAATCATCTTCCCGTCCCCCGTGGCCGCCAGCGCGGTGGGGGACAGCCAGCCATCGGCCGGCCCGGAATCAGCAGCCCGGGCGGCCCCGGCCAGGACCAGCCAGGCAGCCGCCAAGGCCGCCGATCCAAGCAAGTTCTTGCGGATTTCCCTGCAGTTCTTCCTCATCAGCATATTTGATCGCGCCTGGTTTGACCGGACGTACAGCCGTTATCGGACGGCCCGCACAACAGGCCGCCGCCCGGCCCGGCGGGCGTTCACCAGACTAATCCCCACCAACCCAAGCAGGCCCACGGCCGCCGTCACCCCCCACCGGGGCTCCGGCACCGCCACCACATTCAGGCCCCAGCTCAACAGCGTGGGGGACGCCGTGCCCGCGTCCACGTCCGCCAAAAACAGCGTCCAAGTGCCATTGGCCGTCAGCCCACCAAAGGTCCCGTCCAAGGTGTTCGCCGAGTCTGGCAGCCAGGTGCCCGTCGGCACCCCCGTCGCCCCATGGATGCTGCCGTTGACCGTGCCCGCGTCGCTCAGGGTGATGTTGAAGCCCGCCCCGGCCGATCCAAACGGGTTGGACGGCGAAGTGCCCACCTGGTTGAGCAGAAACTCCGTGGCCACATTGCCGTTGGCATCCTGCAAGGTCAGGTAGCCGACCAGCGCGCCGTTGTAGCCGCCAGTAATGTCCAGGTCCACACTCACGTCCACAATCGGCCCGCTCGGGAGGCCTTGGAAACTCTGATAGGCGGTGATCCCCACGGGATTGCCCGCCGGGATGACCGTGTTCACCGTCCAGTCGGCGTTTACCGCCGTGACATCCAACGCGGCGGAGGCCGCGCCCGTCAGGCCGAGCAGAAAGCCGCCGGCCAGCAGGAAGTGCTTGTTCATTGTTTTCATTTGTTGATGGTTTGATCCTAAGTAAGTGATCGGTTTAAGGGGGTTATGGGTTGATGTATTCCAACCGATAAAACACGGCGGGCGGGAGGGGCGGCACCGAGATGTTCAGATCTTGGAACCCGTCCAGCACCTGCATCACGCCGTTGGTCGGGGCGATGTTGGTGCTGATGTTCACCCAGGAACCGGCCGCCAGGTTGGTCGAGCGTTGCACAATATACTGGTACCCGGGCACCCCGAAGAAGGTCGCTGTCACGTTGGTCGGCGACAGATTCAACTGCGCGTTGTTCTGCCCGGTGGCAAAGCCGGTCACCAAGATCGTCACCGTCCCGGTGTTCGTCCCGCCGTAACCGTCGGTGACGGTGTAGAGGAACGAGTCATTGACATTGGGGGTCACGCTGTTGGTGTAGAGCAGGTAGGCGCCATTGCTGAACAGGGTCACCCCGTTGGTGGTCAGCATGTTGAACCCATCGCTGCCGGCCCCCGCGAGGGTGATGGTGTCTCCGTCCACGTCCGTGACATTGGTCAGCAACTGGCTGACGCTGATAAGCAGTTTCACCCCGACCGGGCGCGTGTAAAACGCCAACCCGGCCACCGGCGGATGGTTGGTGACGGTTTGGATCAGACTGTTGGTCAGGGCCAGGTTGAACTGGTCGCCGGAGTACTCGGCCGTCACGACGTTGTTGGCCCGCGGCAGCAAACTGGTGGCGACCGTGGCCACGCCATTGTTGAGGGGCACCGGCGCGCCCAAAGCCACCCCGTTGGTACGGAACTGCACGGCGCCGGAGGGCGTGCCGAAACCCGTCACGTTGGCCGTGAACGTGACATTGTCCTTGAACCCGCTGGGATTCTCGGACGATACGAACGCCGCCGGGATGGCGTTGGTTTCAATGTGGCCGGCGAACCGGCGCACAAACAAGCTGTCACTGGCGGCGGTCACGGTCAGGTCGTACCAGCCGTTGTTGGTGCTCGCGTCCAGAAACACCAGATTGGTGCTGTTGGCGGGCACGGTGTAAGTGTTCAGACTGTTGGCGAACCAGCCGTTGGTGACGCTGAAGACCACCGGGGCGCCACCCGAGTTGGCGAGGGTGATTTCCAAGCCGTTCGCGCAGGGGTTGAGCAGCGCAACTGAGTCAAGCTGGCCGGCGTCGGTCTTCAAGTTGCCCGCAAACCGGCGCAGGAAACCGTTGGGGCCGTAGCAACTAAAGTCGTAGTGGCCGCTCGTCTGGGTGCTGAAAGCGCCGATGAGGGAATTGGCGGGCAGGACATCAAACGGCGTGGGGAGGATCGGCGAGGCGTAGTTGGGATAGACCGCGAAGTGCATCGAGACCGCGCCGGAGTTGGTCATCAGGACGTCGCAATTGCCTTGGATGGGATCCAACACCGCCCAGGCATTGGGCTGGTAAGGGAGTGGCCGGGCGATCAGCGAGCCCGCCTCTTGTACCGGCACGGTTTGCGTGCCCGGCGGCGTGGCGGTGGTGCCGGCGGTGCTGTAGTTCACCGTCTCCGTGTTCGCGGCGTTGTTCAGGAAATTGGACGGGTAACTGTAGTTGGGATGGGCGAAGTCCAGCGCGCTGGTCAGATCGCCGCACACCTGCCGCCGCCAGGCGCTCAGGTTCGGCACCGGCACCCCCGTCCATTTTTCAATCAACCGCAGCACCGACGTGTGGTCGAACACCTGGGAATCCACATAGCCGCCGCGGCTCCACGGAGAAACAATGATGCAGGGCACGCGTTCGCCCAGACCGATGGGCTGGCCCGTCACAAACTCACTCGAGGTTCCCGTGGGCGGGTTGATCGGCACCGCATGATCAAAGAAGCCGTCCCCCTCATCAATGTTGTAGATGAACACGGTGCTGTTATAGACGTTGGAATTGGCGGCCAGCGAGTTAATCAGGTTCTGGAGGATGTTCGCGCCGACGCCGGGCTCATATGAGGGATGTTCCGAGCCATAGTCCGGCCCCACAATCCACGAGACGCTCGGCAGCACGTTGTTGGAGACGTCCGCTGCAAAACCGTTGGTCAGGTTGGCCACATCCGCCATGCCGTTCTGGTAGAGCGGCGACGTGGTCGCGGCGTTCTTGAAGGCGTAGAACCAGGCCAGGGCGTTGTCGTCATAGTTGTCGGACGCCTGATAGACCTTCCAGGAGACACCGGCCTTCTGCAGCACCTGGGCGTACGTGAGCCAGTTGGTCCCCCAACCGGTCGACGGCTCGGTGTTGGCCGTCACCGGCCCGGCGTTCGGATAACCGGCGATGCCATTCGGATCAATCATCGCGCTGAAGACATACAGGCGGTTGGGATCCGTCGAGGTCAGCGCGCAGCAATGGAATTCATCGCACACAGTGTAGGCGTCCGCCAGCGCGTAGTGATAAGGAATGTCGCTGCGTTCGTAGTAGGCCATCGACTCCGTGGATTTGGCCGGCACCCATTGGTCATGCCAGCCGTTATCCCATTCCTGATGCGCGTCGGACCAGCTATGTGCCAGGTCGGCGATGCTGAGAATGGAGGTGTGGAACGGCAGTTCATAACTGGCGCCGTTCGGCTGGTAAAGCACGCTGTTGCCGTTCGTCAGCGTCAGGGTCACATGATCGCCGAAACCATGCACCCCGTGCAACGCGCCGAAATAATGATCAAAGGAGCGGTTTTCCTGGGTGAAGAACACAATGTGCCGGATGTCGGCGATGGTGCCGGTCGGCTTGGCCGGCCCGACCACCAGCAGCAGTTGGTTGTTGGTCGCGTTCAGGGTGGCGTTGTACGAGCTGTTGAAAACGCCGGGCACCGGCGCCAGCACGAAGAAATTCGTGATGTTCAGGTTGGTGTAGTTCAGCAGCACGTAGGTGGCCGGCGTGGTTACCGATATGGTGCCGGAGACATTCACCGTTACCGCGCCGTTGATCGTCAGCCGGCCCACGGTCAGGGGCGCGTTGGCCGTCAGGTCCAGCGCCGCCCCCGCGCTCAGGGTGTTGGATCCCAGGATGACCCCGGAGCCGCCCAGCGCCGCACCGTTTTGCACCGTCACGGCGGTCGCGCCCAGCGAACCGTTAACCAAGAGCGCTCCGCCGCCGACCAAGGTGGGGCCGCTGTAGGTGTTCGCGCCGCTCAAGGTCAAAGTGCCGTTGCCGGCCAGCGTCAGCCCCAATGAACCGGTGGTGTTCGCCAGCACCCCGGAAAACTGGCTGGCCGCGGTTTCCTCCACCGTCACGACCGGTGATCCACCGGCAGCCAGATCATCCACGACGCCCGTGCCGGACAAATTATTCAGCGTGGGGCTCAAGCCGGCCACGTCCAGCGTGCCGTTGACCGTCACATTGCCCGCGCCCGCGCCCCCGGGAACCGCCCCGGCCGAGCCCAACGTCAGGGTGCCGGCGGTAACCACCGTGTTGCCGGCATAACTGTTCGCCGAGTTTAACAGCACCCGGCCGCTGCCTTGTTTGGTCAGACCGCCGGCACCCGTGATGCCGTAACTGCCGCTGATGACATAGTTCTCCACCGCGTTGCTGAGGGTCACCGAGGCGGGCGCCACGGCGGCATTGTTGATGTAGACCGCCGGGTTGACGGCGGTGTCGTCAAACCGCACGTTCTCGCCATCCACATAGTCAATCGGCGTCACGCCATCCGAATTCAACACCCAGTTCTTCGGGGCGGCCAGGACGGTGGTGCCCCAATCCGTGTTCAAGGCCCCCGTCCAGCGGGGAATAATCACCTGCGTGGCCACAAAATCAACCAACGCATGGGCGGTGTCGTTGGACAGGTAGCCCAAAATGCCCGGCGGCAGGGAGCCCAGTTGGAAGCCGGCAAACCCGGAACCGCCCAGCGTCCCGGCGTAACTGATCAAGGGCACCACCCCGGTCGAGGCGATGTCGCCGCCAATATTGACGGCGACCGAGCCCGCGCCGCCGTTCAGCACCAGGCCGTTGTTGTTGGTGACATTCAACAGGGCCACCGGCGTGAGATTCAACACCGCCGTATCGCCGGTGCCGGCACCCAAGGCCAGGCTGTTCACTTGGAAATTGCCGACCCCGCCAACCCCGACGTAAATGGACCCGCCTTTTTTAACGGTGACGGAGCTGCCCAGCAGGCCGCTGCCGCCGAGCGCCGCGTTGGTGTTGACGGTCACCGCGCCGCCGCCGGTGGAACTGCCGACGACATTCAACTGGCCCGAATTGATGACCGTCGTACCGCTGTAGGTGTTGGTGCCCGTCAATGTCAGGGCGGCCGGGCCGTTGATGACCAGGCTCAAGGTGGGAATCTTGGCGCCGGTGGCCGGGGCCGTGTATTCCGTGTACCAATCCACAATGTTGCCGGCGAAGGTGGTCGGCTGGTTCTCCGTCACCGTCAGGGTGGCCGGCCCGACATTGGCCGAACTCACGTTGTTGCCGTTGGCAATCACCGCGGCGCCAAAGCCGCCGGACTGCAAATCCGAGACGGTCGCGTTAAACCCGTAAAGGAAGAAGCGCGAATTAACACTGGGCAGCGGATCCAAAATCAACACGTTGCCGTTGAACGCGTTGGAGTTGCCCACATAAACGGAGCCGCGCGTGACTTCCAGCGTGCCGGTGAAGGAATTCGAGGCGTTGAAGGCGAACTGGTCTTCCATGGTGTGTACGCCCGGCCAACTGTTCTGGCCGATCAGTTGCAGTTTGGCCGTCGTGCCGTAAATCGGCCCGTTGAACTGGCTGTCGCACCCGGTCAACCCAAATTCGGCCACGTCATCCCGGCTGCTGATGCCCCAGACCAGGCGGTTGGTCGTGCCCAGGTCCAGGCCGGAGGCGATGGCCACGCCGTAATTGGCCGTGGTGATGCCGTTGTTGTTCTCGCCAAAAACGATGTCCGCCCAGTCCTCCACATAATTGACGTTGCCCACCAACCGCACCGTGCCCGCGCCCGACACATCCACCGCCACACTGGTGGCATTGGCGTTCAGGAAGAGTTCAAAGCCGGTGTCCACCGCCGCGTTGGCGGCCACGGCCAGGGTCGTGCCCGTCGAAGCGTCGAACGTTACATCTTTGGGGAACGCCAACGTGCCGGCGTTGACCACCGTCGGTCCGCTGTAGGTCAGGTTGCCGGCCAGGATCACCGTGCCGGAACCATTCTGCTGGAGACCGCCGGAACCGGCGATGCTGTTGGCCACCGTGTTGGTGTCCGACCGGTTGAAGGCCAGCGTGCCCGTATCCAGCACCAGACCGGCCCCCAGCGTGCCGGTCATCCCGCCGTTGCCGATTTGCAACATTCCGCCGTTGATGATCGTTTCGCCACCAAAGGTGTTGTTGCCGGCCAGAGTCAACGTGCCGCCGCCAACTTGATTCAGTTCCAACGTGCCGCTGGAATTTTGAATGGTCCCGGTAAACAAAGAGGCCGCGCTGTTGGAGACCGTCAAGATGGGCAAGCCGCCCGCGCTGATATTGTTCACCACACCGGAACCGGAGAGATTATTGAGCGTCGGGCTGAAGCCGCCCACATCCAACGTCCCGTTCACCGTGACGCCACCCGCGCCCGGGCCGCCAGGGATGGCTCCGACCGTGCCCAAGGCCAGCGTGCCGCCCGAAATCGTGGTCGGCCCGAAATAGTTGTTGGTGGTGTTCAACGTCACCGTGGCGGTCCCCGCTTTGGTTAACGAAGTAAATCCGGAGATGGCCCCCGGGCCGCCAATGATGTAATTGTTGACATTGTTGGTGACCAGCACACCGTTGGGAGACACAGCGGCCGCCAGATTGACCGAGAAGTTGGCGGCCGTATCGTCAAACACCACCTGATCGAAATCGGCATAAGTCGCCGGCAGCCCCGTGCCGGTCTGCTTCCAAATGTTGCTCCCGAGCAGGTCCCAATCATTGGTGGGCGAAGCAACCCAGGTCACCGACGGGATGGTCACACTGGATACCACCAGTTGCAGGGCGGCGGCGGCGGCATTGTTCGTCAGATAGGCGACCGCCTGATCTGGCACCGAGCCAAGCACGAAGGAACCGCTCCCTTGAATGGTGCCGGCATAGGAAACCAGTGTGTAAACGGCCGGAACGGTCGCGGGCAGCACGCCGGTAACATTGACGGTGACCACGGCAAGGTTGGTCATACCGTTGGCGGTTTGAACACTGATAGTGTTGATCCCGGCAGGATTGGCGTCAAAATTCAAAGTGACGGCGTCGGTGGCCAGGACACCCAAGGCAAGCTGGTTCAGGGCGAGCGTGCCCAGACCTGCACCCCCGCCGGCTTCGAGCGCGGCACCGTTGGAGACGATCACCAACGAGGCGAGGCTGCCAATCCCGCCCAGCGTGGCGTTGTTGGACACCGTCACCAAACCGCCGCCCGTGGAAGTGCCATTGAGGTATAACTTGCCGGCGTTGACCGCCAAGGTGCCGGAAAACGAGTTGTTGCCCGACAGCGTCAGGGAGGCCGGACCGCTCTTGACGACACTCAAAACCGTGCTGGAACCCACGGTGGTGCCGGCATACTCCAAATTGGTGTCCACGATGCTGCCCGCGAACGTGCCCGGATTGTTCTGGAGGATGGTCAGCGTGGCCGGGCCCACGCCGCTGGGATTGCGGTCGCCGTCCGCGATGTACGCGGTGCCCGCGCCGGTGGAGGACAGATTGGCGACGGTGGCGTTCTGACCCCAGAGGAACAATTTGCCATTGTTGCCCGCCGCGACGTTGAACTGGAGCGTGTCGCCCGCCGGGAAGGCGCCCGCCGCACCAAGAAAGACGGAGCCGCGTTGAATTTGCACCGGACCGGTGAAGGTGTTGGCCGCATTCAAGCAGAACGGAGTTTCCATCGGACTGCTGCCCGTATAGGAATCTTGGGCAATGAAGGTCAATCCGCCCGTTCCGCTGATGGTCCCCGCAAACTGGCAATCCGCCTCGGTCACTCCGTATTTATCCACCCCGGAATGTTCCGTGTTGCCCCAGACATAGCGTTGCGCGGCGCCCAGATTCAACGGCGTGGCAATCCGACATCCCCAGTTGGCGGTGCTGTTGGCCACGTCGCTGGCGCAAAAATAGAGGTCGGGCGAACTCGGGCTGTTGGTGGTGGCCGTCAGCAGCAATGTGCCCGCGCCGTTGACACAAATGGACGGGTTTAAGGACGAACTGGCGTCCATTGCCAGCGTGCCGGAGGATTGGATCACCGCCCCGGCCGCGATGCCCAGGAGATCAATTTGCGGCGCACCGGTCGTATCCCCCGCCAGGTTGACGGAGCCGATCACCACGGTGCCCACACTGTTCGACAAGGTGCCCGCAAAAGTGTTGGCCCCGGCCAAGACCAGCGTGCCGGAACCAAATTTGGTGACGTTGGCGCTGCCGCTGATCGGCCCGCTCATGACCACCGTGTTCGCATTCGGCGAGAGGGACGTGGCCGATTGCAGCGCCAGCGGATTGGCAAAGGTCATGCTGTTGGCGAAACTCAGGTCGCCGGCGACCGAATTGTTGCCGTCGCCGTAAATCGTGGCGCCGCTCAAGGAGTTGGCGTTGTCCACCTGCACCACGCCTCGATAAGTTTGCAGACCGCCGGTAAACGTGTTGGCGCCCGCAAATTCAAACACCGTGTTGGTGTCCCCCGCCGTGTCGGTCGTCGTGCGAAGGATGAGACCGGTCCCGCCACCGCTGAGGATCCCGCCCAAGGTCAGCCGGCCCGTTTCATTCTTGGTCAGCACATAGGTGCCTGTGTCATTGGGCAGCGCCAGGTTGTTGGTCAGAGTGACCGCCGCCGCCGTGGCCACCGTCAGGAAGTTGCTGACCCCGCCGGCGGCATTCTCGGTGACGTTCACCGCACCGTAGCCCAGGCCACCCCCGCCGGTGATGCTCACCACGCCGTTGGCGATGGTCGTGCCCCCGGTGTACGCATTGTTGGCTCCCAGCGTCAGGGTGCCCGCACCGGTCTTGGTCAACGCCACGGACCCGGAAGAATTTTGCAGGCTGCCGGAGAAAGAGGAGTTCGCGGTGTTGGAGACGGTGAGCACCGGGCTGCCACCCGCACTGACATCATCCACCGTGCCCGTGCCGGAGAGGTTGTTCACCACGGGACTGAAGCCGGCAAGGTCCAAAGTGCCGTTCACAACCGCATTGCCGGCCCCCGGCCCGCTGGGGATGGCCCCGACCGCGCCCAAGGCCAGGGTGCCCGCCCCAATGATGGTCTGGCCGCTGTAAGTATTGGTCGTCGCCAAGGTCACCGTGGCGGCGCCCTGCTTCGTGAGGCTGGCCGAGTTGGAGATGCCGCCGGACCCGCTGATGAGGTAATTATTGACAGAATTCGAGAAGACCACACTGTAAGGCTGGACGGTGGCCGCCAGATTGACCGAGAAATTGGCCGCCGTGTCGTCAAAAATCACCGGGCTGCCATCCGCATAAGCGGCCGGGGTGGCGGAGCCGGTCAGCACCCAATCAAGATTGCCGGCCAAATCCCAGTCATTGGTCGGCGAACCCACCCAAACAAAGGCCGGCAAGGGCTGCAAGGGGACCACCAACTGCAGCGTCGCGGCCGTGGTGTTGTTGGTGACATAGGGGGAGACTTGAAAAGTGGGAACCGTGCCGAGCACGAACGTGCCGCTTCCTTTCACCGTGCCCGAGTAGGTGAGCAGATTGTAAACCGCCGGGTTGGCCGCGGGCAGCGTGCCGGAAACATTAATGGTGGTGGTGCCGTTATTGGTCACGCCACTGGCATTGGCGACGGCGAACAGCGTGGCCATGCCAGCACCGGTGCCGCTGAGATTCAACGTCAGTGCATCCGCGGCGACGGTGCCCAGCGTGAGGCTCTTCAGGGTCAGGGTGCCGGAACCCGCGCCATTGCCCGCCACCAAACCGCCGCCGTTGGCCACCGTCACCGTGGAGCCGATGGTGCCGCCGCCGCCCAGCTTCCCGCGGTTGTTTACCAGGACCGTCCCCCCGGTATTGGTGCAGTTCACATACAGACTGCCCGCATTGATGGTCAGATTGGTCAGGAACAAGTTCGCTCCGCCCAAGGTCACGGCGGCAGCCCCCTGTTTGACCACACTAAAGGCATTGGAAATGACCCCCGCACCATTTAGGGTGAAGTTGTTGGCCGCATTATTAAAGACCACGCTGAAGGGCTGGACGAGGGCCGCGAGATTGACGGAGAAGTTCGCGGCGGTGTCGTCGAACACCACCGTGTCACCATCCGCGTAACCGGCCGGGGTGCTGGTGCCGGTTTGCACCCAGTCAAGATGGCCGGCCGAACTCCAGTCGGTGGTGGGCGATCCCGCCCAGGTCAGGGAGGGTCCGGGGATCACCAACTGAAGCGCCCCGGCGCCCGGATTATTGTAAAGATAGGCGGTCGTCTGGAAACTGGGAATCGTTCCCAAGACGAACGTGCCACCGCCATTCAGCGTGCCCGCGTACTTGACCAGGGTGTAAACCGCCGGGCTGGCCGCGGGCAATGTGCCGGATATATTGATCGTCGTCGTGCCGTTGTTGATCAAACCGTTGAAATTGGTCACCGCAAAAGTCGTGGCCAGGCCGGCGGCGGTGCTGCTGAGATTCAACGTCAGCGCATCCGAGGCGACGGCACCGAGCGTGAGGCTCTTCAGGGTCAGGGTGCCGGCCCCCGCGCCGTTGCCCGCTTCCAAGATGCCGCCATTGGCCACCGTGACGTTGGTGGCGACCAACCCGCTGCCGCCCAAAGTCCCGCCACTGTTCACCGTGACCGGACCGACAATACTGCTGGCGATGGTGTTGAGATAAAGCTTGCCCGCGTTGACCGTCAAGGTGCCGGAAAACCGGTTCGTCCCCGTCAGAGTCAGGGTGGCCGGACCATTCTTAACCAAACTCAGGGAGGTGACGGCCCCGACCGTGGTGTTGGCATACTCGGCGTTGGTGTCCACAATCGTTCCGGCGTAGGTTTCGGCATTGTTCTGGATGATGGTCAGGGTGGCCGGACCGATGGGACTGGGGTTGCGGTTGCCGTTGACCACATACGCATTGCCGGCACCGGTGGAGGAAAGATCGGCCACGGTGGTGTTCTGGCCATAAAGAAATAATTTGCCATTGTTGCCGGAGGCAACGTTGAACTGAAGCACATTCCCCGCCGGGAAAGCGCCCGCCGCGCCAAGATAAACGGACCCGCGCTGGATTTGCACCGGACCGGTGAACGTGTTCGCCGCATTTAAACAGAAGGGGGTTTCCATCGGCTTGCTGCTGGTGTATGCGTCCTGCGCTATGAAGGTCAGCCCGCCGGAGCCGGAAATGGGTCCGTTCAACTGACAATCGGCCCCCGTCAGCCCATATTCATCCACCGAGTTGTGGTCGGTTTTTCCCCAAATGAACCGCTGGAGGGCGCCCAGGTTCACCGGCGTGCCAATCGCCACACCCCAATTGGCGGTGCTGTTGGCGGTGTCGTTGGGGCAAAAACTGATGTCCGGGTAGGTCGTGGCATTGTTGGTGGTGGAGCCCAGTTGCAACGTGCCCGCTCCGAGCACCGCCGTGTAAGTGGCGGTGCCATTGGCGTTCATCGCCAACGTGCCGGTGGACAGCGTCACGTTGCCCGCACCAATGGTGAGGGTGGAGGTGGAGGATAACGTGGTGGAACCAATGATTGTGGTTTGCGCCTGCACTGCGCGGAAATCCGCGAGGAGGGCCAACGCCAGAACCACCAGTCGGACGGGGGCACGCAACGGGCCAAATGATGATTTCATAAAATTTTTCAGTGGACTTCTGTTTTTCTTAAAAATATGCCAACTCAACTGCGCTGATGCTAACACCCTTTCTCCAGAACATAAGCGACGTTTCAAACACGTCTCGGCGGCAATTTAAACGGTCAGGTTACAAACAGATTGCGGAAATTTCGCTGGCCGAAATGTGTGCAGTTTGAACTTTGGCAAAAAACGGTTGGCGCGTTGACCGCGCATTTTCGGAACCGCCCGCATCTGGGCGTTTCTGCCACCCACCCCGTCCGGCCGGCCCAACTTCGCTCCCACTGCCGGCACCATGTCCGACACTTTACGGCCAACTCCGAAACCCGGCTGAACACAATCCGAGGACAGCCTGACCGCGACACCTCCGGCCGGTTTTTAAAAAATGGGCGGCGCAACCCATTGCTCAACTGCACCATGAGACCGCGTGTGGTACGGACGGCGCGCTCCGCCGTCCCCGGCGGCCCTGTAGCAGCCGACGTGAGGAGGCCTTGACTGATTTTTCCCACCCCCAACGCCTTTCGACGTTTTGCTCCAATAAATTTTATACTTTATACTTTATCCTTTATCCTTGCCTTCGGAGGTCCCCAATACCTTTCGGCGTTTCCCCCCCGTTTTGGAGTGCGCGGGCACGACCTGCACCTTATACGCATCTATCGGTCTCAATTGCTACAGCGGGGACGGACCGGCTGTTTTGTAGCGGCGGGCGTCCCGCCTGCCGTAGCTGGCGGCATTTTGCTCTTGGTCCAATGCCCGGGTTTCAACCGGGCTCGCAAATAATTCAACCTTCCCTGGCCGGCGTGCGTTTTTCCGCCGGGCGGGACGCCCGCCGCTGCCACAAGATGCGTATAAGGTGCTGGGCGCGACCCCGCTTTTAAACCGGGCCGGCACGACGGCCCGTTCATCATTTTTGCTGCGCAAAGCGACAAGCAAGCCGCCCGGAAAAATATTTCGGCGGACGCGGGCGGGTTTTAACTTGTCAGGGGAGGACTCCCGGCCTAAAGTGCAATGGTCAATACGGTGCATCTCTTCATGATTGATTTGTTGTCACGGCCAGGCAGTGCGCGCTGTCAGGTTCAGCCGCTGATTCTGGAATATTCCGGTCCCGTCTGGCTGTCCCGGCCCCGGCATGAAATTCCCAACTGGCCTTGCCCTCCGGCAAGGCCGAACCCCGAACCCCGACCCAGTGAAAAATTATATCCTCGATACGAATGTCCTCCTCCACGACCCCAATTCGCTGCTGAATTTCAAGGAAAACTCCGTCCTGCTGCCCATCGAGGTGATCGAGGAGATTGACCGGTTCAAGCGGGAATCCACGGAACTGGGCCGGAACGCCCGGACGGTCTCGCGGCTGCTGGACGGGTTTCGCGGGGATGGCAGCCTCAGCGCGGGAGTGGCCCTGCCCAACGGGGGCAAATTAAGGATCGCCTGCCAGAAAAACGGCCAGAACGGCCATGGCCTGAACGGTTTCAACCACGATTCGGTGGACAACCGCATTTTGGCGCTCGCCGCCGGCATCCAAAAAACGCAGCCGAAAAACCCCACGATCCTCGTCAGCAAGGACATCAACCTGCGGATCAAGGCCGATGCGCTGGGATTGCAGGCGGAAGATTACGAGACCGACCGGGTGTTCATCACCGACCTGTACACCGGGATGGTGGATTGGACGGTCGGGTCGGACAAGTTGGCGGCGTTCCGGAGCGAGGGGAAACTCAAGGTGCCGGCGGACAAGCGCTTTTTCCCCGGGGAATATTGCACCCTGACGGACGAGACGAATCCCAAACGCACCGCGTTGACGAAGGTGGACGCCAGCGGGGAACAATTGGTGCCGATTCTGGACACCCGGGAGGGGGTCTGGGGCATCAAACCGCGCAACCGGGAGCAGCATTTCGCCTTTGACGCGCTGCTGGATGACCGGGTGAAGTTGGTCACGCTGATGGGCAAGGCGGGCACGGGGAAGACGCTCATCGCGATGGCCGCCGGCTTGAAACGGGTGGTCAACGAGCGGGAATTCCGGCGGTTGGTGGTGGCGCGTCCCACCATCTCCATGGGCAAGGAACTGGGTTTTCTGCCGGGCTCCCTGGATGAAAAACTGGCCCCGTGGATGCAGCCGATCCATGACGCCCTGGAGATGTTGAGCGACCTGAACATGGGGCACGACCACCGCCGCAGCGGCGATCTGATGCGCTCCGGAAGCATTGTGGTCGAGGCGCTGAGTTACATCCGGGGCCGCAGCATCGCCAACCAGTTCATGATCATTGACGAAGCCCAGAACCTGACCCCGCTGGAGGCCAAAACCATCGTCACGCGTGTGGGAAGCGGAACCAAGATCGTCTTCACCGGCGACCCCTACCAGATTGACAATCCGTACGTGGATTCCTCCTCCAACGGCTTCAACTATGTCGTCAGCCGCTTCCGCGACCAGCCGATCGCCGCGCATGTGGAGCTTCAAAAGGGCGAACGCTCGGAACTGGCGGAACTGGCCGCCAACATCTTGTAACCGGAAAACCGGCGACTTCAGCGACGATTTTAGTTGACAAACCGGAGTTTCCGCCGGATTCTGGCCCTATAGCTGGGATTCAGCGGAAATTTTATGATTTCAAATGAACGACCATCACCATACCGGCGGGGTGCTTACGGCCAGCCCCGGCCCCCGGTCAATGAGGACACGCTGCATTCCGTCGAAATCCAGATCGAGCGCAAAACCTTCGTGTTCACCCTCAAGGAAAATCCCCGCGGTCGCTTTTTGCGCATCACCGAAGGCGTCGGCGGCCGGCGAGACGCGATCATTATCCCCTCCACCGGCCTGGAAGAGTTCAAAAAACAGGTGGACATGATGTCCAAAGCCGCCGAAGAAATCCCGGCAAAACACCCCGCCGGTTGAAGAGTGTTTTCAACCCCCCGCCGCCTTTGCCAGGCCGGTTTTTGGGTTGCTGCGGTATTTTATTTATAAGTATCTCTGCGCAAGTAAGATGCGTTAAATATTGGCGGTGAAAACAACCAAAAACAACCTTAAATAACGCTAATCACAGTTTCACATTTTTGCCGCGTCCGGACGCCCGTCCGGCCCGCGTCCGACCGCCCAATGGGCGAAACTTTGCATCAGACAAACCGGTGCAACACAGCCCCCAGGCGCCGGATGCCTTCGCGGAGGTTCGCCTCGCTGGCCGTGCCAAAACTGATGCGCATTTCATGGTCCGGCGCGGGACGCGCGGGGTCCTCGGCGTAGCACAGCGCGCCCGGAACATAGATGACGTCGCTCTTCAACGCCGCGCGGAACACCCGGGACTTCACGCCGGTCGGCACCGCCGCCGGCAGGCGGGCCCAGAAGTACAGCCCGCCGCCGGATTCCCAAATTTCCACCGCCGCCGGAAAATGTTCCGCCAACGCGGCCTTCATCACGCGGGCTTTGTCGCCGTAACGTTTTTCGATTTTGGCGACATGCTGGTGGTAGCGGCCGGAAGAAAGGGCGCCGGCGAGGATCTGCTGCAGCAGGTTGGCGGTGCCAAAGTCGTGGTTGCCCTTCAAGCGCTGGACGGTGGTCAACAACGGTTCGGGCAGGAAGCCGAACCCCACACGCACGCCGGGCGCAAAGGGTTTGCTGTAGGTGCCGGTGTAGATCACCCGGCCGGCCGCACCCCGGACGGTCAGGGCGGAGGGAATGTCCGGTCCGGCAAAGCGGAGTTCGCGGTAGGCGGCGTCCTCCAGCAGGTACAGGGGGTGGCCGGCGGCGGCCTCGTATTTTTTCAGCAGCGCCAGCGCTGACCGCTTCCGGGCCAGACTGGTGGAGGCCCCGGTCGGGTTCTGAAAATAGGTGATGAGGTAGAGGGCCTTGACGCGGCGCAGTTCGCCGGATTTTTTCAACCGCTCCAACACCGTCTCCAGATGGACCAGATCCAGGCCGTCGCGCTCCAACCGCACGCCGCGCGCGTGGATGCCCCGGCTTTGCAGGATGCCCAAAAACACGAAGTAAGTGGGGTCTTCCACCAGAATGATGTCACCTTCATCGCAGAGCGCCTCCAGGGTCATGTAGAGCAACTGCTGGGAACCGCCGGTGATGATGACGCGGTCGGGAGCGTGGGCGGGGCCGGCGGCACCGTCCAGTTTTTGAACATGGCTCGCGGTGAGACGGCGGAGGTTGTTTTCGCCGGCGGTGATGCCGTATTGCAAGGCGGACTGGCCGAGCGCGGGGTCGTTCATGACCTCGTTGATCAGCTCGCGGGCGAGTTCCACCGGCAGCGTGGCGTTGTCCGTGAAGCCCGCCGCCAGCGAGATCAATTTGGGCCGCGAGAGCGCGGCGGCCATGAGCCAGGAGATGACCGGGGCCGCCGTGCGGCGGCCTTGGACGGATAACGACGATGCAGGAGCCGGTTTTTTCATTTGAGGGCGGGCGAAGTTACCAGATACCGCGGCGCTCAAGCAAGCGGAGTTTACCGGCTCCCCGTAAAAGCGGCTCCCGCCCCATAACTGGCGCGCTTGACCCGCCGAAACTTGCTGTTATCTTAGGGCCACGACCGATGAAAATTGCGCGAATCATTTTAGTGGTGTCGGTGATGAGCGGTCTTGGCGGTCCGCTGCCGGCCAGGACGGTTGATGCCGTGGAGGCCATTGTCGCTGGCACCGTCATCACCGAGTTGCAGGTCTTTGAATTCTCGCGGCCGGTTTTGGACACCTTGCGGTTGCAATACGCCGGCAAGCCCGCCGAGTATCAGAAGGCCACCCAGGCCGCCTTTGACGACAGTCTGGAGCAGTTGGTGGAACGGCAGCTGATTCTCCACAGCTTTGAGACCGAGGGCTACAAATTGCCCGACGGAGTGATTGATGATGCGGTTCAGGAACGGATCCGGGAGCGTTTTTTAGGCGACCGGGTGAGCATGATCAAGACCCTCCAGGCGGATGGAATGACCGTGGAGCAGTTTCGCAAGGAAATCCGCGACCAGTACGTCGAGGCGGCCATGCGCAACCAGAATGTCGCCCGCGAAATCATCATCTCCCCCTACAAGGTGGAAATGTATTACCAGGCCCACCCGGCCGAATTCCAGTTGCCCGACCAGGTCAAGCTCCGCATGATCACCATCAACAAGAATGGGGACAACGACACCAACACCCTTCGCCTGGCCCATGATATTCTGGCAAAAATCCAAAAGGGGGAGAGCTTCCATGACCTCGCCGTCCTTTATTCCCAGGACGCCCAACGATCGGCGGGCGGTGAACGCGACTGGATTGATCGCACGACCTTGAACAAGGATTTGACCGACGCCGCCTTCTCGCTCAAACCCGGTGAAACCAGCGGCGTAATTGACCTGCCCGGCGCCTGCTATCTGCTGAATGTCATGGAGGCGCATACGGCCCACGTCAAACCCCTGTCCGAAGTCCGCGACAGCATCGAAAAAGAGCTGCGAGCCGCCGAGCAGACCCGCCTGCAAAAACAGTGGATTGATTCTTTGAAGCGCAAAACCTTCATCGCTTATTTTTAATTATACCATGACCGGCTGGATTGGCATTTCGCTCGGTGACGTCACCGGCGTGGGCCCCGAAGTCACGCTCAAAGCCTTGGCTGCGGAGGCCGCCCGGGACGACACCCGTTACCTCCTGATCGGCGATGCCGGGGAATTGGGCCGGGCCAACCGGCGGACCGGCCTGAACCTGCCGCTCCATCCCTTCTCCACCCCGGCGGCAAACGGCCGGTTTTTCACCACCAATCCTCTGACCGAAGCCCTGCCCGCCGCCTTGCCGTCTGGTGCCGCCGCCGCGGCCAACGCCGCGGTCGCCTGGCTGGCCGAAGGCGGCCGGCGTTGCCTCCGCGGCGAATTGGATGCGCTCGTCACCGCGCCCGTCAACAAGGAATCCATCATCCGCGCCGGCCATCCCTTTGTCGGCCAGACGGAATTCCTCTCGGCGCTGGCGCAAACCAACCACACCGCCATGATGCTGCTCGGCCACGATGAGCGCGGCCGCTGGTTGCGGGTGGCGCTGGCCACCGTTCATATCCCCCTGAAAACCGTGGCCGACCGCCTGACCCCCGCCAAGCTGGCGCTGGCCATGGAACTGGCGGCGCAGTCCTGCCACGAGCTGCGCCTGCCCCGCGCGCGCATCGCCGTGTGCGGCCTGAACCCCCATGCCGGCGAGGGCGGCGAGTTTGGCGATGAAGAAATCAAAACCATCACCCCCGCGGTGCTGGCCGCCCAACAACGCGGGCTGGACGTCACGGGCCCCCTGAGCGGCGACACCGTGTTTCATTACGCCCTGCAGGGTGATTTTGACGCCGTCGTGGCCATGTATCATGACCAGGGCCTGGCCCCGTTGAAGGCCGTGGCCTTTGACACCGGCGTCAATTGGACGCTCGGCCTGCCCTTCATCCGCACCTCGCCGGACCACGGCACGGCTTATGACATCGCCGGCCGGGGCGTCGCCCATCCGGGCAGCATGATCGCCGCCCTCCGC
>Ga0182030_10007178_pt1 | contig 23327 bp, 29 predicted proteins | sample 812S3MmetaG_FD_121299 | JGI IMG/M metagenome (GOLD analysis project Ga0182030, IMG submission 121299) | Permafrost microbial communities from Stordalen Mire, Sweden - 812S3M metaG (Illumina Assembly) | ecosystem: Environmental > Terrestrial > Soil > Wetlands > Permafrost | place: Sweden...
ATGAATTATGCGGGCTCCCTCTGAAGCAGTATCATCTGGGGGAACAACTGGAGTAGAACCTTGGGGCGGGGGGGCGGGTTTTAGGGGGGGGGGGTACAACGGCTCCCGGATGCTCTATCATCGTAAAACCGCCGCTGATGTCTTGCGCCGTCCATCCTGCGGCAAGGAGCGCTTTCTCAATATCAGCACGCACTAGCCCGGCGGCGAGATTCTGTCGGATATAGTCGAGGAGTTGTTGGGTGACCATCTCCTGTATCATAGCAATTTTTGCGGGGGATAGCAGGAAGTGAACAGCTTAATCTTTTTCACCTATTCCTAAAAACAGACCTTGTATCTTTTTGGTGCCCGCGCTCCCTTTCTCGTCCTCTCCGGAGCAACATACAAAATCACCCCACGCATGCGTGGGGCTCATTTGTCTTTCGGTCACAAATAACTTTTTGCCGTCGCAAAAAGTTTTCGCGACCCCGACTCGCAGTTTTGTCTGCTGACAAAACATCGCTCCGTCTCACAAAAAGCACAAAATCCCGCGCAGGCGGGATGTTTGTGTCTTTTTGTGCCCGGGAGAGGACTTGAACCTCCATGCCTTGCGGCACATCCACCTCAAGGATGCTTGTATACCAATTTCAACACCCGGGCATGAACATAGTATAGAGCACTATGTAAAAAAGTCTTACTCTGCCTCTGTCTCGGACGCTTCTGCTTCGACAATCGGAGCTTCCTCATCATCGATAACAGCAACGCGTGGAGCGACGGTTTGCTGGCGACGCATCGCGCGCTTAACCTCGCTGGTGGCCTTCTCGCGGATAAAGTAGAGCTTGGCGCGGCGCGTGCGGCTGCGGCGGAGCAGCTCGATAGAGTCTATCATCGGCGAGTAAAGCGGAAAGATTTTTTCGACTCCCACACCCGAAGAGACCTTGCGCACGGTAAACATCGCGCCCGGCTCGGTGCCGTGCTTAACCGCCAAGACCAAGCCCTCAAAGGCTTGTTTGCGGATGTTTTTGGTCGTGACCGCCTTTTTATTGGCGCCCTTGCCCGTTTTAAGCTCCTCGATTTTTTGCCACACGCGCACGGTGTCACCCGAGCGGATGCCGAGGGCGGCACGCTCTTTCATGTTGACGGGGGATGTTTTAACGCCGGATTTCATTGCTCAAAGACTTTAACATAAGGGGCGCCCCCTAGCAACTTTTCTGCTTTTATAAAATCCTCGGGCAGCGGCGCCTCAAACCGCATCTCCGTGCCGTTAGGATGCATACATACAATAGAGTATGCGTGCAGTGCGAGCCGCAGAAAGCCGAGGAGCTTGGGGCGGCTCGGCGCATAGAGCTGGTCGGCAATAATAGGATGCTGTATCGCGCTAAAATGCACGCGTATCTGATGCGTGCGGCCGGTTTTGGGGAAGGCCTCTATATAGGTAGCGTTGCTCCCCCGCTCGACAACACGGTAAGCGGTGACCGCCTCGCGCATCGTGCCATGCGGCAACGTGGCAGAGCGAGGGCCCCGGCCTCCGCGGCTGCTGCCAATGGGTTTGTCTATCACCCCCCTCTCCTCTTTTAATACGCCGTGCACAAACGCGCGGTACGTTTTTTTAATCTCCCGCTCGGCAAACTGATTTTTTAAAAACTCGTGCGCGGCATCGGTGCGCGCGACCACCAACACGCCCGAGGTTTCCCTGTCGATACGATGCACAAAATGAAACTCAGGATACTTTTCCCGCCTCGCCGAAGACGTCGAGTCGAGGCGGGTTTCAAGCCAGTGGCTGAGTGCAGGATACTCATGCTTGCCGTCGGGGTACACAATCATCCCCGCCGGTTTGTTTACCACCAGCAACTCAGCATCTTCATAAAGTATCTTGGGCTCCATCGTGGTGCACGCTGCAGGACTCGAACCTGCGACCATCCCGGTGTAAACGGGGCGCTCTACCAACTGAGCTAAGCGTGCGCGTGCCCTTATTTATACTGGTTTTTAAGCAATTGTCACTGCGGCTCTGTCTTGGTGCCCCTGCGAGGAATCGAACCTCGAATAGCGGCTTAGAAGTCCGCGGTTATATCCATTTAACTACAGGGGCAGTGTGCAACTCAGCAGTGGCACAATACCATATTACCGCTATTATTAAGCAGCGTATGTTTTTAAAGGAAAAATATTGGCATGAGCTTTTTGAAACGGGCGTATTGCTCAAGGCCTTTAACAGCGCGTGGGAAATGACGGGCGGCTTTCTCCTCTTTGCCAATGTGCGCGGCTGGTTCCCTCACCTGTTTGTGTTTCTTACGCGCGCAGTGTTTTTGGGAGATTCCGACAACCGCGTGTTGCATATGGTAGCCGCCCGCGTGCACACTATCCCGCCCGGCACGCAACTTTTTGTCGCGATATATCTGCTCTTTCATGGCATCATGAACCTGTTTCTTTCTTACAACCTTTTTAAGAAACATCTGTGGGCATACCCTTTTTCCATGGTCTTTACCAGCACATTTCTTGTGTATCAGGTGTACCGCCTCGCGCACACGCACTCGCTTGTGCTGCTGATTGTCAGCGTTTTCGATTTAGCCTTTATCTTCCTCACATGGCACGAATATAAGCATCAATTAAAAACACACACTCATGCATCTCTCACTGCTTGATCCGCTCATACTGTTAAAGACGCTCGGCTACGTGGGGCTTTTTGCCATTGTGTTTGCGGAGTCGGGGCTTTTTTTTGGATTCTTTTTTCCGGGCGACAGTTTGCTTTTTACTGCGGGTCTTTTGGCCGCACTGCACGTGCTTAGCCTCCCCGCGCTTTTGGTTTTGGTGCCGCTCGCCGCAATCCTTGGCGACAGCGCGGGCTACGCATTTGGGCGATGGGTGGGCCCGCGGCTTTTTACCAAAGAAGATTCTTTTTTCTTTAATCGCAAGCACATTGAGCGCTCCGAGGAGTTTTACCAAACATACGGCGCGCGGGCGCTGGTGTTGGCGCGTTTTGTGCCGGTGGTGCGCACGTTTGTACCGATAGTCGCCGGCGTGGGCAGGATGGCTTACTCAACGTTTATTGTATTCAACAGCATCGGCGGCCTTTTGTGGGGCGTGAGCATTACACTGCTCGGTTACTTTTTAGGCAATACCTTCCCTGCCACGGAGCAATACCTTACGCCGATACTGGTACTTATCGTTTTTGTATCGATACTGCCCATAGCGCGCGAGCTCCTGCTCGCGCGCAAAAAAGAGCAAAAGAAAATGTAAATTTTGTGAGCGCTGCGAGCTGCCAAGGGGAGCAAAATTTACATTTTCTTTTGCTCTTTTTAGTGTATGGTCGAACCGGGCATAGCCCCCGACTCCAAAAGCGAGAGCGGCTCATCACCGCCGCCGCTTGCGAGTATCATCGCTTGGCTCTCGAGACCCATCATCATGCGAGGCGCCAAGTTGGTGGCAAACGCAACACGCTTCCCCACCAAGGCACCGGGCTCGGGATAGTAAGCCGCAATGCCCGAGAGCACTTGTCTACAATCTATCTTGTCCGGCGAAGCTTCGCCGGTTGCCGCACCAAAATTAACTTTGAGTTTGAGTAACTTTTCTGAGCCCTCGATGCGCTCCGCGCTCATAATCTCGCCGATGCGGATTTCTACCTTTTTAAAATCGTCGATGCTAATTGGTTCCATTGTTTTTTATTCTATCAAGATAACTTTGTAATATCACCGCCGCCGCCGATGCGTCAAGCTTCTCTTGGCTCGGCTTCTCGCCTCTGCCAAACTCGCCTTCAAACTGCCGCGCGGCGGCCGCACTGCTCAAAAACTCGGCCTCATACACCACCGGCACGCCGCCAACCTCCTCCAAATCTTTTTTAAACTGCTCGATGTCTTCCATTACTTTGTTGGGCTCACCTTTAAAGTTGCGCGACTCGCCCAAAATTATTTTTTGTGCGCCCTCTTTTGTAACTATTGCAACTATCTCGCCCACCGCGCGCGGTCCCGCGGGAATGGTAACAAGCGGAAAAGCAATCGAGCCGCCTTCGTCGGAGCGCGCAACCCCAATGCGCTTGGTGCCATAGTCGATGCCAATATATTTCATTGCCTCCTTAGCATAGCCAATAAAGCGCAAAAAGTGTATTGTGTCGCATATAAGGAGGGGTCGCATAGTGGTCTAGTGCACCTGTCTTGAAAACAGGCGTGGGGCAACCCACCGAGAGTTCGAATCTCTCCCCCTCCGCCAAAAGATGAACAGAAAATAAGGCGAGATCCTTTCGGAGCTCGCCTTTTATTGCGCACAGGTGGCCTTTTATAGTCGGCCTACGACTTGCACTTCGAGCACGGCCACGCCGGTGCTTATCATGCCGAGCTTTGCGGCAATCTGCCTTGAGACATCAAGCTTCCTGCCGGTCCGTTTCTCGGGCCCACGGTCTAGCACAATGCCAACCGCGTGCGCACCAGTCGTGCGGTTAAACAGGCTAAGCTGCGTTCCGATTGGATACTCCCAGCTTGCGACGCACAGTGGGCCGTGCCGGCAGGTGGCGTACCACGTGGTGAGAGTTGGCTTTGCCTCTGCGTGAGGGATAGATGCGAGAGAAGAAAGTGCGAGCGAAAGAACAATAGGCAACTGACGAGAACGCATTTGGGTATTCCTTCCACAGCGGCCCCCAGCTCACCGTACCAGCTGCGCATGAACACGAGGTGAACCTATTTTTTGGAAATTATTCATCAAAATTACATCACTATTTCGTAGGATTAATATCGGATTGTACACAAAGCAGCCATCATATGGGAGGAGACGTCATGAAACCGACACCCTACCAAGTTGGGTTTACGTGCGGAGCGTTTGATTTGCTCCACGCAGGACACATGCTCGTGTTTAAGGAAGTGCGGGAACAAGTGTGCGAGTACCTCATCGTCGGACTCCACACCGACCCGTCGATAGACCGGCCACGGACAAAAAACCGACCGGTCATGAGCGTCGAAGAGCGGCGTATCCTACTCCAAGGCATCAGATATGTCGATGAGATCTGGGAGTACGACACCGAGGCCGAGCTTCTTGTATATCTTGGCAAAAATGCGCGGCAAAATGGCGGTCGCATCGATGTGCGCATCGTCGGCGAAGACTACAAAGGTAAAGACTTCACCGGCAAACATTTGCACATCCCGGTGTACTACAACGCGCGAGGACACGACTACTCGACTACCCAACTACGCCGTCGCGTCGCCGATGCGGAAGCCCTCAAACAGCGGAGAGCGGCATGACCCCACGGCGGCCCTGCCCATGCGCGCCACCAAAAATGGCGCGCTTTTTTATTTATATATTCGCGGGTTATACTTCGGGCAGGAGTTATGAAAAGTATTTTAGAAAAAACGGCCGAAGAGCCCGCAATACTTTTAGAGGAAGGGGTTGAAGGAGCGGTGCTCCTCGAAAAAAAATTTATCGGCAAGCGCCCTTTTAAGCGTGCCGAGGAATATTGGGAAACGCTCGGCCCCGGGCTCACCACCGGCGCATCCGACGACGACCCCTCCGGCATTGCTACCTACTCGCAAGCCGGCGCGCAGTATGGATTTCAACTTTTGTGGCTCGCGGCATTTACCTTCCCTCTCATGGCTATCGTGCAGGAAATGTGTGCGCGCATCGGCGTGGTTACCGGCCGCGGGCTCGCAGCCAACATACGACACAACTACTCGCGGCCGGTGTTGTACGGCACCACCATACTGCTTTTTGCCGCCAACACGTTTAACATCGGCGCCGACTTGGGCGCCATGGCGCAAGGCACGCGCCTGCTCGACCCGGCGCTCAGCGTGCCGCTTCTCATTATTGCGTTTGCGTGCGCCAGTTTGCTGCTGCAAATTTTTACCACCTACGCGCGTTACGCAAAATATTTAAAATATTTGGCGCTCGTGCTCTTTGCGTACGTGTTTTCCGCACTGCTCAGCCATCTCAACTGGCAACAAGTTATATTCCACTCGTTTATACCGTCGCTGCAGTTTAGCAAGAGCCAAATATATCTGATATGCGGCATCTTGGGCACCACCATCTCGCCCTATTTATTTTTTTGGCAGACGTCGCAAGAGGTTGAGGAGGAGAATCTCCGCAACGGTCACATTGATAGCCGTGATGCCCATCAGCATCCTGCAAAAAAAGAGGTACGGAGCCTCCGCATCGATGTATGGTCGGGGATGTTTTTTTCTAACGCGGTGATGTTTTTTATCATCGCCGCTTGCGCGGGCACATTGTTTGTCCACGGTATTACCAACATCACCACCGCTGCCGATGCGGCAATCGCTTTGCGGCCGCTCGCGGGCGACGGAGCGTACTTCCTCTTTGCGCTCGGCATCATCGGGACAGGATTGCTGGCGATACCGGTGTTGGCGGGCTCCACCTCCTATGCTATCTCGGAGAGCTTTGGCTGGAAGCACGGCCTCTACCGCAAACTTAAAGAGGCTTACGCGTTTTACGGCGTGATTATTATCTCGATGCTGTTTGGCATTCTTCTCAATTTTATCGGCCTCGACCCGATCAAAGCGCTCATTTACTCGGCGGTGGCCAACGGTTTGGTGGCGCCGGTGGTGCTCGTGCTTATCGTGCACATGAGCAGCGACAAACGCATTATGGAGGAGTATGTCAACAACCCCATTGTCACGTGGCTCGGATGGATGGTCACGGCACTCATGGCACTCGCGGGTGTCGCAACTATTGCATCGTTGTTTTTTTAGACGATACGCGTTTGTATCCGTTGTATACTATTGAGTAATGCCACAGACGGAGGGACATAACATCTCACCCGGTATCTCCTGGAACGTGGTCACCCACGTGCACAAAGAGCGCACCAACGATTGGTATTGGGCGCTCGGCCTTGTTGCGGTTGTAGGGGCCGGCATCTCGCTGTGGGTGGGCGATCTTCTGTTTGCCATAATCATCCTCATTGGTGCCGGCTCGCTCGGCACGCTTGCGGCGCGCGGACCGCGCGAGCACGGCGTGCGCATCGACAACAAAGGCATTGCTATAGACGGCACGTTGTACACATACGACTCGCTCAAATCTTTTTGGGTAGACAAAACCAATCCCGATGCGCCGCGGCTTTACCTCATGACGCACGGCATTATGGCGCCGCACATTACCCTGCCGCTCGACAATCTCGGCCAAGCCGACCAAGTGCGCTCGTATCTGCGCCCAAAAATTGAAGAAGTCGAGCAAGAGCCGCACTTTGGCGAGCATATTTTAGAGCTTATTGGGTTGTAGCAAGCTTTACTAAAAAGGTTTTTTAACGTATTTTGATTGAATCTGCTCGTGTGCAGAAATGCTCCCGTCGTTCAATGGATAGGACGTATCCTTGCGGAGGATATGATGTAGGTTCGATTCCTACCGGGAGCACAAAAGTAAAACGCGCCAGCCCTGCAATAAAGCAAAGCTGACGCGTGATGGGATTAAGGAGCGGGCTTAATTGCCCAGTCTCGGTTCCCCAAAAACAGTGGCCAGCGCCATAACAGCGAGGGCCCCTACCAACACCACAATCGCAACAACAGAAAGTGGCGAGGGAGGAAGTGCGTCTGGGCCATACTTGATGGCCGCGTACGCAACTCCAGCAACGAACATTAAACGAAACATGGGGGGATCTCCTGTTTTAGCCACCAAATCCTCTTGGATTTGCCGAGCCCGAATTGTTCGAGAATTCTGATGTAAATTAGAGGATATACATAGAGTGTTGTCAATAGCTATTTTAGCGTTACAAAATAAGGTATTGTGGGGGTGCGCAGCCAGAAATGCCTGCCTGCCGTTAGGTAGGCTCTCGTAGTTCAATGGATAGAATGCCTCCCTCCGAAGGAGGCGATGCAGGTTCGATTCCTGCCGAGAGCACAAGGTCAAAAAAGCAAACTACTTTGTTTTTTGTACACTTGCGCTGGGCACAGCCATATTTTGCACTTGCAAAATGGCGAGCCGGGGTCGCGAGCGACTTTGCTGACGAGCAAAGTCGACTTGTGACCACAGAGTGATCGGAGCATAGCGAGCACGATGCGACACCCCCACTGCGGCCTGTAAGGCGAGATTCCTGCCGAAGATACATTGAGCATCAAAAAAACCTCCGTTTGGAGGGGTTTTTGATTATGCCTTGAGTGCTTTGGCGACTTTTGCTTTGCGGCGAGCGGCGGTGTTCTTTTTTATAAGCCCGCGTTTTGCGGCTTTGTCTATTGCTTTATAGGCGGCGGCAAGCGCCTTGGCATCGCCCTTGGGCGCGTTGCGCACGGTCTTGAGGCTCTCACGGAGCGCCTTGCGGCGCGCATCGTTCATCGCGTGCTTGCGCTTGCTTTGGCGGATCGCTTTTTTAGCTCCTGTTGTTATTGCCATAGGTAAAAAGATACTAGCACAATATGGCTACTCTGCACAACATTGTTTAGCAAGGGCGACCGTTCTACTATAGAGCCATGATAGGCAAGCTTACCGGCCGGTTTGGCGGCACCACCTCCGAGGGAGCCGTTATAGTGGAGGTAGGCGGCGTGGGATACGTGGCGCGAGTGCCTCTTTTTGCCCTCACTATGCTGCGTGCGCAAGGGCTCGATGAGATATCTCTTTTTATACACACCTCCGTGCGCGAGGATGCGCTCGACCTCTACGGCTTCCCCACCGAGGAAGAACTCTCATTTTTTAAACAATTGATGAGCGTCTCCGGCATTGGGCCCAAAACAGCGCTCGGCATTTTAAATGTCTCCGACGTAAGCACACTCCGCCGCAATATTGCCGCCGGTGATGCGGCCGCGCTCACCAAAGTGTTTGGCATCGGCAAAAAAAGCGCCGAGCGCATCGTGGTGGAGCTGCGCGACAAACTTGCACTCGAGCAGACCGCCCGCGGCGAAAGTTCGCAAGGCGGCGGCGATGACGCGGAGGTTATCGAAGCGCTCACTGCGCTCGGCTACTCGCTTGCCGAGGCGCGCGGCGCATTAAAACATATTGGTAAAGCAAAAAATACAAACGGCACAAACACCAATGAGCGCATCTCGGCGGCTCTTAAAGCGCTTGGCACCGCTCCAACACTTTCATGAATTACCGCATCAAATCTTTTATAAAATCGCTGACACCCGCCCCGGTGCTTGATCGTTATCACTACTCGATGGCGATGGCGGGTGCGTTGCGCTACGGCTTTCCATCCCGCAAACTTTTTGTTATCGGTATTACCGGCACCAAGGGTAAGTCGACAACCGCCGAGCTCGTGGCCGCCATACTAAAAGAGCAAGGGCTCACCGTGGCGCTTGCCTCAACAATACGCTTTGCTATCGGCGAGAAGAGCGAGCCTAATCTTTTTAAGATGACCATGCCGGGCCGGTTTTTTTTGCAGCAATTTTTGCGCAAGGCAGTGTCGCAAGGCGCCACACATGCCGTTGTTGAAATGACTTCCGAAGGTGCCAAACAATATCGGCACAAAGGCATCGAGCTTGATGCGCTCGTGTTTACCAATCTCCAACCCGAACATCTTGAGAGCCATGGCGGCATGCAACAGTATGCTTTAGCTAAGCTCTCGCTCGCTAAACATCTCGAGCAATCGTACAAACGTCCACGCTACATCGTGGCCAATGCCGACGACAAATACGGCAAAGATTTTTTGGCCGCCGAGGTGGAGGTGCGCGCACCGTTTAGCCTTAGCGATGCGGAGCCATACAGCACCGACGAGCGTAGCGTGCGCTTTGTTTGGCGCCGCGGCGACCTGTTTACCGTACCGCTCCCCGGCGTGTTTAACATAAAAAATATGCTGGCCGCACTCACGCTCTGCGATGCGATGGGTATCCCCACTCCGGTGATGAAAAAAGCGCTCGAGCATACCAAGCCAACAGCCGGCCGCGCCGAGCGGGTAGAAAAAGGACAACCATTTACCGTGGTGGTTGACTACGCGCACACGCCCGATTCTTTGCGCGCATTGTTTGAAGCATATGCCTCACCGGCGCGCGCAGGCAAAAAGATAATCGGCGTTATAGGCTCCACGGGCGGCGGCCGCGACACCTGGAATCGCCCCGAAAAAGGCAAGGTTGCCGAAGAGTTTTGCGACACGGTGTTTATTACCAACGAAGACCCGTATGACGAAGACCCTCAAAAAATTGTTGAGGCCATAGCCAAAGGATTTACCAAAAAGAAGCCACTGATAGTGATTGACCGGCGCCAAGCGATACGCGATGCGCTTAAAGAGGCCAAAGAGGGCGACGCAGTGCTCATTACCGGCAAAGGCACCGATCCGTACATTATGCTTGCACACGGCAACAAAGAGCTCTGGAGCGACAAAAAAGTTGCCGAGGAAGAACTCCAAAAGTTGGGGTATCATTAAGACATGGCAGACGAAAAACCTAAAGGTTCGGGCCCGATGGGCGACGTTATGTTTATCATAGGCGTTATCGGGGTGTTAATAATACTTTGGTTTGCACAGGGGGCGCACAAAGCGGCCGATATTAAAGGCATATTTCTCCATCCGCCGGCACCGGTGGGCCAAGGAGGTTCCTACGGACCGACACTCGGCACCACAAGCGCCACGCTGCAGCAATAATAATTAATATCCCAACCATGCACCCATTTTTACAGTTTCCTCAATTATTTTTTCTTGCGCCTGGGTATGTGCCTGTGCTTTTGCGTTTTGCAGCGGGAGGCGTGTTTGCTGGCGCGGCATATGCGGTATATAAACATCGCGCAACCGCCAAACAAACATCTTTGCCTATTGTAGGAGTCCAGCCGTGGGCGGTGGGTTTTGTCATAGGGGTATACAGTGTCATAGCGCTTTCTTTGGTGCTTGGCTACTATGCGCAATATGGCGCACTCCTCGGCGCTCTGGCCGCGTTCAAAGAGTTGTTTTGGGGCAAGCGCATGCAGCCGCTCTTCCCCATCTCGCGCACATCGGCCCTTTTGCTCATGGTTATCTGTCTTGCGCTTATCTTTATGGGTGCCGGCGCGTTTGCATTTGACCAGCAATTGTAAATGTCTGTACTCATCCTCCACAACATACGGAGCGTTCATAATGTGGGTTCTATCTTTCGCACCGCCGATGCGGCGGGCGTTTCAAAGATTATTTTGAGCGGCTACACACCTACGCCGCTCGACCGCTTTGGCCGCGAACGCAAAGATTTTGTAAAAGTCTCGCTTGGTGCTGAAAAGAGCGTCCAGTGGCAGCAAGTAAAGAGGCTATTGCCCGCACTCGCACAATTAAAAAAAGAAGGTTATACGTTGGTCGCATTAGAGCAACACAAAAACTCTGTTTCTCTTTTTGACTACAAACTCGCCAACAACATAGCACTTATCGTGGGCAACGAAGTGCGCGGCATCTCCCCCGCTCTGCTTAAAAAAGTTGACACTATTGTGGAGATCCCTATGCGCGGCAAAAAAGAAAGTTTAAATGTGAGCATCGCCACCGGTATAGCACTCTTTGCCTTGCTCAAATAAAAAAGCGCCCGCACGGGCGCTCTAAATACACTTAAAAAGTCAATGGTGCGCCCAGTTGGATTCGAACCAACGACCTTCTCCTTAAAAGGGAGCCGCTCTACCGACTGAGCTATGGGCGCAAACACGCCAAATGGCGATTGACAGCACTATAGCAAAAATGGTCTCAATATTCTAGTGTTTTTAGGCACCCAAGGCCGTGCTAGAGTTTTATACATATCCCCCACCTTATGAACCCCGGCGACTCACTACTTACAAAATCAGACGCGGAGATACTTGCCATCGCTCACCAGCTGCGCGTTGCCTACGGGATGAAGCGCACCCTGCGCTACAACAGCACGCGCGACTTTACCGTGCACAGTGAGTCGGTGGCCGAGCATGTGTTTGCGCTCATATTTTTGGCGACCTATTTTTTGCCGCTCGAGGAGGTTGGCCACACGCTTAACAAAGCAAAACTCTACGAGATACTGCTCTATCATGACTTTGGCGAGATAATCCACGGCGACGTTTTAACCTATCATAAAACAGACACCGACAGAGAAAGAGAAGCGGCCGACGCAAAAAAGGTTTTTGCCTCGTTGCCGACATCGTTGCAAAAAATTGGGCATGAGCGCTGGCATGAGTATGAAGCACAATCGAGCCCAGAAGCCCAGTTTGCCTATGCATTGGACAAAGTCGAGCCTGTCTTCGAACTGCTCGACCCGGTAAATGAACGCTCGGTCAAACGTTTTAAAATTACGTACCTCCGGCACCTAGGACACAAACTTAAAGCAGCTGAGAACTATCCGGTGATGAAGCGTTTTACCAACGTTATATCCAACGACATGAAAGAGCGCGGCGTTTTTTGGCCAGAATAAAAAACAAAAGTTTGATTTTGGGAGCGCTGCGAGCTGCCAAGGGGAGCAGAATCAAACTTTTGTTTTTTATTCTTATTTAAAGAGTGAGTGCAAACTTCTCGAGCAACAATTCTAAGTTGCCTGCGCCACGGTGCGAGTCGTGATACATAAAGGTAAGCGTGCGCGAGAGTTTGGCATCATTCATCTGGCGAGCCTTCCACGCCAAGAGGCCGGCTATTGCCTCGGCCTTCTCTCCTTCGGAAAGCGCGGCGGTGAGATTGAGCCACAACTTTTTTTTGTCGTGCGCGCCAAGTGCGAGGGTCAAGCCAAACGGGTCAAACCCGTGCTCTTTAACAGAAGCTTTTTTGATTACTTCGATTTTTGCGCCAGCTTTTTCGAGCGCCACCGTGGGAGCTTTAAGCAGTTTCTCCTCTTCAAAAATAAACGTATGCGGCGAGTCGGCGAGTTCTTTGGCAATATCTAAAAACTCTTCCTGCCGCTCGCTGTTTAAAGCCCCCACAAGTAAAAAAACCTGTGCACCTCCAAACATGCTCTCGGTTGCGGCCAAACTTAAAAGTTCATCCATGCGGAGCGCTTCCCATTTTATCTCCTCAGCGCCTTTTATGTTGTTTTTTCCGACAAAAACTTTTAACATATATTACAGTTTTTTCATCTCGCCCCAGTTTTTACCGACCTTCCCTTCTGCAATAAACGGTATGCCGCGCGCGTCCTTGGGCGGTATCACGCCCTCCATAAGTTCTTTTATTTTGGGTGCGAGCGTTGCAACAAGATCCTCTTTTATCTCAAACACCAACTCGTCGTGCACTTGGAGCAGTTGGTAGGCACGGCCTTTTGCCTCGCACTCAAAGAGCTCGTCTATTTTTATCATCGCGAGCTTTACCACATCGGCCGAGGTGCCTTGCATTGGCGCGTTTACCGCCATGCGCTCGGCCGAGGCGCGTACAAACGGTATCGGCGATTGCACGCCCTCAACATAGCGGCGGCGGCCAAAAAACGTTTCAACATAGCCCACCCGCGATGCGTCGGCCTTAATCTCTTCGATATAGGCGGCCAGGCGCGGAAAAGCCTCAAAGTATTGGTTGTAAAACTCCTGCGCCTCGGCACGGCTCGTACGGAGCGCCTCGCGCAGCGCGTTGACGCCCATGCCATAGAGGATTCCAAAGTTAATCACCTTAGCACGGCGGCGTTGCTCATAATTGACATCCTCATCGCGCACGTGGAAGACGCGCGCCGCAACTTCGCTGTGCACATCGCGCCCGTTTTTAAAAATATCTATGAGCGCCTCGTCGTGCGAGAGAAGCGCGGCAATACGCAACTCGATTTGCGAGTAATCAAACGACACAAGCATAAAGTTTTTGTCGGCGACAAACGCGCGGCGTATCGCGCGCCCGAGGTCGGTTTTAATCGGAATATTTTGGAGGTTCGGGTCTTTTGAGGAGAGCCGCCCAGTGGCTGTATTGGTTTGTACAAACGAGGTGTGCAAGCGGCCATCCTTGTCGAGGAGCGCAGGAATGACATCAATGTAGGTGGAGAGTAGTTTTTGCAGCTCGCGATAGCCCAAAATATCTTCAATAATCGGGTGGAGCGCCTTCATCTTTACGAGCTCCGACTCGCGCGTCGAGCGCGCGCCGCCTGCTGTCTTTTTTTGTTTTTCCGGCGTGAGGCCAAGCTTATCAAACAGCACCTCACCGAGTTGCTTGGGCGAGTTGACGTTAAACTCGCCGCCCGCCGCTTCGTAAATCCGCTTAGCAATAGCTCCCAGCTCCTTGGTGTACTCTTTGGAGAGCTGCGCTAAAAAATCTTTATCCACCAAAACACCGCGCTTCTCCATTTTGCGCAACACCGGTGCAAGCGGCACCTCGATGTGCTCGTACACAAACTCGAGCTTGCGCTCTTTAATCTCCGCTAGAATATGTTTAAAGGCCTCGTCAAACTTCTCCGACTTTCCTGCTCGATATATATCATCGAGCGTGGGCTCGGTAACGCTCGAGTCGAGAAGCCACACCGCTATCGCAGCTTTTTGGAGCTCGGCTTCGTCAACCTCCTCTTTGGGTGTGTCCTCAAACAAGCCGCTTGCGTCGGCTTGCTCTGCGTCGCCTCCCTCAACACCAAGCAAGAGCTTTACGCGCGGCACGAGCGAGCGGAACTCAAACTCGGCAAGCATGTCGAGTGCTTTTTTTGTTGAGACGCTCTCCTTCCACTCTTTTTTTGGCAGCTCAAAGTCTATCGGTGCGTCGCGGCGTATCTCGGCCAACATTTTGGAAAACGTTGCATCCTCCTCGCCTGCCACGAGTTTGGCAATGACTCCCTCTTTAATGCCCGCTTTTTTAAGAGCATCGGGACTTTTCTTGAGCGTTTTGTACAAATTTTCTATCGAGCCAAAATTTACAACGAGTGTGCTCGCGGTCTTTTCGCCAATGCCTGCAACTCCTTTAATGTTGTCCGAGGCGTCGCCGCGCAAACCTTTGTAGTCGGGCAAAAGATTGGACGCAAACCCAAACTCATCTTTAAACGAGCCCTCGTCGTAAAGCACCATGTCGGTGATGCCTTTGCGCATCCGGAAGACACGCACATGCTCGTTGTCTAAAAGTTGGAGCATGTCCATGTCGCCCGATGCCACCACGGTGTCCACTCCGCCAGCTGGCGGATTTACCATCTTTCTCATCTTCTCCACCACCGTGCCAATGACATCGTCGGCCTCAAAGCCGGGCGCTTCGTAGTGCGGGATGCCAAACGCGTCGAGCACTTCGCGGCTTTTGATAAGCTGCGCCACCAATGCATCGTCGGTTTTGGCGCGCTGTGATTTGTAATCCTCATAGGCAACATGGCGGTAGGTCGGACCCGGCAAGTCGTATGCCGCCACGATGTAGTCGGGCCCGAGGTCGGTAATAATCCGCACGAGCATCGAAACGAGGCCAAACAAGGCGCCGGTTGGCTCACCCTTGCTCGAGCTAAAATCGGGCAAAGCGTGATAAGCGCGATGCAAAATCGCGTGCATATCGAGTATAACCAGCCGCTTCTTGGTTGCCATTTAAACCAATGTTAGCACCTGCCTCACCACTTGACAAAAGTATTAATTTGGTATACTATTTTTCCCGAAAGCACAAACCCATTGGGAAGAAGGAACATCCTAATGAAAAGCACCTGGAATGATCACATTGTAATGTTTTGCAACCGGGAGCACGCGCCGTACAAAATCTCTATATATACGGCGAATATCCCCCAGATCAAATGGCTGCACTCCTACATCGCTGACCAATCTCTCGGCGGCGGTGTTTGGGAATTTACCTATTCTGGAGAGGAGGGAACGTTCGTCATCCTTCTTTCCAAAGAGGCAGCCAAGGATCCGCTGCGTTTTATGCACCGGCTACACGAAGCAGCCAACCTTCTCGGTTTCGACACTCTTTGGGCTGACGATTTAAACGAGAGGGACCGGTTCTTACGGGCATGAAAGCTTGCATGATTCGAGACGAGATACGCCGCGCAGTGAAAACTGCGCGGCTTTTATTTTTTTATCTCTATACCGCGCTCCCCTTCTTTCATTCCCTCAGACGAAAAATTCAGCACCAGGTCGGGTTTGGGGAGCTCACCCTCTACCCTCTCGGGCCACTCTATGCACACGAGGGTTTTGGGCTCTCTCAAAAACTGCTCCGGCTTGAGCGCGGCAAATTGTTTTGGGTTATCTAGACGATAAGCGTCGATGTGCACTAATTTGTGAAAAGGCGTCGCCTTAACACCCGGGCTCTTCAAGGCAACGCCTTGGGAAATATCGTAACTCTTCATCAACACATAGGTTGGGCTTTGGAGTGTCTCTGTTATGCCGAGCGCTTTTGCGAGCGCCTGCACAAAGGTTGTTTTGCCCGAACCCAAGTCACCATGCAACGCCACAAGCGTTGCATGGTGACTTGCCCTGAGCAGAGTCGAAGGGTTACCCTGAGCGAAGTCGAGGGGCTGCAACATACCCAACACTTTTTGTGCAAATGCATCCAAGTTGGCGAGCTGTACCGTTTCCATACACACCAGAGTACCAAAAGGCGTTGTACAATACGAGCATGGCCGGACAATTTGATGAAGCAGAGTCGGCAAAGCGGCTCGACTTTTTGCGCAAGCGCGAGGAGGAGGAGCTTGCTCAAGCGCTCGCCCCTAAATATGGCGTCGAGTATGTCGACCTCTCGCTTGTGGCGGTTAACAGCGACGCGCTGCGCGTTATAAGCGAGGAGGAGAGCCGCGCGATTGAGGCCGTGGCCTTTGGCCGCGTGGGCAAGCGGCTCTCGGTGGCCGTGCGCGCACCCGGCAAAAACGAGGTTAAGGCGCTCGTGCAAAAACTTACCGAGCAAGGCTATGAGGTAACGCTGTTTATCTGCTCCGAAGAGAGTTTAAAGCGTGCCTACGTGCGCTACGCCGACCTCTCTTATGCGACAGAGTCTAAGGCTGGCGTTTTTGAGCTCTCTAATGCGGAAGTTGAGGAGCTTGCCGAAAAAGTTAAAACACTTGAGGACATCGGCGCACTCATCAACGAAGCAATCGAGATGAAGCGCGCGTATCGCATCACGCGCATCCTCGAAGTTATTTTGGCAGGAGGCCTCTCAACGGGCGCCTCCGACATCCACTTTGAGCCCGAGGAGGTGGCCGTGCGCCTGCGCTATCGCCTCGACGGCGTGCTCGTTGATGTGCTCACCTTCGACCACGAAACCTACCGGCTTACACTTAGCCGCCTCAAACTGCTCTCGGGATTAAAACTCAACGTGACCGACGAGGCGCAAGACGGCCGCTTTAGTATAAAAATAAAAGGCGACGAAATAGAACTGCGCACCTCGATACTCCCCGGCAACTATGCCGAGACGCTCGTGCTCCGTATTTTAAATCCCAAATCAATCGGCGTGCCGCTCGAAGAGCTCGGTATTGAAGAAAAACTGCGCTTAAGGATTGAAAAAGAGATTGCAAAGCCAAATGGCATGATACTCACCACGGGCCCCACCGGCAGCGGCAAAACCACCACGCTTTACGCCTTCCTCCGCAAGATAAACGACCCGGGCACAAAAATAATTACCATCGAGGATCCGGTAGAGTATCACCTGCAAGGCATCGTGCAAACGCAGGTTGATAAAAAAACGTACACCTTTGCCGCAGGTTTGCGCTCGGCGCTCCGGCAAGACCCCGACATTATTATGGTCGGCGAGATCCGCGACGACGAAGTGGCTGCAACCGCCATCAATGCGGCGCTCACCGGGCACCTTGTGTTCTCCACACTCCACACCAACGACGCGGCCGGAGCCTTCCCCCGCCTTATTGACCTCGGCGTATCCGAAAAAGTGTTGAGTTCCTCTATCAATGTTGCCATCGCTCAACGCCTTTTGCGCAAACTCTGCAGCACATGCAAGGTGCAGCGCGCTCCAACGGCAGACGAGCAAGCGATCATCGACCGCACGATTGCGGGCATTGTTGATAGAACATTTGTGCCCGCCGCAACCAACATGCTCTGGGATGCCTCGCCCAAAGGATGCCCTGAGTGCCACGGCCGCGGCTACAAAGGCCGCATTGGCATCTTTGAGGCGATATTCATGGATTCAAAAATTGAAGAGATTTTGCGCAGCAAGCCAAGCGAGCGCGAGGTGGCCGAGGCCGCCAAGCCGCAAGCAATCCCCACGATGGAACAAGACGGCGTCTTAAAAGTCCTTCGCGGCGTCACATCACTAGAAGAATTAGGCCGCGTAGTCGACCTAACTGCAAAAATATAACGGCTTTTACAAACACAAAACTCCCGCTGGTCAATCTAGCTTAGTGACCAAACGGGAGTATTGTTAAAGGGGTTTGGAGTAGTACACCGCCAAGCAATGCACAGATTCGACTAGCGAATAAGCGGAAGTCACTCCTGAGGATAACCCCCGCGGCTATGTATTAAAACATGGTGCCGGAGCGTCCTTAGAGCGGTTCCAAAGCGGTTAAGCCGCATTGCTTGAGGGTGTACTCTTCCCAACCAATAAAAAATCCCCCATATGAGGGAAGAGCGAGACTGGACAGTATCCTAGCATACCATTATTTTATGTCAAGCCTTTCGACAGACCCACGAAACGACGACGAAATTGGCCTTGATGAGGAGGCCTTCCCTATCCGAGCTGCAGGCACGGAACCAAGCGGCGTACAAAACGACACACATCTTGACCAAACACTGCGCCCCGCCTCATGGGACGAGTACATTGGGCAAGAGAGTATCAAAAACAACCTCCATATTTTAATCAGCGCTGCCAAAGAGCGTTCTACCCCGCCGGAGCACATCCTTTTTTACGGGCCGCCGGGCCTTGGCAAGACTACACTCGCGCATCTTATCGCGCACGAGCTCGGCGGCGCACTGCGCGCCACCTCAGGCCCCGCCATTGAGCGCGTGGGCGACTTGGCGGCGCTGCTTACCAACTTAAATCCAGGGGACATACTTTTTATCGACGAGATACACCGCCTCTCGCGCGCCATCGAGGAGGTGCTCTACCCCGCCATGGAAAGCGGCTCGCTCAACATCATCATCGGCAAAGGGCCGAGTGCGCGCACGCTCGACTTGCCGCTGCCGCCGTTTACGCTCATTGCCGCCACCACGCGCGTGGCCGACCTTTCGGCGCCGTTGCGCTCGCGATTTTCGGGCGGCGTGTTTCGCCTTGAGTTTTACAGCGAGGATGATATTGCGCGCATCGTGAGACGCTCGGCAAAAATCCTTGGCGTTGATATCGAAGAAGGCGGCGTTGCCGAAATCGCCAAGCGCTCGCGCGCCACGCCGCGCACCGCCAACTATCTTTTAAAACGAGCACGCGATTGGGCGCAGGTTAAAAAAATACCGCTCTCGGCCAAGGCGGTCGGCGATGCGTTGGCCATGCTTGAGGTAGACGAGCTCGGTCTCACGCCGCTTGATAGAAAATTGCTCGAGGTGCTTATAGAGCGCTTCAACGGCGGCCCGGCGGGAGTCTCGGCGCTCGCCGCGGCCCTTGCCGAGGAGCCGGCAACCATAAGCGAGGTGCATGAGCCGTTCCTTTTACAGCTGGGATTAATAGAAAGGACGCCAAGAGGCCGTGTTGCAACTGCAACAGCCTACGAGCATCTCGGCAAAAACACCCCACTCAATATAAACGACAAGCTTTTGTAAAATTTTAAAATAGAGTTATAAATCTTATATGTCAGGACACAGCAAATGGGCAAAGCTCAAGCACACTAAAGGCAAGACCGATGCCCAGAAAGCGCGGTTGTTTAGCAAGCTCGTGCGCTTTATTACCATCGAGGCTAAAAAATCCAAGGGTGACCGCAACGCGCCCGGCGTGCGTGTTGCCGTTGAAAAAGCAAAAGCGGCCAACATGCCCGCCGACAACATCGAGCGCGCACTCAGCAAAGCATCCAACGACGCTGCCGAGATGGAGCAGGTTACCTACGAAGCCTACGGCCCCGGCGGCACCGCGCTTGTCATCGAGGGTTACACCGACAATCGCAACCGCACCGTGCAGGAAATAAAACACCTCCTCAGCCTCCACGGCGGCACGTTTGCCAACACCGGCGCGGCTATGTGGGCGTTTGTTAAAGGAGCCGACGGCAAATTTGAAGCAACGGTGCCTATCGAGCTCAGCGACGAAGACGCACAAAAAATGGCCGAGCTCTCCGATGCGCTCGAGGACCAAGACGACGTGAGCGAGGTGTACACCAACGCGGCATAGCCTCTTTTTTCTTATTTTGCTGTGATTGCTATACTTCCTCTATGCGCGTTTTAGCCTTTGACCCAGGATTTGAGCGGCTCGGCGTTGCCGTGGTGGAAAAGGGTCCGCCAGCTGGCGGAGGCAAAGAGGTGGTCGTACACTCCGAGTGTCTCCGCACCGGCGCAGCGCTCCCCTTTAACGAGCGCCTAGCGATACTTGGCACGGCGGTCGAGGCGCTTATACAAACGTTTAAGCCCGACGCGATGGCGCTCGAGGAAATATTTTTTGGTAAAAATGCAAAAACGGGCGTCCAGATAGCCGAAGTGCGCGGCATGCTCACCCACATTGGACTCCAAAAAGGGCTTGTGGTGTATGGGTATACTCCCCTTGAGGTCAAAATAGCCATTACCGGCTACGGTAAAAGCGACAAACGCGCGGTGGCTCTCATGGTCCCCCGTCTCGTAAGCCTGCCTAAGCGGGCACGTTTGGATGATGAAATGGATGCTATCGCCGTAGGGCTTACCTGCTTGGCAAGTATGCGCTCGAGTTGATATTATCCACACCCGATGCGCCAAAAACGGTTTGCAAAACGTATTAGTTTTGTTACAACACAAGGCATTGGGATACACGATAAAATTACAAGATATAAAGATTCGCTTTATGAACGAAGAGTACGAAACAGAAGGTTTTTTACTACACAGCAATGAGTTGGGCGGCGACGAGCTTGATGAAGCCGAGGCGGAGGCCGCAGGAGAGGGAGAAGAGGATGAGGAAGAAGTCGACCCTCTTAACCCTGAAGGAGACGAGGAAGAGGAATAAAATAAAAATCCCAGCATACGCTGGGATTTTTATTTGACGAGTATTTTGATAAACCGGCGCTTGCCTATCCTAACAGTCAGAGAAACGTCTAGGTTTATGTTTAGATCATTAAAAACCTCTGGATATTCTGACGGGCCGTCCATAGGACCCGCAGTGGCAAGCGTGATTGCATTAGCGGCTGCCAAGCGGCGCATTTCGCTTTTGGATTTTCCTAACGCCGACAAGGCGTCAATAAGCAGTGTGTTTTTATCTACCTCAACCTTAGGAATAGTCTCAGAATTTTCTTTCCCGCTAAAGAGATCCTCCGAAGCTTGCGCCACTTTTTGCGCTTCACCCTCGCCATGCACTAAGGCGGTAACCTCAAAGGCAAGATTTTTTTGTGCCGCCCGGCTGGCAGGATCTGCAGCTTGCTCTCTCATCACTGCATCAATGTCGGTCCTTGGCAGCATGGTCATTTTAAGCAAGTACTCCTCAACATCGGCATCGTCGGTATTAAACCAAAATTGATAAAAATCAAACGGGGAGGTTTTTTGCGGGTCGAGCCACACAGCCCCCCCTTCTGTTTTGCCAAACTTTCTACCGGTCGATTTGTTTATCAGCAAGTCATGCGTTGTGGCATAGGCCGTTTTGCCGGATTGGCGACGGATAAGGTCGATACCCGAAATGATGTTACCCCATTGGTCGGAAGAGCCGTGCTGCCAATCACATCCATACTCCTTATTGAGATGAAAAAAATCGTAGGCCTGAAGAAGCATGTACGAAAACTCTGTGTAAGAAATACCTTGCTCACGATTTTCGAGCCGATCTTTGACCGAGTCGCGCGCCATCATAGCATTAACCGAAAAGCTTTTGCCAATATCACGCAGAAAATCCAAAAGTTTCGTCTGCCCGAGCCAGTCGGCGTTATTTACCATTTGAAAATTGCTCGAAGCAAAGAGCTGTTCTGCTTGCATGGCTATTTTTTTGCTATTGGAGGCAACCTGCTCTGGTGTTAAAAGCACACGCTCCGCACTTTTACCGGAAGGGTCGCCTATCATGCCGGTACCACCACCCACAAGGAGTATCACTTTGTGCCCCGCTTCCAAAAAACGCCGCAGTACCAAAAGACCCATCAAGTTTCCAACATGGAGCGAGTCGGCCGAAGGGTCAAATCCCTCGTACACTGTGCGCGTAGCACTATCGGCTATCTCTTCGAGAGGTGCTGAATGTTGATAAATGTATCCCCGCTCACGAAGAATCTCCGATAGCTTCATGTGCAAAATATACCACAATTTGAGGCGCTAGGGCCTGATGCGTGTTAAAATAAGCCAATGCGCCAACGCTTAATCCATTACCCGCACCGGGTGTGGCGGTGGATAAAAAAGCACAAAGTAAAAACGCTGCTGTATGCGCTCGGTGTGTATTTTGTGCTCATGGGCATATTGTTTTTGTGGGCGGCAACGCTCCCGCTGCCCGACTTGAGCTCGCTCTCCCAAATACGCGTCGACCAGTCGGTTAAACTATATGACCGCACCGGGCAAGTGCTGCTGTACGACCTCAGCAACAGCAACATACAACGCACCAGCGTGACGCTCGACCAGGTTTCGCCCAACATAGTAAACGCCATCATCTCCATTGAAGACCCAAACTTTTATACCAATCACGGTGTGGAGTTTAAGGCAATCCTGCGCGCCATGTGGGTTGACTTAACTCATGCGGGGCTCGACCAAGGCGGCTCAACCATCACCCAGCAGGTAATTAAAAACACCGTGCTCACCAACGACAAAAGCCTTGTGCGCAAACTTAAGGAGTGGATACTGGCGCTCAAGCTCGAACAGGTGCTCACCAAACAGCAGATTTTGACGCTCTACGTAAACCAGGTGCCCTTTGGTGGCACGATGTACGGCGTTGAGGAAGCGTCCGAAACGTTTTTTGGTAAGCATGCAAGCGAGGTCGACCTCGCCGAGGGCGCCTACCTGGCCGCAATCCTCCCCGCGCCGAGCTACTACTCACCTTATGGCCCCAACAAGGCCGACTTGGATGCGCGCAAAAATCTTGTGCTCGACGAAATGTACGACCACGGCTATATCACCGCGCCCGAGCGCGACAACGCCAAAACCGAGCTTGTGGTGTTTATCCCCCAACAAAGCAGCTCGATACAGGCGCCGCACTTTGTGTTTTATGTCGAGCAATATCTCGAGCAAAAATACGGCGAGGACGCCATACAAACGAGTGGGTGGAAGGTCACCACCACGCTCGACGCCAATCTGCAGGCCGAGGCCGAGTCGATAGTAAAGGCGGGGGCACTCTCAAACGCCACCAAATTTAATGCCAGCAACGCCGGGCTTATCGCACTCGACCCTACCAACGGGCAGATACTCAGCATGGTGGGCTCGCGCAATTATTTTGACAATCAAATAGACGGGGCGTACAATGTGACGCTTGCCAACCGCCAACCGGGCTCGGCATTTAAACCCTTTGCCTACGCCGAGGCGTTTATCAAAGGCTACACGCCCGACACGGTGCTGTGGGATGTGCCGACGCAATTTTCCACCAGCTGCGCCGGCAACAATTTTAGCAACGTTGCACCATGCTACTCGCCGGTTAACTACGACGGCAAATTTAGAGGCCCCATGACGCTGCGCGACGCCATTGC
>Ga0182030_10007179_pt1 | contig 23327 bp, 21 predicted proteins | sample 812S3MmetaG_FD_121299 | JGI IMG/M metagenome (GOLD analysis project Ga0182030, IMG submission 121299) | Permafrost microbial communities from Stordalen Mire, Sweden - 812S3M metaG (Illumina Assembly) | ecosystem: Environmental > Terrestrial > Soil > Wetlands > Permafrost | place: Sweden...
CATGCTCGCCGGCGGGATCGTCGCCATGCTGGCGAGCCTGCCGATCGGCGCCTTGTGCTTCCGGCTGCGCGGGCCGTATTTCGCCATCGCCACGATCGCCACCGCGCAGGTTCTGATGCTGCTGTTCCTCAAGTTTCGCGATTTCGCCTGGGGTGCCGAGGGAACGACCATCCCGAACCTCGGCAATGCGCCGTTGATGATGCAGTTCGAGGCGAAGGCGCCGTACTACTACATCGTGCTGGCCATGCTTGCGCTTGCACTTGCCATTACCTATCGCATCGAGCGATCGATGATGGGATTTTACCTGGTGGCCATCGGCGAGGATGAAGACGCGGCCGAAGCGGTCGGCGTGAACGCGCCGCAAGTCAAACGCAATATTTATATGATTAGCGCGTTCTTGACGGCGTTGGCGGGCACATTCTATGTCCAGTATATCTATTTCATCGACCCTAACACCGCGTTCAATTTCAATATTTCGGTCGAAGCAGCACTGGTCTCGATCGTCGGCGGGATAGGGACGTTGTGGGGACCGGTAATCGGCACGGTCTTGCTTGAGGTTACATCGGCGCTGTTGCAAAGTTGGCTCGGCAGCGGCCTCGGCGGCGTGCAACTGACCGTCTATAGCCTCATCTTGATCTCCATCATCCTGTGGCGGCCGACCGGTCTGCTCGGCGTTTTCACCGATGCCTACAAGTGGATTGTCCACGTACCTCCGGCGAATGAGGCTGCGCTCGATGGCTGAGGCACTTGTCATTCGCAACCTGAGCAAACGGTTCGGTGGATTGCGCGCCGTCCAGGACTTGAGCTTTTCGATCAATGAAAACGAAACCGTCGCGCTTATTGGGCCTAACGGCGCGGGTAAAACGACGAGCTTCCACCTGATCACTGGCTTTCATCGACCCGACGAAGGTTCGGTCACCGCCTTTGGCCGCGAGATCGTCGGTCTGCGCCCGCATGATATTTGCGCGCACGGATTGGCGCGGACATTTCAGGTGGCCAGACCTTTTGGCGGCATGACGGTACTAGCGAACGTGATGACTGGCGCGTTCCTGCGCGATAAAAAGCTCGAGGTTGCGCGGGCGAAGGCATACGAAGCGATCGAATTCGTCGGGCTTTCAGCCAAGGCCCACACGCCGGCGCGTGATTTGACCACGATCGACCAGCGACGGCTTGAAATGGCACGAGCGTTAGCGACCGAGCCGCGGCTTCTTCTGCTCGATGAAGTAATGGCGGGGCTTAACCCATCGGAGATCGATCAAGCCGTCGCGCTGGTGGGCAAGCTGTCGAAGCGCGGACTGACCATCATCATCGTGGAACACGTTATGCGCGCCATCATGGCCGTTGCGCGTCACATTGTGGTTCTCGATCACGGACAGAAGATCGCCGAAGGCAGCCCCAAAGAAGTCGTCGGGAACCAAGAAGTGATTCGCGCTTACCTGGGTTCCGGTTATGTGCACGTCGCGACGCCGGGAGAAGCGTAGTGTTGGCCGTGTCCGGAGTGAGCGCCAGTTACGGTTCCGTCCCAGCGATCAGCGACGTCAGTATTAACGTCGGCGAAGGCGAAGCCGTCGGCCTCTTGGGTGCCAACGGTGCCGGCAAAAGCACTACCCTGCGCGCAATATCTGGGCTCGTGCGGCTGATCTCGGGGACGATTAGGTTTTCTGGGACCGATGTTGCTTCGCTGCCGCCGCACAAGGTCACTAATTTGGGCATCGCTCACGTGCCTGAGGGACGCCAAGTGTTCCCCGAGATGACGGTGCAGGAAAATCTCGAAATCGGCGCCTACGTACCGCGTGCCAAGGCCGATCGCAGCCACACGCTTGAACTTGTTTTTGGAATATTCCCCGTGCTAGCCGAGCGGCGGAAGCAACTCGCAGGAACGATGAGCGGCGGGGAACAACAGATGCTCGCAGTCGGCCGCGGTCTGATGTTGAAGCCGCGTTTGCTGATGCTGGACGAGCCCTCGCTAGGCCTTGCGCCAGTAATGGTCGATGTCACTTTTCAAAAAATCAAGGAAATCCACGCCATGGGAACGGCGATTCTGCTCGTCGAACAGAATGTCAGCCGTGCGCTTACGCTTGTGCAGCGCGCCTATGTGCTGGAAAGCGGCAAGGTGATCATGCACGGCAGCAGCGCAGAATTGGCGAACAATAAGCAGGTGCAATCGGCTTACCTAGGCATTTAGAGGCAAGAAGGTACTGATTAGAAAACCGACAACTCCGCCGAATGAGTCGCCATGTTCCTTCGAGCTGCAGTTTTTTTGGCATTTGCTTCGGCTCCGCCAACCATTGAGATTCGGATCCTCAACATTTACTTCTCCAATTTCTGGATAAATTTCTGATCTGCAAGATGGCTTCGGGATTATCTGCGCTGCGGCGCAACACGTTTTATAATGCCTTCTAACAATGCACGAAGCCTGATCGCCTTGCTCAAGGCGGTCGAAGATGCACATCCCCAAAAAAGACGGATCCATGTCCACCTGGACAATGCCAGCTACCATCATGCCAGGCGCGTGCGTGACTGGCTCAAGCGAGAGGGACGCAAGTGCGTGCTGCACTTCATCCCGCCCTATTGTCCTCACCTCGATCCGATCGAGCGATGCTGGGGCCTCATGCATCAGCACACAACCCACAATCGAGACTACAAAACCTTCGACCAGTTCCGCGCGGCGATCCTCACCTTCCTCAACCAGACAGTCCCCAAAAAATGGGACCATTTCCGGGACCGAATCAACGACAACTTCCGCGTCATACCACCGGCCGATTTTCGGATTGTCGCTTAGCCGGGGAATAGCAGGGAATAGGGGAGTGGAGACCGGTTCGACTACGACTGCGTCCGCCACCAATTTCGTGCGTTTTGGCCGACCTTAAGAAGAATGATTGTTATCGAGCCGAAGTCTATTAGAGGATAAAATAGCTGTGATCCGGTCGCGCGTTCCTTCAGGCCGCGCCCTTACGATTTTCGCTTTCCGCCGGCGCTTGCCGCGGCCATCGCCTCCAGGCTCTGCGCGACTCGTTCGGCGAATACGGCAGTGGCGACGGGAAGATTGCGGTCGCGCAAACGGCCAAATACGAGGTTGGCCGTGGGCACGTCGCGGTCGTCGATGTCGCGTGCCACCAAGCCGAGCTTGTTGTCTTCCGGCATGGTGCCGATTCGAATTTGAAACGATATCAGCCCGGCGTGGCTGACGAGGCCACGCAGCATTTCGAACGAGTTCGATTCTGCCGCGATCTTGAATGTCAGTCCGGTTCGCGCCGACACCTGGTCAAGTAATTGGCGCCCGCCGATCGATGGCGACGGCAGCGCCGCTGGATAGGCCGCGCAATCTCGCAGCCGGAGTTTGCGCAGCTTGGCGAGCGGATGAATTTTGGCCATGACCGCAACCAGGCGCTGCTCAAGCGTGATCAGGGGCTGGAAATTCGCGAGAAACGGCGGCCGATACACCAGCACCAAGTCCACTTCGTATGCGGCCAATGCCGCCATGGCATGTTCGTGGTCGACGACCTGCACATCGAATTCCACGAGCGGATAGGACTTGCTGAAATTTGCAACGGCGCGTGGGAGAAAATCGAGTGCCAGCGCCTGGCTGCAGGCAATGCGTACCGTCCCGCGCCGCAGCCCTTTGAGATCCTCGATCTGCGACTTCATGCGTTCTACGTCCCCGCTTTGCTTGCGCAAGTAGTGCACGAAGACCTCGCCGGCCGCGGTCAGCCGGACGCCGCGCGGTAGGCGCTCAAACAGAGGTGCGCCAAGCTCTTCCTCGAGGTCGGCGATCCGCCGGTTCACCGCCGATGCCGTCACATTGAGTTGGGCTGCCGCCTGGCGGATCGAACGGGCGCGTGCGACCTCATCGACATAGTCCAGAATGCGCAGGTGTTTCATGGCGCTAGTACCCCGCCGGTGCCAGTGATGCTTTTTCGGCACCACTCTAGCAAAAAATCAGCGGTAGATGGCAACGCTGGTTTGGTCTAGCTTTTCGGCAGAACGATCTCGCCGGCTAACCGCAGTTCCAGGCCTGACAGGAGTGCCCCATGATTTCGACCCCTCGCAGCTTTCTGATTGCGCTCACGACCGCGATTGGAATCGCCGTTCCGTTGGCTTGCGCAACGCCCGCGGCAGCGGAAACCAAACTCAAGATGGTCTTGAATTGGAAATATCAAGGCCCGCAGGGTTGGTTTTTCCTGGCGCAAGACCGCGGCTACTTCAAACAGGCCGGCCTCGACGTGACCATGGATCAAGGCAATGGCTCGGGCGCGCCGATCCCGCTGGTCGCCAGCGGTACTTATGACGTCGGCTTCGGCGACATCAATGCGCTGATCCAGTTTGCCGCCATCAAGCCGGCAGAGGCGCCGATCGCGGTTTACGTCATGTACAACCAGCCGCCCTTCACCATCGCCGTGCGCGCCGACAGCGCGATCAAGACGCCGAAGGATCTCGAAGGCAAGAAGCTCGGCGGTGCCGCCGGCGACGGCGCGCTCAAGCTGTTCCCGGCTTTCTGCAAGATCACCAAAATCGACTGCACCAAGATCGAAATCACCAATATGGCCCCGAACCTGCGCGAGCAGATGCTAATGAACAAGCAGGTCGACGGTGTGTTCGGCTACGTCAACACCATCCGGTTCTCCGCCAAGTTGATGGGCGTGGCCGAAAAGGACATTCGCTACATCAACTACGGCGATTACGGCATGGACCTGTACTCCAACGCCATCATCGTTTCGAAAAAGCTGATCACGGAAAATCCCGGAGCGGTCAAAGGCCTGATCGCGGCGATCAACCACGGCCTGAAAGACTCAATCAAGGATCCGGATGCGGCAATCGCTGCTGTGGTCAAGCGGGAGCCGTTGATCAAGGCTTCGGTCGAGAAAGAGCGCCTTGAAGCGACACTGAAGGACGAAATGAATTCTCCGGAAATCGCCAAGATCGGCCTCGGCAATGTCGACAAAGCGCGTTTGAAGAGGTCGATCGATATCCTGGTGGAAGCCAACAAGCTGCCGCGCACGCCGACGGTGGATGAAATCTACACTGACAAATTCATGCCGCCGGTAGCAGAACTGCCAAAAAAGCTTTTCTAATACTGTCTGCAAACTTGGCCGTTCCCCGCGTCTGGGGAACGGCTTCTTCCAAGAGACGTGCGCAGCAGGTGCGGCGATGGAAATGGGTCTCAAAGGCCGAATTACGATGATCACCGGACCGGCCAAGGGCATGGGCGCGGCGATCACCAAAGCTTTTGCCGCCGAGGGCACAAAGCTGGCGCTCATTGGCCGTGACATCGCCGCGATCGAGCCGGTCGCAGCTGAAGTCAAAAGCGGCGGTGCCGAGGCCATCATCGTGCCTTGCGACCTCACTGATGCCGTGCAGTGCGAACGGGCTGCGGACAAAACCAAAGCGGCCTTCGGCGGCCGCATCGACATTTTGGTCAATGTTGCCGGCGGTTCGGGCCCGGTCGGCAAAACGGGGCTTGAGACCACGCCGGAAGAGTTCGACGATATCGTCAAGCTCAACATGAACGGCTGCTTCCACACCATGCGCGGCGTACTGCCGACCATGATTGCCCAGCGCTACGGCAAAATCGTGAATGTCGGCGGCACTTTCGGCATGCGAGGGCGCGCCGGCCGCATGGCCTATTCGGCTTCGAAATGGGGCCTACGCGGCATCACCAAGAGCTTTGCGCTCGAGGTCGGCCAATACAATATCAACGTCAATAACGTCGCGCCCGGCATGGTCGATGGTCCGCGCTTTCGTGACAAAGTCTGCGCCGACATGGCCAAGCGCCTTGGCATAAGTCTTGAAGAGGCGATGGAGCGCCACGCCGCCGACTACGCGCTCAAGCGCGTCACCGTCGATGACGATGTGGCCAACGCCTGCCTGTTTCTCGCCAGCGATGTTTCTCGCCAGATAACCGGCGCCGATCTGCCGGTTGATGGCGGCTGGGCGATGCTGTGAGCAGTGCGATGCCAGCCGATTTGGTCATCCATAACGGCAAGATTGTCTCGCCCGACGCGGTGATCGACGCCAGTATCGCCATCAAGGATGGCCGCGTTCTCGCCATCGGCGACATGGAAGCCATGCCGGTGGCCAAGGAAATGTTCGACGCCGCCGGCCTGCACATCTTGCCCGGCGCGATTGACGTGCATGTGCATTTCCGCGATCCGGGCTATCCGCACAAGGAAGATTGGGAAAGCGGCACCGCTGCGGCCGCTTTCGGCGGCGTAACCACCGTGTTTGATATGCCGAACACGATTCCGCCGACCGGCACTGCCGAAATCCTGGCCGCCAAGCACGCTATCGCCGCCAGCAAGGCCCATGTCGATTTCGGTCTTTACGGCGTGCTGGGTGACGACACCATCGCCAATGTGCCGGAATTGGTCGAAGGCGGCGTCATCGGTTTCAAGCTCTATATGGGCAACACTTTCGGCAAGATTGCCTCGCCATCCACTGGCGCAACGCTGGAAGCCTTCGAAGTTGTGGCCGCGACCGGCAAGCGAATTTCGCTGCATGCCGAGACCAATTCGATCATGGAACGGCGGCAGAAGCGGCTGATGGAAGCCGGCATTAGCGATCAATTCGCCCACCTCGCCGCGCGGCCTGCCGTGGTCGCCGTCGAGGCTGTCAGCCGCGCGGCCATCCTGGCCGAATGGACCGGCGCGCGCATTCATATTCTGCATATGTCGTCGGCGGAGGAACTGCGGCCCTTGCGCGAGGCGAAAGCCCGCGGCGTCGACATCACGGGCGAGACCTGTCCGCATTATTTGATGTTGTCGACCGACGACTATACGCGCGTGCCAGGTGTCATCGCGGTCAATCCGCCGGTACGTGAGGCGCGCAATCAGGCGCCGCTGTGGGAAGCGTTGCTTGACGGCACCATCGATTTGATCGCGACGGACCATGCCCCGCACGCGCCGGAAGAAAAAACCCGCAACGATATCTGGACGGTGGACTGCGGCTTTCCCGGCGTCGAGACGCAGATGCCGCTGATGCTGACCGAGGTGAATGCCGGCCGCATGTCGATCTGCGATTACGTGCGCATGAGTTCCTATAATCCGGCGCGCATTTGGGGCCTATTCCCGCATAAGGGAAATCTGGCGCCCGGAGCCGATGCCGACATCGCCCTGGTCGATCTTGCCCGCGAGCACACGATCCGCGATGCGGAAATTCAATCGCGCTCGAAAATCTCGCCCTGGGATGGCCGGCGTATCAAGGGGCTGCCGGTCCACACAATCGTGCGCGGGCGTTTTGTCATGAAAGACCGCACCCTTGTTGGCGGCACCAAGGGCTGGGGCCGTTCGGTGCATCCAATTCAAAAAATGCCGACGGCTGCTCCCCGCAATACCGAAACCACGATGCAAGCGATCACGACTCAACGCTCTGCCGGGCGAAGGGAAAGATTGCATGAACTCCGCCGCTGAAGTTGAACTGCCGAGAACCGATGAAACTTTCGTCGAGCTTGAAAAAGTAACCCTGACATACGGGCGAGGGGATAAGCAGGTCACGGCGCTTGGCCTCACCGATTTGCGCATCGACAAGGGCGATTTCGTCGCGCTGGTCGGTCCGTCCGGTTGCGGCAAATCCACCATATTGAAGCTGGTGACCGGGCTCCTCACCGCCAGCGAGGGCTACGTCTATATCGCCGGGCGCGAAGTCGGCGCCGCGGAAGTGCGGGTCGGTATGGCGTTCCAGAACCCGACCATGCTGCCGTGGCTGACGGTGCGCGAAAACGTCATGATGCCGTTGAAGATCGTGCCGCCGTTCCGGCAGGAATACCGCGGCAAACACAAGACCGAATTTCGCGACCGCGCCGATGCGCTGCTTAAGGAAGTAGGACTGGCGGGCTTCGGCGACAAACATCCCTGGCAACTTTCCGGCGGCATGTTGCAGCGTGCCTCGCTATGCCGCGCGCTGGTGCACGAACCGCAATTGCTGATGCTCGACGAGCCGTTCGGCGCGCTCGACCAGTTCACCCGCGAGGAACTGTGGGCGGTCATGCAGGAACTATGGATGAAGCTTAAGCCGACCGTGCTGCTCGTCACCCACGATCTCAAAGAAGCCGGCTACCTCGCCACCCGCATATGCGTCATGACCACGCGGCCGGGGCGAATCGTTGACGACGCCGTGGTGCCGTTTCCGCGCCCGCGCACTATCGACATGTCCTACACGCCGGAATTCGTTTCCATGACGCAACGGCTGCGCCAGTTGATCGTCTCGGCGCGGCCCGTGAAGGAGACCGTGTGATGAACTCTCAGTTCCGCCGCCATTTGGCATCGACCGCCTTCATTATCGGGTTTTTCCTGTTGTGGGAGGTGCTGTGCTGGGCCTTTAACGTCAGCGATATCGTGCTTCCCAAGCCGAGCCAGATCATCGTCACACTGGTGCAGCGCGCGCCGGCCTTGTGGCCGCACACTTTGCAGACGCTTTATACGACCATGGTCGGCTTTGCCTTCGGCATCGTCATCGGAATAGCGCTGGGAGTCCTGATCGGGTCGTCGCGGATCGCTTATGACGTGGCCTATCCGCTGCTGGTCGGCTTTGCGTCAATTCCCAAAGTCGCCGTGGTGCCGATCTTCGTGCTATGGTTTGGCGCCGGCACGGTTCCAGCGGTTCTCACCGCCATGATCATGTGCATCTTTCCGATCGTCGTGAACGTAGCGACCGGGCTCGCTACGACCGAGCCCGAGCTTGAGGACGTCATGCGCGCACTGCGCGCCACCAAGCTCGACATCCTCTGGAACGTCGGCCTGCCGCGTACTATGCCGTTCTTCTTCGCGTCGCTGAAAGTCTCGGTCACTTTGGCCTTCGTCGGCACCGTGATCTCGGAAACCGTTGCCTCGAACCGCGGCATCGGCAATGTGATGATGATTGCGAGTTCCAATTTCGATGTTCCGCTGGTCTTTGCCGGACTGCTGATCCTCGCCTTCCTCGGCGTCGCGCTCTACGCGATCTTCTCCCTCATCGAATCCCGCGTAACCGGCTGGGCGCATCGCAAGGATAATTTTGCGATGGGCTGAGTGCCCATTTTTCAATAGGAGTTACCATGTCTTTCAAGCGTTTATTCGTTGCGTTGCTGCTGAGTTCGATCTGTACGATTTCCAGCGCCAGCGCGCAGGAAATGACGAAAATCAAGTTCACTTTGGACTGGAAGCTGCAAGGCATTCATGCCTGGTATTTCTGGGCCAAGGAAAAGGGCTATTTTGCTGACGAGAAACTCGACGTCACCATCGATCAGGGCGAAGGTTCGGCGGCCACCGTCGGGCGTATCATGTCGGGCGCCTATGACGCAGGCTTTGGCGATACGAATGCCGTGATCCAGACCGCGGCGCTCAAGCCGGGCGAATCGCCGCTGGTGGTCTATATGATTTACAGTAAGGCGCCGTTCGCGCTGCTCACCAAAGCGTCGAGCCCGATCAAGACCGTCAAGGACCTCGTGGGCAAGAAGCTCGGCACGTCGCCGGGCGGCGCGGCGCTCAAGCTGTTGCCGCTTCTCGCCAAGAAGAACGGCATCGACCCCGCCAGCATTGCGGTCACCACCGTCGCGCCGAGCCTGCAAGAGCAAATCCTGATCCAGGGCCAGGTCGATGTCGCCGCCGTGTTCACCGCTACCAGCTACATGAACCTGGTGGCGCAGAAGCTCGATCCGGACAAGGACTTCCGCTGGATCTACTACGCCGACTCCGGTCTCGATCTTTATTCCAACGGCGTCATGGTCTCGGCCAAGCTCGCCAAGGAAAAGCCCGAGGCCGTGAAGGGCCTCGTGAAAGCCATCAACCGCGCGCTGAAAGAGACCATGGCAGACCCGGATGCGGCCATCGAGCTGCTGGCGAAGCAGGAGCCTTTGCTCAACAAGAGCATCGAAAAGCGCCGATTGATCTATGTCTATAATACGTTGATCGACACGCCGGAGGCGCATGAACTCGGCATCGGCGACGTCAACGACAAGCGGCTTGCCGTTAGCAGCGCGGTGATCGCCGAGTCCTACGGCCTAGCGCGCACGCCGGCGGCGTCGGAGATTTTCAGCCGCGCCTTCTTGCCGCCCAAGAGCGCGCGTGTGCTGGTCAAGCTCACGAACTAGCCGAAAATTCCGCTCGTCCCCGCGCCGAAGCTCGCACAGCGAGCCTGGACGGGTCGGGGACGAGCGGATATAGGGCCATCATGCGAACGATTTCTTGCGCCCAGCTCATCGCGGCGGCCGATCTGCCGGTCATGCGCGACCGCGCGATCCGGATAGACAACGGCAAAATCGCCGGTGTCGAGAGCGCGGCGCCAAGGACGGCGCCAAGCACGGCGCAAGCGCTGTTGGCGCTGCCCGCGCTCGTGAATGCGCACGATCATGGCCGCGCGGTGCGTACGAGTTCGATCGGTGCCGGCGGCAAACCGCTCGAATCCTGGCTGGTTCGTCTGGCGCTATTCCCGTCGATCGATCCCTATCTCGCCGCGCTGGTATCCTTTGGCAGAACCGTGCTTGGCGGCGTCGGTACGGTGCTGACCCATTACACGAGAGCGCAAGGCTTTACGGATCTGCCGACGGAAGCTGCCGAAGTGGCGCGGGCGGGGCGCGATATCGGCCTGCGCGTCGGCTTTGCAATATCGATGCGCGACCGCAATCCGTTGGTCTATGGGCCTTCGGAGCCGGTGCTGGCCATGCTGCCTCCCGAGGCGCGCGGCATAATCGAGCGCAAATTCTTGGGCACTCCATTGCCGCCGAAGGAATATATCGCGCTGGTCGAGGCGGTCGCCGCCGTCGCCACCGGTCCGATGTTCGAGGTGCAGTTCGGTCCCAATGGCGTGCATTGGTGCAGCCAAGCGTTGCTCGAGGCCATTGCCGAGGCTTCGGCGCGGACCGGCCGTCGCATCCACATGCATCTGCTGGAAACGCGCTACCAGCGCGCTTGGGCTGACGCCAATCATCCCGAAGGCGTCGTCAAATATCTCGACAAGATCGGGCTCCTGTCGCCGCGTCTGGCTCTGGCGCATTGCGTCTGGGCGCGGCCGGGTGAGCTCGAATTGCTGGCGAAGCGTGGCGTTACGCTAGCCACCAACAGCAGTTCTAACCTGCATTTGCGGTCCGGCGTGGCGCCGGTTGCGCGCATGATGGCATCGGGCTGCCGGGTCGCGATGGGTATCGACAGCCAGGCTTTCGACGACGATGGCGACGGCTTGCGCGAACTCAGGGTTGGCGAATTGTTGCATGCCGGCACGGGTTTCACGCCGGCTACCACCAGGCAGCAAATGCTGGCGATGGCTTTCGCCAATGGCCGCTTTTCCGTGACCAATAGCGACGACGGCGGCATGATTTCACCCGGCGCGCCGGCCGATATTCTGCTGCTTGACTGGGCCGAGATCGACAACGACCGCCTGCGCGACGATATCGACGTGCTCGATCTTTTGATCACGCGCGCGAGCGCCCGTCACATTCGCGAACTGATCGTCGCCGGCCGAAGCATCGTGAAGGACGGCGTGGTGTCGGGCGTCGACTACCCCGCGGCCAATACCGAAGTCATTGCCCAAATGCGCGCCGGCATGAGCCAGAATGCCGCGCTGGCCGCTGCGCTGCCGGCGCTTGAGCATGCCTTGGCGGCGCATTATGAGCCCGACAGCCATTGCTGTTGAAACGCCAGCGTTACGGCGCGGCCTGCTTCTAAATCAAATGCGATTTCGCCAACATGACATGCGCGCCCTTATGGATATTCACGAGTTGCGTGACATGCAAATCGGCCGCGACGCTGCAAAGCGTATAGGCATCGGCCGCGGCAAGCCCACTTTCGCGCCCGATGAGTTTCACCATTTCGCGCACCGCGGTTTGGGCGGCAATGTCCAGATCGCGGTCGAAGGCCATGGTGATCCAGTGCGCCGGCGTTTCGGCCCACGGCAGCGCAATGCCGGTGCTTTTCGCCAGCGTGACGCGCAACGTTCCGCGTAAGCCGGTCTCGATCGCGGTCAGGCACACTTCGCCGTCGCCCTGGATGGCGTGGCCGTCGCCGGCCGACAACAATGCGCCCTTATTGAATACCGGCAGATGCAGCGTCGCGCCGGCGCCCAGATTTTTGTTGTCGATATTGCCGCCCCATGCACGCGGGATGACGGATGTCAGACGCCCGTCCGCCGGCGCCGGCGCAACGCCGATAATGCCGAAAAAGGGCTGCGCCGTCAGTTCGAGCCCCCATGGCATTTTTACTATGCAGCGCTGTCGGTCGATCGCGACGTGAATGCGGCGAAGCTGCGGGAAGTCATCGGGCAAAGTGCCTTTACCCGGCCGCGTCAGGTTCCAGCCCCAGTCCTGCGCCAGCTCCATCTTGAGGATTTCGACGACAAGTTCGTCACCGGGCTCGGCGCCACTCACCGCGATCGGTCCCGTCATGAAGTGGGGACCTTCGCCGGGCGCAATCTTGGCGATGACATTCAAATGGTCGGGTGAAACATTAAATTCGGAATCGCGGCCGGGCAGGTCGTCGCTATCGCCGGACAGGGTCGTGATTTCGACCGTGTCGCCCGGCGCGATCGTCAGCACCGGAGAAAACGCCGCATCGAACGCGCCGCGATGCACGGTTCCGGCATTTGCGGGCAATATGTGGTGCGCGCTCACGTCGTTGAATCCCTCGGGCAATTTGCACGCGGCACGCCCGCCGGCAAAATTTCGCTTCGGATTAAAGAAAAGCCACCCCGGGCCGGGGGCGTCAAGCCCCGGCAATCAAGAAGCGTCAGGCGATGGCTGCGACGTCAGGGGCGTGCTGTTTCGGCAGACCATAGGTCGCCTGCAGCCGTTCGCTCAGGTAATCGGCGGCGAGGATCGGCGGATATTTCGCTGGATGTTGCGCGCTACTGCACCTCGGCAGGCAATCGATCGTTGTCTCCGGGTTGGGGTCCAGGAAGAAGGCGACCGAATAGCGGTCGCGGCCCGGCGGGCTGGTCACGCGGTGCGGCGTCGATACGTAAATGTCGTTGCTCCAACGCATGAGGCAGTCGCCGATATTGCACACGAATGCGCCTGGGATAGGCGGGGCATGCACCCAGGTGCCATCGCGCCGGCGTACATCGAGCCCGCCCGCGTCGTCGGTGAGCAACAGCGTTATGCTGCCGTAATCGGTATGCTCGCCGGCGCCCGGAGCGGCCTGTTTGGCGCCTTCGCGCGGCGGATAGTGCAGCAGCCGCAGCGTCGCCATTGGCCGGTTGAATTTGTCATCGAAAAAGTCCGGCGCCAGTTTAAGGTCGGCCGCGATGGCTTTGTGCAGGTCGCAGCTAAGCCGCCAGACTTCGTTGAAATAACTCAGCACCGTGGTGCGAAAGCGGGCCGATGGCGGCCATAGGTTCACGCCGCGAAACGGCTTGCCGGCCAGCACCTCCGGGTCTGAAGGCGAAAGATCGAGGCCGATATTGAAGGCTTCTTTGAAGTCGGCATGTTTGCGGTTGAGCTTCTCGCTCGACAGGCCGACATAGCCGCGGTTGTGGGGAGAGCGCCCAATCGACAGCGCGGCTTTGTCCGGCACTGGGAGCGCGAAAAAGTCGCGCGATTGCTCAAAAATACCGCTCAGCAGGGCGTTGGGCATGCCGTGGTTGCGAACGTAGAAAAAACCAACGTCCCGGCAAGCGCGCCCGAGTTCGGCGCCGACGCGTTTGATCTCGGCCGGATCATGTTGCCGTAATCCAGCAAGATCAATGACATCCAGCATAAGGCACCCCGAAAAGCCGAATAATGGGCAGCAAGTTACATGCCACGAATTGTATACAATTCATGTCCGAAGGGCATTTTTGGCACAAAGTTTGCTCGTTCTCTCCCTGGATCACGTTCAACCCATAACCAGAGAGATCGACATGCAGTATTCGGGGTTAAATCGCCGTCATTTTATGAAGGCAACCGCGGCGTCGCTGCTGGCCGGCGCTGCCTCCACGCGTCTGGCCTACGCTGCGGATACGACCATCGGCATCGTCTATGTCGGTCCGCGCGATGACTATGGCTGGAACCAGGCCCATGCGGTGGCCGCCAAGGCTTTGAAATCCTTGCCTGGCGTCAAGGTCGTCGAAGAGGAGAACGTTCCCGAGACCGACGCCTGCGCCAAGACCATGGAATCGATGATCAACCTCGACGGCGCCAAGATCGTGCTCGGCACCTCGTTTGGCTATTACTCGCCGTTTATGGTCGACATTGCCAAGAAATATCCGGCCGTTCAACTGCGCCATGCCGCGCCGCTGTGGACGCCGAAGGATCCCAAGAACCTCGGCAGCTATTTCGGCTATCTCAACCAGGCGCATTACGTCGACGGTGTTGCCGCCGGCCTGAGCACCAAGTCGAACAAGCTCGGCTTTGTTGCCGCCAAGCCGATCTCCTCGGTCTTGAGCAATATCAACTCGTTCATGCTTGGTGCAAAATCGACCAACCCGAAGGCAATCGTGCAGGTCATCTTCACCGGCGACTGGTCGCTGCCGGTGCGCGAAGCCGAAGCCGCTAATGCGTTGGTCGACGCCGGCTGCGACGTCGTCACCTGCCACGTCGACGGACCGAAGGTCGTGATCGAGACCGCCGAAAAACGCGGCGCGAAGACCTGCGGCCACAATACGTCGCAGGCGCCGCTGGCGCCGAAGGGCTTTATCACCGGCGCCGAGTACAAGTGGATCACGATCTACAAGGGCTATGCGACCGATCTCGCCGGCGGCAAGCCGCTCCCGAACATGGTCAGCGGCGGTTACGAAGCCGACATGGTACAAAACTCGCCGTTCGGCGCCGGCTGCACGCCTGAAGGCAAAGCCGCAGCTATGGCGGCGATCGCCGCGCTCAAGGCCAAGAAGCCGATCTACACCGCGGGCCTCAAGGACAACAAAGGCAAGGTCGTGATGGATAAGACCTACGACAACCTCGATCCCTATCTCGACAAAATGGACTACCTCCTTCAGGGCGTCGTCGGCTCGACTACCTGATTATAATGGTGGACGTAGCTCAACCTTTAAGCGGTTCGGGGACAACCCCGAACCGCGTCGGTGATTTGTCGATACGGATTCGCCGCTCGGCCGAATTCGTGGCGATTCCGCTGTTCGCCCTGATCGTGTCGGGCGTGTTATTTTCGATCTTCCTGTTGGCGCTCGGCAAATCGCCGGGAGATTTTTATTCGCTGGTCTGGCGCGGCGGCTTCGGCACAGCGTTTTCAATACAGAACACCTTGCAGCGTTCTGCGCCGCTGATCCTCACCGGGCTCGCGGTCGCAATCCCGGCACGTATCGGTCTCGTCATCATCGGCGGCGAAGGTGCGCTAGTGCTCGGCGGCTTTGCCGCGGCCGCGATTGCCATTCCGCTGGTGACTGGACATTTCCCGCCATTCCCGACTTTGGTCATCATGATGGCGGCCAGCATCGTCGTTGGCGGCTTCTGGATCGGCCTGGTCGGCTATCTGCGTTACGCCCGCGGCGTCAACGAAACCATTTCGTCGTTGCTGATGACCTATATCGGCATCGCGATCATGAACTTCTTCGTCGAAGGCTCGATGCGCGATCTGTCGAACCCGAACAAGCCCTCGACCATGCCGATCGGCGACGCCTATATGGTGGGCAATATTCCCGGCACCCAAGTGCATTGGGGTTTCGCGGTCGGAATCTTCCTGGCTATTGTCCTGCAAATCCTAATGTCGCGGACGACTTTCGGCTTCGCTGTTCGCGTCGCAGGCGGCAATCCGCGCGCGGCACTCGCGCAGGGCCTGCCGGTCGGCCGGCTCATCGTCATTTGCTGCGCGATAGCCGGCGCCTGCGCAGGCATTGCCGGCTTTTTCGAGGTTGCCGCGATCCAAGGCCGCGCCAATGCCTCCTTGGTGGCTGGCTACGGGTTCACCGGCATTCTGGTCGCGTTTCTCGCACGCCATAATCCTATAGCCATCATCCCCGTGGCCATCATGTTTGGCGGCATCGTGGCCTCCGGGGGCCTTGTGCAGCGGCGCATGGAATTGCCGGATGCAACGGTTTTGCTCCTGCAGGGATTGACCTTTGTCGTGCTGCTGACGTCTGAAACGCTTTACGGCCGCTTCAAGATATTCCAGCCGCCCGAAACCACGGACAGGACATGAGCGATAACTCACTCGCCATCGTCTTCTTCGCGCTAATCGGCGGGGCGTTGCGCGTCTCGACGCCGTTCATGTTTGTCGCGCTTGGCGAATGCCTTACGGAGAAGTCCGGCCGCGTCAATCTGGGCCTCGAAGGCACGCTGGTGCTTGGCGCCATGACCGGCTACGCGGTTTCCTTCCACACCGGATCGCCCTGGATGGGTGTTTTGGCGGCGGGCTGCTCCGGTTCGGTGCTGGGCGCCATGCATGGCTATATCTGCAAATTGCCAAAAGTGAACGACATCGCGGTCGGCATCGCCATGATGATATTCGGCACCGGCGTCGCCTTTTTCTTCGGCAAAGCCTATATCCAGCCTTCCGCGCCGCGGCTTGGCTCTTTCTCGCTCGGCGCCTGGACTGGCAATGCGCAAATCACGCAGGCGCTGCAAATCAATCCTCTGTTCCTCGTCGGCATTGCGGTCGCCATCGTGATGGCCTGGGCCTTCGCCAATACGAAATGGGGCCTGATCGTGCGCATGGCCGGCGACAGCGCGCCGGCCGCCACCGCCATGGGCGTGTCGGTCGATCTGGTGCGGTTTCTCTCGACCACGTTCGGCGGATTTCTGGCTGGCGTCGGCGGCGCGTTTTTGTCGCTGTACTATCCCGGTTCCTGGAATCAAGGCCTGTCGTCCGGCCAAGGCTTGATGGCCGTGGCGCTCGTGATCTTTGCGCGCTGGAGCCCGATCCGCTGCATCGTCGCCGCGCTTTTGTTCGGCGCCGCTGGCGCCATCGGCCCGGCTTTGCAATCGATCGGCATTACTCAGGGCTATTACTTCTTTAATGCTGCGCCCTACATTCTGACGCTGTTCATCATGATCGCCTCGGCCGGTTCCAAACGCGCGATGCGCGACGTGCCCGGCGAATTGAGCATCACCAAATGAACGGCATTCATGCACCGCTGGAGAAACGACCGTGAGTGTCGCCGAGGTCATGACGCCTGTGGCGCAAAAACAAGCGCTCTCGATCGAAACGATCGGGATGACGAAGATTTTCGGACCCTTGGTGGCGCTGGAAGACGTTTCGCTCAAAGTGGAAGCCGGCACGTTCCACGCGCTGCTGGGCGAAAACGGCGCCGGCAAGTCCACGCTCGTCAAATGCATCATGGGTTATTATTCGGCGACGCGCGGTCAGGTGCTGCTCGACGGCCTCGAAGTCAAAATGAACAATCCGCGCGAGGCGCGCGCCAACGGTATCGGCATGGTCTATCAGCACTTCACGCTGGTGCCGTCGCTCACCGGCGCCGAGAATCTGGTGATCAGCCGCGCCGACGCGCCGGCCATTATCGACTGGAAAAAGGAAATGCGCGCGCTCACGGCATTCCTCGATCGCATGCCGTTTCGCGTCCCGCTCGATATTCCGGTGGCCTCGATGGCGGCGGGCGAAAAGCAGAAGCTGGAAATCCTCAAGCTGTTGTATCTCGACCAGCGCCTGTTGATCCTCGACGAGCCGACATCGGTGCTCACTCCCGACGAGGCGGACGAGATGCTCGGCCTCCTGCGCGGCATGGCCCAGCGCAAGGAAATCACCGTCATCATGATCACCCATAAATTCCGCGAGGTGACGACCTTCTGCGACAGCGTCACCGTGCTGCGGCGCGGACGCAAGATCGGCGGCGGCAATGTGGCCGATCTGAGCACCGAAGTCATGGCCAAGATGATGATCGGCGATACCGTCATTCGCGATGGCGCGGTGCGCAGCGCCAAGCCGCCCGGCGATACCGTGCTGGGACTGGTGGCGCTCGAGGCCGAGGACGAGGAGGGGCTGCCGGCGCTCGACAAGCTCAACTTGAAAGTCCATGCCGGCGAAATCGTCGGCATTGCCGGCGTGTCGGGCAACGGCCAGTCCGAACTGGTCGAGGTGCTCTCCGGCCAGCGCCCGTTTACCAATGGCCGCATCATCGTCAAAGGCAAGCCGTTCGAGCCCAAGCGCGACACGTTTTTCCGCATGAAGATTTTCGGTCTTCCGGAGGAACCGTTGAAGAACGCCACGGTGCCGAAGATGACGGTTGCCGAAAACATGGCGTTCCGTAATTTCGACCGGCCGCCGACCGCAAAATTCGGGTGGTGGCTTTCGCCAGGCCCCATGCGCGACAAGGCCCGCGAACTGATCGCCCGCTACCGCGTCAAGACTCATTCCCCCGAAAGCGCCATTGCCGATCTGTCCGGCGGCAATGTCCAGCGCGCGGTCCTGGCGCGCGAGCTATCGAGCGATGTCGATGTGCTGATTGTCGCAAACCCATGTTTCGGGCTCGATTTTGCCTCGGTCGCGGAAATTCGCGCCCAGATTATCGAGCAGCGCAATCACGGCGCCGCGGTTCTGCTGGTGTCCGAAGACCTCGATGAAGTCCTCGAAATGGCCGATCGGGTAGCGGTCATGTCGGGCGGAAAAATAAATTACGTCGCGCCGATCGGCGAAACCGACCGCACTACCATCGGCAAGCATATGGCGGGGCACTAGCGCGCTTTCGCTGCTTGCCGCTTATTTCCGGGTCAGATCCCACAGTTTGCGTCCGCCGCCCGGCGGATGGCGCCGCACGGCGGCGGCATCGATGGCGATCTGATTGTCCTGGACGCGAACCGGATAGAGTTTGAGCGCATTGACCTTCCAGCCGCGCGATACCTCGCCGTCTACCAGCGAATAAGAGGCGAGATGGCGCGGACAGATGAGGCGGCCATCCTCGATGCGCCCCTGCGCGAGATCGGCCTGTTCGTGCGGACAAGTGCCCTGGAAGGCATAGATGGCGGCGCCGTTGCGGGCGATAACGAGCCCGTGTGCATCGATCATGACACGCAGAAAGGCGCCGTCGGGCAGGCGGTCGAGCGCCGCCACCACGACGAATTGCGCCTCGGCATCGATCGCGGACATTCAGGCCGCGATGGCGTCGGGGATCAAGGGCGAGTCGCTGTCGTGCCGCACGCCCGCGCGCAGGCAAAAGACCGGACGAATGAGTTTGTCCGTCACCACTTCGACGCCGCTGTTGTCGGAGAGCTTGAAGCGGCCATTGAGAATTTCCAGCACGCTCACGTCGGCTTCGCCGCCGGCCTTGAGCGTGCCGATTTGATCCTGCATCCGCACCATGATGGCTGGATTGGACGTCACCGTCGCGACGACCTCGGCAAGCGGCATGCCCAGCGCCAGTAGTTCCGTCATGGCAATCGTGAGGCTGAACGGCGCGATACCGAAGAACGGATTTGCCTCGCGCACAGTCTTGTCGGCCGTGGCCGACGGTATGCGGACATTGTAGCCGTGCAGGTCGGCGCCGAGCGTGAACGGCCGCACGCCCGCGTCAAGCACGCGTTTTGCCACCTCGAAGCTGAAATGCGAGCCATGGCCGACATCGACCCGCACGCCGCGTGCAATCGCTTCGAACACTATGGGATGGACGTCGCCCTCCTTGGAGACGAAACCGCCGGGATGGCGCGTGAATGGATGCGCCAGAATATCGCCGGGTTCCATGAACGGTACGAGTTCGCGGATCAGTTCATCGGCGTCCGGCACCGGCCCTTCCTCGAGGCTCGGCCATAGCTGACCGAGATGGATATAGAGCGGCAGCCCGGTCTGGCGGGCAATCTCGCGGCCGGTCTTGATCACCTCAAGGCCCCAGCGCGACTGGCCACCGATCTCGGCATGCGCCTTGATGCCGCGCACGATATCGAGATTTTCCTTGGCGACGCGAACCGTGTGCTCGATATTGACGCCATGCGGCCCGTAAAGCTCCGGGTAAAGATGACCCTCGAGACCGCCGACCAGATAGCAAGAAATAAAGCACAGCAGACGGCTGTCGGCCGTATCGACCAGGTAATTGCGGAAGCCGCCGATGGTCATGCAGCTCGGCCCGCCTTGGTCGATCAGCGTGGTGACGCCCGAGCGCACACCCACCATGTCGGGGTTGAGGCCGAACTTGCCGGTGACGTGCTCATAGACATGGGCATGGGTGTCGATCATCCCCGCGGTCACGATTTTCCCGGTGACGTCGATTTTCTCGCGCGCCTGGGCCTGCGAAAGATCGGGCACCACAGCGGCGATCTTGCCGCCCGCGATGGCGACGTCATATCGGCCGTTCAAACCAGTGGCGGGATCGATCACCGTTCCGCCGGTGAGGACAAGATCGTAGTGGATCGAGACTGTGTTCATGACCATACCTTTTGGGTTCGGGCCGGCCCAACCACAGCCTATTGCATTCGCGCCGTTCGATCTAGCGCTGGCGCGTCACGGTCCGGTTGCAGCCGGGTAGCGTTACCCCGCGACCGCAATCTCCAGCAGAAACGCATCGACAACCTCGTGGCCCCCTATCGTTCACGATGAATGTGTGGCCGCGGAAAATGCCGAACATTCCGTCGGGCGTAATCGGGTTGGGCTCGGCCATGATGACGATGCCGGGCTTGAGCACCATGTCGCCTTCGACGCCGCGCACATGCTCGGCCGAGACAGCTCGCATTGTCGGCAATTATCGCGAAGGGGTCACCGGTTACGGTCGAACCCATTGCTTGCCTCGCTCCGCAGGGCGCTGTAACCGCGCCTTCACGCCCGCCAGGCTCCGATAACAGTTCGGCCCGCCGGGCCTAGAGTCAAGCGAAACAAAAATAGAATATGGCCGGGCGGGCCGCTGCGATCGCTTTGATGCGGAATATGGCCGCGCTATCCTGAATTTTACGCGCCGTGAGGAGGAGTTGCATGTCGAAAGAATTGTCGTTCACGTATTTTCCCGAAAATTATCGATGGTCGCATGGGCTCTTGATTGGGCTGAATATGGCGCCTTGGGGCGGCGCCGAGATAGGCGAGGTCAATCGCATCGGCCTACGGCTCAAAAAATGCGTCGGCGATGACGACGCCTGGTTCAAGGAATGGTCACGCGAAGCCCGCACCGTCGAGGACCGCGGACGCGAACGGATTGCCGAGGGTCACAAGACCAGCGGCGCGCAATATTTGCAGCGCGCCAGCGCCTATTATCACGTGGGCGAGCGCTTTCTGCAGCCCAAAAGCAAGGAAGGCAACGACGCCTATATGCGCGGCGTCGATTGTCTGCGCGACGCGGCCAAATATTTCAAGCGGCCGCGATTGGAGCACGTCGAGATTCCATATCTCGGGACAAGCCTGCCGGCGATTTATGTGCATGCCGAACCGGTAAATCGCGGCGGCAAGGTGCCGGCGATGGTGTTTTTCGACGGCCTCGATGTCACCAAGGAAATCCAATATCTCAAGGGCGTGGCCGATCTTGCCTCGCGCGGCATTGCCTGCCTAATCGTGGACGGTCCGGGCAATGGCGAGAGCATCCGGTTTCGCGACCTTTACCTGCGTCATGATACAGAAATCTATGCCACGCCAGCCTACGAATATCTTGCCGCCAGGCCCGAGATCGATCCCGAACGCATCGGCATCATGGCGATCAGCCTCGGCGGCTATTACGCGCCGCGCGCGGCCGCGTTCGAGCAGCGTTTCGCCTGCTGCATTGCCTGGGGTGCGCAGTGGGATTACCAGAAAATCTGGCGCGACCGTTTCGAGCGCATGGCGCAGTCGGTGACGCCGTCGCTCTCGGTCGCCGCGCAGCACATATCATGGGTGCTTAACGCCAGTGGTCAGGACGAGGCGCTTAAACTGCTCGCGCCGTTCAATCTCGATGGCGTGGTGCAGAAAATCACCTGCCCGTTCCTCATGCTGCACGGCGAGGGCGACGAGCAAATTCCGCTGAGCGAAGCACAGAAATGCTTCGACGCCGTCGGCTCGAAGCAAAAGATCTTCAAATTATTCACGCGCGAGGAAGGCGGCTATCACCACTGCCAGATCGATAATCAAAGCATCTGCTCGGCCTATATGTGGGACTGGCTCGAGCAAGTATTGCAGCCGGCGCGCTAGGCCAAGGAATTCCCGCGCGCCGGCTTAGGCATTACTGCGTGACGTGGATGTTATTGTCACGGATGATCCCGCCCCAGCGCGCAGCTTCGCTCTTGAATAACGCTGCCGCTGCCGCCGTCGAACGCTGGTCCTTCGGGAATGGCGTGACGCCCTCGGCCGCCCATTTCTTGATGATGTCGGGATCGGAAGCTGCTACCTGCAGCGCGGCGTTAAGCGTCTTGATGACCGCGGGCGGCGTCCCGGACGGCGCAAACATGCTTTGCCAGTAAACGATCTCGAATTTGGGTCCGAGAAGGTCGACCAAGCTCTCGGCGTCCGGCAGCAAGGGCGATTTTTCCTTCGAGGTGATGCCATAGGCCTTGAGTTTGCCGGCTTTGACATAGGCGAGGACCGATTGCGGTGTGCCAATGAAGATATCGACGTGGTCGCCCAACAGGTCGGTCATGGCGGGCGCAGCGCCGCGGTACGGGATCTGGTCGAGTTTGACGCCGGCCTCCCGCTGGAACAGCGCCGAGGTGAGATGGCCGGTGGTGCCAAAGCCCGGCAGCGCCTCCTTGAGGCGTTCCTTCTTCATCAGCGCGATCAGGTCTTTGAGCGATTTCGGCGCCAGTCCCGGACGGCCGACCAGCACCAGCGGGTTTTTATTGATCAGCCCCACCGAGGTGATGTCTTTCTCGGTGTTGAACGGTAGTTCCTTGAACAGAGTGATGTTCGCCGTAATCTGCAAATTATGCACCAGCAACGTATAGCCGTCCGGTGTCGCCTTGGCGACCTTGTTGGTGGCGATGATCGTGCTGCCGCCGGTTACGTTCTCGACGATGAAGCTCTGCCCAAGCTGCTTTGACAGCGAATTCGCAATGATCCGTGCGGTCTCATCGGTCGGGCCGCCGGGCGGATATGGCACGATGATGGTGACAGTACGGTCTGGATATTTTTGCGCCGAACTTGGCGCCGCGAAGACGAAGACGCCAAGAATAGACAAAATAATAGCCAGTGCAGTAGCGATGCGCGTCATGATCCTATCCTCCCAGTTTTATCGTTTTGCGTGAGCTTACGCCTCTGGGATGATCGGCAACAAGAGGTAAGGCTGCGAACCGGCCGAAAAGTGCAGCGTATTGCGGCCGGCTGCGCGGTCGTCTCGATCGATATGCAGGAACGGGCCGACGCCCTTCATGGGATAAGGCGCGTTCGGGACGGCGGCATCGCTGCCGTCCACCTCGTAATCCTTGCTCTGCACCGTGAGCGCAAGCCTGAAGCCTTGCGGCACCACGATACTGGTCGGCCAGATTTCGATATCGAGTTCGACCGGTTCGCCGGGCTTAAGCGGCCATTCTTCGTCATGCGTATGCCAGGGCCGGTATGGCAGGGATTTTTCGCGATCGAGCTTTCGGTGCGAGGCGCGCA